>SDBV01000405.1_pt1 | contig 61621 bp, 75 predicted proteins | sample 2277081 | NCBI WGS metagenome assembly SDBV01 (sample SAMN10402039, study PRJNA504765) | marine sediment metagenome | isolation source: marine sediment core GS10_PC15, 223 cmbsf | place: Arctic Ocean: Southern Knipovich Ridge | collected 2010
CGTGGCAAGACGATCTCGGCCCAGGATGGGAACCTCGCCCTGGACGCGATCCTGGGAGACTTGCCGGAGGATGTGTACGCGGTCTGGACGGGATTGCCGCTTCAACCAGCGGAAGGCGGTCTGCTGCCGGGCCAAGGAGACCTGCCGCAGAAGGTCCGCGGAGTGAGGATCTTTCCCAAGTCCCACAACTTCCCCTTGGCCGATTGGACCATCGGTTCACTCTGTAGTTGGCTGGTACCTTGGCTGAGGGGCTAGGTAGGCCATTAGAGTGGATATAGAAGTAGGCGTGTATGGTATAAGTACCACATTTGCAGATCATGTGAGTACTCCTTCGGCTATGAGGCTAGCCTGGCCACTACTAATTGATATATAACTACTGCCCATTGTGGGTGCGGTATTAGTACCGCAGAACAATAAGCAGCAGGTATATATCCCCCTAAGATATGGATTAGTCTTGCTTTGGTAAGAAGCTGGTTAGACGATCAACCAGGTTATCATCATCACGTGCTGGCCGTAGAGCCAGGTGGACAATATAACCGGCTGCGAACCACCCTATGCCTATTATCACCACTAACATTATGACTTGACCCATTACATACTCCATGCTGCATCTAAGGTGTGCAGCTACCACTAGTCGATATGTATGTGCCTACCACTTCTTCTAGCAGTAAGCACATAGATATAGACTAATACGCCTAAGGGACAGTACATCGCCGTCTCATTCATAACGGGACCACCAAGGGGATGTAATGAGTCATTATTATCCTTGATGGTGCTACCCACTCCCTCCTAATGTAATGACAAGAGGGGGTGTGCCTGTGAGTGTGTAAATGGGCGTTCTACTCCCTTCTCATTCAGACACCCATGCTCACTATGCCTGTGAGACCGTAAGGGGCGGTAGGCGACGGTGAAGGGGGTGCCCCCACCCCCTCCCTCCCGATACCCCCTTACCCTCAGCAGTCCTTTATATAAAAACATATCCCCCTGTTCACTTTATACTCTTTCTACCCCCTCATATTATCCCTAAACAGCCTCCGGGGAAGGAAGGGAGAACGTCGGATAAACGTCGTATAAACGTCGAGAAAGTGTCGTGAAAATTGGGGAGGAAGTCGATCTGAAAAAGACCGTCTTTCGTTGCCGTCTGTGTTATAATCGCCCCATGGCAGAAGCTCTCCTCTTCATCGTTTCACATCTCACTATCCCCCTCATCGGTATACTCGGTTTTCATTTGCTCTCTCGAAAGCGTAGAGAACTCCGTTGGGAAGCGTTTATTCTGCATATAGGGGGTGTCATGATATATATTCATGACAGAGAAAGGCATATTTATAGGATGAGATACGAGACTGAGTTTTTCGAGGAAGGAGATAACAATGTGTGATTGGGGAGATGAGGTTGATGTCCGAGTTCCAATACCTGCAGAGGCAAGCTACACCGGTAAATTTCGGTGGGCTGTAAAGAAGATTGATAGATGCCTGGAGCCGTACATCAGAGCCTTGAATGCCGCAGGCCTGTTTACCGGGGGATCTTGTTGTGGGCACGGCAAAGAAAACGGAATGATCGGCTTTCATGACGGAACGAGATTTACTATAGATAAAGTGAGTTTGTACAAGCGCCTATGCGTTCACCCCTCTGATGATGAACCACGAGCAACTCCAATAAGATCTCTTCCGGAAGAAAGTGAACTCGGAAACATGAAAAGTGAAAAAAAATTGGAAGTGAGAAGAAAATGAAAGGTAAGTTTACGTGTTATCACACAACTACATCAGATAGGGAGGCAAGCATACTACAGCATGGGTTAGTCCCCGGATCACCTCCAAATTGGTTCTTGAGGGAGCCGGTGCCTTATGTGATGTTGAGTTTGGAACCATGGTACAACTTGCATGAATGGGATAATGTAGTTTTTGAGATATCAGACCCGGCTATAAAGAAAGAAATGTTTATAGATGAAGAGGGTTTGCGTTGGGCAGATACTATACACTCTGGCTATTTGAGAGCGATTTATTTCCAGGGTGTTCCTAAGGAAGAAATAAATGAGTAAAAAATATAAATGCCCAATTTCTGACGAGCGCAATGGTGCACAACAGCGCAGGTACCCAAAAATTGATCCTTGGATACCCCTTCTAGTAGATAATAAGTTTTGTAGTAAGTGTGTTTGGGGAATAGTTTGCTGGAAATACAAAGAATACGATCCTGCCCGGCCATTGAGAGATCTTGAGGCCAGAAGGCTAAAAATAGTATCATGAAAAGGATGAAATAATTATGGATTATTTGGAAAGTTTACGAAAAAGAGTCGTAGAACAGTATCTTGATAACCCAACTGGTGCTGGCAACAGTTTCGACGAAATATTGTGTTGGGAAATTCATACTAACGGGCTGACTTTTTTGTGGTTGGCTGAAAAATGGAATATTAGCGTAACAGCACTTGGTGAGTTGATCTATGATCATTGCAAAAAGCTAGAAAAGTTGCTAGTAGTAAACCACGACTATGAAAGAAAATAGAAATCGTTGTAGGAGCTGCGGAAAAGCTGTGTGGCTATCATACACCAGAAGAAAAGGTAAGAAACCTACGACATCTCGCTTTTTTGGTCGCTGCAAAGAGAAAAAGTCACATAGATCTGCGCTCAGTAGAATAAAAGCCTGGGATCCAGCATGTGTTTTCTTTACAACTACCGGTGCGGAGAAATAAACAATGTGGCCTTATTTTGGAAGTAAGCAGTCGTTAGTAAAATATTACCCGGCTCCTGAATATTCTGATATCATAGAACCTTTTGCTGGATCTGCTAAGTACAGCCTCAAATATTGGGACCGGGAGATACGCCTCGCCGACAAATATGATGTAGTGATCAAGATTTGGCATTATCTTCAAAATCAATGGGATACGAAGCTTTTATCTCTCCCGGAAATGAAGTTTGGAGACCATGTTGATGATTTTGAGTGGCCTCACGAAGCCGCAAAGTTGCTGATGGGTTTTATTATTGGATCCAATGTGGCCAGACCTCGAAAAACGGCTACGAGTTGGAGAACTGTAGACAGACCCGATACTCAGAAAAACCAACTCCGAAAAATAGCTGATAATATGTACAAATGTATTGGATGGGATATTCGTCTTCAGGATTACAGAGACGTTCCCAATCAAGAAGCGACCTGGTTTATAGATCCTCCTTACGAAGTTCAGGGAAAAGAATATAAACATGGCAGCAAGGATATAGATTACAGGGAGTTAGCTGAGTGGTGCAAGAGTAGGTCCGGGCAAGTTATCGTATGTGAGCAGTTGGGCGCTACCTGGTTGCCTTTTCAGGAGTTGGCGGTAGCAAAAGGCATTACTCGAAAATCCATAGAAGTAATTTGGACAAACAGACCTATTGTTTTGCAGGAAAGGATGAAAATCTGATGGAGGATTGCGTTTACAAAGGATCGGGCAAGAGACCAGATTTTGACCTCCTGGTTGGGTATTATAATTATACCCTTGATGAAAAGTACCGAATACTGATGTTTATCTGGCCAACTTTCAAAGGTATGCAAAAGTTTACTGACACCAAAAAGGACACTCTCGCTTACTTTTGTTATCCAGAAATAATTGTTCATGAAGGCGAAATTGTTGAAGGTGATGTGGCATACTTTCATTTTGTGGAAGATGAGTTTGGAGCTGGCATTTTTGCTCATGAGTTGCAACATTTCATTCAGATCTGGATTGAAATCAACGAACTATGGCCATTAGTAGTTGATCAAGAGAAAGATAATTGGGAGAATATAGCTTATTTAGCAGGAGACATTACGACTGCCTTCTGGAAAAGTTTTTTGAGGAACGAAAAGGAGAATCGAAATGGAGTTTCGAGAGTTTTGGGTAGTTTACGTGATCGTTTATTTGACAATCGGGTTTTTCGTAGCTAGGCTTCTTGATAATCGTTTGGTATTCAAAAAGATTGTGAGTGGTGGCGATGTAATGATCTTTATGTTATTCTGGCCATTGTACCTTTTAGTTTCCGTGCTTATTGTCATATGGAGATTTGTGACAGCGGTCCTTTGGATCTTCTACATGGCCGCATTCTTGAAGCCAAAGAGGGGTGAATGATGGTGCTTGGATGGTTTCTTTCCGCTGTTAGCTTGACAACTTTCTGGCTTATGGGAAATAAGTCAATTTGGGGTCCAATAGTCGGGTTTTTTGGCCAATTTTTGTGGTTTGCCTTTATTTTTGAGACCAAGCAGGTTGGTCTTTTACCTGGCGTGATCTTGTACACATTTCTTCACGCCAGAAACTATTTCAAGTGGAAAAAGGAGCTTAGCAATGATTGAACTACTTTTCAAAAATAATGTGCACGAGGAAGGACCAAATACCACTATGCGTAAAGGTGTGAAGTGGTCTTTGGCTCTCGACAGAGTTGATGAAGTCCTTCTCAAAGAGACAGGATCTAGTGAGCGAGGGGTTCCGGCCAGGATCCTCAACGTGAATGTAATGAGGATGATTGACTTAAAAGGAGTGGAACCCTCTGTAGGATCACTATATGAATCGGATAGTGCTCATAGAATGTTGGAAATTCAGCATGATCCTGCTTGCCGGACCTATAATGGCCTTGCTTTTAGGATGTTCGAGGTTTATGGCCATGGTAAAATGTCTTCCTATGATATTATCACTGTGATCGAGTATGAGCCGATAGAATATACTCCTGGAGACAATTTATAATGAACTTTTCACAGAACTGCCTTATTGTTATTGTTGCCGTCCCGATAGTCATGTACCTTTTCGTGCTTTTCGAGACTAAGGGGCAAAGAACCTATTTCAAGTATCTATGGCGCCATAAGTGGTTTGTTTTCCAGGAATGTTGGAGAATAGCTACATGGGAAAAGTGGGCAATGAGTTTGCATCTTCTTTGGCTTGGAATCATTCACGATTGGCGCAAATACTTGCCGCATGGTTATATAGCTTATGCCAGAAACTTCTATGGCGAGAAATGTCTTCCTGGCGGGATAGAGGAGAAAGAGCGCAAAAAGGCTTTTATGAATGCCATGAGAGCGCACATGAAAGCCTGCAAGCATCATTGGTCTCACTGGTGTTTCGTGGGATATAAAGAATCGTATTATATAATAAACGATCTCGAAACTCTTGACTTGCCATTAGCCAATGGTATGGATGACGCTCAGGCTTTCAGATATCCTCTTGTTTCCTGCGACATGCCCTGGATATACGTCAAGGAAATGATTGCTGATTGGGCTGGTGCAGGTCGTGCTATCAATGGCAAGATCGATCCCGTTGGATGGTACGAGAATATGGGCGGCAAGATGAAATTCACGGAAGTTACCAAGCACCGTATTCAAACTATACTGGAGGAGCATTATGAGTAGAGACTGGAGTTTTGATCAAGACCAGGTTGTTGCCGCTGTGGAAGAACCTAAAGTACTTGAGGGCTACGATGCTCATCAAAATCCACTCCCGCCTGCCTGGAAGTCGCCCATTTTGTTTTTGGACTTTGATGGTGTCTTGAACAGCCTGGAATACTGGTATGGAAGTGGTTATAGCGGAATAGATCTGCTAAATCATACTCTAAGCCCTTACAATGTTGCTGTTGTGAACTCAATTTTTGAGAGGGTCCCAAGTTGTGAGATTGTTCTAAGTACCGCTTGGCGATTCTTCGGTTTTTATCATGAGTATATTGCTGAAGTTTTGAGAGACGCAGGCTTCAAGGGGAATGTCATTGGAGATCTAGGCACTATTGAGGAACCTTTCGGGATCCGTGGGATTGCCATTCAGGTTTGGCTTGTCAATAATAATTGCATGGACCGCAATATATGCATCTTGGACGATATGCACCGATCAAAGTTTGGTTGGCTAAATGGGTATTTAGTCAAGACGAACATCGCCACAGGATGCACTGAAAAAGAGGCTGATCTGGCTGTAGCAATGCTAAAAGGAGAAGGCAAAGATTATGGCAAACCAAAGCGATGGGAAGCGAAAGCAAAAGACTAAGAAGTATATCCCGAGGCATTGGAGGGATGAACGTACAGGACAATCAGTAAATGTTTGCGGAAAAGTTGCTCCGGAGCCCTGGACAACTGACTATAAGCAAGTCACGTGCGCAGATTGCAATGTGATCATAATAGGATACTAATATGGCTGATAAAAAAGCGTGGATATCTGCATATTTGCGACTAACTATAAAAGACAAAAAACATGCGCCTTGGGTAACTATTTTCCGAGAGGATGGCACCGTTGGCAAGATTGAAGAAGTTAGTTTTCGGGCGATGTGTCTTTCTGTCATACAAAGAGTTTTGTCGTTTTATTCAATGTTGTATTTATGGGATATCTCTAAGCAAATCGAGAGTGTCCAGAGCATGCTTGATGTAGTTCAGGAATGGCTGGATAAAATCAGGAAAGATGTAAAGGAGATTGAAGAAGATGAAACCTAAGAGACAATGGCGTTATTCTGGAATGTATTATAGAGTTGCCGCATGTTGGGATTGTGGACAAAAATATGGAGAGGGTGGTTGGGTCGAATGTACTATTCCTGATGAAATATGGGAGATTATTCGACCTAGCACCGAGATAGGTAGCGGGTTGCTTTGTATCGCATGTATAGTAAGACGACTAATGTTTCTTGGCTTTGAGAACATTCCTGTTCAGATTCACAACTCGGCTATTTTGGTTGATGAAAGTATTTCAGACAGAAAAATCCGAGACGTTCTAAAGGAGAATGAAGATGAAAAGCAAGACTGAGATTACGATGATGACAGAACTTGAAAACATTTACGAGAAGGATGATTGGCTTACTATGTATGTTCATCGCTCAGACGGTGATCACACCTTCGACATGGCAAAACCCGGAGATATCAAAGAGGCGATGAAATTGCTTGGGGACGAGTTTGTGTCTGAGCTTGCCCAGGCCGTCAATGCGTGTATGACGTATTTAGTCAACAAAATTGTTGAGGAGGCGGGTCGCGATCTAGCGGATATCTGGAATCGACTTGATAGTCAAGAGCGTTCTATCAAATTCAATCAAGGCGAACTCATGAAAATGCTTAGTGACTTAGCTGATCTGAAGCATAAACCTGCGGAAGGTATAGGACCTGGTGAACCCCTTGATCTCGGTGGCCGACCTTCTGTCGAAGGAGTGATTGTAAAAGTGATATCTCCTTGTGATCCTCGTGGATGCACTTGTAAGGTCGATAAACCTAGGAAGACCCGGTGGTGGCGTCGTGGATAGCGCTCCTTTCAACAAAGCAAAAACCTCCCTCGGTAGCATGAGGGAGGCCATTTCCGAAATGGAGGCATTGGCTTCAAAAGCCGAGAGCGATCTGAATGCCTCTGTAAGGGCGCTAAATATATCTGATGTGAACCTCAATGCATTTGAGGTCTTCATGACTAAGCCATATCATCTTGAGCAAATCAAAAATAACGTTTGGCGCCTCTTGGTTCCTAAGTTCATCAATTTCTCTGCCGGTTGGCCAGTAACTACCACTGATCAGTGGAACATCTTCCATGTTTCAGCTTTTATCAACCTTCTTACTCCCTTGCCGCCATGGTTGCTCGAAGAAATGGACCTCACGGATCCTGGATTTAGAGCACACATTGAAGGTGATTGGCTGATTATTGATGAAGGGGATCCCACCGAAACGTGGGAAAAGCTTGGTAGAGGAAAAAGGTTCTCCAGGAGAGACGGAAAACGCCTTCGGATGAAACCGTCTTCTCAGTTCGACATAAAACGCCAGCTTTTACGCCAGGGTGTGAATTTCTTTGTTCCAAAACCGGTCAGCGATGAAGATATACGGATGGCTAGATCTGAAATTATGCTTCGGCCTAAACAGAGTCGTGATTTTGAGAAGTTTTTGGAGTTTGGCGCTGTTTCTCTATTTGCTCCTGGAGGCGCAGGAAAAACATTTTATGGACTTTTTGCTTGCGATGTAATTGAGGGCAAGAAACTCATTATTGTGGATTCTACTGCACTGCGCCAGCAATGGGAAGCTAGAATAGAAACTTATATCCCACATTGTAGAGATGAGATAGCTGTCAAAACTTACAAATGGGTGAAGTTACACAGAGGCAAAATAGATCGGTGGATGTCTCCTCTAAATCTAGTTATTTATGATGAAGTCCAGACTATACCTTCGAATACCGGTCTTGTGGCAGCACAACTGCCGGCAAAGTACCGGATTGGTCTCTCGGCAACACCTTGGCGTGAGGACGGAAACGAGGATATCATTCCTGCGATCACCGGTTTGCCAATTGGCAGCGATTGGGAGGGTACCGAAAAATCGGATGCCATTATTTGGGTTGTAAGAGAACGCTCCAATAAGTATGCATTAGCCTTGGACTTGCTGAAGGAAGATACACCGGGTAAAACCATGGTATTTGTTCATAGGATTGCTATTGGAGAAATTGCTTCTAGGCAACTTGGTTTACCGTTCTTCCACGGATCCACGTCCGGAAATCGAATGGAGTTGATGGAAGCAAATGACGCCTTCATTGTTAGTTCTATTGCTACTCAGGGTGTAAGCCTGAATGTCACAAAGATTATTGAGCTTGACTGGCATGGTGGTCGTAGAGAGGCCGGCCAGAGAGAATATCGTCTTGGACATGGGGAAGGAAAAGGAATCATGCATATTCTTATGACCAGGCAGGAGTTTTCTTCAGAAGCCGGTAAACGGCGCCTGTCTGCTATTTATGCACTTAGTAACAAAGTGGAGATACGTGGTGGCTGAGTGGAGTCGAGAATGGGATCAGTTTCCGCTGGCAGAGAAATGCAAAGCTCTAGTAGCCGCTGCGTCCAAAAAGCCCGGAGAAGCGGTTAGTAATAACTTCAAAGGGGTACGCCTACATGCCAGATTGATAAAAGAGGGCGAACCAAACGGAGACGGAGAGGTTTGGAAAATAGGCATGTCTGTAACCACCAAGAGATATCCCCCAGGTTGGATGTGGGAGATGTTTATTTGGGCTTGGCCTGTGATATTCCATAAAGACGAGATGATCACAACGAGTTACGAAAAACAGGATCTTGGGAAGCGGAAAATGCTGTTCAAAGAGTACACATTGGTGTACCGATATGATATCCAGAAAATTATAAAGGAGTTCGATGAAACAACCAAGAAATTACAAAGTGAAAGTAAGTCAAGCATTCCTTCTGAAGCTGCTTGAGTATGTTGACAAAAAGGCCAAGTGGCATAAAGAGCATAGTGCCAAAGCAACCTTTTATGGATCGGCAGTAGGCAGAGAGGATGTTTATGAGCAAAGCGCTTATTCTGAGGCTGCATTCGGCAAGATGTTTGGGCTAAAGATGAATCTTGATCACACCAAGCCAACACCGATCGATTTTCTTATGCCTGACAAGTTCGCCGAGAAGCCATTCAGAATAGATGTGAAATACTGTCTTCCGGATCCCGATGCCAATGTTTATCGAGAAAGCTTGATCGTTTCTGCTAAACACGAACTTGGCGAGGTAGACGCTTATGTATTGATGGTTGGGGTCAACCGTGACTGGCGTTTTGTGGGTTGGATGCTTGCCGAGGAGACAATTATTGATAGGCAATGGGACACAGGTCTTCCTACTGCGGCCTGGAGAGTTCTTCAGCCTGATCTGAGATCTCCAGATACTCTTTATCACCATGTCACCGAATCTGTTATGGTGAAACCATGATAATAAGAGAAATCGTAGATGAGGGAGAATGTCGGGTTGAGTTTTCTGCTGTACACTTCATGGTCAAGTTAGAAGATGGTGGCGTGTATGTGCTGATTGAGTTGCAGGACACTCTCATGGTTGTAGCTGTACCAAGAAGAAGCGCTGCTCTTGGTAAACTAGATATTGATACTCTCAAACAAGCTACACCAATTACTGCCGTAAAGATAAAACAGAAGAAAAAGAGAGGTGAATAATGGAATATCTAGAAAATACTTCAAGGGGATTGGGGATGGGGGAAGACGGCGATGAGCCGGTAAAAAAGCCCCGTTTTTCAGGGCTAGCTGTCGGCGAGTTTCCTATTTGCCCTCACTGTAAGAAAGATGTCCTTCGGGAGGTCTCTCCTCAAAACAACAACGTTCTCGCTTGTACCTATTGCACCAAGATGTTTGACGAGATTGGTGATGGTACAATCAAAGAACGTGGTGTATAATGTAAGAGCCAACGAGTGGGGAACTACAGCCTCCTCCCTGCCATGAGGAGATCCTTTTTGAGAAGTGCCTTCCCGGGCACTTTTTCAATTAGGGTGGTATAATGCAGGCCTTGGCAGAACCCCTACAATTGGAGGTCACATTTATGGATGATCCGATGCGTTTTGACTCGCCTGTGGAGAAGTATTTCTTCATTCACGAACACAAATTTATTTACGGCGAGACGTGGGAAGAAATACAGGAACAAATAGGGGCTAAATCAACAAATTCAATAAGATCTCAATATTCACAACACAAGAAAGAGTTCCTTGAGCTCCCAACCACACCTATCGAGTTCGCCAAAGTAAAGACCAAGTACGAGAAGATGTACAGAGCTACTTATCATATGGCGATCGATGGGACGATCAATAGCTCCAGATTGCTTTGGATGCATTCTAGAGACGACAAAGATCCTGAGTTCGTCTTGAGAGCACATGGCTTTGATCCTATGCTGTGGAAGGTCTTAGATCTACAGAATAACTACTGGCAAGGAATGAAGAATATGAAAGCCGGTGGTGGTGCAATGTCGCTTTATCAGAGCAAATTGAGAGTGCGGCCAGTCACCGGGGAGTTGACACTTGAGGGTATAGACAAGTTTTTCAAAGAACTGCCAGACATGAAAGTGGGATCGCCAAAGAATCCAAGTCAGTACGATCCCAATGGCATTATGCTCGAGATAGCCCTGGCCGATATACATTTTGCATTAGAACCCAATAAACTTGAAACCGATGTAATAGAGAGGTTTCAATTTGTTATTATGGACATTGTACGCAGGATCCAGGCTATGAACATCAAGATTGAAAAGATTATTGTCCCAGGCCTTGGAGATGTTCTCCACTTTGATACAGCTAGTCAGACAACTACTAAGGGAACGCAGATCGATGCTAAGTTGAACCATCAAGAAATGTTCAAGCTGGCTTGCAGGATGATGATATGGGCATATGATACGTTGTCTGAACTTGCACCTGTAGAGGCTTTCATTCTTCCTGGAAACCACGATTTGATGTCTTCTTATTTTTTGGCTACTTCCTTGTTTTATAAGTTTGAGTTTGATCCTGCGGTAGATGTAGTAGTAGAAGAGCATAGCCGAACTTGGCGTGAGTGGGGCTTGGTCCTTCTTGGTTTTGCTCACGGAGATTTTGCAAAGGCACGGCTAGCAAAATGGCTGCATGTCGAGGCTAGGGAAGCCTGGGGGCGTACATCCTGGGCAGAGATTCATGTCGCACATAAACATCACCAGATCACCAATGAGGATAATGGCGTTATCCTACGTCACTTGCCGACCATTACTCCGGATGATAAGTGGCATTATGATCGTGCCTTCGTGGGCGCTGTAAGGGCTACGATGAGTTTCCTGTGGGATAAGGAAGCGGGTCTTAGGGAACAATGGTATACTATTGTCAAGTAACCCCAAGCGGGTTAGAGCAGTGGCAGCTCGCCAGCTTCATAAGCTGAAACGCATTGGTTCGAGTCCAGTACCCGCTATTCTTACGCAATGGCTCCAGGCCCTAGCTGCGCCTCAGGATGTAAACGACATTACCAGCTATATTGCATATGCGCCAAAAATGTAAGTTCTGAATCTAAAGTATAATAACGGTGGTGGCTGTAGCTCAATTGGTAGAGCGTTGCACTGTGGATGCGATGGTCGTGGGTTCGAACCCCATCGGTCACCCTACCGGATCCAGCCAAAAGGCTGGACGGATGAAATAATGAAAGGAGAACCAAATTATGAAAAGGAAGTTTGAGAATGCCTAAAAGAAAACTGAAGTCACTAAAACTCACAGTCCATCAAATAAGAAGAGTTATGAATCTCAAGATTGGTGAAGGATTCTTTGTTTGGAAAAGCAGCGGTACACTAGAGGATGGCGGCACTTTTGATATTGTTGAGTTCAGGATTGATTTGGAAACAGGGCAACTTCTGAATAATGAAGAAGAACCAATAGTCTGGTATGGTCTGAATGGTGACAAGAAGCCAAAGGTGCGGCTGAGTATAAACTATGAAACTATGAATGGAGAATAAAATTATGAATGACAATTATTTCCCTCAACCACTTACCCGCAAGAAAAAACTTTCGGGACCCCTCGGCTCTAGGCGCAAAGTTACATTCGAGACCATCTTCAAGATACTTGAGGTTATTGGTCTTGTTTCGCTTGGCTTGATAGACGTTGTGATATCAGGTGTTGTTTGGGGTCTGTTGATCAACACAGATTTTTATTTTATCGGGATCAAGATCTCTCCGTCTATCTTGGGCGGCATGATCGCAATGGCTTTCTGGTATAGTGGCTTCTTTATTGTTCGCTTTATCGGGAAGGTCCTAAAAGAGAATCCGGGTTATTCCTTCAGGGAGAAATTCAGAATAGCCTTCCAGGATGATCGTGTTTTTATTGGCGTCATTGCTGCGGGTATCCTTATGTTTGCAGATATCATAGGCGATTCCTTCTCTGCGATTATGATGGTATTTCCTAATGCTAGCGTTTTCAACTTGATTGATCTTCTCAAGAGTGGGCCTCCCATGATGTACTTTATGATGATCGTAGTGATCATTCTTACAACTCTTGGCGAACCCATTATCTACTACCGGTTAATCTGGCTTGGTATAGAAGAGGATAACTCAAAACCAGCGCAAGCGTATCATAGTAAACTACGTAGCCAGACGTCTTTGGAAAGGCAAAGAGAGCGTGAAGGACCGCCTCCAGGAGCGAGGCGCAAAACCACTAATTTCCGGTCAAACCGGAAACCATAGGCAACCGGGAGCTAAGCAATTAGCTCTTTTTTGTTGCCAGGAGAGTGAAAAATGACTGAAACAGTAATAGCAAAAGGGCATCCAGAGTACGATGGAATTTATCGTCAATGGGAGGTTGAAAAAAGGCCAGCAAGATTGACGCTCGGGAACCGAACTTATCAATGCGTTTATACTATGGAAAACGTTGTTGAGTTCAGGATAATGACTGATGGGCAGATCAGTGATGAGTATTTATCAACATCAAGATAGGAGACACCATGAAACGCCCAAAAGTATTAGAAATCCTCAATCCTCATATAGATGATCAGGGAAGAAAACTCTACGAGGCCAGAGATAGAGATATCTGTGTTACGCTGGCAGCTCTTGATCATGCTATTGTGAAGATAACTTATGACAATAGGCGTATACGCTATTGGTTTTTCTTGGACAAAATCGAGAATGATCTAGCCGTATTCCTAACCGGAACTTTGACTGTCAATGTTCAGAGATTTATCACTGAATCTGCCAGGTTCAAGACACTGATGAATGTCTAATGCCTAAATCGCCATATGTTCTTTCAGATGCCGAAGTTGATATTCTAAAACTTGGGCAAGATGATGTAAACAAGGCCGCTGCTTACTGGTTCAAACCACCAGATCCAGCCGGACCTTTTCTGTTTGATCACAAATTTGCTGAGGGAGGAAAGTGGCAAAAGCAACTTCATCATGCTTTACAACCTAATATAATTACTATAGGTGGTTATGGCACCGGGAAAACTATTGGTGTTGGAATGTCTGCTGCAGCCTGGTGCATGCAAATGGCTAACTTCAAGTTTCTCAACACGGCACCTGTGGCTTTCCAGGCAAAACAGATGTATGACGGTATTCTTGCAATAACTAAAGGGACTCCATATGAACGATTGATCTGGAAGTCACCTCAGAGACCGCATCCTAGAATAGAACTGAAGTTTTATGTTGGAACCACTCTAATTGAGTCTCAGATGGAGTTTATGTCTGTTGACAAGAATGCTCAAAATATCCTCTCCTGGGAGGGTGACTGGATCAACCTTGATGAAGCCGGGATGCTTGACGATCTCGAGGAAATCACAGGCCACCTTGGTAGCCGGCTACGAGGTTCTATCAAGGGCAGAGCACGCCTGGGGCGTTATAGTATTACCAGCAACTCTTGGGATAACTTCTTCATGTGGTACCTGTTTGATCTGGCAAAAGATCAGCCCGATGAGTACATGTCTCTTGTGTTGTCTACAAGAGACAATCTCAATGTTACTCCTGATCAACTCAAGCAGATGCTTTCCAAGATTCCTCCCGAGGAGCATTCAAGGTGGATTGACGGCACCAGACCTGAGGGCAAAGGCACTTATTTCGCCAAAGAAAAGGTTTACGCCTGCGAGGATATAGTAGCCGACGAGAATATCAGGAAGTATTCAGCCCAGGGAGTTTATGGATATATTTATCAGAAGGTTCGTGGTCCCGGTGTTTGGTACACAGAAGAACCGGTGAGGCCTCAGCATTCGTACATAATAACAGGAGATCCTGGAATTTCTAATCCTCCACGACGAAATTCCCCGGTGGTTATGGTGTGGGATTGCACCAATTTTCCTTTTAGATCTGCAAGAGTGGTTGCGTTTTGGTGGGGTTTTGGCAACAACAGTATTACACCATTTGTGAGCAAACTTCTGGAGCTGAAACAAAAATATAATCCAATCATATGCGGTTTGGATAGCACTGCTACACAGAAGAATATGGCTGAGTTGATGAACTTGCACTATTTTCATCCAACGGCCACTGAACTAAAAGAGAATCCACACTTGCGTATCCCACTCACAGGCTTAGATTTTTCGGGTCCAAAAGGTAAAGGCTATTTGGTAGCTCTCAGGCTGCTGATTGAGGCAGAACTGATGCAGTGGCCGAAGCTGATCGTTGGCATTAGATCGCAGCTAACTAATTACGAACCTACCAGAGACAAGAAGCTAGCGCAGGACATTGTAGCTACTATGTCTATGGGCGCTCATGTACTTTATTCGCTTTATGGTATTGGAAATACGGAGATTGATGATGAAGAGATTTTGCGCAGGGCTAAGCAACTTGGTATCGACACTAAGCAAATGGCTGGTCGAGATCGCAGGGCTACAGCGGAATCACGAAACCGACGAGCTGCCCGTTGATAACAGAATAATAAGAGATGAAAACAGATACCGGAGAAATCCGGGACTAAGAAATAGGAGAAAATAAAATGAAAGGCACATTTTTTTTCAAGCGCCACCAACATAAAGATAAAGCATTCGTAAAAGCACTAGAAGTCAGAGATTATGCTCGTTGGCCGTTCATGAATTTTCCTGATCTGTTCTTTTATGATCACGAGCATGGTGAATATGGCTACGGCATCAACAATCAGCTAGATATGGTATTCCAAAAGAAACGTCCGGTTTTCATAGTTCCTCATACTGGAAGAGCCGGCTATCCTTATACCCTTAGAGAGGCCTGGCCACACGCTGTTGCTAGATTTGTATTCTCTGAAGGATCCAAGAAAATGTATGAAATGTGCAAAGTTCCCGGACCTATAGAGGTTATTGGATGGGCGTGGTCGGCTATCTATCCATTTATTGAACCGAACATTGGCGAGAAGATGAAAATATTATTCTGCCCGATTCATCCAAACGAGAATGGTTTCCTGCACAAGATAGATAGGACTGTAAATCATCAGACCTTGAGAGCTATGGCCAGAATGAAAAATGTAGCAGACATCAAGGTGCGTTATCTTCAGGCGCTAGAGCATCAGGGATTATGGGTTGAGGATGGTATTGAGTACGTCAAAGGAGATCCTGATGGATCTCTGAAGGAAGTGGGCGAAGCCGATGTTGTTATTGGCGCTTATACTCTGGCGTACCTTTCTATAGCCAGGGGGAAACCAACAATAATGATTGGAGAACACGAGAAACTTCATAGCGGCAATACAAAACAGTTGATGAAGTGGACCAATACAGAACATCTGTGGAAGGATTATGTGAAATACCCCTATAATTTTGAGGAGGTATTCTACGACGCTGACGATGTTTATAAAATGATCGGGGAGGTGCTTAGATACTCTGAAGAAGTAGAAGCCTGGAGTAGTTTATTTGTTGGTGACCCATTTGATCCTGACAAATTTGTGGATATTGTAGAGGGTTATTTAGATGGGCAAACAAACAAGTTTCTGCAGCAAGACTTGCACGAAATAAACAAGTTGCCTGGCAGTATCGTAGAACCGCATTTCGTTCCTAAGGAGGGCTAAAATTATGACTCTAAAGTTTTTTATTCATAATCATCAAGGTAAAGGTAGTGCGTATGTGCAGGCAATGTTGAGCGCTGGTTATGAGCAACTCAAGAATAGGGCTGACGCAGATTTCATATTTACCGACATAGATCTTATGGGGCGCAGACGTGACATCCGGTATATGAAAAGTCTTGGCCGTCAGGTGTTCCTCTATCCTCATACTGGCCGGCCAGTACTTCAGTGGGATGGGATGTATGAACCTGATCCGTATGTGAAAGCGATCTTTACAATAGCTGAGGGTGGTGTCACTATTCCCAGGTTGTACGGATTTACAAAAAAGCCGATTCATCCGGTGGGTTGGTCTTATTGCCAGATCAAACCCTTCAAACCTTGCAATAATCCAAAAAAGGTGTTGTTTGCGCCTATACACGTGAACGGCAATGCCTATCTGAGCAAAAGAGAGAGGGCCACTAATGCTGAGTGTTATTCGAGGTTACTTTCTCTTGGCAAACAAATTGATCTAACTGTAAGATTTCTTCATAAGCTTGAGTGGAATGGCTTGTGGAGAGTGAGGGGAGTAAAGTTTGTAAAAGGAAAACCAGATCAATCTACTAAGGAGATCGATGCTGCTGATGTAGTGATTTCGCATCAGAACATGGGTTATCTGGCAGTAGCTAGAGGAACGCCAACTCTATTCATGCAAGAGTATCTAACACCTATGAGTGCATCCAGTGATGCAAATCTTAGGCAAGTAGCATCCTGGGCAACTTACAAAGATATCTTGATGTTTCCTCATGACTTTATGCCTGAAGGTTCTACCGGCAAGGACTCGATGGCGTTGATAAAAGAGGCTGCAAGAAGTGACGAGAAGATAAAATGGTGGAGACAGGAGTATATTGGTGAACAGTTCAATGCCAAGAAGTTCCTCGGGATCCTAAGGAGTTATTTGAAAAATGGATAGCAGAAAAAAGCTTCATGCGTATTGGAAACGACCTTCTCTGGAGAATCGTTTTACAAAGTACATGGGTGGAGTGCAGCAAAACAAAAGAAGCAAGTTTTTAGCCGAGTTGATAAAATGTTATGTTGAGCCGGCTCCATTGACCACTGTTTTAGAACTTGGTTGTAATGTCGGCAGGAATTTGAAATTCTTGCGAAAAAACGGCTACAAGAATCTTACCGGTGTTGATATAAATAAAGCTGCGTGTGGAATAGCTGCCGGAACGGTACCCGGATCCACTATTGTCTGTGACAGTATTGAGCATTTTTCCAAGGTAACTAAAGAACAGTTTTCTGTTGTATTTACAATGGCTGTTCTGATGCATGTCCGGAATAGTGAAATAAATCTATTTGCTAATATTGCTAAATTGTCTAAAGACTATCTCATAACTCTTGAGTCAGAGATATTGAAAGTCAACAAAAGGCGAAACATTGGTAGGAACTATGAGGATATTTTTGAGGCTTATGGATTCTATCAAGTCGAGGAAATTCATCCGGTTCCTGGAATGATCAATGCATATACAGGTAGAGTATTTATTAGGAGATCGTAATGAGCAACAGATTAGATTCCCCCAAGAAGATGAAGAAGCATGAGGGCAAGTTCAAAGGCAAAACGGCTATGATCGTCCTCGGTGGTCCTAGCGCAAGAGAGTGGGAGAAGTGTTGTGATGAAATCCAGCCTGATGTTCTAATTGGCGCAAACGGTGTAAATCAAACTATAACCAATCTTGATTACTGGTTATGTACCGAGAATATGTCCTTCCCGCACCGCCGGGCTGAGCAGGGTGAGGAGAGATACATCGACATTATGGCCATGTATCAACTCACTGGTGCCAAATATCGAATGGTGAGCAGAAAAACACACCACTTGATCGAAGACAAAAGAAATCTGATCAAGATCAGGCGCTTTGGTGTAGAAGCTCAAAATTTACACAGGTTTACTTTTAGGCAATATCAACTAGGATTGATCAATGGTTCCCGGATGCAAAGGCCACGTGTGGTAAAGGATCTGAGAGCTGGCACCGTAGGTCTGCAATGTATTCATCTGGCCGGCCTCCTGGGATGCGAAAATATCCACACGATAGGATATGACTTGATGTTCAAAGAAGGCGATCATCATTGGTACAACTATCCTCCATATGCTGGTGGTCGGTTTTGGGGCAGAAATATGTTTACAGAATGGAAGAAGATCAAGACTCTCTGGTTTTGGGTAGATACGGTGGCGTTCATGAAAAAGATCGAACCTGTTCTTGAGAGAGATGGTATAATTTGGACAGATCATTCCCACGGCTTATTGGAGGTCGAGGGATTAGAATGTACAAAGAGGTGATGGCAAAAATGGGCAAAACAAGTATAGGTTGGACCGCTACTATAAAACCAGATGGGTCTATTATTATGGGGTACACATGGAATCCCTGGATAGGCTGCACCAAGTGTTCCGAGGGTTGTGTAAACTGTTATGCAGAAAGAGATAATAAATTTTATCAATGGAACGAGAATGGTTGGGGTCCTGGTGTTCCTAGACACAGAACAGCAGTAGCAAATTGGAAGAAACCAGGGCGGTGGAATAAGTTAGCTAAAAAGGATGATGTAAGATACAAAGTGTTCTGTGCAAGCCTAGCAGATGTATTTGATCCCGAAGTGCCTATTGAGTGGCTGGCTGATCTTTTGGAAGTTATTCAGGAATGCCGTAATCTTGACTGGTTATTGCTTACGAAACGGATTGAGGAAGTTGATAGCCGTATTTCGGCAGTGACAGGGATAAATTCTGGTGTGTGGTTTCAGTCTATGCCTCATGTGTGGTTAGGAGTTACTGCTGAAAATCAAAAGAGGGCAGATGAGAGAATACCTAAACTGCTAAAAATCCCGGCAAAACTTCGCTTTATAAGTGCAGAACCTCTTCTTGAAAACATACTTTTTGACGATGGTGTTACATCTTGGCTAACTTGCAACGGAAAAGATAAAATAGGTATCGTATCAGAAAGACACTATTGTTGTGTAAGCGAAGAGCTAACCGGAGAATGTTTTCATGGAATAGACTGGATAATTACTGGAGGCGAAAGTGGAAAAGCTGCTAGAGAAATGAATCCTGATTGGGCAAGATCTATTCAGGCTCAGTGCGAGGATGCAAAGGTATCTTTCTATATGAAGCAAATGTCTGGAAATACAATAGAGCTGCGTAATGCTATTCCTGCAGATCTGAAAGTGCAGGATATTCCTGTTGGTTTACAAACTATTTTTGAAGGAGAATAAAATGTCTGATAAACACAAATTGAAAGTATTGAAGCCTGATGGTGTAGAGGACTGGATGACTCTTCAGGAAATTTCTGATATCGCCGAGTTGGAGGTGGGTGTCCCTCCAGAGCCGCCTTTCCCGCCAGAACCTCCAGTAGATCCACCCGATCCACCTATAACTGGTGATCCTCGTAATTGGCAAACCTTTGTTGACAGGGATGAGTGGCCAAAAGAAATCGATGGAGTCAAGGTCTGTTATCTGGCAGTTGATCCTCCGGAGGGCGATGAGCGTGTTTGGTTGCGACGCTTACTTAGAACTGGCGAGGAGCCAGATAAGGACGGAAATTTCTCTCATGTATTCACTATCTCCACAGTGAAGGGGCTTAGATCTGGGCGGGATACACGTCCATCAAAGCGTGTTGGACCAAGAATGGGTAGCGTTGTTATGGTTGCGAAGACTCCTAAAGAGTACAGTGACCAACCTGGTATCTATAAAGACGTTCCGTTCTCTGATGGTTGTCGCCCCGAAAAGGGAGACGGTGGAAACCATGCTTTCTTGGTGATGCTTGAGCAGGATATGAACGACCTTGCTCTTGATAATATCAACGGCGAGGGCATTCATCCTCATGCTCCGTTGTACTTGCCGCTTGGAGTGGGGGGGCAGGTGGTCGTAGAGCTGTATTACGATCCTTGGGCATAACAGTTCAGAATATAAAGAAGTCAAGACCCCTCACATTTGAGGGGTCTTTTTGTTGAACCAAGAAAGAAATTTCAGTATTGCTCCCAGGCAAAACGAGAGAGACAATAAAAAAATACTTGTGGTTTCAGTCTGTGGTGACATAAAAACAATCCTTTCCTTGACTATTAGTGGGTATGTAGTGTAAAATAACTATATGATACTCTGAAATGATGAAATTATGATGATTACGTCTATTATCTAACTTCATTTGGGAGTATCTGTGGTTACCAGAGCCTTTACCGATAACTTGCTAGACATACTAAATATTGATCCTGTGGGAGCTTTTGAGCTTACTGATATCAAAGACTTTCCCGTACAGGAATTTCAGGATAAACAAACCGCATATATGGATTATGAGAGGTGGTATAGCGGCGAGAATCTGGAGGATACAGTATCGGGGGTTGGCGGCAAGCGAGTTGAGAAATATCCCGTAAGAATCAATCCTGTTCATGGCGCTGTGCACAAACATGCACAAGCGCTTTTTGGTCAGATATCAGAAGATGATCGTCCTCTTGTTATTCCTAAAACAAGTCCTGTTTTCAAAAGTGAGGGAATCGAGTCAAAGGAAAGTAAGAATAAGTATGAGCGTATAGATCAGTTACTTCATTATATTTGGTATCAAAACAATGGACGTGCTCTTCAGTACGAGGCCGGTCTTTCAAGTCAGATTTACGGGGGGTGTATCTTCATGGCCAGGTGGACACCTACAGTTACATGGAACCCTATTCGTCTCGAGATCCAGAGTGTCCCGGCCAAGTTCTTTCATGGTATCCCGGATCCTTCTAATCCTTTCTTGCTACGCAAGATGTGGATTGTCAAATATATTAGTATTGAAGAGGCATCTTATTGGGGTGTTACTATCAAGGAAGATGTAAAGGCAGTATGGGTTGAAGAGTGGGATAATGCTCAATGGTCAATAAAAATCAATGGGCAGACAGCTTTTCATTTAGGCAGCAAAGAACTTTCCGGCGAGAATGAGTGGGGTTTCGTGCCAGCAGTCTACATTCCTCATACACGTTTTGGTTCGCTGTGGGGTGAGTCGTTGATCAAAGGCCTAGAAGGTCTTATGCGTGAGATAAATGCCAGAGCTGCTGATGTGGGGGATGCAGTGTCGCAGGATTCTCACAGCATTACAGTTATGCGTAATGTCCAGGGCAACTATCCTGTAATGAAGGATGTCAGCACTGGTTTGCATGTTCTAAATCTTGGTTCTAATCCAGCTCTTACCGGCAATGAAGCTAAGCCAGATATGTTTGCAGTATCAAGCAAAACGGCTTCTGAATCTATGGTCAAGTTTGTTGATCAATTGATGTCATGGTTTTTGCGTCAGGCCTTCGTTCCTGCTGTAGCATATGGCGAGGATGAGGGATCTCAGAGATCTGCACTGACTTTGGCAGTTCGTTTCTGGCCGCTGGTCCAACATGTTCTTATGGAGCGTGTATTCTGGACCGCAGGCATGAATATCTTCAATATGATGCTTTTGAAGATTATGCATGTAAACAAAGAGTTTCTTCCTGAAGGTTTCGAAGTGGAGGAGTCAGACCTGGTGCTCAAGATGCGTCAAGAATGGGCGCCTATTTTACCGAAGGATCGTGAGGCTGAGGTCCAGGAAGCTGTCAATAGAATGGCCAATGATCTTGGCAGTCCAATGACCCTTATGGAGCAATTGGGTGATGTTGATGATCCCGAACAAGAAGTTGAGTTTATTCTCAAGTTCAAAAAGGCTCTTTCTGATATTGAGAAAGACAAAGAAGTAGCAGTTGAAGAAGCCAGGGGGGAGGCGATGGCAAAGCAATCTGCTGCCTCTGCCGCTGCAAGACCATCGGCTACCAACAACGGATCTTCTAAAAAGAAGACCGGTGATAGCAAAAGTAAAAAATAATTATGAAAAAGGAGATATTTATGTTACACAAGTTGAATCTGGGTCTTTTGATGGGACTCATGCCTGACCGATCTGAGGAACGTTTTGCCAAGTATGGCTCTTCGCACCTTTTGAGGAATGTGAGGTTTGATGATCCCCCAGGCGCAGGAGAAGGTGACGATCCCCCGGCAGGAGATGATCCCCCGAAGGGCGAAACCGACCCCCCGCCGAAAGATCCAAAAAAGAAAGGAGATATTCCACCTGAGGAGACTGTTGAGCATTGGAAGAATCGCTACAATGGCCTGAACGCAAAATATCAAAAAGATATGAGCGACAGGGAAGATAAACTCACGGGTCTCCAGACAACTTTAGGCACAGCCGAAGGTGAACTTGCCGAGCATAAGACTAAGCTCGCAGCCGGTGAAATAACCGGAAAGGAAGCCACGGACCGCATAAAGGATCTGGACGACAAGGTGAAAGATCTCACCGGTCAGGTTGGGACGCTTACAGGCGACAAAGAACGAACCGATATGATTTTGAAGGACTTTCCTGAGCTTGCTGCATTTGAGGCCAACGGTCTCATTGGTCCAGCAGCCAAGGATGTTGAACTAAAAGATCATCTTGGGAACTTCAAAGACGCTCTAGGTGCTTCGACCGGAAATGCTTTGGACAAAATTCTGAAGAATGCAACTCCCCCTGGCGGTGGTGGACCTGGAAACAGTGATCCTATTGCTGCTATGTCTGATGATCAGTTATATTCTGCTGTGATGAAGGCTGCAGGGAGCTTGGATGACAAAGGACGTGCAAAGTATGCTGTACTCGAAACGGCTTGGCTTGAGCGCACAGCCAAGAATGAAGCTGCTAATAAAAAGTAGCCTTTCGAAACCCAATCAAAACGGTGCGCTAACCTAATTTCTAAGGAGCAATGTCATGTCTGATTTCGACCAATATTACTCTGACAATCCTTGGGAGTCCGTGGATAAGAATCAACGGGTGTGGTATGACCCGATGCTGGTGAACATGTTTCGTCAGCAATCAGTGTTTACTCCTGCGATTCGATTTGCGTTGAACTTGACCTCCGCACCTCGCAGTGCGAAGACAATGAAGATCACGCAACTGCTTGACCCGCATGCTGACTTTACGACCTTGAGTCTGCGTCAGCTCTGGCTTCCTGCAGCCCACATTGATTCCAGGGAAGTCACTGTGACGTTTGAACGTTACGGTGGAAAGGTTGCCTATCACAAGTACGATGATATGGTTACCTACTGGCAGCAAGACGGCCAGAAAGGTTTGAACCGGATTGTGAATAGCGCATTGGGATACCATATGGTGTCCGTCCTCGATTATGTAGCACGTAATGCATACATCGCAGGCGCTTTGACAACTGGCTACACCCTTTTCGGTGGCGATGCTACAGATTTCGGCGATATCGCTGGCGCCGATAAAATGACCCTCGGTACTACCAAAGACATCCGTCTTGGTATGGAGATGCGAGAGGTTGGATCTATTATGGGCGCTTTCGCCGATAACTCTGTTTTGTGTATGACAACTCCTGGTGTCATTTATGACCTTCAGGCCGAGTCAGAAGCTAACGGAGAGGACTGGACCTCAATCACATTGGGTCTTCAGCTTGGATCTCGTCTCCGTTACGAGGTAGGCAATTACAAAGGTGTGCGTTTCATTAGCAACCCTCGCTTGGTTCTCTGGAACTGTGGTGAGATCATCGCTCAAGCACCTGTGACTGCCTCCATCAATGCTGGTGACGGTTCACCCGTTCCTGGCACTACGAAGGTTGACGGAACATATGATGTTGGGCAATCTACCGCAAACATCAAGAACTATATTGATCTTGGGACCTTCATCACCGGTACTATCGCCAGCTTAGTTGTCGGCGATATGATTACCGTCCATATCACTCGATCTGCTACAGACGGTGTGACCAATGGTGTAAACTTCCGTGAGGGTACGGTGCACAATCGCCGTATTGTCGGGATAGATAGCATCAATGGTCGGATCACCGTTCAGTTGCCGATCATGGTGGATATGCATACCGACCTGGGCGGTGGCGTATTTGCTTATGTCACCAAAGCCACTCACATCCACGCTTCAATCTTTATTGGTGGACCACAAGGTATCGTCTCTGGCGTAGGCCAACCGCCTCGCCTCTACACACCCCCTCCAGTGGATGATTTCGAGTCCATCTTCCGGTTCTCCTGGGACGCCTACATCGGCTATCAGCCCTATGCGCCAGAAGTGTTTGAAGTCGTGTTTACCTCCGGGTCCACTCGAATCAAGGGTGCCACCGTTGTTCAGGCTGGTACTACCTCTTAGGTAGTTGAGTTTGACGACATGACGTTGAATAATTGGAGAGAGTGATCTCAATGACAAAAACCTTGCTGCAACTAAAAACCCGCATGCTAGTTTTGCTGGATGATCCTGAGAGTGGTACTTTCACTGATGCTATCATCACTGAGGGCGCTCATTCTGCTCTAAGGCAGATACTTGAGTATTATCCCAAGCTGGCGCAAGCGGACATCACCACATTTACTGGCAGTGGACCCTACGTGGGTGCTATGCCGACTGATCTTCATAGTGTGGATGCTGTTTTGGACCTAAATAGCAAGCAGATGTTGCCGAAGGCGAGTCTCGCAGCCGGGTCATATCAAGGAACTAACATTGAAACCAATGACTGGCACGTGTACACTGCCGGAACGATCACTTTCTCCAAAGAACTAACTTCTGGATGTCGAGTTTATTATCGGGCGCAGTGGGATGAACCTGCTGCTGATGGTACTGATCTCGAGACACCAGATTTTCTTTTGAACATGTTAGCTTACTATGGTTGCTATGAGGCTTGTGTAGCCAAAGCAACTAAAGCTGGCAATATTAGGCAGTTCAACTTGAAGGTGGATAGCGGAAATCCTGTTCAGAATCCTCTTTTGGATTTAGCTCAAAGATTCCTGATTTTCTACCACAACTCAGCTAAAATGCTGCCTGATTTAGAAAAACCATCGGTGGTTGGTTCATAATGGCTGGCGATACAATGATTGTTCCTCTCCTCCTTGAGCGTTTCAAGGATCATCTGACTACAGCTCTAAAGACTGATATTTCAGATGATAACGAAAAAGCAGACTTTGTTGAAGTAGGTCGTTTTCAAGATGATCCTACTGTAAACAATATCTACATTACTATCCAGGGCGGGTATCTTTCTAAGCCCGAGTACATGGATGGTATCGTTACTCTTGATGAAATGCATCGAGTAGGAATGGACTATATTCCTCCTCGTGAAACTGGCGGCTCTGGCCAACAGCATTGGTGGAGGCGGGGAACATGTCAAATCGGTTGCTATTTTATTGGCAAAGGTCTCTCTGAAGTTCTAGCGAGAACCTCAGCCTACAACGTTTTTGGTCGTCTCTCTTCTAATATAGAGAATGTAGCAGTCTCGGACCTAACAGATTCTTTCGGCGAGACTGCACACTCAGCATATCTGTATGCCACTGAGTTCCAACAAGGCGGGGGACCGCCTACGGAATATATTTGGCGAGGACGTGTTTTGTGGCAAGTTCTAACTGAAAGAATACCTATTAGCTAGGAGAAAATCTTATGACTGTAACTGCACAAGCTTCAACCTTCTCCTGGGGTGGGCAAACCGCAAAGGAAGTAACGGCTACCACGTGGTATCGTCACCGTGTTGTTGATGGTGATCTCAGCGAAGTAACTGATGATCGCATGGGGCCGCCTGAAGTTGGTGGGCGTCCTACGCCTACTATTCCTTTCCGGGCTGGATACCTAGTTTCTGGTGGTCTAGTTCTCAACCCTCGTCTCGAGAGCACCTTCGGGTGGATCCTCGAAGGCGTCATGGGTGCTGTCTCAACTACGACAGATACTCCTGAGGCTGGCATGAATCGGCACAAGTTCGCTTTTGCCGCTGCTAACGAGAGTTGGACTCCGTGGATGTCGTTCCGTAAGGAAATTATTGGTGCTGCACTTGATGGGTCGGATGACCTTGGAGTGACGTATCAAGACTGCCGAGTTATCGGCTTGACTATGAACTTCCCGAACAATGGGCTGATCACAAGTCGAGTAGATATTCTCGGACGTGATTTCGTCTACGAAGAGGATCCCACATTTGTCTACGCTAACACAATGGAAGGACACGAGAGTGTTCCAATTTCATGTGTTATCGGTGGATACATGAAGATCCCCGGATTCTCGGCAACAGAACTGCCTATTATCGGAGCGCAACTTACCTTCGGTAATGTCCCCTTGGACCTACGTCAGGAAATGGTTTATGGTTCCCCGAAACTGGACAATGTTACAACTGTCCTGCGTACTTTGGGTGTAACTCTAACCTTGAAGTATCAAGATCCTGACCTCTGGCAGCGTATTTTCACAGGTGGCATCGGTTCTCCGTATGGTGCTACTTGGTCACAGATTCCATTCATTGAAGATCTAGATATCGTTGCGCAATCGCCTGACGATATCCCTGGTCTGGCCAACCCGTACCAGTTACGGATTCAAGCAGATGAGATCATGTGGCGACCAGTCGGCGGTATCCGTCTGGCCGGAAATCAAGCCGTTCTTATTACTCTCCAAGGCACTGCCTTCGAGAACGATGCCGGTGATTATTGTAGCTTCACGCTCGACAACGAAGTTGCAAACTACACCTGGCCTACCTAAGAAGGAGTAACATCATGGGTGCACCAAAAATCCGTGTGGCTGCCCTTCATAACCCTGAAGATATGCGTGGTTTGGCGTATGTGCCAGAGCTGTATGTTATATCGCTAGTTGCTCCGGCAGTAGCGGGATACACAGTTATTGCTGAATACACTGATGCCATTATGATCAAACGGGCTGATTTGTGGGTCACAGAGGCATTCGTGGGAGGTATGTTATGCGAAGTTGGCATTGATACCAACCAGGATGCTTTGATTGACTCGGCAGACTACGACGAAGCGGTTCTTAACGCTTGGGCAACCAACGTTGGATCCAGCAATGCAGATAACCCGAATGGGTTGTTGTTGTCTGCCGGCGATCAGCTTAGAGTAACATGGGATAATACTGGCTCAGCCGGTGCTATCTTGCTTGTTCTTGAGCTGTTCCGAATGGCCGAGTTCTTAGAATCACCGAACTATGCCTTCATTGCGACTGACGCTGTAGCCAGCTAGGTCGTAACTTGTTGATAATCTTGGGGGGAGGTCTTCTCCCCCCATTTATCACAAGTCTTTTTTCCAGATGAAACATTTGCGGTACTGATACCGCAGAACAATAAAGGAGATAGCAATGCCTATCAAACTGAAAGCACCTCTACTTGAGGAGTTCGAGCTCAAGGAGATCGATGAAATGTATGAAAGTGAGGGCGAATCGACACTGGTTACGATTCGCCAGGCTACTCAGCGAGAACATGAGCTGAGAGCTGTTGTTTTCAACCGGATTACTCGCCAATATACCCAACTTGGTGAGGGAACGGTTCGTGAGGTCCAAGAGATCCCATGGACAGAGCTAGCTCGAAAAGAAGTTTACCTTACTCTGGCCGGATGTAATATCGAGGACCAGGAAGGAAAACAGCTTTTCAGATTCAACAAAGAGAACCGGTTGGCTATGAAGGAGCTCGACTTTCGAAATGCTTGGGGCATGCTTGATCCGTCAGTGTGTCGTGAGATCCACAAATCTGTTTTGAAAGTGAATTTTGTTTGGGATTCCACTCCGGAACCCACCGGTGACGAAGATCTGCTAGAAGCAAGCAAAGATGGCGCCGGTAGCAGCGAAAATGTCCCTTTAGAAGAAGTAGGATAGATGCACATCTAGATCTACTTGAGGAGCATCTGGAAGAATATTTTGGTTACTTGGAAGATCTAGCAACCGGAACAACTGAAGGAAGAAAGGCTCCCAAAGTGCCTGATACATATATTTGGTACGAGAGGCAGATAGCACTCAATTTGCAATTAGAGGCTGGTGGACTTCTCGATCAACCGCATATTTGGATCATGGAATGTGCGATAGTAAGCCATATGAAAACTAAATGGGATGCTATTCGGGCAATGAATGCAAAGTTTGAGGCGCTGGCTAACGAGCCGCCGCCGTAAAGCAGGAGCGTGACCAATGCCATACAGAACAGGATATAGTGCAAATTGGGCTCTGAATGCCCTGAAAGCGCAGCTTCCTGAGAACTTATATCGAATGGAGCATGAATTTATTGGCTCTGGCCGTGATATGTCGGCCAGGGTTGATATTTTTCATAGGGGGAGTAGATCGCCAATTACCTTGGACTTATCCGCTGGTCCAGAGAATGTTCTTAGGCAGCCCTCTATGCTTTTGGGGACAGCAACAGGAGCACAAAGAATAGTTGGTGGTGCCTATGGGGGTACTGTAAGAGATGAGGCTGTAAATCTCTGGAAGATGAGCCCTCAAGAGCATTTGGGTTCTATGCTGCGTGGTGCTTTTAGTGCAGCACAGTCTCAGGAAATATCACCGGCCAGTGCGTTTTCTAGTGCTCTGCAGTCTGGAACTTATAATTTAGATATTCCAGGTCTTCCAACTGTTGGAGGAAAAACACTTTTATCAACAGCAGCTACCAGTGAGGCTCAAAGAACTGAGTTTGGTACGCAGTTCTCCGTTGCAATCCCTTCCTCAATTACATATACAGAATCACAAAGAGTACAAAATGCTATTCGGCAAAGTTTACTGACCCCCGAATTTCAGGGAGCTGATCCAGTACGTCAAGAGTTGAGTCAACTTGGAGGATTAGGTTACGCTATAGCTCAAGAAAGCGCCGGAGAATCTGTCTTCGGTGGTGGTGGTTATTTCCAAAGGATCAAACAAGGTCTACCAGGTGGTATTGTCCAGGCTGGTACAGCCTACTCAGAGAGGGGTCCAGACGTAGGCAAAGCAATAAAAGGCAGAACGGTTGTCAATCCTTTTAGAGAGCGAGTTCAAGATTTTTATAGAATGCAGGGTGGTGGATTACAACAAATACAACCTCAGGCGATTACGGCAGAGAGCCCTATGGATTTAGGAGCGGGGTCATTATATACATCTAACGTTATTGTTCCTGGAGAAACAGCACCAAGGACCATAATGCCGGCAAGTGTGATGGTGGGGGCTACTCCATTTAGTCCGGGAGAAGCAATTTCATATCAGCATAGCAGATTTGGGAAAGGTATATCTGCAGCAGGTTTCCAAAAGCCTATTCATAAATCCCTGGAGTTAGATAGAGAGGGTGGCTATATGGATCTTTATAATATGCGCTTTGAAATGGAAAAAGGCTTTATTGGTTCAGTTATTCCTGCAGGTCAAAGAGCAAAAGTAGGCACGATGTATAGGGGTGAAGAGGAAACTCCTCTTTATCTTGATGCTGCCAAGTCTCCTCTTGTAGTCAAATCAGCTCAAATCAACTTGGCTGCAGCAATGAGTCAGGATATGCAGCCTCTTGGAAGAACAAATATTAGAGGTGCTCAGTCCATTGATCCTCTGGCCGAGATGCTCAGAGAGCAGGTTGGCGGTACTGGATGGACTGTTGGGACTGGAAGTAGAGCTTCTGATCCTTTATCTATGATGATTCAAACGACTCAAGTTACCGAGTTAGCTGCTAAAGGATCTGGTCTAAAGGCCGGGATAGGCTATCACGGCGGGGAAGCTCAGTCTCATATAAGAACACAGGGTGGTGGGTTCTTGCCTGTAGATATGTTTACGGGAGAATTAAAAGCGGTTGAACCATTCATGCGTGATGTTTTTGGTACGTTTTCTAATCCTATGCAACAAGAAATGCTTGCTCAGATGGATCCAACTTTAGCAAGGACATTTGGAGAGACATATAATGTGCCAGGTTCACCAACTGATCAACCTGTTGATTGGGCAGGGCTGGCATCAACCGCAGGTATGACACCAGGAGAACTTGGCGCTGGCTTGGGAAGAGCGTTTTATAATGCGCCAGAAGAGCAACAGGCTATAAATGCTGCTCGATTTGGAATAGCAAGAACAGCCGAAGATCAAATGGTCGATGTTTCAGTTGAGTCTAGAGGTGGTATTCAAGCTCAAATGGAAATTATTCAAAAAAGTTTCGAACAAAGTGGAAGGCAGCTTTCGGTTCAATATCAAAGAAGTAAAGCTGGAGATATTACTGGTGCCAGTTATATGGATGAAGGTGTAGCCTTTATGGATATTTCTGCTAGCAGAGCTGGTCCTGATAAGTATAGGCTCCGTAGTAGAGTTCATAAAGGACTGATCGCCCCGGTTGGTATTTCTCCTGCACCTGAATATGCTGCTGCTGCTGCCTTGAATCCTGATATTCAATTGGCTATGCATGCAAAATATCCAAGAGCAGCTCAATGGATGGGTTATGGTGTATCTGAAGGTGCTTATGCACGAACAACTGATCCGGCTACCAAAGCATGGATGCAAATTGATACAGCATATGCTTACAATCAAGCTGCGCTTGGAGGAAGAAAACTGCAACATCCTTCTGCTCAAATGCTTGGTCCCGATGAAGCTGTTGCCATGGGAGGGCGTGTAGCTAATCTTCTTTCTGAAGAAGGAATGACTAATCTAAAGGCTGTTCAGGCTCTTCAAGAAGAGTATGGGGAGCAAATGTTCGGGTTTAGGACTTCCGGGATGTATCTTGAGTCTCCTGCAGCTATAACAGGCGCTATTGGCGCCGGTTCAATGGAGATGGGTACAGACGTTGGTCATCTGGCTACTAGGTATATGGAATCCCTTATGGGTTCTCTTGAGGCCGAGGCAAACCAGGCGCCTATTCAAGAGGCTGCAGCAGCTCAGCGGGGAATGCGTCAAAAACGACAACAGGTTATTGGTCGTGAAAAGTGGGGTAGTGTAAAGAAGCGAATTTATGGTGGTGAGGCAAAGACAGGTCTTGGTGGCCGTTTTGGTCCGCTGAGAGGTTTACCTCCTGGATCTGCTTTTGTCCCTAATCAAGCGTTACGACAAATAGCAAGAACTGAGGAAGGAAGACAGCTAAACGATAGAGAGTTTGCTGAGTTCCTGAATACTGTGCAGGTTGAGGCTGGTCGTGGCCGAGGATTACCGGGAGTGGTATCCAGGCACCCGACCCTTAGTAAAGAGCATGGTATTACTCCTGTGAAGCTTTACACCGAGCAGATGATGACTGATGCTGGTATTGCTATGCCAGACTTCTCCAATCTTACTAGAGGAGAACCGGGTTCTGGTGTAGCCGGCATTGCTCCCATGTTTGTTGATGAAGCAACATGGGCTGCCCAAGGTGGGGACCTCGATAAGGATCCTGCCAATCTTTACGGTATGTTCAAGGTTCGTGCTGGAGGAAAGTATATTGAACGGGCACCTGATCCGGATTTACTAAGAGATATAGCGAGAACCCCAGAAGAAGTGAATAAGGGTATTAACCTGGCGCTTGAGGAACAGTTTGGTCCTTACGGAGGTCGGTTTGATGTTCGTCGAGAAAGCTTTGAGGATTATATGTCTGTGCTCAGGGGAGAAAAGCCAAGTCCTGCGGAGGTTCGTGGGGAGCGAGTACCTACGCGTGATATTCAGGCTGCTTATGATGCTGCAGCTACGGCTACAAAGGGTAAAGGCGTTTCATTCAATATGATCAGGGCTCTTGAGGCATCAAGTGATGCTTTGCAAATAGATCCAGCAAGGACATTGAGCGACATCACAACTCGTGGAACCCTGGCTTTTCAGGCGGCTCTGGATGCAGAAAAGTTACCCTCTGGTGAACCCTATCAAATAAATAAACTGGAACAAATGCTGACCAGTGGTAGATTCCAGGCGTCTCGTAGGGGTTCATTTAGCATGGTTTATAACGTTCCGGGTAAAGACAGACCTGAGAGACTGTGGTCTGGCGGCAGGATGGGTGTTGGTGGTGATCAGGGGACTGCTGGCATGATGGCTGGTATTGCTACAAGAGCTGGCTCTTCTCAGTTTATACAAAATGAATATTTAGCTCGTATGATCGGTGGAACTAGTCACTATGAAACTATTATGAAAGAGATTGGTGGCATTGATATTTCTACGACAGAAGGTCTTTCACAGAGAGCTGATGTAATGTCACGTTTGGGTGGAAAGATTCGTCCAGAAGAGTCACCATTTGGCACCGCACTGGTGCAGGCTGCCACTGGAAGAGCTACACCAGGTGACTATCAAAGAATGCAATTTCCTTGGATGGGTGGAGCAAGTAATCTTGAAGAACTAAAAGAAGATCCTCTAATCCAAGAAGCAAGAGTTGGGCTAAAGGCTCGGTATGCTAATCGACAACTAACATTAGAAGAACAAGAAGTGGTCAAAAGAATATATGAGAAAAGTGGATCACCTCAAGCGAGGCGTATTATGAGCCAATTTGAACATAGAGATCCGTTGTCAGCTAGAGCAGCAGAGGAGTTTGCTGAGGCTCAAAGGGAAGCTCAGTCACCTATTTCTTCTGCAGATCCAATCACAGATATACCGCTTGCGGGAACACCTGGTGGTTTGAAAACCAGTATAGTTCTAAACCAGGCTGCGAAAGCAGAGTCCGTAGCAGAGCTCAGTAGGGTTATAGACGAAGACTTTATGACTAAAATAAACAGAATGAGGGGAGCCGAAGCTCCTAGAGGTGGTATTCCTCCTGGAAGTGGAGATGGGGGAGATGATGGTGGTTCTGGCCGGCCAGTAGGAACGGCGTTCCCTGAGCCTGGTGGAGAAGATCCACGTAGGCAGGATCCAGTAATCAAAGATTATGCTCCTTCACGACCACCTGCAGCAAGTTATTCTGCTGTCCAGTCTGCATATATAAAGGCGAAAACATTCATTGAGTCGAAAGGTTATAGAGATCTTAGATCTACTATCGACGAAACTTTACGTCCTTTTGCTGGTCGAACTGTATCTGAGAAATATGCTAATTTTGCCGCTACTGTAGGAAAACCGGCAGCGGCCAGAATATTACAGCCTCATATTGCGGCGCTCAAAGAGGCCAAGAAAGTTCAAACTGCAGTTAGTGGGATCTGGAATGAGTTCACTTATGGGGAAGGTAAATATTCAGATGATGTGACTAAAGTTTTGAAGGGAGTGATGGTAGAGGGCCAATCTGATGCTGATCTTATCAAAGAGTTTGCTCCTATTGGTGCCAATATAGGTAAAGCTGGAGCAATGCCTCCTGAGATGCTTGAAAGCACAGCGTCTCGTTTATCTGGTACGGCAACAAGGGCGCTCTCTGGTTTATATCAACAGTTTGGCCAAGATCCTAAAGCCTGGGATATGAGCAGGATTGCTCAGTATGCTGAAGGCAGAGGTATCTTTGGTGCAGCACGCAGAATAACAATGGAAGCTGAGAAATCTGGCGCTGCTGTAGATCCTGTATTTTCTCAACTTGGTGGTATTGCTCAAGCAACTGGAATAAAAGCTACACCTTTGAATAAGATCATCGAAGATGTAGGTGAAGAATTTACAAAACTTAGCAAGAAGATGCAGGGGTTCAATACTGAGTTGACCGAAGGCACCAAGATGATGCGGTCATCTAATAAGGAGATACGCGAGCAAGGTAGCGAAAGAGTTGGTAAAGCTATTGGGGGCATACGTTTGACTGAAGCCAGAGCTGGCCTAGCAGATATTGATCAAAGAATCGCTTCCGCTGAGGCTTCTCAGTTCCGTGGATATACAAGAGCTGATGTAACTTCAATGTACAGCCAGAGGGCTGCAGCTCAGACACAGGTTGGTGCTGCAGAGCAGGCTCAGATGCCGGAGATCGGTGGTGGTGGGCGATTAGGTAGTTTCTTCCGTAAAACATTCGGCGGGTTCGGTATGATGTACCTTGGCCGGATGGCACAAATGGGTGCAAGTCAGTTCAAGGCAGGTTATGGACCTGGAAGAGAAGTACAAATGCAGGCGCAACAAGCTGCTGCAATGGTCGGAGGAGCAACAGATTACGCAGATCCAGAAATGGCTTTCCAGAGATCTCAGGCTGCTGCCGGAGGGATACCTTACGGGGCGGTTCGTGGGGCTATGAACTTTGGTGATGTTGGTGGGATTGCGATGTCGGGTGTTGGGGCAGGTATGATGGTTCCTTGGCTTGCTGGCAATGCTGTATCAGCAGGCGTAGGAGGAGGTTTTGCAAAGGCGCTTTCTGGTGGGGGGGGTGGACTCTTGGGTCTTGGTCTTGGTATTGGTATATCGGCTTTGGCATCTCAGGCTGCCTACGCTGCTAGTCCGGAGGCTACCGGAGTAACTGCAGCTCAGAATTTTACAAGAGCAACGCAGGCCTATGGAAGAGGAACACTTCTTGGGAATCTAGCTGCTGCGCCCGATGCGATTCAGTTCGCATTCAAAACAATGGCCAACAAAGAGATAAAAGAGATCGCCTTAGGTGGTGCTGGAGCTGCGGGGAGATGGCTAGAAGGTGGTATGTCCGAGGGTTATCAACAGGCTGTAATTGATGCTGGCCATATGCCGGCTATGCTTACTTCGATATCACAAGATGAAAGATTGAGTATGTTTGCTCCTGAGCAAGTTATGGCTCAGGCAGCCAAGCTTACATCTATAGGAAAGACCGGCTTTGAGCCTCTGTATTCAAGTTTGTATCAAACTGCAATTGAAGGAAAAGATCTTGCTGGCGCTGGTGTTGTTTCGGCCAGGCTATCTGGTGCCGGAGTGTCTGCAGATGCTGCCAAGCGTGAAGAATGGGCTATAACACGTGGCAAGTTTGTTGAGCGTGGGGACAGAAGAGCGCAAACAGGTGACATATCTGATCAATATCTAGAATATACGACTGATGAGATAAAGTTCATGGGTGCAGGAGGAGAGGCGCTACTTGGTGTTCCAGGAGCCTCTATGCTATTCCAAGGAATGGAGGGAGACGCAAGACGCCAAATGGAAATTGAGTATGGCCAAACTGTAGGAAGACCAGGGGAAGGTCTATCGATGCTTGGTTTTGCTAATCAGGTCACTGCAGCGCAGATGGGATTAGATACTACGGCTTTAGGGTGGACAACTCAGGGTCCGACTCAAGATTATAGCTATGCCGGAATGCAGCAACAAAGATTCCAACAGCAGAGAGGGGCGCAAGTTCAGTCTATGCAATTAGGTCTCATGGGTCGGGGTTTTGAGGCCACTGCATTTACTCCCCAGGTGAATACCGCTATGGCTGAAATGTCAGACGCCGCCATGAGAAATTTCAACGCCGCTTTGACTCCAGGGACACTTCAGAACAATATGTATAACATGGGGGAGGGTAATTATAACCTTATGACAATGAGCACTGATATGCAAGGGCAAGTTTCTTCGGCTCCTCTGTATACGACTTCTCTAAGGCGAGGGGGAGAATCTGCTGCAATGACAGCCGGTAGAATGTGGGGGCCTGACTGGCAAGCGGGTGATGGCGGGGTGCGTGCTGCAGGTGTTAGTGGCTTTACTGATTACACCGGTGACACACGTTACGGTATTCAGGGAATGCAGTCTTATCTTTCTAATCTGCAATATGAGGCTGCAGAATCTCAGTCTGGTCTTGCAATGGCTCAAACCAATCTTACTTGGGCATTTACAACCGGGCAGGGATTAGACAAATACTCGGAGACCGTCAATCCTCAAACTGGTCAGCCTTTCAATTTCCGACAAGGTGCACCTGGCTTCAATATTCCTGGTGCTGGAGCTTATAAAGCGCAAGGTGGTGGGTTCTGGGGTTACCAGGACACCATGCGTAATCTTGGTTATGCTCAACAAGAGTATGGTTTCCAAGCTCAGGCAGAAGGCCGTGCGATGCAGACAAGCCAGTTCGATCAGCAACAGGCTTTAGCTCAACGTGGATCTCAAATGAATCGGGAGTACACCCAGGTTCAATGGAACTTCCAGGATCAATTTAGAGGTCTTCAGAGAGCCTGGCAAGTAGAGGACTTTGGCGATGAGGTACGTTTCCTTACTGGCCGCCAGAGAAAGAAAGCCGAGCGTGGATTCGAGAGATCCACTATCATGTACAATGTTCAGGGTGAGCAGATTGATGCTGGCCGTGAACATCAGCGTGAACTGTGGCAGCTCGAGGATGAGCGTTTTGAGATGACCAAGGAGCACTACCAGGAACAAAAGAGGTTCCAGGAAGAGCAAGCCGACATGGCTAGGAAGTTCTTTGAGGAACGTAAGCGTCTAGAAGAAGAGCAAAATAAGCTGGCACGTGCCTATGCTACTGAGCAAATGAAACTTCAGAAAGCTTCAATTTCATCTCAGCAGCATTATGCCAAAGCGATCAGAGATGCAAACCGTGATCTTGAAAAAGCAATTGAGTTGAGAGAAGAGGATATCCGCAAGGCCAATGACACAATGGCGTTGTCTGATAGCTGGATTGACACAACCGAGCAGGGTTTGATAAAATTAGTTGAGCTCTCAGAACAGCTTGCAAATAACCTTGGTATAAAAACTACTACCACCACTACTACTACAAGTGGCGGTGGTCCGAATGTACCGCATCGTCGGGCTGAAGGTGGTTATGTTGCTGCTGGAGGCATGTATACTGTTGGTGATAATCTGAATCCAATGCAGAAAGCAGAAATATTCTCACCGGCATCATCTGGTCATGTAGTCCCAATTAGTGATATAGAGCCCTGGAATCGTTCTGTATTGCAAAGTCCAAGTGCAAGTGGTGGCATTGGCCAGACGATCAATGTATTCATTGGTAGTGAGAAGATTGCTAGTATGGTTGTCAATAGTATGAATGAGGCACTGGAGGCCTAGTATGTCAAACGAATATATTCAGATTTACACTCCAACAGAATCAAACAGCTACAAATTTGGCGCTATTGCTGGTCAATGGAGCCGGATATTTGATAAGGCCATTACTATAGCACGAACCATCGGTGGTGGTCTTGACATCGCCATGGGATCTGTTTATCAAACAGATCAGATGGTAATAAAAGTGCGAGCTGATGAGGATCGTGCCGGTTATGGCACTAGGCAAAATCTTGAAGATCTCTATAAATATAACCGGCCTGGAGCTAATGTGCTTAGAGTCACTGATCATTACGGAAATACGCTCTACACCAAGTTCACTGGCCGTTTCAACCAAAGATCAATTACTACTACTATTGAAGGCGATCAGGCTTGGTACCATATTCCAATTGAGTTGACGATTCTTCCAGACTATTTCAGAAAACTAATGGCTCTTGCTCCTGATGATATAGTAGCTCTTATTCCGTTATGGGATCCCTCTGGCGTTGTGCTTTCTGATATTGGTGGTAATGAGTATGACGTCATACCTGATGCTTCTGTAATTCTTGATCAAGATGGTATCGGCGATGGCCGCAGGTCTGTTTATATGGACGAGACAGTTATTGATATATCAGCTATAGAGCCTGGGTTGGATTATACAGAAGGTACATTATTTTTGTGGGCAAAGCCACCATCCGGTGGTTTTATATCTGCGATTCAATACTTTTTCAATATAGTTGTTGATGGAAATAACTTTATGCGAATACATAGCAGCGCAGGAGGAAATCTGCTTTGTACAATGTTTCATGGTGGTATTGGAAATGTAGAGACATATGTCTCACCTCCAGAAGGATGGCAAGTGCTTGCTGTTGCTTGGGGAGGTGGGGATGCTCGGTTTTATAGAGGTGGGTCTATTGTAGGATCTCCAATAACAATAGGAACATGGGTTGGATCAGCAGTGAGCTTGTTTCTTGGTGCTTCTTCGGTTGTGTCAGCTTTACCACTTCAGGAAGTAAACCTTGCATATTTTTGCGCTTTTTCTAAGAAATTTGATGCTACCGAGATAGCTGTAATAAACAATTTTACGAGGTAATATGAAAACTCTTGTTACGGACGCACAAAGATCATTGATGGATGAGGAAAGCTACAAAGTTGTAGCCGAGGTTCTTCTTGAGACGTCACTACATTATAGTGATGTATGGGATGATGACACTGGTTACGTAAGTGAGGAAGCTACTGGTATTCAGGATGATCCTCTAGCTCAAGATGTTATTTGGGATCCAATCAATAATAAGATGATCACAGTGTTTTGTGATGGGGATGTCTACGGATTCAAATTGCAAATTTTGGTCGAGGGAAATGCAACACCACTTATTCCTCTTGATTCTGCTGTAGAGTTTACTTTGGCCGGCGAGTGGTGTAAACCGGCAGCGATAGTGTGGGACAGTGAGTTGTATGTGTTCATCAACCAGGCTGATGGGATCCACAGACTTATTTTGGATCTTTCGGATGTCATAGCTGGCACCGCTGAGTGCACTATTGACGATACTCTTATTTGGAATGGCAACACGAATGATGGCTCTTTATTTTGTCTTGATCATGGTAGCCGTGTTGGGTTCATTGAGATAATTGAGGGTGGGTTCAAGCCTACTTATATCCATTATGATAGCACCTGGAAGGCAGATTCTCACCCAACTAGAATGATGATCAACGAGGAAATGCAGGATGAGGTAACCGATCGTCACAGAACAGGAAATGCTACTGCAGTAAACTACGGCAATAATTTATTCTTTTATATCTCTAATCCTCAAACAGGCGAGATTTACAAAACTCAAAGAAAGGGAATAACAGATGGTACTAATGGTCAGTGGGGAGATTTTCGGTTAGTGGTTGGTTCAGATCTTAGTGTAGCCAACGTTGTTGATGCCATTGTTACAAGTAACAGTGAAATATTGATGTCTGTCCAGTTCACAAGAACTCAGTTTGAGGGTGTGACACGTGTATACAACCTGGTGCTCAGGTCCATTGATGGTGGGGTGTTCTCAATAGATCGATTTACAGCAGTCTCTATAGCCGGCTACAGGTTATTTATCACGGTCCCCGAGGATACAACTTACCCGGCGCCTATAGCTAGGCGTGGTTTGTGGGTTTCGAACTCAAATCGGCATACCAATCTTGGTCTTGGTTATCGTCATGCGTCTCATTCAGAAGATCGATACAGAATACCTGGAGACAGGCTAAAGAATATCTCTATGTCTTTCTCTGGAACAAATGGTATTATTTCTATAGATATTGCGAATGGAGATGCAGCCCTAACTGATGTGGCGCAGCTTCAACAGGAGGGCGCAAAGGCGACTGTGCTCTTTGGCTATATCAGTGGTACAGAGCTAAACTTTGTGGAGTATCTTCAGGGGATAGTTTCTAAAATAAGTTGGGCTGGAGGAGACGCCAAGAAGACCATCAAATTAGAGATCCTTGCTGAAACGCAATGGCTTCTTGCTAATACCCATTATCCTTATTATCAAGAACTGACATCCAGATCTGCTGTTTATGATGACCTAGACGAGTTAGATAATATGTATGTGGCGCCCGGCCAGGGAGCTTCTGAGTCAAACTTTTATGTGGACTGGTGGGGTGCCCTTGGTTTCAAATATGATATTGGTACCGAGGAACAAACAGGTACTCTTGGTGGCGTTGGCCACGAGGGATTTTACGGCGTAGGTGCGCATAAGATTGGATCCAAAACCCAAGATCTAAAAACCAAATTAGGGATAGAAGATTATCCTGTGACTGCGCAATCTACTATCACGGTGGAAGTCTACGGGTGGAGCAAGTCTGATGCTGACGGAAATCCTGTATCTACTGTCACGCCGATTCTTATTGGACTTGACGATAACGGTAATGAGGTTACATACCTTGCTAACAGTCTTCAGTCTACTTACGATGAGTTTCCAAAGAGATGGACCGGATCTGCTATAGCCGGTTCTGAACCAATTGATTGGGATTTCACTACTATACCTGTTGGTACCAGTATCAAATATTGTGCTGTTTTGATCGAAGGCGTCAATGATTCTCTTACTTATATCAGCAGGATGGAAGTGTCCGGTGTGTCTCTAGTGTCTGAGGCGGGAGATCTGAACTCTCCTTGGGAACTAAAAGATGCAGGGGGGCTTCAGGTTCCCGGCCAGGGACAGCCATATGTCATGTTCTCAACAAGACCATATCATTCACAGGGTTTTAGGGTGGCTGCTGAGTTTTCTTTTGCTGGTGGAGATCTACCGAATACGGTAGGTGAAACTAAATACGGTATTGTTGGCTTGGCCGCAGATGCAAAGAATCTTGTAGGTGCTTTTATAAATACAGTTTTAGATACAGTGGAAATAACAGTGGTCAGGGATGGCACTGAGACAGTTTTGGCTACGGCCAGCACTACTATTTTGAATGCTTCAAGTAGCACCATGCTCTTTGAGTATAGGGGTGGGCGTTTCAGAGTTTATGGTCTGAATGGGTCTACCTGGGAGCTGGTAGTAGAGTACGAGTGGTTAGAAGCTGATGGTGTACTTACGGTTTCTGATGGGCTTACGCAGCTCAACCATGTTGGCATTTGGGGACAGATGGATCCGTTATTTTTCAAGACGCCATCCTTTGATGCTTCAGATTGTGATGGTATTGGTATCATAGCCGGTGAACCCTTTGCTGTCTTTCAGGGCTTAGCTACGCCCGGTGAGGTTCAGATTGGAGACAATGTATACAGCTTTACTGGTAAGTCTGGTACAGAGGAATCTGAGGGTCCGTTCCAGGCTAGGAATACTTTCAGTTGGTGGCCTGGAGAAGGTTACACAAATGTCTTCACTGGAGAAGTCTTCAGTGGGGGTTTGGCTATTGAGTTTAGATGGTTTAGGTATGGCGAATCTAAGACTTATCGACAAAATTATATGGCAATTAGTGATAATGGCCATGGATGGTCAATGCAAGTAACAGATTGGGCATCTTATATTTATACTGCTGGATCTCCAGTATTCTTGCCTAATAGATCCAGGTGGTTTGGGAACAATGTCAATGGAGATTGGATAGGAACTCGAAATAGAGTGTGGGTGTCTTCTTATCTTTCTGGTATTACATTGATCGAGGGAGAAGAGATGTACCATGGGTATGCATCTCGGTGTAAAATAAGGATCACAGACGGCATCACATGTGAGCGTTTTTTTGGTGCAAATGATACACAAGATTCGACAGTCAAAGATATGATCACCACTCTGGCCAGAGCAGCTGGTGGTGATGCAGAGTTCCCAGGAGATATAGTATATTCATCGCTGGCTCTTTCGGCTGATACAGAGACAGAGATCTAAGGAGTTATTATGTCAGTAGTATTTGCAGAAGGCTTCGAAATGGGAGCGAACCTAAATCCCGGTGATAGTAAAACTTATGAGTTTTCTTCTGATCCAGTATTCAGTGGGTCGTATTCTTTGAAAACAACCGGTAATGGTTTTTTTGCTCTTCCGTTTACGGCTACAGCAGCTCCTTGTACAGTGATGTGGGCGCAGATGTGGGACAATGAAATTCGTCAAGAAAGGGGTGCTGTTATAGGTGTAGATGATGGCGATTTTTATGAAATAATATGTGATAACGGAATAGGCTGGACCAGGGTGTCGTTGAATCTCAACGGCGGGGCTTCTTTAGCTCAGTCTTATATCAAGTGGCCGCCAGATGAATGGGGGCAAATGGCTGTAGAGTTCAATGCAGGATCCATAAGAGTGCTCTGGAATGATGGTGTAGTGATCAACTACGCTAGCGGTGGCATTTCCGGTAATATAAACTCTGTTCGTCTTGGTTTTATTCAGGGAAGCTTTTTGGACTCTAATTGGTATGATGATCTTGTTGTACTTAGTGAGACATTTCCTGGGCACCTCCGAATATTTTCTTTTCTTCCTGAAGCTGATGACACCCAAGGTTTGACACGCTCAGCCGGTGGTGACAACTATGCATTGGTAGATGAAGAGCCAGCCGATGATGATACAACATATGTGTATTCCTCTGTTGATGCCGAGGATCTTTATGATTTCTCGATCTCGGAGGAGATTACTGGATTGCGATGGGCTACCATCAAGGCGGTAGTAGTTTCTACTATGAGTAAGGAACTCTCGCCTACAGCAAACAAAACGAAAGGTATTGTGCAGCAAAGTGCTTATAATTATTATTCTGCTGAGCATGATGTAGAGACATATTATGCTCATAATCAACATATTTGGGATCAGAATCCTGATACGCTGAATGCATGGATTGAAGGAGACCTTACCAGCCTGGTCGCCGGTGTTCGGCACGAACATCCGTAGGTGACAAATGGCTGATATAAGAACTACTAAAGTAATAACCCAGGTCATTCCAGGTCTGGAATCGGACATTAGAACTACCAAGGCTGTAGCTCAGGTAGTTCCGCTGCTCGATAGTGATATTCGAACAACTAAAGTATTGGTACAGGTGATTGTTATGCCGCAATTAGTTTCTGAAGTTCAAGATCAAGGAGGCTTTGACCTCTACTTTGATTTACCTATACTGAATGGAGTGACAGGTTATTTATCTGTAAGAACAAACATTACTACATCTCAGATGGCCAATGAGGAAGAAACAGAGATTCGTTTTTATGATGCAGGCGGCAACGATACTGCTATAGCCGTTCATCATCTGATCACCGGCGATTTGGTGGAGAAGGTGATCATCCAGTGGGAAGATGGGGCAGACTGCCGGCAAGAGAACAAAATCCGTATTGTTTGGGCTAACAAGTTTTGCTCTGTGTACATCAACGAGAGATGGGCGCACACATTCGCATTTCCTTATATTGAGTTTGTTACCAGTACACCAGATCTCCGATTCTATGTGGACGCCACCTGGGATGGGTCTGCTACGATAGATCTAATCACCAATGTAGAGTTATCTGATTGGCGAGAAGCTATTTATGTTGATACTGAGACATCATTATTCTCAGCTCTTTCTGCGATCATTCAGGATCGGCCAGTAGAGATTTATACAACATCTGAGGGAAAACTAAAGTTTAGTTATAATGAGACACGTGATCAGCTTACGATCAATCCTTTTGTAAGAGAGCATACAAAGTCAAAGTCTGCTGATGATAATGCTGGTTCTGAGGCCATCGTTTACGCTGCAGATGTAGAACTTGTGGAGGATGCTGACTACACAGCTACCAAAGGATTTGTTACTCGGGTACTGCGATTGCCCACGTTAGATGTTGGTGCTCAGCAAGCTGCTGAAGTGTTATTGCACCGGGCAAAAGAAAGAGAAGTTACGCACGAGTTGAGAACTCGACCTGATCTTCGTGTAGAGAGTGGAGATTTACTTCTTATTTATTATATAGATCAACATGAGGGCGAAGAAGTTAGCGATTATATGATAGTTGAAAGTATCTCTATGATGAGTACCGAGCCAGGTTCACAGATGGTAATAAGAGGTAGAAGTTATGTCAGTTAGAACTGATCAACGAAAAAGATTGACTGCAAATATCAGAAGTGGGGCAAAGAGAGCTAACAGGATTCCGGCTATCGTTATGGCAGCTCAGGGATCTAGGTGCACTGTGCGTCTGGCTGAGGGTGGGACGATCATTCCTCTTTTGAAGGTGATCGGTGGTCCTATAGCGGTTGGTGATAAAGTATCAGTTGATTACAGTTCAGAGAATGATCCTGTTGTTATAGCTTTCTCTCCTCAGGTTTCTTCTACTACAATAGTTCAGACCGAGGACCGTTCTTCTGGCGGTCAGGAGACGCTGGATATTGGCGACTCCACTGGATCTGAGTACTATAAAACAATTGGCGGTACGATTTCACCTACACTTGATGGGGTAGATACCGTAAGGATTGAAACAGCGGGGAATGTTCCTCTTTTTCAGGTGCACACTGATGTAGATAGCTTGGGTACTACACAGATCGCGATGACTGCTGATATTGTTGTAGTAAATGGTGAGGATGTAGAGCTGACTATTTGGGGTGATAGAGATTATACAGAAGCGAACTATGTTGCTGACAACGAGACTTTTACGGCCAGCCTTGATGCTCTTGATCAGGAGTTATTTGATATTGTAGATGCGGGACCATACGTTATGCTAGCCGGTGATACAATGACAGGCCAGTTATTTATCGATGGCGGCGCTGACGAAATTCAATTATTGGTTCAGGCCCACTCCACGCAAACGGATAACCTTGTTGAATTTCAGGACAGTGGTGGAAATGTAGACATCTCATTTTTGGGTGGCGGTGCGGTTTTCAACGAGAACAGCAATAACGTAAATTTTAGAATAGAAAGCCGATTAGAAACTCATGCTTTTTTCATAGATGGAAACGCTGAGGAGATCGGCATCTTTACAGATACGCCGATTGGGTCTTTGGATGTTTCAAGCGGTAAGTTTTCAATTGTTTACGGCGCTGACGAAGGAAGTTTCCTTCGAACTAATGCTTTACTCAAAGTAGGCAATATAGTTTCTCCTCATTATACGAATGCCGAAGAACCAGTAATGTCGATGTGGATGACAGCAGCTTTGAATAATAATATTCTTAGGCTCGGCGGTGGTGATGTATCTTCGAATACAGTTACCTTTATTCAATTATATACTGCTGCAAATGTCACAACCTTAGCCGGAACGTTGAGGATGCAAATCGGAAACGATGGCTCGATTGTAATAAATTCAGTTGGTGATGCTACTGCTGATTTTATCGTTGGTGGTGATACTGAGTCAAATTTATTTAGGGTTGATGCTGGAGCTGATGAAGTTAGGCATGGTGATTGGGATACAAATTATTCTGCTTTTGAAAAAGACGGGATCTTGAAAATGGTAGGAGATGCTGTTGTTTGGGATGATATTAGAGTTCCTGTTAGCAGTATCAAGCGTCTTGGATTTTCCGATCCTGATTGGGAGCCATTTGCAGAAGATGGGATTGGAAGCACAGGTGTGTATGCTCTTGCATTTAGCAAAATTGTTGATCAAGAGGTATATTTTTCCGTTCTGATTCCACATAACTGGAAATTAGGCACAGATCTTCATCCACATGTTCACTGGTCGCCGTCTGATACTGATACAGGATCAGTGACATGGAAGATAGAATACACTATAGCTGATCTTGGTGGCGTTTTTGGTAATACTTCCGAAGAGAGCGTGTCTGATGTTGGTGATGGGGTAGTTAATAAACACCAGGTTGCGGATTTGACTAATATCGATATGTCAAGTTATACTGATCCTGATGATATAGCTATTAAATTATTATGTCGGTTATATAGAGATGTGTCAGATGGTGATGATTATAACAATGATGCATTTCTTTTAGAAATTGACTTTCATTACCAAGTAGATGCTATTGGAAGCCGTGAAGAATATACTAAATAAGGATTATCCAGTTTATTTTCTTTGTTGATGGTTACAATAATCCGGTATAATAAGAGTAACATACTCATGAAAGGAGAAATGAAAGATGATTAAGAAAGTCACATTTGTAACAAAAAGGTATGATGACAGAGGGCAGATTGTTCTGCCTAGCCTTGCTCACGCAAAAGCTCTTTTATCGTCTCAGGAAGATATAGATAGTACTCTTGAGACAATCGAAAGTCTTCAGGGTTCGCATACCGCTGATTTATTCAAGATAATTGTTGATTGGACACCACAAGGGGGTATGCATATGTCTATGCAGGTACGCTGGCTTGATATAGCAAGGCGCCTAAACAAAATAGATCGTTCCAAGACTGGACAAAAGTTTACTCTTAGTGCTGAGGAAGCTGATCTGGTGTGGCAGCGTATCAAGGGAAAGGGTTTCAAGCCTTTGTTTACACTTGCATTTACGGAGCTTGTTGATGAGTTCATGACGAAAGCTGAAGTGAGTTGGAACGAAGATAATGACGAAGTTGGAAAGGGTCCTGATGGACTCAAAGGATAAATCTTATGGTAATTAGAACTGAAACTGGTGCAAAGATAACCGGCAAGGCAACTACTTGGGAGAATATTCTCTCTCTGCCGGTTCTCGATGCTGCCGCACGCAAAGTAGGTTTCAATGACATTAGCACGGCTCAGCCCGATTGGTATAAACTAGGTGTATGTGCTCAGGTGGCCGATATGTCTAAATGGGTCGGTGTTATTTCCTGGGATGTTCTTCTGGCGTTAGTGCATGGTGTAATCATTCGTTGTGGTTATGCAGGCATAATTGATCAGAGATGGGATATCAATAGGATAGGACTAAAGCATGCTCCTGGAATTTTCAAGGGTACTTATTGGTACTACAATACTGGTACCGGTGTCGACCGGACAGTAGACCTGATATTAGAATGTCTTTCCTTCTTCGCTCCAGGAGAGATCCATATGTTTGCTTTGGATATCGAGAAAGGTTACAATGCTTGGGAGTCACGTTCTTTCAGGACTGAACCCCTAAAGATCATGAATCAGGTTCAAGCAGCCAGGCCCGACATCACCGTAGTTCAATATTTCAATATGGATACTTGGGTTACAGCTCTTAGAATGATTGAGGGTTATCTGAGGTACATGATTTGGTATGCCTGGTATCCTTGGGATGTCAATAAAGCATATCCCTGGACCGGTACAGCAGCTACCAAGGTAACTATGGATAACTTTTTCCTCTGGCAATATTCTGCAGATGGCAATAAGCAAGGCGCTAAGTACGGTGTGCAGTCCAGAGATATCGATCTCAACAAGTCACGTGACAGTGTTGAGGAGTTTTACGCTGATTGGGGCGTGCACATTCTTGAGCCTGGGGAGCCCCCACCGCCTGATAATATAGAAGAGTGGCTGGAAGATTTGAAGGCTGCTCTCTCACTAAAGCTGACAAATGCAAGAGATCTCCAACTGGATGCGGTTGCAGAAATAGAGTCAGTTCTCAATTATGCTGCGAGCTTGAATTTGCCTCTGGCCGGCTAAGCAGCAAAGGAGGTCACTATGATAAATTTTATCAACGCTGTCGCACACACTGGTTTGCTCATTGTTGTGGTGTATATCCTCAGGCATAACTTTCTTAGAAATCCACTGAAGATTAGCTTGTTTCTAATTGGAGCTGGTCAAATATGGACGCTGACAGGATATTTCTACAGATTTGTTCTTGGGTGGTCGGCTACTAGTGCGACACTTGTGTTCTTCAGCCCGGCCAGCCTAGTGCGAACAACTGGTACTGCTGTAGCTATCTGGACATATAGGAATTTACTTTTTCACTTACGTAAATTGAGAGAAGCTGATCGCAGAGAAGAAATATCCAAGGAGTAAATCATGCCTAATATCACTCTACCCGAGGCTGTGGCTCTTGTTATTTCTGTTATTGGAGCTTATATAGCAGTTAGAAGAGAGCGTTCCGATTTCGGAAGTGCCGCTGCTGACCTGGCTGAAGGTGCACACAAGATCCTCGCTCCATTGACAAAACGAATCGCACAGCTTGAGAAAGAGAATAAGAAACTGAAGGCCAGTAGAGAGAAAGGCAAAAAGGTTCTGGCTAAAAAGATCAAAGGCCATTTGACCATACTCAAGCTAGCTGCCCACATGATAAAATATGCTCAGGAGCACATCCGAAAACTGAAAAGTGATGAAGCTTATAAAGACGATCTACTGGAGTCTTTTCCTGAATCCTCCAGCCCTACTAACTATCGTAAGGAGCGTAAATAATGTTAGGAAAACATAAGGCCGGCAGTTACTTAAAAACCATCATAGTCGGCATCTTGCTATTGGTCACTGGACTGATGGCAGGAAAAACAGATGGTGTTCTTCTCTCTGTAGGAGAACTAGTTTGCCCCGCTGAAAGTGGCGGGTTGTCTTGGGACTACGAAGCTCAAGCTTTGGTTTCCAGAACATGTCTCGATGACTTAGAATTTGGTAAGAATCTTGCCCTGCCCACAGTTGTGACACTGATAATTTTGATGCTGACTCGGTTTGGCCTACTTGGTACCGGTGCATCGAAAAGGCTCGGCACGCTCATTGTAACTGTGGTTGTGGCGTTACTGTGGGCTGTATTTCACGAACTCAATATTTCCATCAATAGCGCCAATACTGGACTGATCGTACAATTTTTGTACCTTCTTCTTGGTTCTGCTGGAACATATGAGCTTAGCCGAAAAGCCTGGTCTCTTGATGCCTTGAAAGGTTTCTTTCTTTCACAATTTGAGACGCCAGCTTCTAAGGCCGTGAAAGCCAAAGCAGCTAAAGCCGCAAAAAAGGCGAAAGCGAAGGTGTAATATGGCACGACCAACACCAACAGGCATCGGTTATGTTGTTTGGGATCTCACTGAGGTCACATCTGGCGAACTCCGTGTGATAGTAGAAGAGGCTGATTACAAATGGCTTGCTTTCTACGTCGGCTATGGAGAGAAAACTGATGCAATCATGGCGCTCCTCGAACAGTTCTCTAGGGAACTGAGAGAGGACAAGCCAATTGGTGTTCCTATGGGCATCGTTATGAGAGTTGATCCACAGGAACGTCCTTCTGATTATGATCCTTCAGCGAAAAGGCTTGCCGTGTTCTATGGGCAAGCTAAGCATGAGCCCGAGTTTATTGTTCTTCACATTCCTGCAAGTATGCTACATAGCGATGCACAAGCTGTGGAATCATTCTATAACAGAGTAGTGGCTGGACAGATCGGGGCAGGTAAAGCTGATGGTTTTATCATGGAGTATCCGGATTTGGAAGAGATCGATGTAGAATTACATGTTGGACCGACAGGTAATCTGCGATATCTAGCAAAGAAGTTTCGTTTTGCTATGCTTCCTAGTCCTGAAGGACACCACCTTTATGTGCAGCTTCTAAAAACCCTTAGAAGCATGGGTGAACCACTAACTTATCCAATAGTAGCAAACGAAGGATCGTTTGTTGCCCTGGACGCTGCCACCCAGGACGCTCTGCCCCAAAAGAAAGTTGTGGATCCCGATGCAGGTGTCGTTGATCTGACTCCAAAGCCGCCAAAGCTCGATTCTGAAGGAAACGAGATTTCACTAGAAAGTGGAGTTCCCCCGATGATCATTCAGCAGTTGCAAGGTAGCCCGGACATGCATTCGCCTCTGCCTAAGGCTAAGGTAACTGATCCTCCTGATGAGATTGTTTTAAGCGATGCTATGCAGGAGGCACTGGATAACGTAGAGAAAGGTGAGACAATTACGATTATTCCAGATCAGGAGTTAGTTACACTTGAACAATTACCTGATGGGTACACTATTCAAATGACTGATGAAGCTCTTGATGATGAGGAAGGAGTGACGGAATAGCAAACCGTACCCCTAAGTGAAAGACGAAGCCCCTGGTTTTTTAGGCCAGGGGCTTTTACTTTGCGGTACTGATACCGCAGAACAATCGTTTGCTAGTTTTATTCTTTTCGTGGAGGATTGTCCTCAAGTTCCTTGGCTGCTAGCTCGACACATTTCTTGCAACTTGTAAAGAAACCAAATTTCCAGCCATCGAACTCGGCGCAATCACGGATAAGATCAGGGTCATCATCCTCGATGTGGCTTGAGTCGTATTCTTCATAACACTCTTCACAAACTATTGGGTCAGACATTTCTTTCTCCTTTATAAAGATTATTTGAGAGGATCGTACACCGTGAATACATCTTCGTCTTTTGAGAAATTACGGATCGTGTTTAGTCGTTCAAGAGCATAGCTTTGAGGGGAAATTCTCAGTTGTTGAGTAGCTATATTGGATACTATCAGTTGAAATTGTGCGTAGTAGAATGTGCTCCACTGCAGGCAAACAAGTGCAATGGCCTCAGTCAGTGAGTCGTGGCTCATATCCATCTTGCCGTGAGCTGCTGTCCAGAGTTGTTCCCCTTGCTTTTTCCATGCAAGACCATAAAAACCTGTATCAGACCACCCACCAGGAGTGAAAATTACATTAGATAAGAGTCTCCAAACAGTGCGACCTAATACGCCTTTGGGGTATACATAATGTATCTCGGGCAGTGCTTGTTCTGTGTGTATATTTACAAACGATTTGGTTAGATCCAGGCCTGTTGCTTCTGGAAGATACTGGCGCAGATCTACTTTTTTATTGTTTGACAAAGCCTTCTCCTTTCATAATTTTATGGCAATCAGAGAATACATGGCCAAGTCCATCTCCACTAATATGAACCTTGAGGTACTTTGAGCATACTCTTCGTCTCTGATTATCTTTTATAACCGTAGTTAGTGTACTGTGGATTACTCCACACCTGGTGCACCCTTTCGGGTGTCCTTCAGGAGCATAGACATATTGACCAATGCCTACCAGTTCTTTTACCTGGTGCTCATTGGCGCATTCGTGCCGCCAGCGGGACTCAAATTCTTCGTGCCACCATTCAAAGTGCTTGGTGCCTTGCTCTGAGTACCACCAGTCTTTGGACGAATCGAATGGCCTTCTGCACCTGCCGCAAATTAGCTTGGTGTGAGTTAGTCCAAAGCCATTTTCTATGATGTGTGTAAAACATCGTCGTCCTATGTCTTTGAGGAAACCAACAGCTTGCATATTGCCAGCAGCCATAAAAGATTCTACTGTTTTTTCGAAGCCATCCTCGGCCAAGTAGTCAACGTACCCTTCGAGTATTTGAAGGTTATTCGCTATCCACTTTGGCACGAGGTAGGCCGTGATGGGGGTTTGAGTGATCATTTTGATAAAACCTCTTGATGATAGTTGTTAGACTGACAGGGGCAAAATCGTTGGCGTCAATACCAACGTCCCACTGTCTTGGTTCAGGGTTTCTTAGGTTCCCATGGCTGTGGCCGTGTAAGTTGATCCCCCCATAGTGCTTACCAGCCCATGAAGCAAAAGGCCAGTGGCATAATACTATTCTGAGATCGTATTCTCGGCCAGTATTGTAAAACATTGTGGTGATATCAGGAAGCAATTTGATATGAGAGACATATTGTTTGATCCCGTTCCATAGTCGGTTGTCGTGGTCACCTTTTATAAGATATAGGTTCTTGCATCTTATTTGGTGAAGCCAATAGGAAGCTTCGTGTGCTTTGCCTAAATGAAGATCGCCAACGTGGATGATATGATCTTCTGGTCGTACAACACGATTGACGCCAGCAATGATGGCGTTTCCCATATCTGCCGCATTGCAAAATGGGCGTTCAGCATGTCGAATAATATTTTCATGGTCAAGATGCCAGTCAGCAGTAAGCCACCATTCAACTTCTCTTTGGTGGTGCTTTATTTTGAAGTCCATTTTAGACTTTTTGCTTTCTGACCAAGTTCAGTTTTGCCCTGACTGAAGATCTATTTTTGTCTGGATACAAATTATAGATTACAGATGGTTCTAGGTCCATAGGGCTGATGTTGTGGCTAGTGCAGTGGGCTACTATAATTTCAGCAATAGTGAGCTCACGCCCAAAGCGTTTCATATATTCATTGTAGTATTCTGGTCGTTCTTTGAAGGAAGGGGTGGGATCTTTCTCGGGTTCTGCCATCGGCTTTGGAGGTGGCTGATTGGTTATACCTAGCAATTGTTTTCTGCTGCGCTTCCAGCTACGAACCATTTTTTCTTGCCATTCCTCTATATCTGCAATATATACAGATTCTAAAACCAGAAGCTTTAGTGTGGCATCTGCGATCACGTGTCCCAAGATTTCTCCAGAGATAATCACTGCGATTGAGATAGCCGGTCCTGTAGCCAGCATCAACAAGATACTTACGGTGCTGCTTAGCCAGGGGATAGGAGTCTCAAGAGCAAAGAGAGATTGAGATGTGCCAGCTACAATAGAGATGAAGGCTGTGAGAGCAATACCAGCCCATAGTCTACCTTCATTTACTTCTGTATCTGGATCTCTTCTCCGTCTTTGTACTGAGATACGTGTGGCAAACACCAGCAGTGTTAGTTCCACCGCAGCAATAGCAACGAAAGCTTCAAAGATAGAGAAGGGGTTTTCCCATCTGGCCATGCCAGGAAACTGTGAAGTAAGATTTGCAAACTGTTTGTAGGAAATCTCAAAGAAAGCCTGCGCTGTCCTGGTACTAGCCAGCACTACGTTGAAGAGGCTGGTGATTATGGTTGCCCAAAATTGCCAATCAAGATTTTTTCTTAGTGTTTCGCTTGGCTTTTCTGGTGGAGGATTTGTAATACTGTGGCGTTCCTGGAAGATCTGGAATACGGACTCCTCTTGGGCGGTCTGATCTTCTAGGTTTTGTAAGTAATGGTCGGACATAAGCGTATTCTCCTTTTTTCGATTTAGGCTTTATAAAAAAGCCATCATTGTCTACGAGGAATGTGGATCCCCGCCATTCGCCCTTCACTACTACTGTCTGTGAGCATACCCAATAGTTGCATTGGTATTTGAAGTCGTCTCTGGTAAACGAGACAATCTCTAGTTCTTGTGCGCAGTAGGGACAGTAGCAGATCGGGGCAGGGAATTTCATTTAGCGTTTCTTTTTCGTCTGGCAACCAGGCGGTCAATTAGTTTGAAGAGCCTGCTTTTTTTAGAAGTTCTACCTTGGTATAGAGAATGAATATATGATCCTCTTTTTAGCTCTTGCTTCAAGCGTTTGATTTCCTGTTTGTGATCAGATATTGCATGACGAAGGCCGGTTATAATACAGCTATAAGCATGGTGATCAGTAAGCACAAGTGTTTTTGTAGCTACCCCATACAGTCTTTCAGGCATATCGTATAGAGCAAGCGGGATACCACCGCCAGCCTCACGGCAAAGTTCTTTAGCGTATTGATGAGTATGACCAATAACAAATACTATGTGGCCTTCAGCAAGGGCGGCTTTTATTCCTTGGATCATAATATAAGTTCTTCCTACGCCACGGAATCTATCTTCAGCAAATTCTACTATTGAGGGTTTGTTGTTGTTGCTCATTCTATTTCCTCCTCGTTTGTTGGAAATATGTGACCTTCTTGAGTCATTCTTAGTAGGCGTTTGCAGATCTCAAAGGGCAGTTCTTTCGCTTTGAAGTATTGCATCTCTCTGTCACCAGGAAAGCGGTAACCCATATTGGTTCCATCCATCGTGTGGCTTACACGGATATGGAGTCGTTGACACAGGGTAAGGGTATGCTGCCAATCAGTAGAGGGATGTTCATCAGCTTCTATCATATGATATTGGCTGAGCACGTCCTCGATCATGACACCCTGTTCCAGAGCATCGATGTTTAGACCTTCTAATACATTCGATTTATTGTCCATTGGATTCTCCAGTTGTACGTGTTAGTTTATCATTTATTAGTGTGAAGGCTTCTTTGTTGAAGCTGGTCAAGCCATGTTGTTTGCAAAATGCAACAATTTTTTCTGGTGTTATACCTAGCAGGCTTGCTTTATTATACAACACCTGCTTGAGCAGAGCGAGTAATGTTTTTGGCATTATGTCTCCTTTTGTCTGGTAAGGGCTAGTCCGGCTCTAAGAAATCGTTTCGCATCATTGATCTCTGTAGCCGTCACCATGCCTGTCTGTAAGCGGGTTAGCCATTCCACGATTGGCCTAAGGCTTTCGTGCTTTATCAGGTATTCTGCACATTTTATGCGCCCCGTTGATTTATGCGCAATTTTATGACAAGATCCTGGATGAACCAGGACGCAATTTTCGGGCACCATGATAGCTATTTTTAGGTCGGTCCCCATAACTTCCCCCCTGGTGATCAGAGCTTCGTGCATTTCAGAACCAAGGGCGCTGACATGATAGTTGCAGATTGGGCAAATAGGGAGCATTCCTACGGGAGGGTACCTTAGCCTTCGGGCCAAGATACGATCTCCTGTGGGTAATTTGTTTATCTGGACTATTTCTGCTCGGCTATAGTACAACAAACGCTTCAGGGCTAACCTGAAGGTGAACAAAGAGTTGCCTGCACCGGTCATTTGGGTGCCATCCTTTTTCTTCATGATTATCTATGAGCCAGGCATCGAGCAGTACACTTACTGTACCTGCAGTCAATTTTTTGGTGCTATCTAGTTGAGGGGTGCCGGTGATCATTCGCAGGTATGTCATACGTGCATGTCTAATATCTTTTGTCCATCCGCATGCCTCTTTGATCAAACCGCACAGGCCGCCAATGGCTGCCTGGGTAGGATTGTGGAACTCTTCACTCGCATTGATTAGGCCTCGCAGAACACGGACCTCATTTTGTGCTGCCTGTAATGTTATCTCTAACATTTGTATCTCCTTTCATTGAAAACTTTAGAGTTTCGGCTCCTAAGGGGGTAAGCATTCTCTTCACACTTCTGCCTTGCCCTTGTTTTGCCACAAGTCCATATTCAATAAGCTTCTCTATCCTGCTATGAATCATGGATATAGCCCCAAGGTCTACTTCATTTCTCATCTCACGAATGGTCTTATCTTCTGAGATGAATTTCAAAATCATCATGGCTTGAGGATCTAGATTTACGATGCTCATTACATTTGCACCGCTTCATCAAACAGATCTACTTGTTGTGGATCCTTGACGAGGTTGCCTATCTTAGCCTGGCTGCCTATGAAAGCACATTCAAAAGTATGCTCAGCAGAGATACGTGTGGCCACTATCTGGAACTCACGCACATGTGGTAGCTCCTCATCCATTTCGTCGTAGACATAGTTCATTACAATTACCATGTCGGCATCACGTTCGAAGGCGCCAGATCCGAATACGGATCCACGACCTAGTTTCTGAACGCCACCTATATTACGTAAGTGACCTTGTGCTGCTGTGATGATGGTTACTCCACCAATTTCAGCGTCCAAGGTCAGCAATTTCATTTCACGTGATAGTTCTTCTAGGCGTTCTGTGCGTCCCATCCTGCCAGCTACAGTCATAAGTTGAACATAGTCGATGATCAAAACATCGATATCGTTTACCTGGACAGCTTTTCTAACTTCTCTCATGGTGCCTTTGCTTCCCTCAATCCATGTGGTAAGCCACTCTTCGGCAACGTGTTTCTTGTGCTTTTCAAGGCGTTTCCATTCCTCGTCGCTAACATCAAGGTCACGAATAACATTCAGCTCCACGCCAGCCAGGTTAGCAAATACTCGGTCGCCGATCTGGAGTGCATTCATTTCTAGACCAAACATCCCTACTCTGCATTTCTGTTCAGAGAAGCAATTGCCTATGCTAACTAGTGTTGAGGTCTTTCCCATCTTGGCGCCTGAGACAAACACAAAGTATTCTCCCATTCGTGCGCCGCCAGTTACACGGTTCAGCTCATCCATTGGCCATAGCCACTTCTTTTCTGCATCTGGATCATCCCTGCGTTTTTGTTGATGTTCCCACCAGGCATCAGCAAATTCCTTGCTCGTTAGAAATCTCATTTGTTGCCCCCTAGTTTTGCTTTGACTATAGGATCCATAGACCGGAAGTCAAAGAGTTTCCCCATCTCGACAATTTCAGTTGCTTCAGTATCTAAAAGTCTGGAACCAACTCTCTTATCGCCAGCTCTGATTTGATCGGTAGTCAAATTGCTGACAACTAAAGTTTTCAGCTCCTTGCGTCTTTGGTACCGCCAGTCAATAACACCCCGGAACTTGTCACCGGAGAAATCGCTGCTGTATTCAGTACCATAGTCGTCAAGACATAGGATTGGTGCACGTTGCAGTACGCTGATGAAGGCGTCGAGTGCGTTGCTTTCCATAGTGCGGAATAGTATGTTCTGAAAATCGCTGAGCGCAATGTAATATGCAATGTAAGGTAGTGCATTGACAACACCTTTGAGCATGTGGGTCTTGCCGATACCTACGCTGCCGGTTACAGTGAGACTTTTTTCAGGGTAGTTGACAAACTCTTTGAAGGCCATTACAGCATTCTTGATGGCGCCTTTGTTGCCAGAGGGACCAACAAGATGAATACTGTCAAGTGTTTCAACGGGAAGTTTAGTTGGAAGACTTACATCTTTCCAGTCAGAGCGAATACGAAGCAAGTAATCCCACAGGTAGCAAATACACCACATAGGACCCATTGCGGGATCCTTGATTTCTTTCATGTCTTTGCATATGGGGCAAATGCCAGCTTCTAGTCGCCGGTTGTGGTTGGCTCTGGCTCCTTCTTCAAAGGGCTTTCCAGCCTTCTGAAGAGCCTTGCGCCAGGCAAAGATGCTATCCAGTCTACTATAGACAGAAAAGCCATCTTCGGTCTTTTCGATCTCTCTTACTTGGGTTAGCTTACCCATGTTTCACCATTCCAGTCGCATCGTCAATTTCTATGACCGGTGCTTTAGAAGATTTTCCTTTCTTTTTATACCATTTTCCTATGAACTCATCACATCTTTCGATATTCATTATGGCCGTGAGCAAGGAAGAAAACTTTATTGATCCAGCCTGGATAGTATTCTTCTTTATCGCCCAGGCTATCAGGTTTTTGATCCATTCAACAGGATATACATTAGTTCTGCCAGCTTCCTGGTTTAGTTTCAGGGAGTATATCTTGAGAGCAATTTGCCGCCAGTTTTTAGAGTCCTGGTTAGTGTCAAACTTCTGGTTGCGTTTACCGCAGGCTTTGAGTGCAGTAAATAATAAATCATGTTGACCTTGATCATCCTTTCCGTACTTGGTTTTCCATACAGGTTCCTTACGGCTAGGTTTATCTTCGTCAAATGGATCGTCCGTGTACTCAAGTTCCTCAACAAAATCATCTTCAATATCAGAATTCTCACTCTTTATTATAGATACTGATTGTTCTTCTATTGATTCTTCTTCGTGTGGCAGATTTGCTAGGGGTGTAGTCGCATTTTTGCAAGGGGTACGTTTTTCGACCCCCACAGGTGGGGGTTGGGCCAGTTTTAGGGCTATATTTAGCAACGAATCATTGGTAGTTAGGTCTAAAACCCATAGAATCGACTGTTTTCCTGGCCGTAGCTCACGTTGGAGATACTCATACTCCTCTAATTGGTCTAAACGTCTGTAAACAGTGTCTACGCTCTTCCCTAGCAGATCTGCCAAGGTGATACAGGATGGCCAAGCTTTTCCTTTGTCGTGAGCGTACTTGAGGATCAAAGCATATAATCTGTATGCTCCATCGCTAATACGGAGATCTAGGGTGATAACATGATGCATCATTGCGAAGCCTACCTTACTAATTGGATTCTTGTGCTTTACTTCGAGTGATTCGTTTTGATTTTCCATTGACTATCTCCTATTCATGGGTTACAATCTTACCGACTTCCTTGTACGTCCCCCTCAAGAGAAGGTCGGCCTAATCCACCGGCCTTTTCGCTTTATAGGCTGGTTTCCAATAATTATCTCTAGTATTTTATGGTAGAAAAACTGATGCCATGAATTTCTACAGCATCTATTTCTTGCTCTTTGCAAAGCTGATTACAAAATTTCTGGAGTTCGCTTTTGAATACTGGATTTTTATCTATCATTTCTTGGGAGAATTCTGCTACATGGCTTCCGATACCAAAGGTTTCTACCCAACCTTTTTTCTTTTTATTCAGAACAAATAATATTGGTGTCATAAACCAGCTCTCTTTTTGTCCATTTCGTACGCTCTTATAAGTTTCTGAACAGCACTTACCAAAACAGAGCCAGGACTGTCTTTTACATATTCCGTTTCGTCATATTCAACCATATCTTGAAGCCAATGTTCTGAGTCGACTTCAATGAGTGCGTCGAAGTCTATTTGTTCAATTGTTGCATGTACGCTGGTGAGTTCAATCACTGGGTCAACTTCCTCTGGTATTTCCATGGTCGGTAAGGAAGTTGGTTGTACTTTATCCCGCCTGGCTGTCAAGACTTCCTTCAAATCCGTTGCCGTAATTTTATCACGCTCTTTTAGAATCTTCAAGAGCTTCTTCTTCAGAGGGCTAGAAAGCCCCGCTATCTTTGCGGCTGTAGTCTCAGTAATATTGCGTTCACCAATAGCTTGAATGAAATGTTCATCAAGTGCACCAATACCCCATAGTTTAGATACACGTGCGTACTTGATGCCAGTGCACCTGGCAGCATGCTTCAGAGATTGGGTTATATCATCAGATCCTAGATCTTCAGCCTCGTGAACGAAGTATCCAATGGAACTTATATCACTCAGGATGTTGTCCCCACGATTAGAGTTCAACTCAGCGGCTAGACCACGAACAACAAGATCGGTGACATCTTCTATCACTACCACAGGGATCATTACTCTTTCCCAATTTTTCTTCAGGGGTTTGCGTTCCTCGGCGCTGGCAGCTTCCAACTCATCTTGCCATCGTAGTGCATCGGCCAATTTGGTAGCAGCCAGGCGTCTCCGTCCGTTGATCATAATCTTCTGGCCGTCAGGATAAACACCTACAGTGACACTTTCAATTACATCGTTGCGATACACACTGTCAATGAAGGCCGTCTCCGGGGGGATAGTGCTTTTTATGGATACATCTTCAAACCAATCGGCTGTTACTCTGATCGGTTTCTTGCTTGTAAACTCTCTAGTTTGTACCAGGTCAAACTCAAGGGGTGTTGGTTGGGTCATTTGATTCTCCATTTTAGATCATTAGTTGATACCAGGGTGCTGAGATTTTTTTTCTGTGTGGACAGGTTTGAAAATCCAAAACGGAATCGAAATCGCCAAACACCAAACAGGTCAATTTTGAAAATGTTATTCATTTTTAATCTCTGTTCGGATTGAGTCTGGCATTTCCTCCTGATCCGATTTGCAAATAGGACAAATCTTTAGTGACTTTGGATGTATATGGTTTTTTTCACATTCGCAATCCCAAAAGTTTGGATTTGTGTAGCTTGTATCTTTTTCATCTTGCTTTTCAATATATAAGTCGATAGCCATCTTTGAGTCCGCAAAAATTTCTTCAATGGTTTCATCATTACCTATGGAAGTGTAATCAACCATCAATATGTCCTTGCCGAGGGCACCTAGTTTATTCTGTACCTTGAAATGGGATGGTGATCCTTTGATGATGATCACCGTGATATCAGTTGTTTTCATAATTGGTCTCCTTTTTGTGTAAATCGTTTTCTTAGACACCTTGGGCAAGTTTGACCCCAGGCTTCATCTGCCCATCCATGAGATACTGCATCTATTATTATTTCTGAGTAGTCTCTGCTATCTGGAGCATCATGAAATTTATTGTCAAAATCAGTAAAACACTCTCTGCAACTTACAGCAACATAGTCACGTTTATCGTCTGGCGTCATTTTAGTTCTCTAATATCTGACCGACTAAAGTCAAGATTATGGCTACTATCCAAAGTGCAGTTATCAGTTTCCGTACTTTGTTTCTTTTCATTTTAGTTCTCTACCATTTCAGCAGCAATACCTGCTTTGCCAAGGATTTCCAGAGCATCAGTATCTTTGTCACTATCGGGGTCCTCAACTACTATCCAATTGCCAAGTTTCTGGATGGGCAGCCAGTAGAATGCGGCTTGACTAAAGTTAGCCATCCTGGATTGGACAATGTTTACATAGCTAAAGAAGGGATCTTTCAGAGGGAAATGCCTGAAGTCTTCTTCACCTACATTACCATTGCTGGAGCTGTACCACATCAAGCCAGCGCAGGCTGAAAGTTCTATGTCCATAATGTTGTGAAGATCTGCTTGTGGACAAATATTAGGTGGGAAGCGACCATGTATTGGGTCTGCTTTTTTCCATCGGAGTCCAAGATTTTTAGTTGGGCAGTTGTCATGCAAAAAGACATGTATTGTTTCAGGATTTATTTTTGTGAAGTCAAATGTCTTTGGGTATCTCCGGGAGAAACCACGTGGATGATGCAGTGCCTCTTCCAGAAAGTCTGCTGGTAGTGGATAGTTTTTCTTTCCAACATGATCAAATATAAAAGACTGATTATTAAGTTCAGCATAGGTCATACCTTGTGCTGAGTGGCCGGCAAGTTTTAGGTATTCAGGGCTGAGTTCCCATAGAGGATCAAAGAGGAAGTGATGCCAGGGAGTACCACTTGATGCTGACATTGCTACTTCAAGATAGATCCCGCCTTTCGAGCGAGATCCGCAACCACGGTTAGGATTTTCCATTTGTTTCTCCTTCAAGTCCATTGAAGAACTGATCACATGTGGCTATAGCACCGGTGAAACCTGGTGTTTTGTGCGGCCAGCTCAATGAACATAGACAACTAGTTGAATAAGAATAGTAGTGAGCACAATAATTGCCTGTGCTCGTACAAATATCGTAGTCGTTTATTTCACGACCACCGAAGTCAGGGATTTTCATTCCGATGAACACGCAGCATGCACCCCATGGGTCTTCGTTTTCGATATCATCGGGTATAAAATCAACAGGCTTGACTTGGGACCACTGTGACATAAGAAATGGTTTGCCATGAAAAGCAGGCAGGGTATACATCATTCTGGAGTGTCGGTCACAGATTACAATAAACTCCGCAGCATTAGAAGCATAACCTAATCTTCTGGGGTTCAGTCCATGTTTAGCTAAGGCCACATTCATGAGTGGTTGTTTTACAAAGATTAGCATCTCTGTCTCATCAAATCCCTGCCATTGCCGCCCATTGCTGGCAGTTGCGATATCTTTGGTGGGTTCCATTCTGCTGCTGTTGAAACTGAACCCAAAGAATCGTGATCGCCAGGTAATACCCATAGCCACCTCCAAGTGAGGTGGCATAGGGCATTCAAGTAAGTTTAGAAGGTTTCCGTTGTTCGGTATTACCATTTATGAGCTTTGACTATGGCAGCCATGAGATCTATCTTGGGATAGCCAGGGTTCTTTTCATCTTCATCCATGTTGATCATCTTACCCTTGCCTTCGGGGGTTAGTTTCTTGAGTACACCTGTGCGATCGCCAGCATAGAAGTGAGATGATTTGACATATATAGGTTCGATTAGAGCCAGGCGTTCAGCCTCTTTTGCTCCCACTTCAGTGCCATAAACCAGGTGGATAATGTAGTCAAAGAAGCGATCAAGTTTTGTGCTCAGGGATCCCTGAACAGCCCATATTCTCTTGCCTGAGGCCTGGAGAGTTTGGTTGCCGTCTTTATCCACATCCCAAACAGGTTCAATCACACGTTGGTGAGCAGTCAGGATCATCGGGATAGGTACATTGAAGATCGGGGTAGTGCCAACAAACAGGGCAGTAAACCGGTCAAGGATCTCACCCCAATCATTCTGGCGAAGCTGTCCGTTGGAAGAATGAGCTTTTTTATGCTGAATAGCACCAATCTGGATAGCATCAAGTGAGTCAATGCAGAAAGCACCAATGGTCAGGTCTTGTCCTTTCAGTTTGAAGGTAAGTTTGCCGCCCTTCATTGTTCCTTCATTCATAGAAGTAAGTACGTGTTCTAGTTGGACCAGGATGTCAGTTGAATCAGGGTTCAAGAGGCCTACGTTATGAACGTCGGCACCTTTCTCTGCATTGAAGAACATTACATCGGGGAACATGGCAGCCACGGTAGTTTTACCGGACTTTGGCGTACCTGTGATAATAATTTTTGGGGCGGCCAAGATTTGTTTTCGCTTTCTGGCTTTGCCTTCTTCTTTCAGGATAATTTTCATGTTAGTCTCCTTTGAAATGGTATATATAGTTGATTATGTCGCCTTCGTTTGGGTTCATACACACAAGTGTACCCATTCCGTTACCTTCATCGTCTGATTGAGGCCATATTTCAGTACCATCTTCTAGTACTATAATGGCAGTAGCACCAAAGGGAATATCGTCTGCTTCTTCATCAGTCATATTTCGGATTGCTGTAATTTTCTTTCCAATTAGTGAGTTTATATTAAATGGTGTCATTTATTCTCCTTCGAACTTAGGAATAGTTGCTGAAACTTTCTTATCAAGTATTTTTTCGCAGCGTTTGCAGGTTGTGCTCGGATAAAATTCGTTTTTCAACTCAACAGGTGGTATTCTGAGGTTGTCGCAGAGAGGAGAGAATACTTCCGGTTTCATTTTTCTTTCTATCCAGATATTCAGCTTTTCTGGTACAAAGTAGTGTGAAGTTTGGGTATCTAATCGACTTTGATCTTCCCATCTAGTGTCTGCTTTAGTTTTATGAGACATCCACGCACCAGGTACAACGTAATCAAGAGCAAAATAGGGGTAGGTTTGATAGCCATCATAACGCATAGCGTCAAGAACCTTGCCCCACCACTCGTTGCCGGTTATCGGTTGCAGGAGCATCAAGTTGTACATAAC
>SDBV01000406.1_pt1 | contig 61618 bp, 37 predicted proteins | sample 2277081 | NCBI WGS metagenome assembly SDBV01 (sample SAMN10402039, study PRJNA504765) | marine sediment metagenome | isolation source: marine sediment core GS10_PC15, 223 cmbsf | place: Arctic Ocean: Southern Knipovich Ridge | collected 2010
TCAGGGTTCAGGGTTCAGGGTTCAGGGTTCAGGGTTCAGGGTTCAGGGTTCAGGGTTCAGGGTTCAGGGTTCAGGGTTCAGGGTTCAGGGTTCAGGGTTCAGGGTTCAGGGTTCAGGGTTCAGAACTCTTCTTCATTCGCTAATCTGGATCGTTCACAAAGGGCTGTAGTGGCCTGATTCATCGGGTCCAGTCTACCAGGACCGCATGAATGCGGTCACTACAAACAGTCTGTGAGCGACCCGGGATGGAACTGTTGATTTGCAAACACGGCTGGAAGCAAAGTGCTGAACCCTGAACCCTGAACCCGTGCCGCAACACGTGAACAAGATCGAAACTGAATTCGATTCACACCAACCCCCTGAAGCTGGCCAAGGCGATCGGTTCCCGGCTGGCGAACGGCTCGCCGTAGCTGACACCGATCGACCAGCCCCAGGTGGCCGCCTGGTCGCGAAGCCGATCGATGAACTTTGGTCCCTGTGGCGGCTGGTTGTCGACGAACTGGCTGCGGTAGCACTCGATCGCCGCCCGCTTCTGCTGCCAATGGTCGCTGATGTCCAGCACGAACGCCGGCTGGGGAATCTGACGCAGGTGGACGCAGTAATAGTAGAAGATCCGCTGGGGATAGTGCGGCTCGCCCGGCAGCTCGGTCTTGGTCAGCTTCGACCAGAATCGGGCGGCCTCGATCAACTCCGTGGCGGCTACGTGGTCGGGATGGGCGTCGACCCAGTAGGGGGCGAAGATCCAGCGCGGCCGCGTCCGGCGGAACACACCGGCCAGCTTTTCTCGGGCCGCCAGCGTGGGCTGAAGCGTCCGGTTCGGCAAGCCCAGGTTCTCCCGCCAATCCAAGGCGAGAATCTGCGTGGCGGCGGCCGTCTCCCGGGCACGAGTTTCCGGCGAGCCCAGCGGCGTCGGCTCACCGCTGCTGAGATCCAGCACGCCGACGGCGAACCCCTCGGCCTTGAATTTCAGGATGGCCCCGGCCATACCCAGCTCGGCGTCGTCCGGATGGGGGGCAACCACCAGGATGTCAAGCATCGATTTTCTTCTCCGGAGTGCAAAATGGTACGTACCGCCAGTCCATTGTACGCGTATATCCTTATCGCCGAGATGCCAAACGGACAAGCCCTTCTTCCTCTTGCCCCGCGGCGCCGCTTGATGGTACACTGCCGCACGCTGAGTTCAGGGAGGATTGCCCTCGGCCGTAGTGCTGCGTCCGGGCAGGACGCCGCTGTCTTGATTCTGCGACAAGGAGGTCGCCGTTGCTCTGGAAATGGCCGATTCGGGTCAAGCTGTCGGTTGGGCTGGCCCTGCTGGTGCTGGTGGTGGGGATCCTGGCCGGCAGCGGGCTGTACACGATGTACGCCTATCGCGACCTGGTCAAGCATCTCAGTTGGCGGGTGGTCGAGCTGCCCGTGGCGGCCGAGTTGAGTCGGCAGGTGGGCGATCTACAAGTTACACTAAGTAAACTGCACGGACTGCGTAAGTACGCGTTCTCCGATCCCCAAGGGCACGAATCGTCCGTCCGGCTGCAACGGCTTCGCGAGGAGTTCCGCGTGAAGCTGGCCCAGGTCGAGGACACGCTTTCGCGGTACCGCGTCCAATTGGAGCACCAGTTTCGGGCCGACTCGCCGATGGGCGAGAATCTCAGAGAGTGGGCCACCGTCGCCAAGATCGAAGACGCCCTGGCGAGCGTTCACCGGGAGACCCCCGACGAAGACTGGATGCTCGACGAATTGATGGTCGACCAACTCGGCAAGGAACTGGAAGACCTCCAAGGGCTGGCGGCCGAGTTGCCCAGCCACCTGCACGACAAGCTGGCCGGGTTCGCCGGCTCGCAGCGGAGCCGATATCGCGCGCTGATCGTGGGGGCCTGGATTACCAGCATTACCGCGTTGCTGCTGTTTGCCCTGTTTGTGCGGTTGGCCTGGCAGTGGATTCTACACCCGTTGCGGATGCTCATTCGCGGCTCCCGCCGGGTGGCCGCCGGCGAGTTCGACTACCGTATCCACCTCGACGCCGAGGACGAGATGTCGGAGTTGGCCGACGCGCTGAACGACATGACGGCCCGATTCCAGGACATCTGCAACCATCTCGACGCCCAGGTCCGAGAGCGCACCAAGCAAGTGGTTCGCAGCGAGCACCTGGCCAGCGTCGGTTTCCTGGCCGCCGGAGTGGCCCACGAGATCAACAACCCCTTGGCCTCGATTGCGATGTGCGCCGAGTCGCTGGAGAGTCGCATTCGTGAGGTTATTGCTCCGGGGCAAGGCGACGTTGCGGGAGGCGACGTTGTGGCAGACGAGCTTGCTATTATCAATAACTACTTGCAGGTAGTCCAGAAAGAGGCGTTTCGCTGCAAGGAGATTACCGAAAAGCTGCTCGATTTCTCCCGCATCGGCCAGACCAAACGGCAGCACGCCGAACTGGGCGAACTGGTGCAAGACATGGTCGAGATGATCGGCCACTTGGGCAAGTACCAACAGAAGCACATCGAGTTGGTCCGGCCCCGGCCGGTTATTGCGGCGGTCAACGCCCAGGAGATCAAGCAGATCGTGCTCAACCTGTTGACCAACGCCCTGGACAGCCTGGCGGACGGCGGCACGGTGCGGATCGAGCTATCCGCCCGCGACGGCTTCGCCGAGCTGACCTTTGCCGACAACGGCTGCGGCATGGAGCCGGAGGTGTTGGAGCACGTGTTCGAGCCGTTCTTCACCCGCCGTCGAGTCGGACAAGGCACGGGGCTGGGGTTGTCGATCACCTTCCGCATCGTCGCCGACCATGGGGGAACCATCCAGGCAGAGAGTCCCGGCCCCGGACGCGGCGCCACCTTCCGCGTTCGATTGCCGCTGGGCGAAACCGACTGCGAAACCTACGAGGAGTCCGACCATCAGCACCAAGCCGCCTAAACGACTCAAGCTGTTGTTCGCCGACGACGAACCGTCGCTGCAGGAGCTGATGCGCCTGGAGTTGCCGCGGATGGGACACGACGTGACCGTCTGTCCCGACGGCGCCACCGCGGTGGCCGCCTTGCAGCGGAACACCTACGACTGCATCCTGGTCGATCTGGACATGCCCGGCCCCGGCGGGATCGAGGTCATCGCCCGGGCCAAGCAGCTCTCGCCCGACACCGAAGCGATCGTGCTGACCGGCAAATCCTCGCTTCAGACCGCCGTGGCGGCGCTGCGTCACGGCACGTTCGATTATCTCACCAAGCCGTGCAAGCTGGCCGATCTCGACGCCGTGCTCCGCCGCGTGATCCAACGCCGCGAATTGACCAACAAGTACCGCGCGCTGAAGAAGCGACTGGAGCGGCTCGAAGGCTCGTCCGAGTTGATCGGCGACTCGACCGGGATGCGCCAGGTCGGCCGGCTGATCGACAAGGTGGCCCCGACCAATTCCACCGTGATGATCCTCGGCGAGACCGGCACCGGCAAGGAGCTGGTCGCCCGGGCGCTGCACGACAAGAGCCATCGGGCCGAAATGCCCTTTGTGCCGATCAACTGCGGAGCGCTGCCCGAGAGCCTGATCGAGAGCGAGCTGTTCGGCCATCGCAAGGGAGCCTTCACCGGCGCCGAAGAACATCGCACCGGGCTGTTCGAGGTGGCCGACGGCGGGACCCTCTTCCTGGACGAGATCGGCGAGCTGCCCAAGGGCATGCAGGCCAAGCTGCTGCGGTTCCTGGAAAGCGGAGAGGTCCGCCGCGTGGGCGAGAACGAGGCGTTTACTTGCGACGTGCGGGTGGTTTGCGCCACGAATCGCCAACTCGACGAGATGCTGGCCGAGGGCCAGTTTCGCGAGGACCTGTGGTTTCGCGTCAACACGTTCGAGATCCCCTTGCCGCCGCTGCGAACCCGGCTGGACGACATCCCCCTGCTGGCCCGACACTTCGCTGCCCGCTTCGGCGCCGACGCCGCCGCAGACGACGAGGTGTTCACGCCTCAGACCCTGGCCGCACTCGAGCAACACACCTGGCCGGGCAACGTCCGCGAGTTGGCCAACGTAATCGAACACGCCATGATTCTCTGCGACCGGGGCCCCATCGCGCCGGAACATCTACCCGGCCGGTTCACTTCCGGGCAGGTTGCAGCGCTGCGTTTGTCGGCCAACCGCTGCTGTACGCTGCGCGAACTCGAGATGCAAGCGATCCACGACGCCTTGGACCGTCACCGGGGCAACAAACCCCAGGCGGCCGAGGAGTTGGGCGTGAGTCTGAAGACCCTCTACAACAAACTCAACCAGGCCGCCGAGTTGAGCAAGTCGGCCTAAGGACTCGCGTGGAAATTACTTCCCGAATTCGGCGCGTAAAGTAGCCATCTCGCTCCGCGAGATTTGGCCATGGAAACCCCAGACTGTTTCGGGCTACATCTCGCGGAGCGAGATGGCTACTATACGAAAGGACTTCCCATGAACTGCTGGAAACTACTCGTGCCGGCGATCGGATTGTCTGCGCTGGTCGCGCTGTGCTGTTGGGCCGCGGACCCGCCGACCGCCGAAAGAGAACGGCCCCCGGCGTCCCCAGCGTCGATCCCGCCGACGATTGACGGCGACGCGCAAAGGATCCTTGCCCTGGCCGCCAAGGCCTATCGCACCAAGCTGTCGATCATTGCCGACAATCTGGCCAATGCGGAGACGGTCGCCTTCAAGCGGAGTCGGGTGCGTTTGGAGAGTCTCTCCTACCGGCACGAAACGCCGCCCGGGGCCGAAGACACCCTCGGAGAATTCGCCCCCGTTGGGATCTCGGTCGGCACGGGCGTACGCATCGCCGGCGTGCAGACCGACTTCAGCCAGGGCGCTTTTTGGGTCACCGACTGCGAATTCGACGTGGCCATCGAGGGGGCCGGTTTCTTCCAGGTCACCGATCCCAATGGTGACATATTGTACACGCGGGCAGGAAACTTCACCAAGAATGCCAACGGGTCGCTAGTGACCGCTTCGTCGGGCACCGGCCGATTGCTACAGCCGCCGATCACGATCCCCGGGGACGCCACGGCCGTCGTGATCAGCCCCGAGGGCATCGTTTCCGTCCAGCAACAAGGCACCTCGTCGCTTACCACGGTCGGCCAGATCGAATTGGCCCGATTCGCCAATCCGCAAGGGCTGCTGAAGCGGGGCGAAAACCTCTACGCCGAGACCGACGCCTCCGGGATGGCGACCCTCGGCAACCCCGGCCAAGACGGGCTCGGACGGCTTCGCCAAGGGGCCCTGGAAGCGTCCAACGTCGAACCCGATCAAGAACAAATCGAGTTCAATAGAACCGCCGCCGTGCTCCAGCGCATCGACAAGTTGCTGCAAATCGAGTGAGGGGTTTACCCACCGTTCGTGGCGCGTGAGCGCCGCGCGGGTTGGTGGCTTGGCAGGAAAGAGGGGCAGGTACTACTGCTTCGTCCCACGTCGTCGCGTCTTGGGCTTCGGTTTCGTGCCGTCGATAGGCTCGATCCGGGTAACGTGGAGAGGGTCGCAGTATACCATCCGTTCCGGTACCTCGTCCTTGCCGTTTTCCAACGCGATGGCGACCTCGGTGCGGGTGACCAGTGCCAGTTCGGGATGCCGGACCTCGTACGAGGCGCCGTCGGAAAGGCAAATACGAATCGGCCGGAATGGTTCGCGGCGGAGGTGCTGGAGGATTTGTGTCGGATTCACGGCAAACACCTTGGTTTGAACACCGTCCGCCGGGCATTCCCATTGACGGACGTTCCCATGACCACATCCGCAGAAGCTACCTTACTATTCTAGCACGATCCCGCCGCCAGAACAAGGTTCCCTCGGGTGTGGTGATCGTCATGCGGCCTCATCCATCGCTCGGCAAACGGGCGGGCACGGGCAGCTTGACGGTGAATTGGCTGCCGTGGCCCAGTTCGCTTTGCAGCACGATGCGGCCGCCGTGGGCCTCGATGATCTTCCGGGCCGTGGGCAGCCCCAGCCCGGAGCCGCCGCGCTTGGTGGAGAAAAAGGCGTCGAAGATCTGCCGCCGCGTGTTCTCGTCCATGCCGCAGCCGGTGTCGATCAGGTCCAGCGCCACCCCGTCGGCCGTGCCGTAGGTCCGCACCACCAACTGGCCGCCTTGGGGCATCGCCTGCTCGGCGTTCAGCAGCAGGTTCAACAGCGCCCCATGGAACGCCTCGCGGTCCAACAGCACGGTCGGCAGGTCGACGGCCGGGTAGTCGATCACCTCGATGCGGGCCTCGTCGGCCTTGGGCCCGTAGAAGTCGAGGACTTCCTTGACCTGACGGTTGAGGTTGCTGGGCCGAAGCTTCAGCCGATGGGCCTTGGCGAAGTTGAGGAAATCGTCCAACAGGTCCTGCAACCGCTGACATTCCCGCTGCACCACTTCCACTTTGGCCAGCGCCCGGCGCTCCCGTTGCGACTGGGTTTCGCTGAAGTCCTCGGCCAGCAGCTCCATGTTCAGCCGGATGGTCGAGAGCGGATTCTTGATCTCGTGGGCCAGCCCCCCGGCCAGCCGGGCGATCTCGGTGTACTGATCGACCAGCTTCCGGTGGACGTCTTCGGCAGTAGGGTCGGCACGCAAACTCATCGAAGAGCCACCCGCTGCATTTCGTGGGACCTACGCCTGCACGGCCCCGCCGTTGCCTTCGGCACCTTGCTGGGCCAGTTCACGCATCGCCACCTTGCGGCTGAGCTTCACGCGGTCCTGGTCGTCCACGGCGATCACCTTGACCTGCATCTCGTCGCCGACCTTGCAAACGTCGGCCACGCTGGAGACGTACTCGTCGGACAGCTCGCTGATGTGACAGAGCCCGTCCTTGCCGGGCAGGATCTCGATGAAGGCGCCGAAGTCCTTCACGCTGGTCACGCGGCCGTCGTAGATTCGGCCGATCTCGACCGACGCGGTCAGGGCTTCGATCCGAGCCAGGGCCTGCTTGGCCCCTTCGGCCTGGTGGCTGGCCACGGTTACCGTGCCGTCGTCGTCGACGTCGATCGACGCCCCGGTCGACTCCTGGATCGCGCGGATCGTCTTGCCGCCCGGGCCGATCAACAGGCCGATCTTGTCCGGATCGATGTGGGTCCGCAGCAGGCGCGGCGCCCACTGGGAGATCTCGCTGCGCGGCCGGGCAATAGCGGCCAACATCGAGCGGAGGATTTCGATCCGTGCCTCGCGCGACTGGACCAAGGTGGCGCGGATGATCTCCTCGCTGATCCCGTCGATCTTCAGGTCGAGTTGGATGCCGGTGATCCCGTTTTGTGTCCCGGCGATCTTGAAGTCCATGTCGCCGAAGTGGTCTTCATCGCCGAGGATATCGGTCAGCAGCACCCAACGCTCGCCCTCCTTGACCAGTCCCACGGAGATGCCGGCTACCGGGTTGCTGATCGGCACGCCGGCGGCCATCAGTCCCAAGGTGGCCCCGCAAACGCTGGCCATCGAACTGGAACCGTTCGACTCCAAGATGTCGGCGACGACACGGATGGTGTAAGGGAAGTCGTCCGGGCTGGGCAACACCGGCTTGACGCTACGTTCGGCCAGCGCCCCATGGCCGAACTCGCGGCGGCCGGGCCCGCGGATCGGCCGGCACTCGCCGACCGAGAACGGCGGGAAGTAGTAATGGAGCATGAACTTCTTCGAGTACTCCTCGATCAGGCCGTCGACCCGCTGTTCGTCGCGCCCGGTGCCCAAGACGATGGTGATCAGCGCCTGCGTCTCGCCCCGCTGGAACAGGGCCGAGCCGTGTACCCGGGGTAGCAGGTCGATGCGGCTCTCGATCGGCCGCAGCGTCTTGCCGTCCCGGCCGTCGGACCGGGTTCCCGAAAGGATCTGGTCGCGAATCAACCGACCCTCCAGATCGTGCCAGGCGCTGCGGAACCGGCCCGACTCGATGGCGTCTTCGGCGTCCGGGTCGGGAATCATTTCCTCCATCGCCCGGTCCTTAACGGCCGAACAGGCCTCCGCCCGGGCCTGCTTGCCCTCGGTCCGCTTGGCCTCGGCCAAGGCGTCGTAGTACTTCTGCTTCAAGGTATCGAGCAGGTGGTCGTCTTCGGGGGTCTCGTACTCGGTCTTTTGCACGTCGGCCTTTTCAACCAACTCCTGCTGCATCTGGCAGATCTCACGGATGTACCCGTGAGCGGCCATGATGGCCTCGGCCATCTGGTCCTCGGGCATCTCCCGGGCAAAGCCCTCGATCATCAGAATCGCTTCCTGGCTGCCGGAGACGATCAGGTCCAGTTCGCTTTCCTCCAATTCGTCCTGGGTGGGAAAGGGGACGAACTGGCCGTCGATGCATCCCAGCCGGACCGACGCGATCGGGCCCAGAAACGGCATCGGCGAAACGGCCAACGAGGCCGACGCCGCATTCATCGCCAGCACATCGCCGTCGTTCTGCCGGTCACTGGCCACTACGGAGGCCATCACCTGGACCTCGTCGTTGAACCACTCGGGAAACAGGGGCCGAATGGGGCGATCGATCAGCCGGGAAGTCAGTGTCTCCTTGAGCGTGGGGCGACCCTCGCGCTTAAGGAACCCCCCGGCAAACTTCCCGGCGGCCGCCACCCGTTCGCGGTAGTCGCAGGTCAGTGGAAAGAAGTCAATGCCTTTTCGGGGCGGTCCGGTTGCCGTCGCACACAATACCACCGTGTCACCATACTGAATCAGACAACTTCCTGCCGCCTGTTTGGCCAGCTCTCCGGTCTCGAGGGAGAGAATACTCGCGCCGATCTGTCTTTCAACACGTACTTTCAATGTTCGTCCCTACCTTCATCTTGGTTACAAGTCCCCATGGAACACGGCCTGGGAGGCAGATGTGGCCAGCAACCGCCAAGGCGGCTTCCTCAGGTCACCCGACACAAAGGAAACGTCGCCTGAGACGGACGCGAAACTTTCCACGATCGACCCTGTGCTCCGTCACGAGCCGATCCCGGCGGCCAGAGAAGGCGTATCGACTACTTGCGGATGTCGAGACGCCGAATGATGTCGAGGTAACGTTGCGGATCCACCTTCTTCAGATAGTCCAACAGGCGCCGCCGCCGACTCACCAGCGTCAATAGCCCCCGTCGGCACGCGAAGTCCTTCTTGTGACCCCGAAGATGCTCGGTCAGCCCGTTGATCCGGGACGTCAGAATGGCGATCTGGACCTCCGGGGAGCCGGTATCATCACCGCTCCGCCGAAACTCTCCAATCAATTCGGTCTTCCGCTCTCTGGTAATGGTCATCTGCTACCGCGACTGCTTTACCTCGGCTGGCTCGGGATGCTTCCTGCGAAGCACTATCCTCCCACCGTGTCTACTAGAACTCTTCCTACGTTAACATGTACCAACTACTTATTTCGTCAGTTTATCAGTTGCCTGTACTATTGCAACCGCGAAAAGCCGCTGAAGGCAAAACAACGCGAATCCGACGCCAATTTCCCCCATAGGGGTGGCTTTCTGGCGGGGAAACGGGGGTTTGAGGGGTATTTGCCGGTACCTGGAAGGTGGTGGATACCCACAAAGCAGCGGCCGCTGGTAGCGGAGTCAGATGCCCCATTGCCTGGCCAAATTCCTACGCCCGCTTGTGGCGTGCCGGTGTTCCGCCGTTTATGATCCTATAGGTAGCAGCATGTAGCCCATTAGGATGATCACACACCACACCGGTATCAAACCCAAGGCGGTTGGATTCGCGGGCGACCTATTGCCCCCTCTCGGGCAAAGCGGGCCATCTGCGGAGGCCGGCCGAAGGAGGTGGACCAGACCCAATGTCGCAACAAGAATCAATTGGCTCGACGAGTGGCCAGTATGAGAGAGACGGCTGGTATTTTGCGTGGGGCGACCGCTACTTCCGTTGTAGGCTTACGGCTTGGGTGAGAGTGTTTTCGCTAGGCACGCTATTGGCCATCATCGGTGCAGCGCTGGTCTACGTGTGCATCGAGCCGCAGTACGAGGCTTCGAGCTTGCTTCAGATCCACGACACGACGCCCTACATCGTGAATCCGCCCGATGGTGGATCGCAACAGTTTGTGCAAACTCAGATCGAGTTGATTCGCAGCCCGTTGGTGTTGGGCCCGGCGCTGGTGGCTCCGATCAAAAAATGGAACGCCGAGGAGCATAAATGGGTGGAGACGGAACAGAGAATCGCCAGTCTCCCCGAGCTTCAGGAGCAGGACGCTCCGATCGAATGGCTGCGGGAAGAGATTCGGGTGACACAGGTGGGGAAGTCGGAACTGTATCAGATTTCCTTCTCGAGCGCCAACGGTGAGAACGCGGCGAACATTGTCAACGCGGTTACCGACGCCTATTTCGCGTTGCGGGAAAAAGAAGACTCGAAACTCTCCCAGAGAATGCTCCAATTGCTCGAGGACGAGAGGGCAAGTCGCGAAATGGAAATCACCCGACTGCGTCACAACGTGAACCAGAAGACCGAGGAACTGGGTCTGGCGGCGGGGAGCCGGACCAAGGAGGACGTTTCTGACGACTTCGTTGGCCAATTGCGAGAAAACCTCCTTAGGGCGGAAACAGACCTGCGAATCCTGGAAGTGCAGATTGAGGCCCTCCAAGATGTCCTCGAGCAACCGGTCGAGGTATCCGATGCGATTGTCGAAGAGGAACTCGATAGCGACCCGTTTCTCCAAGAATTGAGAACGGTTATAGACCAAAAACGGGTGAAACTAATTGAGGTGGAAACGGCATCCACCGGAGAAACTGACGATCCATTGGCTGTCCGCTTGAAGCAAGAAATCCAGAGGGCAGAGGAGAAGTTGCCTAGCCTCCGCGATGAACAGGGCATACGGGTCAAGCTGAAATTGGAGCAAAGCGAACGTTTCAGCCGCGAACTGGAGTTGGCTGACATGCGCGCCGAACGGCAGAGCCATTTGGCCACGGAGGAACTGCTGCGAAAGAAGCTGGAAGGCCGCGTCGCGGAAGTCACCGTGGGCAATCTCGATTCGCTGCAACTGGAGTTTATGCGAGACGAACTGGCCCGAGCGAAGAAGCTTTATGGTCTAATTGCCGACCGTGCGGAAAACATTCGTATCGAGGGCCACGCCGGCAGCCGCGTTTCCCTGCTGAGTCCCGCGCCGCTTCCGAAGGTACCGCTGGAACCGATTCCCTACCGGACGATGGCCGTGGTATCCTCGGTCGGCTTCTGTTTGCCGCTGGTGCTGATGGTACTCTGGCTCGGTTGTCGGCGCGTCATTAAGCGGGGCCAACCCATCCGCTCGTCGGATTGACCGCCATCGGCGGCGCGAGCCACCGTCGCAGCTCGACACGAATCAGAACTCACTTGTGGGAGGCGACTCCGTCGGCGATTGACACCGAGCCCCGCCTTCCATCGCCGACGGAGTCGCCTCCCACAGTGTTGAGTTCCCAGGGACCTTCGATCATCTGGGCGACTCCAGGTAGCCGCCGACGGTTACGCCCGTCGCATCGATCGTCACGCCGACCGCCCCCGTGTCCGGAGTGTGGAGCACCCGACAGCCGGATGCTTCGTAGGTGGCCTTGATCGGGCGAAGGTCCCATCGACGGCCGCCGCTGATAACGACCCATTCGGGTGTGCTCCACTTAGCCAAACCTACGGGATTGCTCTGCCGGCTGCCGTGGTGGGGCGCCAGCAGAACGTCGTAATCGGTGGGCTCCTCGGCCAGGACGTCATCCAGTCCCGGGGAGGCCAAATCGCCCGGCAAGAGGATATGATGGCCGAGATATTCAACGTCCAAGACGATGCTGTTGGCGTTGTCGCCCCCCAATACACCTCGACGCGGAGGATGAAGGACTTCGATTCGGCACCCGTCCCCGCCGGGCAACAGGTCCCCGGCGTGGATCTCGCGTAACGGGACGCCCGAGTCGCGGATTGCCTCCTGCAAGGCGGCCATGGCCGGGTTGTCCTCTTCAAAAAACACCGGCGACACGTAGATTACGCCCACCGAGAATCGCTCCAACAACCCCGGCAAGGCGTTGTAGTGGTCCACGTCGCAGTGCGAAAGGACCACGGCGTCGATGTGCGTGATGCCTCGCGACCAGAGCAGTCCGGCGATCGATCGCGTGCCCATGATCGGGGAGCCCAACTGGCCCGCGTCGTACAACATCGTTTGTCCGGAGGGCAGTTCCAGGACGACCGCACAGCCGTGTCCCATCGAGAGGAAGGTGCAGTCCAGCCGGGCGTCATGGCGGCGGAACTCGGCCGCGGCGAACCCGACCGCCGTCCAAACGGCCAACAGCCCCAGGCACCAACGCCGGGGCGGCCGCAACCGCGGAAAACCGGCCAACAGTCCCAGCCCGCCGTAGAAACCCACCAGCCACCAATCCGCCGGGCCGGGCACCCAAAAGTGGCTGCCGGGAACGTCCCGGGCGAAGTCCACACTCGCCTGGAGAAACCGCAGATTCGCGTCGCAAAGACTACCGGGCAGCCGACCCAACGGTTCTGCCAGCATGCCGAGAGCCAGCGTGGCAGAACCAGTTATCAGGCCGAGCGCCATGGGCACCCACAGCAGCGTGTTCAGCACCACGGCAATCGGCGTAAGCAGATGGAATTGGGCCATTACCAGCGGCAGCGTCAAGAGCCAGATGATCGCACTGACCAGGGTCAAGCGGCGTGCACTGCGGCCAACAAACCACACGGTTCGCTGCAACCATCCCGCACTCTTGGCGATCAACCAATCCAGCGGATCACGCTGGGGCGTCGAAGAGATCCAGCGGGGTCCGAACCACATCAACCCGGCCACGGCCAAAAACGAGAGTTGGAATCCGGTGTGGAACAGCTCCGCCGGATTGACCGCCAACACGATCAGCGCCGCGGCGGCCAGGGCATTAAACGACAGCGGCCGGCGGTTGAGATACACGGCCCAGCACATCACCAGCACCAGGATCGTGGCCCGGATGACCGGCGGCCGCGCGTCGGCAACCAGCATGTAAAACACCGCAAAGGCGGCGACGCTGAGCATCGCCGGACCTCGCGGGATCGGCGCCCGGCGCATCAACCACAAGAATGTCCCGGCGAGGATGCCCACGTGCAGACCGGAAATAGCCAACAGGTGGATCGTGCCGGTTTCCAGGAAGGCCTGTTTCTGATCCGGATCGAGTCGCTGGCGGGCCCCCAACAGAACGGCGCCGGCCAGTGCCGCCCGTTGCGGGTCGAGGTGCTGCCGAAGAACGCGATTGCCATAGGATCGCGTCTGCTCGACCCATCGCGTCAAGCTCCATCCACGGCCCGGTTCGACGACCGAGATGCACTCGGGAAACTGGGTCCACAGCGTGCTGCGTATCCGCCGCGCGCGATGGTAGTCGGCGTAGTCGAACTCGCCCGGGTTGCGTGCTGCGCCGGGAGCCGAAAGCTGACCGAAGATCCGCACCCGGTCGCCGGCGCGAACGCCTAAGAGGCGGTCGCCGACCAATACTTCCGACCGACCGGAGGCCGACTGCCAACGGGTGCCGTCGCGAATCGCGACCAATTCCACTTCCAATCGGGCCCGATCGCCCACGGGGATTGCCCGCATCGGGTCCTCCTCGGGCGCCGGCACCAGGCGGGGCGCTTTTCGGGCAATCGCCTCGAGACAAACCGGCTCGGTTTCTGCCCGGGCGTAGTGGCCCAGGTCGTCGTCGGCGAACAGGCCCCATCGGCAGTGATGCCAAGAGGCCACCGTCGCCGCCACCGCCAGCAGCAACACGATTGCCGCCGAGGCGTTGCCACCTTGCCGCCACAGCCCCAGCCACGCCCCCCAGGCAATCGCGGCGGCCGCCCACCACGCCAACACCGGCATCGGCCAGAACCGATCGGCCACAATCCCCGCACATGCCGCCGCCAGCACAATCACCAGCGGCTGGTATCGCGGGCCCACCGGGCGCGGTTCGTCTGCTGTCGATTCGGCGGCTTTCGTTGGGGTCGGCGACATAGCAGTCATTGTGAGGTGTGGACGGCCTTTCGGCAAGCGGCGGTGGTGTCCGCATGGGGTTGATTTGATACAATGTGGTCCATGCCAACGCTTGGCACTTGGCCGATCGTCTGGGCGTGATTCGCAACCGCACAGGGATTCTTGACATGTTCCAATACATCATCAACCGCGAAGACTGCGTTCGTTTGGACCCGCAGCCGGGGGCGGTCGTGCTGGCCACCGAAGGCGAGAAAATGACGCTGACGATCATGGAGTTCGAGCCGAACGTGGTTCTGCCCGAACACAGCCATCCGCACGAGCAGGTGGGGTGCATGATCGAGGGCGAAGCGGAATTCGTGATCGACGGTCGCTCGTATCCGGTCCGGGCCGGGCAGATGTGGCGGTTGCCCGGCGGCGTGTCGCACCAGGTGAAGGTCGGCGACCGGCCGATGCGGGTGGTCGAAGTGTTTTATCCGATCCGCGAGGATTTCCGTGCTGCCCAAGACGCCGTTTAGCCGCCGCCGGCACGGCGGCGCAATCGCCTCTCGAGCGAAAAAGGAAAAACGATGAAGCGGCATGCAAGCCCCCGGTTGATCGCGCTAATCGCATCCGTTTGTATCACTGTCGTGCTGACGTGCGTCTCGGTATGCCTGCTCGCTGCGCCGGGTTCCGCGGCGGCCGATCCAGCGGAGCCAACCGGCGACGACGGGCTTTTTGTCCGCTTCAAGCTACTGAAGCCCCGGGAAACCACGTACTGCGTCCGCCTGGGCGGTTACATTCACAAAAGCCCCTGGTATCTACCCAAGGCGGTGATTCCGTCGGGGGCCGACAAGGCGACTGAGAAACAGATTGCCGCGGGAAAGTTCACGCCCTGGTTCGACTTGAAAAAACACGCCGGCGATCGGCTCCATGGGCGGATGTCGCGATCGGGCGGCGTGGCCGAGTTGCCCAACGTCACCGCCGACTTCGTCACGGCCGACCCCAGCGACCGGCGTTCGGTCGTGATCGAACTGGCCACCGCCGCCAACGAGCGGAGCGTGGTGAAGCGGTTCGAAGAGTCCTTCCACGGCTCGCTGACCAGTTTTCTCGTCTCGCCTGCCTTGGCCGAAGACGCGGAGCACCTGGAAACCGCCGCGGAGATGACCGCCCGACGCCTCCGCTGGGCACGAGAGGCCAGCGGAGCAAAAGCGGTCTCGCCCAAGCAGCTCATCGTGCAGACCGGCTTCTGGGGGCCGCAACGCCCCGAGTTGAATCTTCAGGAAGCCGAGGTGCTGCGTCTGTTGGGATTCAACGTGGTGGGCAACCAGCCGCCGGAGGTCCGCCAGATGTTTTACTTTCGTGTGCCGGGTCATAGCCATTCGGTTGATTTCAGCCCGGCGGCGACCCGCGATGAGATCGAAGAGCGAATGGCCGGCCAGGCCCCGCGGTTTGAAGGCAAGCTTCAGCCCGGCGTGCCGTTCGGCTTCAGCGACGAGATTACCTGTCGCACCATGGGCGACAACAAGCAGGCGCTGGCGCACTTTCACCGCTGGCTCAAGAAGCAACGCATCAGTCCCGACGACCTCGGAGCCGAGCGAATCGAAGACGTCCGTCCTATCGAGCATCCCGATCAGCTTCGAGAGCGGCAGCAAGCGGATCGGGCCGCCGCGAACCGGATCTTCTATTTCACCACGCGTTTTCGACAGGAGGCCACCACCGAGCGGTTTCGCTGGCTGACCGAGTCGCTGCATCGGCACCTTGGCGACGGGCCATTGAGTTCGATGCTGGTGGCCGACCATCCGTATTTCAGCGGCACCGGCCTGGGGATGGGCTGGGGTCCGAATCCGTGTTGGGGCCGCGTGGTGTTGGCCGCCGACTGGTTCGACCTGGCCCGACGCCGGGCGGTCGACCTGGCCGGGATCGAGGACTGGATGGGGCTGCAATACATGTACGGCCCCAGCACGACCTGGGAAGGTTTCCAACTGATGGGTTTTCAAGCGGCCATCTTCCGCAGCGGCAGCCGCGGCACGCTGCCGATCATCGCCTGGATCACCCCCAGCGACGAGACCAATCTCCGGCTGAAAAGCGCCTCGGCGCTGTGCCAGGGGGCGAAGCACTTTTTCTATTGGACCTACGGGCCGACCGCCACCAGCACCGAAAACTACTGGTCCGACTTGCGTGGCGCCTACCACGGCGTCGTCGCCATGACCGGCCAACTGGCGGCGGCCGAGCACATTCTGGCCCCCGGGAAGACTCGCAAGACCCGCGTGGCCCTGCTGTACAGCATCTCGTCCGATCTCTGGCAGCCGTTCGGATACGTCCACATGCTCGAACGCCGTGGGACCTACCTCTCGCTGGTCCACGACCAGTATCTGGTCGACATGCTCACCGAGGAAGACCTCGACGCCCCGCGGCTCGAAGACTACGACGTGCTCTACGTGACCGATCCCTGCATCAAGGAGACGGCCGCCGCCAGGATCGAGCATTGGGTCCGGGCCGGCGGACACCTCTTCGGCTGTTGCGCCGCCGGCAGCCGCAACGAGTTCAATGAAGCCGTGCCCGGGCTGGCCAAGGTCTTCGGGATCGAGCCGAACGTGACGACCGAAGTGCAGCCCGGCCGTTACCACATCCGTGGGGCGCTCAATGGAATGGACTATCTCGATCAGATTCGTTTTGTGGAAACGGAACTGGATACGGATACGGGTACGGATACGGGTACGGATACGAAGACAGCCGGCGAGTTGTCGCCGTTGGGCGTCATGGGGGTGAAGACCACGTTTACGCCGGCCGGCGGCAACGTGTTGGGGACCTTTCGCAACGGATCGCCCGCGGCGGTCGGCCACCGCTTCGGCAAGGGACGAACCTTCTACATCGGCGCCTGTCCGGCCATCTCTTACATCAAAGGCGCCAACTTCGTTGCCCGCGAACTGAAGGAACGTTGGCCGGCGGACCGACGCCGTCTGATCAACGCCGTGGCCCGACGGCGAGGCGTACGGCCCTTGGTGGAGTTGTCGCACCCGGTGGTGGAGGCCGGCGTCTACGACGCGCCGCAGGGAACCGCCCTGATCCTGGCCAACTTCACCTACGAGCCGATCAGGGAACTGAAGGTCCGGCTGCCGGTGGCCCGGCCGGTAAAGGCGGTTCGCTCGATCCAGCAAGGAAAACTCCGCTTTTCCTCACAGCCGGCCGAGCCGCAAGACCCTCCGCCCGGGTACGGCCACCTGGTCACGTTCACGCTGAGCCTCGGGCTCAACGATGTGGTGCTGGTCGAGTAAACTGCCGGCCAGCACACAGCGAACCTTTTCCGCCCTGGCTGAGTCTGTTCTCTCGTGTGATAATCGTTAGGTGGACTGCACCATGAAAACCAACCGCGAGACCAACTGGTGGACGCGTCGCTGCGGGGGCCGCGAGGTGCTCACGCTGGCGCTGCCGCTGGTGATCTCCACGGCCTCGTGGACGGTGATGAACTTCGTCGACCGGATGTTTCTGCTGTGGTCTTCGACCCACGCCATGGCGGCGGCGATGCCCGCCGGAATGTTGTACTTCACTATGCTCTGCTTTCCGCTGGGGGTGGCGATGTACGTCAACACGTTCGTGGCCCAGTACGAAGGCGCCGGCCGGCCCGAGCGGATCGGACTGGCGATGTGGCAAGGCGTGCGGATCGGACTGTGGGTGGCGCCGCTATTGCTGGCGACGATTCCGCTGGCGCCGATGATCTTCGCGCTGGCCGGACACGACCCTCAGGTGGCCTGCCTGGAGGTGATCTACTACCAGGTGCTCTGTTTCGGCGCCGCCGGCCAGGTGATGGCCGCGGCGCTGTCCTCGTTCTTCACCGGGCGCGGAAAAACCCGGGTGGTGATGGGGGTCGACTGCGCGGCGGCGTTGTTGAACGTGGTGTTGGACTACGCGTGGATTTTCGGCCACTGGGGTTTTCCCGCCCTGGGTATCGAGGGGGCCGCCTGGGCCACCGTCGTCTCGCAATGGTTTCGGGTGTTGGTCTACTGGAGGCTGGTGATGCGGCCGGTGAACCGCGAAAAGTACCAGTTGGCGGCCGGCCGCCGCTTCGACGCGGCGCTGATGCGGCGCCTGCTGCGCTACGGCGGCCCCAACGGGCTGCAACTGCTGATCGAGGTATCGGCCTTTACGGTCTTCATTCTCCTGGTAGGCCGGCTGGGCGCCGACGCGATGGCCGCAACCACGCTGGCGTTCAACGTCAACATGGTGGCCTGGGTGCCGATGTTGGGACTGGGGATCGCGCTGACCACGATCGTCGGACAACAACTCGGCAAGAATCGTCCCCACCTGGCCGCCCGGGCCACCTGGACCGCGTTCTGGCTGACCCAGGCGTATTTGAGCACGATGGCGGTGCTCTACGTGTTGGTGCCCGATCTGTTCCTGATGGGCCACGCCTTGGGCACCGCCCCCGAGCAGTTCCGGCGGCTGCGCGACACGACCGTCATTCTGCTGCGATTCGTGGCGGCGTACAGCCTGCTGGACGCGATGAACATCGTCTTCGTCAGCACGATCAAGGGCGCCGGCGACACGCGGTTCATTCTCTTAGTCAGTAGCGTCACCTCGCCCTTGCCGGTGGCGGCCGCCTGGCTGGGCATCACCTATCTTGGCTGGGGCCTGATCTGGTGCTGGGTCGTGCTGACCGCCTGGATCTGCTCGCTGTCGCTGATCTACCTGGCCCGCTTCCTGCAAGGTCGCTGGCGGCACATGCGGGTGATTGAGCCGGAAGTGGACGACGACGTGGTCGCCCGCGACGACCTGCCGCTGGACGAGTCGCTGGTGGCACTGGGCGTCGATGGCTAACGGCCGGTTGAAGAATGTGGGGTGGGTGCTTGACGCCATTTCTTTGGGGGGTTAGAATGCAGCCGTGTTTTCGTTGCAACAAACCGTGGCTGCCCGGAGAACGTTGGCGTGAAGACGCGAGGTGCCGACCGCCGCGTTCGTCGTATGTCCCCAGGGAACTTGGAGCATACGGTCGGCGTAAGACGTACGTCCGCGGCCCGGCGACGACTCGCCTTGGAACCGCTGGAAGCCCGGCAGATGCTCTCCGCGGGTTCCTCCTCCCAGTTGCCGGGAGACATCATTTATTATGACTATCTCGAAGACGGCGCGTTGAAGGGCGGATTCATCGAGGCCGATCCGGCCAACCCTTACCATGCGGCGCTCGGCCCTACCGAGGCGGCCGGGCGGTGGGAGGTGACCACCGTCATCGACAACGGGCCGACGGCCAATCGGATCGACCTGGTTCTGGTGGGAGACGGATACACCGCCGCGGAATTGAGGACGTACGCCGATCACGTCGACAACTTGTTGTCGACCTTCTTTGGGGAATCACCGCTGGACGCCTACTCGACGTTCTTCAACGTACACCGGGTGGACGTGATCTCCAACGAGTCGGGCGTGGACCACGACCCGACCGAGGGGATCTTTCGAGACACGGCTTTGGACATGCGCTTTTTCTGCTCGGACACCGAGCGGCTGCTCTGCGTCAACGTGGGCAAGGCCCTGACCGCGGCGGCCGAAGCGCCCGACGTCGACCAGGTGCTGGCGCTGGCCAACTCGACGAAATACGGCGGGGCCGGCTATCCGTCCTCCGATCTCGGCACGCTCTCCGGCGGAAACAGCAGCGCGATCCAAATTGGGCTGCACGAGTTCGGGCATTCCTTCGCCGACCTGGCCGACGAATACGACTACGGCGACGACCCCACCTACACCGGCCCGGAACCGGACGCGCCGAACGTCAGCATCTACGACGCGGCCGCCATGGCCGGCCGGCGGACCAAGTGGCACCGCTGGCTAGATGAGCCGAACGTAGATACCTTCGAAGGGGCCATGTACCACAAGTTCGGCATCTATCGGCCTACGAACAACTCGAAGATGCAGAGCTTGAACCGGCCCTTCCGGCAGGTCAACGTGGAGCAGTTCGTGCTGGGCGCCTACGAAACGGTCCGGCCCATCGACGATGCCACCCCGCCGGGGACTTATCAGCAGGACACCGTGTTCTTCGTCGATCCGGTAGTGTTGAATTTGGACGCGCCGGCCACGCACAGCCTGGACGTTCAGTGGAGCTTGGACGGCGATCCGATTGCCGGGGCCGTGGGGACCACTCTCGACGCCGCCTCGCTGGGCCCTGTTTTCGGGATAACGCTGCCGCCCGGGACCTACACGCTGGCGGTAGAAGTCGTCGACGCCACCGACCTGGTCCGGGACGAAGCCCAACGGGACCTGCTGATGACGGACCAGCGGAGTTGGACGTTGGAGGTCGTCGTGGCGGCTGAAGTCGTCGGCCGCCACGTCTTCTACAACCACTCCGCGTTCGACGATCCGCCCAGCGGCGGCACCGACGACGACGCCATTGCCCCCGACAAACAGGCCCTGCTGGGCGGCGCGGCGGCCGGTTTTGCCAATTACACCAGCTACAGCCGGGGAATTAACGGCATTATGGTGGATATCGCCGCGGCGGCCGCTACGCCGACCGAGGCCGACTTCGAGTTTCGCGTCGGCAACGACGACACGCCTGCCGGCTGGGACGAAGCTCCGAAGCCGAGCAGTTTTGGCGTACGGCCCGCCCCCTCACCGCAATACAGTGCAGCGGATGGCTCCGATCGGGTGACGATCATCTGGGCGGACAACGACATCGAGAACCAATGGCTGCAAGTGACGGTGTTGCCCGGCAACATCGGGTTGCCCGAGCCGGACGTGTTCTACTTCGGCAACGCCGCCGGCGAGTCGGGCAACTCGACCGGCGACGCGAAAGTCAACGCGTTGGACATGCTCGGCGCACGCGACAATCCGCGGACCTTCCTCGACCCGGCGCCGATCGACTTCCGCTTCGATTACAACCGCGACGCCCGGGTCGACGCCACCGACATGCTCATCGCGAGGAACAATCCGACGCACTTCCTCAACGCCTTACGGCTGATTGAAGTTGCCCCCCAACCCCAACCCAAACCAAAGGCCCCCCCTGGAAAAGACAACTTGGCGTGGCTGGCCCAGTTCGAGCAGATCGGCACGCGGCGGCCGCCCCAAACCAACGATTTTAGTAGAGTCCTCCGGGCGGCCGTCGAGCGGTTGTTGGCCACCTGGGGGCAGTAGCGTATCGATATTCACAACACCCAGTTCGCAACCAAAGGGGATCAGGATCGTTCGAGAAATCAGTGTCGCATGAAACGTTGGGTGGCTGGGGTCGAGCGTAGCGAGCCCCCAGTTGTCTGGCGGAACTGAAGCTGTCCTCACCCCCCGTATTCGACGGCATGATCGACGCCGGCGACGGGTTGTTTCTTTCGCTTAGAAACGGCAGTATACTATGTATCAGCGGCGAGTAGGTTTTGCGCCGCCGTGTAAGTGGTTTTGTACAAGAGCACAAGAACGTTTAGCCGCCGAGGCCACGCGGTGCTCGTTGTCGGTACGTTCTCCCCGGTCCACTTGAACAAAAGGAACAACGACATGAAAGCGAAATGGTTGAGTTGGATTCTGGTCTCGTCGATTTGTGTGGCCGCGGCCAGTGTACCCGGGGAACTCTGGGCCGACCAGTCTGCCGGGAGAACCCAATCTGCCCGGGAGACACTGGGCCGGGAAATCCTCGAAGCCACCGGCGTCCAAGGCGGGGTCGTGGTTCACGTCGGTTGTGGCGACGGCGTGTTGACAAGACAACTGCGACCCAACGATCGGTACGTCGTGCAGGGGTTGGACGTCGACGGGCAGAACGTCGCCAAGGCGCGACGGCACCTCCAGCAGGCCGGCGTGTACGGGGCCGTGTCGGCCGACACGTTTGACGGCAAGAACCTGCCGTACATCGACAACTTCGCCAACCTGGTCGTCGTAAGCAGTCCGCAGCAAGTCACCGACGCCGAGATCATGCGAGTGCTCGCTCCCAAGGGAGTGGCTTACGTTAAACATGAAAATGGGTGGAACAAGACCGTCAAGCCACGGCCGCAGCAGATGGACCAGTGGACCCACTACCTGCACGATCCGACCGGCAACGCCGTAGCCCACGACAGCCTGATCGAGCCGCCCACGCGCTACCAGTGGGTCGGCGGCAGTCGGTATTCGCGACAACACGATCACATGTCCAGCGTCAGCGCCGTGGTCTCCTCCGGCGGGCGGGTCTTCTACGTCTTCGACGAGGCGCCCCGCGCGTCGATCCTGATACCGCCGCAGTGGCGCCTGATCGCCCGCGATGCGTTCAACGGCACGGTGCTCTGGAAACGGGACATCGACTCGTGGCACGAACATCTGTGGCCGCTGAAGAGCGGGCCCCAGCTCATGGCCCGCCGGCTGGTGGCCGTGGGCGACCGGGTGTACGTGACCCTCGGCGTCGACGCACCGCTGGTGGTCCTCGACGCCGCCACCGGCGAGACGATCCGCACCTACGAGAACACCAAGGCGACCGAGGAAATCCTCTGCGACAACGGCCTGCTGTTGCTGGTCGTGGCGGCCGACGGTCAACCGTTGCGCAGCGACCCTAAGAAGACCTACGCCAACCTGGCCGAGATCAAGGCGGCGAACACCGGTCCGCTGTGGACCGAAGCGCCGCGCACCGTGATGGCCGTCGAAGCCGAGTCGGGCAAGACTGTTTGGACGAAGGAGTCCACGGTCGTCTCGATGTCACTGGCCGCCGATGACCGGTGCCTGTTGTTTCACGACGGCCGGCGAATACAGTGCCTGGACCGAAACACCGGGCGACCCCGATGGACGTCCCAGCCGTTGCCAAGACGCGAGAACATGAGGAGTTCCTCCGGCGCGACGCTGCTGATCTACGACGACGTGGTCCTCTACAGCGGAATGGCCGCCGCGGAGAAGTACGACGACCCGCGCAGCACCACCATCTTCGCCCTGTCCGCCGAAGACGGCAAGACGCTCTGGAAGGCGGAGCTTCTCCCCTGTGGGCACATGGGCACGCCGGACGACATCCTCGTCGCCGGGGGACTCGTCTGGCACGGCGAGGTGGCCCAAGGCCGGGACTCGGGCGTCATGGTCGGCTACGACCTGCACACCGGCGAGGTGAAGAGCGAGTTTCTTCCCGACGTCGAGACGCACTGGTTTCACCACCGCTGTTACCGCGCCAAGGCGACCGACAAGTATCTGCTCTTTTCGCGGACGGGGATCGAGTTCATCGACCATGCCAAAGAACATTGGACCTGCCACCACTGGGTCCGCGGCGCCTGCCACTATGGCATCATGCCCTGCAACGGCCTGATCTACGCGCCGCAACACCCGTGCGCCTGCTACATCGAGGCGAAGCTCTACGGGTTCACCGCCCTGGCCCCGCCGTCGAAGCATGCAGCGCCCCCGGACGCCGCGCGCCACCAGCCCGGCCCCGCCTACGAGCGACCAATCCTCATTCCCCAATCCCCAATCCCTAATCCCTCCGACTGGCCGACGTTTCGACACGACGCGGCCCGCAGCGGCGCCACCAACACCACCGTCGAAGCGACCGGCCTGAAGCGGTCCTGGGAGACCCGGCTGGGCGGCAATCTCAGCAGTCCCGTGGTGGCCGAAGGCAAGTTGCTGGTGGCGTCGATCGACTCGCACACCGTTCACGCGTTGGACGCCGCCACCGGCGAGCCCGCCTGGAGCTTCACCACCGGCGGCCGCGTCGATTCGCCGCCCACGATCTGGCGGGGCCGGGCGCTGTTCGGATCGGCCGACGGCTACGTCTACTGCCTGTACGTCTCCGACGGGCAACTCGCCTGGCGATATCGGGCCGCGCCGGAAGACCGCCGCATGGGGGCATTCGAGCAGCTCGAATCGGTTTGGCCGGTACACGGCAGCGTGTTGATCCAAAACGATATCGTCTATTGCGTCGCCGGCCGCTCGATGTTCCTCGACGGCGGCCTGCGGCTCTTGCGGCTCAACCCGGGCTCCGGCCACAAGCTCTCCGAAACGATCCTCGACGACCGCGATCCGGCCACCGGAGAGAACCTCCAGATCCACGTCACCGGGCTGAACATGCCCGTGGCGCTGCCCGATATCCTATCGAGCGACGGCAAGTACGTCTACATGCGGTCGCTGCCGTTGACCCTCGAAGGGAAACGCAAGTTCGTGGCCTACGTCGACGTGAAGGATCAGCAGGGCGACGACGTACACCTGTTCAGTCCAACCGGTTTCCTCGACGACACACTGTGGCATCGCACCTACTGGGTCTACGGCCGGGCGTTCGCGTCCGGGGCCGGCGGCTACTCCAAGGCCGGGCGAGTCGTGCCCGCCGGACGGCTGATGGTCTTCGACGACGACACGATCTACGGCTACGGGCGACTCGGGCAGTACTACCGCTGGACCACGCCGCTGGAGTTCCACCTGTTCGCCACGGACAAGCAGCCGGAGATCGATCAGGTGGGTATCGAGCGGAAGCCGATCAAGAAGGACGGCAAGCGAACCGGCCGGTCGAGAGTCTTGCCGGTGACCCGGTTCGTGCCTACGTGGTCCGATGACACGTCGGTGCAAACTACGGCCATGGTGCTGACGGCCGGTGCGCTGTTCGCCGCGGGCCCGCCCGACGTGGAGGACGAAGTGGAGGCCGTTACGATGCTCAGCGATCCCCAGACGCAGAGGAAGCTCGCCGAGCAGTCGGCCGCCTTCGAGGGCCGCCGCGGCGGGCTGTTGGTGGCCGTCTCGCCGACCGACGGGCGAAAGCTGGCCGGCTATCGGCTCGACTCCATGCCCCGGTTCGACGGCATGATCGCCGCCGGCGGCCGGCTCTATCTCGTCACCACCGACGGCAAGGTGCAATGTCTCGGCGCCGGAGAAGGAAAACCCCTGGCGACGGCCGACGTCGTGGCCGCCCGCCGGAAGGAATAGTCGAGTAGTCGTCTCGCGGAGAGGTTGTGAATCTTTGGAGTGCGGCGATTTATCGCCGCTTTCCTTTTCCGGCCGATTCGCAGTAGCGAAGGCCATTTATTGGGGAAAACCGGTCGGATTATTGGGGAAAACCGGTCGGAAAAGGAAAGCGATGACAAGTCATCGCACTCCAAAGATAGGAAAACGGGTTGACTTTCGGGGGGGTGGGGAGGAAACTAAGGGGGAGCCGGGCCAGTGCCTGTCCGGACCAGCGCCAAACGGAAACATCGAACCATTCGACCAGGAAACTACGTCAGGGAGTCAATCATGAATCGCAGATCCTTTTTCTTGTCGGTCTTGACCATCGCCCTTTGTGCATGGACCTGCACGCAGGCTTGCGGCGAGCCGAAGACCGTGATCGTCAAAGTACGCGTCGACAGCCAGTCGCCGGGCTACGAGGGGTATAAGGCCCTGGACGGCGACCCGGCCACGATGTGGCACACGGATTTTCAGTTCGACGAAACGGCCCATCCGCACGAGATCATCATCGACCTGGGCGGCGCCTACGAGATCTCCGGCTTCCGCTGCCTGCCGCGGCCGGGCGGCGGAAACGGAACCGTCAAACAGTATGAATGCTACGTCAGCGCCAGCGACAAGGATTTCGGCAAACCGATCGTCCGGGGCGCGATGGCCCACGGCAACGCCGAAAACAGTAATTCCGAAAACCATGTCGAGTTTCCGGCCAAGGTCAAGGGCCGCTACCTGCGGCTGCGTGCGTTGTCCGAAGTGGCCGGCCGGCCGTGGACCTCGATCGCCGAACTGCGGATCCTCAGCGCCGGCGTGGAGTTCCGCGCCGCAGCGTCATCCACCTTTGCCGTGGTGCGGCCGGACGCATCGCCGCAGGACGAGTTGGAGATGCAGTTCGCCGCGCTGCAAAACGATCTGCGCAATCGGGCCCAGTTCAACCAGGTTGCCCACCAGGTCCACCGTCGGGAGGCCCTGATCCTCGAATCGGACCGCGACCCGCTGGACGTCGTCCTGCGGCGCACGGCGGCCTTGCTGGAAGACCTGAAGCAGTCGTCCGCGGCGCCGAAGCTGGTCTCACTGGAAGAGCAGTTCGATCGACTCAGTGCCAGCGGTGCGGCCGCGGCCGTAGAAGACACCGAGGCCCGGCTCGAGCTTTTCAAGAAAGTGTGCGGGTTGCGCCGCAAGATCGCCTTTTCGAATCCCTTGCTGAATTTCGACGAGATTCTTTTCATCAAGCGTTACCGATCCGGATTCAACCACATGTGCGATCAGTATTACGGCATCAATGCCAAGCCGGGCGGCGGAGTCTACGTGCTGAGCGATCCGTTCGGCCCGGACCCGCAGGTCCGCGACGTGCTGGCCGGCTCGGTCGTCGAGCGCGGGCGGCTGAAGGGCCGGGGATTGGAGGGCGGGTCGTTCGTGGCGCCCGACCTGTCGTACGACGGCCGGCAGATCATGTTCGCTTACGTGGAGTGTCAAGGAGACAGGGCCCACCGGTTTCACACCGACGCCAGCCAGGGACACTGGTCGGAAGGATGGTCTTACCACATCTTCAAAGTCAACGTGGACGGCTCGGGCCTGGAACAACTGACCGACGGCACGTTCAACGATTTCGACCCCTGCTGGCTTCCCAACGGGCGTGTCGCGTTTGTCTCGGAGCGTCGGGGCGGATACCTGCGATGCGGGCGGGTGTGCCCGACCTACACCCTGTACGACATGTTGCCCGACGGCAGCGACATTAGCTGCCTGAGCTTCCACGAAACCAACGAGTGGCATCCCAGCGTGACGCACGACGGGCGGATCATCTACACGCGGTGGGATTACATCGACCGTTACGGCTGCACGGCGCACATGCCTTGGATCACCACGCTCGACGGCCGCGACTCGCGGGCGGTTCACGGCAATTTCGCTCCCCGAGGGCTCCGGCCGGACATGGAACTCGACCTCCGCGCGATTCCCGGCTCGCACAAGTTCGTGGCCACCGCCGCGCCCCACCACGGGCAGGCGTTCGGCTCGCTGGTGCTGGTCGATCCGCGCGTCGAGGACGACGACGCCATGGCGCCGGTGACGCGGATTACGCCCGAGGTGCGGTTTCCCGAAACGCAGGGCGGCGCCCAGGTCTACGGCACCGCCTGGCCGCTGAGCGAAGATTATTTCCTTTGCGTGTACGACGTGAGCATGAAACCGGGCGTGGGGCGCCAAGGCCGGGCGCACGTGCGCGGCAATTACGGCATCTACCTGGTCGACGCATTCGGCAACAAGGAGCTGATCCACCGCGACCCGGCGATCGCCTGCCAGAGCCCGACCCCGTTGCGACCTCAATACCAGCAGCCCCTGATGCCGGTCCTCGTGCAAGAGACCGAGAAAGATCCGGAGATCGGGCGAAGGGCCGAAGGGGCCGCAGCGTTAACCAGAAACAGGGGGCCGGCCGAAGGCACGATCGCGGTGATCAACGTCTACGACAGCCTGATGCCCTGGCCGGAAGGGACCAGGATCGAGGCGTTGCGAATTCTCCAGGTGCTGCCGATGACGGTCCCTTCAGGCGGTCCTCCGCACGAGATCGGCCTTCGGTTGCCGACGGCGGGAGATTCGGTGGTTCCCGCCCGATACGTCCTGGGTACGGTCCCGGTGGAAGAAGACGGCAGCGCCCATTTCACCGTACCGGCGCACAAGGAGATCTTCTTCCAGGCATTGGACGAGCGCGGGCTGGCCGTCCAGTCGATGCGTTCGGCGACGTACCTTCAAGCGGGCGAGCGGCTGGTCTGCGTGGGTTGTCACGAGCGGAAGCACCGCACCGTGCCCACGCTGAACACAGGGTCGATGCCCAGCAGCCCGCCCCTGGCGTTGCGGCGTCCGCCTTCGCGGCTGAAGCCGGACGCTGAAGGGTCCAATCCGTTCAGCTATCCCCTGCTGGTCCAGCCGGTGTTGGACCGCCACTGTGTGAAGTGCCACGCCGAGCACCCCGACAAGCCGATCAACCTCGCCCGCCAGCCGCTGCAAAGGAAATGGTACGCCTCGTACGCCAACCTGGTCAAGAAATACGGGTTCACCAGCTACGGGTCGGGCCATCGGACCACGCCCGGGAAGTTCGGAGCCCATGCCTCGAAGCTGCTGGAGATCCTCGACGAGGGCCACTACGACGTAGAACTCTCCGAGGAAGATCTGCACCGCATCACCCTCTGGCTCGATTGCACCTCGATCTTCTACGGCGTCTACGAGAAGGAGGGCGGCGAAGCGCAGCTCACCGGGGCGGTCGTGCGGCCCACACTGGAGTGATATGGAGTTTTGCAATCCCGCAGCGACGTGTGTTTGCCGGGCAATGGCACTGGCGACGATTCTCGCCACGGCCTGCCTGCCATCGGATCGTACGGCGCCGGCCGCCGAAGTCGGCGCGGCCGGACGCAGCCCGTTTTACGTCAAGAGAGCGACCTGGCCGGAAACCGTGACGGCCTCGCGTGGGCGATACGCCGCATGGTGGCGGCAACAACTCGGCGGTGTGAGGCTGGGCCCCTGGCACACGACCGACCGCAAGGACGAACTTCGGCTCGCGTTGCCGGTCGATCTTCAGGCCACCGACGGTCAGGGCAAGCGGCTGTGGCAGGTGCGTCACGACCTGTTGGACGGATGGGTCCATTGCGACCTGTCGAACCATGGCATCAACGAGCAGCGAAAACTGCCCGTCTGCCAAGACGGCGAGCCCGTCACGTATACGCCCCCGCCGCAACCGGTCGATTCGCCGGCGCCGTCGAATCTCTGCCAGGTCCGCACGATCGAGGCCCAGCGGCCGACGACCGTCACGGCGTGGCTCGGCGCCGAGTACGGCCTGGAAGTGTGGCTCAACGGCAAACGGCTGTTTTCCAAGGCGGCGCTGGGCAACGGCCTGTCACCCCAGCCGGACCAGGCCAAGGTCGAACTTCCCTTGGCCGCCGGCAAGAATCAGTTGGTGTTGAGGCTGCTGGGCCATCGATGGAGCGGGTTCTACTTTTCGATCGTGCCACACGCCCGGATTGACCCCGACCCGATCCACGCCTTGTTGAGCGACATGCAGCGGGATTTTCCCGTGGCCACCCGCCGGATGCAAGCCGACGTCGGCCTGGAGCCGATGGTGGCCTGGTTTCGCCATCCCGGCCAGGGGAAGCTGCTGGGGCGGTTGGCCGCCGCGGCGGTCGCCGGATTGGGCGATCAGTGCCAGGCGTTGCAGGCGAAGCTTCGCAAGCTTCGCGACCGAGAACGGATCGAGGACAGCCGGCCGCCGCTGGAGCTTCTTATCGAATACGCTCGGGCCGCCCGTTTCCGCAAGGCCCACACCGATCTTCAACTGGTGAACTTCGAGGCCCTACGCCTGGCGGTCGAGGATCTGGCCCAGACCTTTGCGAAGCGCTACACTCGCGGTGGGCAATACCTGCGCCGGGCGGATGCGTACGAAAAGCGCCTGCCGGAAATCCAAAAGGCCCTCCAGCAGGGAGACGAAAGGGCCGTGGGCGAGGTGGCGGAAATCGTGGCCTTCCAACGGACGGCCTTGCTCGCCAACCCGCTGCTCGATTTCGACAAGCTCTTGGTGATCAAACGAAAGCCGTGGGGCGACCCGCGCCGGGCGAAGGGTCCCAACCGGGGCATGGGAGAGTTCCTCGGCCTGCCGCAACAGAGCGCCTGGCAGCTTGACCGGATTCGCCAACCTTACGGCTGGGAAAACGAGATCGCGGTGCTTTCGGACCTGCGGGCCGCATCGCCCGGCAATACGTCGTCCTGCCTTACGCCCACGCTCACCACGCTCTACCAACCGCCCACGCCGCGACTGATCTCCGACATCGATCTGGACTACGACGCCGGGAAGCTGACGTTTTCCATGCCGGGCAGCAACTACCTGTGGCAGATCTTCGAGATCGACGCCGACGGCCGCAATACCCGGCAGATCTCCGCCGGCGATCAGCCCGACGTACACAACTTCGACGGCTGCTACCTGCCCAACGGCAAGATCGCCTTCGTCTCCACCGCCCCCATGCAGGGCGTACCGTGCAGCAACGGGATTGCCGTGGCGGTGGCCTACCGGATGGACGCCGACGGCCGCAACGTCCGCCAGCTCTGCTTCGACCAGGACCACGACCACTGCCCCACCGTGCTCAATGACGGGCGGATTCTCTACCTGCGATGGGACTACACCGATCTGCCGCACCAATGGCCGCGGATCCTCTTCAGCATGAACCCTGACGGGACCGGTCAGCGGGAGTATTACGGGAGCAATTCCTATTGGCCCAACGCGGTGTTCTTCGCCCGGCCGATCCCCGGTCATCCGACCAAGATCGTCGGCATCGTGACCGGTCACCACGTGGGCCGTGTGGGGGAGCTGGTGATCTTCGACCCGGCCGTCGGGCGACATGAAGCCGGCGGCGTGGTGCAGCGAATCCCGGGACGCGGCCGGAAGGTCGAGCCGATTATCATGGACAAGCTGACCATGGACAGTTGGCCCAAGTTCTCCCATCCTTACCCGTTGAGCGAGAAGTACTTCATCGTCTCCTGCAAGCCCACGCCCGGGGCCCTGTGGGGGATTTACCTGGTCGATACGTTCGACAACCTGGTGCTGCTGAAGGAGGTGGAAGGTTACGCCCTGTTCGAGGCCATGGCGTTGCGCAAAACGAAGCGGCCGCCGGTGATCCCCGAGCGGATCGACCCCCAACGCCGCGACGCGATCATGTACGTCGAGGACGTCTACCAGGGTCCCGGTCTGCGGGGCGTCCCCCGCGGCACGGTCAAGCGGCTGCGGCTGTTCGCCTACAATTTCGCCTATCAGTACAAGTCGGGCGGCCAGCACCGTGTGGGCAGCGACGGGCCCTGGGAGCCGAAGCGGATCTTGGGCACCGTGCCGGTCGAGAAGGACGGTTCGGCCATGTTCCGCGTCCCGGCCCGAACCCCGATCTCGATCCAGCCGCTGGACGCCGAAGGAAAGGCCGTGCAACTGATGCGGAGCTGGACCACGGCCATGCCGGGCGAACTGGTCTCCTGCGTCGGATGCCACGACGATCAGAATTCCGCGCCCCCAAGCTACGGCGCGATCGCCGCGCTACGAAAACCCTCCGAGATCGAACCCTGGTACGGGCCGGCCCGGGGTTTTAGTTTCCAACGCGACGTCCAGCCGATGCTCGACAAACACTGTATCGCCTGCCACGATGGAAAACAGCGGCACCACGGCAAGACGATCGCCAACCTGCGGGGCGACCAGGATGCGATGGTCGTGCTGGCGAGCAACGATCCCAAGCCGAAGTTGATTCGCGGGGCGGCAAAAGAAGACCTCGTGCAGAAATACTCGGGCGTGTTCCAGCCGTCCTACTTCGCACTACGCCGCCACGTGCGCGTCGGCGGACTCGAAAGCGACCTGCACCTGCTCAAACCGGGCGAATTCCACGCCGATACCACCGAGCTTGTCCAGATGCTCGAAAAGGGGCATCACGGGGTGAAGCTGGACGAGGAGGCCTGGAGCCGGCTGACCACTTGGATCGATCTGAACGCCCCCTGTCACGGAACCTGGCGCGAGGTTCTCGGTTTGACGAAAACCGAGTCGGATCACGGCCGGCGCCTCAACCTCCGCAAGCTCTACGGGGGCGTTGAAGAAGATTATGAGGCCATCGCGGCCATGCCCCCACCAACCGTCCAGTCGATCCACCCGCCGCCGCCGCCGAAACCGCCGGCCACGGCGATCGAATGCCCGGGCTGGCCGTTCGATTCGGCTGAAGCCCAACGTCGCCAGGCGGCCGCCGCGGCGACGCAGCGGACGATCGATCTGGGCGGCGGCGTGCGGATGGAGCTGGTCCTGATTCCCGCCGGCCAGTTCGTCATGGGCGACTCGCGCGGCTGCGGCGACGAATGGCCGCTGGCGCGAGTCAAGATCGACAAGCCGTTTTGGACCGGCTGCTTCGAGGTGACCAACCGGCAATATGCCCGATTCGATCCGTCGCACGACAGCCGGCACGAGCACGGCACGGCCAGCTTCAACAGCGAGCGCGCGATTGGCCCGCCGTTGAACGGTCCCCGGCAGCCGGTCGTTCGGATCTCGTGGCTTCAAGCGGTGGCCTTCTGTGGCTGGTTGTCCGAGCAGATCGGCGAAGAGGTCACCTTGCCTACCGAGTCCCAATGGGAATACGCCTGTCGGGCCGGCTCGGCGGAGCCGTTTTTCTATGGCGATCTTCAGACCGACTTCTCGCCGTTTGCCAACATGGCCGACGCCACGATCAACGACTGGGCAACCTACAACGAGCGGCGGCGTTCGGCCGACCAGGTCCCCCGCGATGCTCGCTTCGACGACCACGCCCTGGTAACGGCCGAAGTGGGCCGCTACCGGCCCAACGCCTGGGGGCTGCACGACGTCCACGGCAACGTCTGGGAGTGGGTGCGGTCGACGTACCGGCCGTATCCCTACCGCGGCGACAACGGCCGCAACCAGCCCGGCGACGTCGGCCGCAAGGTGGTCCGCGGCGGCTCATGGTACGATCGCCCCAAACGCTGCCGTTCGGCCTTTCGGCTGAGCTACCCTAAGTGGCGGCAGGTGTTCAACGTCGGCTTCCGGGTGGTTTGCGAGATAGCCGAGCCCGATCGGGTACTCGCCCGGGGACCTGCCGCGCGACCTCGAGTTCCGGTGGACAGCCGCTAACGGCTTCGGTTATGATTGCTGTTCTTTGAACTTTCCTTGCCAAAGAGAGGATTTGTCTAGTGAAGTGGAACACGCTGCACCGTGGTTTGTCCGTCATGGCGTTGTCGATAATGTTGTTGGCCAGTGCCGATTGGACACGTGCCGATTGGAAGCGGCTTCGTGGCCCGGGGGCGTCGGGCGTGTCCGAGGACGCCGGTCTGCCGACGACCTGGAGCGCGACCGAAAACGTCGTCTGGAAAACCGCCCTGCCGGGATTCGGCGCCTCCAGCCCGATCACGCTCGGAGATAAGATCTTCCTGACCTGCTACAGCGGCTATGGCCTGGACGAGGACGAGCCGGGCGGGCAAGCCGATCTGCTGCACCACGTGGTCTGCCTCGACCGGGCCGGCGGCCAGATCCTCTGGGACAAGCGGAGCCGGAGCAACCTGCCCGAGACGGAGTACGGCGGGTTCCTCGCCCTGCACGGCTACGCCTCGGGCACGCCGGTGACCGACGGCCAGACGGTGTTTGCTTTCTTCGGCAAGTCGGGCGTCTGGGCCTATAGCGTGGAAGGCGAATTGCTTTGGCGCGTCGGCGTCGGCAGCAAGATCCATCGCTTGGGATGGGGGTCGGGAACCTCGCCGATCCTGGCCGGCGACCTGGTGATCGTCAACGCCAGCATCGAGAGCGAGTCGCTGGTGGCGCTGGAGAAGGCGACCGGAAAAGAAATATGGCGGGCCGAAGGAATCAAAGACTCCTGGAGCACCCCGCTGTTGGTCGAGTTGCCCGACGGCAAGCAGGAAGTGGTTGCCCTGATGCACGGCAAAGTGCGAGGCTACGACCCGGCCACCGGCCAACAGCTTTGGGAGTGTGCCACCGTGGAGGATTACGTCTGCCCGATGGTGATCGGCCACGAGTCAATCGTCTACGTCACCGCCGGCCGCTCCGGCGCCCGAACGTATGCGATTCGCGCCGGCGGACGGGGCGACGTGACCGACACGCACCGTCTTTGGGAACTGAAGAAGACCCCCAAGGTCCCCTCTCCCCTGGTCCACGACGGGCTGCTCTATTGGGTCGACGGCGCCGGGATCGCGTGTTGCGCCGACGCCGAGACGGGCGAAATGGTCTATCAGGAGCGAGTCTCCGGGATGGGTAAGGTTTACGCGTCGGTGGTGTTGGGCGACGACAAGCTGTACGCCGTCACCCGGACCAAGGGCACGCTGGTCTACGCGGCCGGCCGCGAGTTCAAGCAACTGGCCCGAAACGACCTCGGCGACGACAGCGTCTTCAACGCCACGCCGACGATCACCGACGGCCGATTGCTGTTGCGCAGCGACAAGTTTCTCTACAGCATCGGCAAGTAGCCGCCGGCTTCGCAACCAAGAAGCCGCTTGCGGCTTCGCAACCCAAACAGCCGGTTGCGGCTTCGCACCTCCCGACGGCTTGACATCCGCTGCCCAATCTGCCAGAATCCCATCAACTGCCTTGGGGCGCTCGGCAGAGCGCAGGTCGATGTTTCGTCGACCGAGTCCCGTGGGGCTTGATGAGAATCGCTCAGAACCTCGCACCGAGGTTCGGAACGGCTTGCAGCCGTTGCAAGGCAGCCGGGTGTCGCGGGCGACAGACGGCCCGCGACACCCTCCTTGATTTCGACCGTCGTGGGGGAAACGCAGACCATGAGGCTGCTGGATTGGCTGTTCCCGGGGGCCGGATACGGCGTCGACGAGTTGGCCCGGCGGCTGGGCGTCGATGAAGCCCGACTTCGTCTCACGCAGCCCCAATATCACTCGTTCACGATACCCAAGCGCCGCGGCGGCCAGCGACGCATCCTGGCGCCTCAGTCGAAGCTGAAGACCCTTCAACGGCGAATCCTTCGCCGATTGCTGGGTCGGCTGAAGGTCCATCCGGCGGCGATGGGCTTCGAGCGCGGCCGATCGATCGTCCACAACGCCCGGGCCCACCAAGGCCAGGCGGTGATCCTGCGATTCGACGTCCGGGACTTCTTCTCCTCGACCAGGACCCGCCGCGTCAAGCGATACTTCCGGCGGATCGGCTTCAATCGCCCGGCCGCCACACTGCTGTTGCGGCTGTGTACTTACGAAGCCGGCTTGCCGCAAGGCGCCCCGACCAGTCCCCGACTGAGCAACCTGGTCAACTACCGCCTCGACGCCCGGCTTGCCGGCATGGCAGCCAAGCTCGGTGCAGTGTATACGCGCTACGCCGACGACGTCACCATTTCGCTGGCCGAGGACGACAAGAAGAAGATTCGCTACCTGAAGAAGTTCCTCTGCCGGGTAGTCGAGGCAGAAGGCTATCGGCTCCACCACCGCAAGAAGCAGAGCGTCCGCCGCCGCCACCAATGCCAAACGGTCACGGGCCTGGTGGTCAACGATGGCGTAAACCTACCACGGAAAGTCCGCCGCTGGCTCCGCGCGGTGGAACATCGCTCGCAGTCTCAACGTCCCAAGTCGCTGAGCTCCTACAAGCCGTTCGATTATCGTCCCCGCAAGAGCCCCACGCTCACCGCCGCCCAACTCGAAGGCTGGCGGGCGTATCAATCGATGATCGCCCGGCAGGCCGCGAGCGAGTAATTGAGGATCCGTAGGTCAGGGCTTGCCCTGACAAAACAATGACGCCCAACCGGGGAAGCGTCAGGGCAAGCCCTGACCTACGCGGATTTGCAACAGAAACCAATTATGGGCTTGCCGCAGCCGGTGTAAGCGGGGTAAGATTGGTTATCATGATTGACAAAGCCGAGTTCCACAATTTCAAAGCCCTCCGCGACGTCTCGCTCGACCTGGAGCGTTTCACGGTCTTCGTCGGGCCGAACGCCTCCGGAAAAACAAGCGTACTCGAAGGCCTGTACTACGTCACGGAGTTCGGCCGGGAGCGGTCCAAAGATACTTCGCCGTCCTGGCGTCTTTCTTTGGATCAACGAACGTGTGGAGTGGAGGATAACATCTGCCTTGTGGGGTCGGGCGATACGGGCAGAAGATGCGTCAAGGTGGGATCTGAAGTTTCGGTTTCCACCAGAACTCCGGGTGGCGGTACTGCATCAAACCGTCTCGATATGAAAGCCTACGATCGCGGGGCAAAGATTGTCGCAAACAACTCAGTGGAATTCGGCCCGGCAGCGCTGCTGCGCCTCGAAGCCAGCCGTCTGGTGGCACCGTCTTTTGGCAAGGGGGCGGTTCCGCGAATGGAGTCTGATGGGCAAGGTCTTCCGTCAGCTCTTGCTTACATGCCGTCCAATGAACCCGAAAACTACGAGAAGATCCTGGAAGGTCTTCGCTCAATCGTTCCAACTGTGCAGGCCATGCGTTTCCGGCGCACCAAGATCGTGCGACCAGAAACCGAGGTCATCAAGGTCGACGGCAAGGATTTCACTCGTCGAACTGAGCGTGAATACTGGGGGGAATCCATTGAATTCGACATGGGAGGGGCTACCAGGATTCCGGCTCAACTGGTAAGTGAAGGCACGCTCCTTGTACTCGGGCTCTTGACCGTATTGATGGGGGCAAGCCGACCCCGACTTGTTTTGCTCGACGATCTCGATCGCGCCTTGCATCCGAAGGCGCAAAGGGATCTGGTAACCCTGTTACGAAAGATATTGGACCAAAACTCGGATATACAGATTCTTGCCACCAGCCACTCCCCTTATCTTCTCGACTGTCTTAAGCCCGAGGAGGTCCGCGTCACGACACTGATGGATGACGGCTCGGTTGCGATCGGCCGGCTTGACAGCCATCCGACATTCGAGAAGTGGAAGGACGAGATGTCGCCCGGCGAATTCTGGAGCCTGGTCGGTGAGAAATGGGTCGCCGAGGCGGGCGCCGGAGGGAAGGCGTAGTGGCGCAATCTTTGGCGGTGGTTTGCGAGGGTCCGGCCGACCAGCGTACCGGTTGCGATCTGGCAGATCGCGTGCTCTGTGACCGAATTCATTGGATGGATGAGGAAACGCTCGCACACAGCAGAAAATGGCGCGGATTCAACTCCGGTGATTCGTTCTTGTCCTGGGCAGAAGTAAAGCGACGCGCCGCTGAACTTAACATCAAGTCACACGGCTTCTTCGACGGGCGGCCCGCCGCCCCTGACGCCCACGCGGCCAAGAAGGCCTTGCTGGTGCTCAAGCGGAGCGAAAGCCCTGCCGATTTCGTGATTCTCCTGCGAGACGAGGACGGAGATCCGTCAAGGCGCGAGGGACTCGAGCAGGCCCGACGCGGTTCTGAGTTCAAGAATCGTATTGCGATTGGGTTGGCCGTAACGATGCGAGAATGTTGGGTACTGGCCGGTTTCGATCCACAGAACGATGCGGAAACCGATCGGCTGGCCGAACTGAGACGAGAACTCGGCTTTGATCCCCGCCACAAGGCAGAGCAACTCACGGCCGGCTCGAAGGACCGCCAAGCGAAGAAGAATCCGAAACGTGTGCTCGAGACCCTTACCGAAGACGACCCGCACCGGGAGGCCGAATGTTGGCAGATCACCGATTTGCAGACGCTCAAGGCCCGCGGCAAGAAAACTTGTTTGGCCAAGTATCTCGACGAAGTCCAGACCCGTCTGGTTCCCCTACTGACGCCCTGTCGCGAACCGTCTTGAATTACCCTGCCCGAGAACCCTGTGCCTTGGAGGAACCGTCATGCCGCGCTTAACCGTTTCGATTCTTGCTGCGTTGCTCTTTGCGCTGATTGGCCCGTCGCTTGGCGTCGGCGAGGCCCGGGCCGAGATCGCAAAACGACCCAACGTTCTGTTCATCGCGGTTGATGATCTGAACGACTGGACGACGTTCCTGGGCGGGTATCCGGGCGTGAAGACGCCGAACCTGGACCGGCTGGCGCGGCGGGGAACCTTTTTTACCCGGGCGTACTGCTCGGCGCCGGCCTGCAATCCGTCGCGGGCGAGCCTGCTCTGCGGCATTCGGCCGTCGACTTCGGGGGTCTACTACAATCCGAATCCGTGGCGGGCGCAGTTGCCCGATGCGGTTACCCTGCCGCAGCACTTCATGGCCGCCGGCTACAAGGTCCACGGCGGAGGAAAGATCTTCCACGGCGGGTTCAAGGATCCGCAATCGTGGCAGGTTTACTTCAACCGGCCCGGCGATCCGGGGCCCAAGGTCCGGCCGGCCAACGGCATCCCCAACACGGCGCATTTCGATTGGGGACCGGTCCAGCAAGGCGACGACGCCATGGGCGATACGCACGTGACCGATTTCGGCATCGAGTTTCTCGGCGGGCAGCACGACAAGCCGTTCTTTCTGGCCGTGGGACTGTTCCGCCCGCACCTGCCGTGGTACGTGCCGAAGAAGTATTTTGATCGGTATCCCCTCGGCGAGATCGTGTTGCCGGAGGTGAAGGAAGACGATCTGGACGACGTGCCGCCGATCGGTCGGCGGATGGCCCGGCCCGAGGGCGATCACGCCAAGGTGCTGAAGTACAAGCAGTGGGAAAAGGCCCTGCAAGGCTACCTGGCCAGCATCACCTACGCCGACGGCCAGATCGGCCGGCTGCTGGAGGCGCTGGACAACAGCCCCTACGCCGAAAACACGATCATCGTCCTCTGGACCGATCACGGCTGGCACCTGGGCGAGAAGCTCCATTGGCGGAAGTTCACCCTCTGGGAGGAGGCCGACCGGGTGCCGATGATCTTCGTCGTGCCCGGGCTGACCAAGGCGGGGACCCGCTGCGAGCGGACCGTGAGCCTGTTGGACATCTACCCGACGCTGGCCGATCTTTGCGGGCTGCCAGTCGGCGAGCACCTGGAAGGCCGGAGCCTCAAGCCGCTGCTTCAGGACCCGGCCGCGGCGTGGGACCGGCCGGTGGTGACCACCCACGGGCGGAACAACCATGCGGTCCGCAGCGAGCGCTGGCGATACATCCGCTACAGCGACGCCACCGAGGAGCTGTACGATCATCAGAGCGATCCGATGGAATGGGCCAACCTGGCCGGCGATCCGAAATCGGCCGAGGTGAAACAACGGCTGGCCGGGTGGCTGCCGAAGGTCAACGTTGAGGAGGGACCCAAGGGTTCGCGAAACAAGACGAATCGCAACCGCCGGGCAAGGCAGCCGCGGTAGCGATCGAGACACATGAGGAGGGACGTACCATGCGACGTGGAGCGAATCTGTGCACGGCTTTGGTTCTGGCGGCCGGATGGATCGGCCCGGCTGTCGCGGCCGAATGGTTTGTCACGCCCGACGGCCAAGGCGACGGCCAAGGCACTAAGCACGCACCATGGGATATCGAGTCGGCTTTGGGCGGCCAACAGAAGATCGCCCCCGGCGACACCGTCTGGATCGCCGCCGGCACCTACAGGCATCCCGATCGCAAGCTGGGCAGTCCCGGCTACGTGGTCCGGCTGGCCGGAGAGGAGGGCAAACCGATCCACGTCCGCGCCGTGCCCGGCGGGCGCGTCACCATCGACGGCGGACTGTCCGTCCGGCAGCCTTCCACCCGGCTTTGGATCTGGGACCTGGAAATCCTCGTCTCGGAGAACTTCTCGACGTCCAGAACGCTCGACGAGCCGGGGTCGCATCCTCAGAGCTATCGTCGTCCGTGGGGCGGGCTGCACGTACACTGCGGCGAAGGCTGCAAATTCATCAACCTGCTGATCCACGACAACGCCCAGGGCATCAGTTGGTGGCGGGGCTCCACCGACAGCGAGGTCCACGGCTGCATCATCTACGACAACGGTTGGAAGGCCCCCGACCGCGGCCATGGCCACGCCGTCTACACGCAGAACGAGAACGGCGTCAAGACGATTTCCGACTGCATCATGACCGGCGGCTACGGCTACACGATGCACGCCTACGGCTCATCCCGGGCCTACGTCGACAACTACCTGGTGACCGGCAACATCTGCTACGACGGCGGCTCCTTTCTGATCGGCGGCGGCCGGCCCAGCCGCAACATCTACGCCGTCGGCAACGACCTCTACAACATCAGCATGCGGATCGGTTATTCGGCGCCGCACAACGAAGACTGCGAGATCCGCGAGAACGTGATCGTGGGCGGCGGCTTGCAGATCAACAACTACAAGCAAGTCGTCAAGGAGGACAACCTGGTGCTGGGCCGCCACGACGCCAGACCGCAAGGCTCGGACGCCCTGATTCGACTTCGAGTCAATCGGTACGACCCGCACCGGGCCAATGTTTCCATCTTCAACTGGGCGAAAAAGCCGGCCGTCGATTTGCCGCCGGGAACGTTCCTCAGCCGCGGCGACAAATACCGCTTGATGGACCCGCGGGACTTTTTCGGCAAACCGGTCGTCACGGGCACCTACGACGGCAAGCCGATTCGGGTGCCGGTCGACGGCGAGTTCGCCGCGTTGGTGCTGCTGAAATCCCCTTCCCAGGAGACACGCCCAGATGATTAGTCGAATCAGTCGTTTAGCCGCCGCGGCCACGGCCGGCGCCGGCTACTCGATTAGTCATGCTCTGCACGTTCTTGCTCAACGCTGATGCGACGATTTCTTCCCGCCGCGGACGCCAATGCTGTTGGTACCCTCATCAATCGCCATGCGATCGTCAGGTTCCGGCGCAATCATCGGCAGGCTCAGGACCTGGGAAATGAACGCCACCGGGTCGTCACCATACGGTGCGGGAACGTTCACCTCGATGTGGGTCCCATCGAGGGCCTTCGCCAGGGTCGTGCCGGCGCTTTGAAAGCCCAATTGGCTGTTGATCAAATCGGTCGCGTCGTGAGTCATCTCGTAGTCGGCGCGGTCATTGTGCAAGGCCAAGGTAAGCTTGCCGTCCTTGGTGAAGATGTTTTGTCCTTCCCCTCGGACACGACAGATGTCTTTGAGCATGATTCTGCCCCGACGGTCAGGCTCTCGCGCCGTTGATGAGCCCTTCGCCGACAGCCGATGCTCCCTTGTTCCCGTCGGGTCGGCCGAACCACCGGAAGCCGTTGCCGGTTTGCCCGGCAGAAGCGGCTCGACGGTGATCGCGATCTGCGCGTCGAGTTCCGGTGCAATCATCGGCAGGCTCAGGACCTGAGCAATGAATGCCACCGGGTCTTCGCGGTACGGCGCAGCAACGGTCACCTCGATGCTAGACCCATCGAGGGCCTTTGCCAGGGTCGTACCGCCGCTATAAAAGCTCAATTGGCTGTTGATCGATTCGGCCGCGTCCTGAGCCGCCCGATAGCCGGCCCGGGCCTTGCACAACGCGAGGGTAAGCTTGCCGTCCTTGGTGAAAATGTTTTGTCCTTCCTCTCGGACACGACAGATGTCTTTCAGCTTGACCATGCTGCGGACGTGTGGCTCCGGCACCGTTGGCGCGTCTTTCGCCGATGGCCGGTGTTCCATGTTTTCCGCCCGGTCCGCCGAACCATCGGAAGCCGTTGCCCGTTTGGCGGGAAGAAACAACGCCACGGCCAACGTACTCAACAACAGTCCGGCGCTCATGCCGCAGATCAGATGCCGCAACATAACCATCTCCTCGACTTGGGGGAACCTCTTCCGGCCGGCACTTGTCGGCCGACAACGCGGGCATTGTACGGACTCGGCCGTTTCGCCCCAAGAGGGAAATGAGCAGACGCATCGGCAGCAAAGGCCAAAGATGATAGCAGTGCCAGCAATTCGCCAGCCCGGCCAGCCGAACGACGGTGCAACGGGTAGGTTTGCCCGTGGTGCGTTTCACGCACCCTACGGCTTCGGCCAGTTGAGATGCTGGTGGAGGAACTCGAACGTGCCTTGGCCGTTTATCGTGTGCGGGCCGACGAACCATTCGATCCGGCAGCGGTCGCCGATGCCGAGCCGGGCCTGGTAGAGATGGCGGACCTTGGCGAACTCGTAGGCCACCGTCTCGTCGGGCGCCACGCCGTCGAAGTGGCCCCGCTCGACCATGAACGGCCGCGGGGCGATCAGCGCCGCCATCTCGCTGTAATTGAAGGTGCTGCCGAGGTCGAACTCGAAGATCTCGTACTCGCCGGTCCAGACGTAGCTGTGGCGGGCCCGCGTCGAGGCGTTCTTCCATACCCATTCGTTGAAGTCGGCCGAGCAGATCGACAGACAATAATTCTTCACCAGCGGCGGCACCCGCATCGCCGTCTTGCCGCCGTAGGAAAGGCCGTAAAAGGCGATCCGCCCCGGGTCGACCTGCGGCAACGACGAGAGCCAGCCCACGATCTGCCGGTGCTGCGGCACGATGATCGAGAAGAGCGTTTTCTTAAGCGGATTGGCCTTCCGCTGCAAGGTGCGGAAGCGGTCGCCGAAGATGTAGAGGTTTTGCGGGGCGAAGGTGATGAACCCCCGCTCGGCCAGCCGGGCGGCGAAATCGTGATAAGCCCGGTGGTCGCCGCTGACCACGTCTTGTGGCCGGCCCTCCAATCCGTGCTGGCAGACGACCACCGGCCGACGTTGGCCCGGCTTGACGTCCTTGGGCAGCAAGAGGATGCCGTAGACGATCACGTCGGGGAAGACGTCCAGGACGACCTCATAACCGGCCCACTTCGGCTCGTCATACGCCTTGCGCGAGCGGACGTTCGGCGGCAGCAGTTGATAGTCGAACCGCCCGATCACCTCGTCGTAGAAGTACTCCCGGTACCACTCGATCGTCTCGTCGAACTTCTCCAAGGAGCCGGTGTCAAGCTTCTCGAAGAATTCCTTGCGGACGTACGGGCTTTCCCGCAGCAGCCACTGGTTGTGACGATCCAGTTGGTGAATCTGCCGCGTTTGGCGGGGCGCCGGATCGAACCGGCTTCGCAGGCTTTCGGGAGTCTTACCGGAATCGGCCAACTTGGCACCGGGCGAAAGGCAGTCCAACAGCGCCTGCAAGGCCGGCTTCGTGCCGAACGGACCGTTGCCGTCGTTGCTTACGATCAGTTCCAGTCGCGCATCAGGCCGCAGACCGTCGGTCAGCTTCCGTGCCCGCTCGACTTCCTGCCGCACGTCGTCCAACCTGGGTGTGATGAGGCGACCGGGCCCGCCGCCGGTGCCGGGCGGGATCGTCAACTGCGGCCCCGTGGCGGCCTCTACGATGAGCGTGCGCGGGGCGATCATCGCGGCCAGTTCGGCGTCGCCGAATTGCTCCAAGAGCCCGAACACGTTGCGGTCGATCGGCTGCTGCCAAAGGTTTTGCCGTGAATCGAAATAGCCGCTGACGCAGGCCGCATCGATCCGCGTATCCAAGGCGGCCGCGTACAACGCCAGCATGCCGCCTTCGCCGTAGCCGATCACGCCGATGTTGGCGTCTTGCTGGCCGGCTTCCTTGACAAACCAATCGACGCCGGCAAGGACCTTCTGCAATTCGTAGCCGATCAGGTGCCGGCCCATCTCGAACGCCGATCGATAGACAAACTCGCGGTTGGTCAGCTTTGCGCCGCGGCGGCGCTGCGTTTGGCGGTCGATCAGCACCGGCACCAGCACCCGGCAACCGCTTTCGACCAGCCGCCGGGCGAATTGCGACTCCGGCGGCACGCCCTCGACCAGTCCGGTGATCTCCTCGGGCGTCTGGTCGGCGTCGGGGATCGCGACCACGTCGGCGGTATACTTTGCGACCGGCGGCACCAGCAGCAGGCCCTCGCCGTACACGTCGCCGAAGGCCGGCCAACGCACGGCGAATACCTGGTAGCCCTCGCCTCGACCGACCAGGACGGGCTGAGCGGTTGTGCCCACCAACTCCGGACCCTCGAACGCGACCCGCTTGTCCCGCACGCCGAGGATGTGAGCCAAACGCCTGCGATTCAGTTCGATCGAGTCGTTGTACTTCTGTGGCGAGGAGGTGTCGCGTTTCCAATACCGGGCACGGCGGTCGATCGACTTGTCGATCTCGCCGAGCAAGAACCGGTCGACCCCTTCGACCAGTTGCGAGGCGACGTCGCCGGTGATGGTCAAGGGTTTCGTGCCCGGCAGGGGCGAAGGATCAACTTTCTTGTCGAACTCTTCGCCCACCGCGGGCAAAATGCCCACCAATAGCGTCACGACCACGGGCAGAACACAGCGAGTCGACATGATAAGACTCCATTTGGATGGGAGACCGAGTCTTCGACCGGCGGCAGAGCATAGTAGCCGTCTCGCTCCGCGAGATGAAGCCTCGTCTCGCGGAGCGAGACGGCTACAATGCTTGCCGAACGCTCCCTTTCAGGGCTGCCACGGCACCGCCTACAAATCCATCTTGTCCAAATCGTCGACCAGTTCGTCCAACTCGTCTTTGGCGGTTTCTTCGACAGGGCCCTTCTCCGCCAAGGCCCGATCGCGCTCGGCGGCCGCCAGGTTCTTGGGGCCGATCGTGTCGAGCAGTTGCACCAGGTCGAGATTGAAGCCGTCGGAGGAGGCCGTCGGATCGCCGGCGACGACCGGGGTGTGGTGCTCCGGGAAGATGATCGCCGACGACGGGCACACCCGACTGCACGCCGGACAACCGTCGCGGCAGGCGTCGGCCTGCTCGACCAGAATCTGCTCGGACTCGTCCAAACCGAAGACTCCGAACAGGCAGAAATTCAAACACTCCAGGCAATTCGTGCAGCGGCCGTAGTCGATCACCGGATACCAGCGGAGTGTGGCGGTCTCTTGCGACGAGGCTTTTATTAAGGCGGCGGCGTCGGCATCGTTGCTGCTTAGGACGGGGCCCGGCTCAACGCCCCTTCTTAAAAACGCTTCGCCGGCCGACTCCCCCGCGATCCGCTGGATCGTCTCCAGCAACGGCCCGAGCTGGCGGTGCGCGCGAAGGTCGAAACACCAGATTGTGCGGTCCGGCACTTCGCCTATGCCGGGGGAAGTGGTCCGGCGCTGCGACGCCGCGATGCCCTCTTCATCGGACGCCGCCGACTCGCGACCCATGCGGCCTTGGACCAGGTTGGCGTCCAACAGCCAGTAGGCCGCCCGCGGGTAGAGCCATGCCGCCACGATCAGGTCGCCTTCGATCGACTGCAAGTATTGCACGGCCGGCCCGTCGGGCGCCAGGTCGACCAGATGCCCGACGACCGCCACGTTGAGGTTCGGCCGGGTTTGCAGAGCGGCCGCGAGATCTTGTTCCAGTTTGCGGGGGGCGGCATCGCCGCTTCGGCCCGCGGAAATGATTACAGTGGTGCGGTTGCTCACGGTGTCTTCGCTCCGAAACAAAACAGATCGCCGTCGTCGGTGCCGATCACCAGCCGTCCGGCGGCCACTGCGGGCGAGGCCAAGATGTGGCCACCGGCCTCGAATCGCCACAGTTCCTTGCCGGTCTTTAGATCCAAGCCGTACAATCGCCCGTCCACCGACCCCACGAACACGCGGTCGCCGACCACCACCGGAGAGCCGTCGACCCGGGCCTTGGTGGTGAACGTCCAGATCCCTTTCCCCGTTTTCCGGTCTACGGCGTGCAGCAGCTTGTCGCGGCCGCCGACGATCACTGCCCGGGACGTCACGGCGGCCGAGGAGCGGAATTCGGCGGGCCGCTGGGGATTATCGTAGGTCCACACGACCTCGGCTTTTTGCCAGTCGACGGCGAATAGCGCACACCCCGTGGTGCCCACAAAGGCCATCTTGCCGGCCACCGCCGCGGTGCAAAGCGTGGGGGCTTGGAGGTCCACGTCGGCCACGCGTTTTCCGACGGCCAGATCGACCACGTGCAGCCGGCCGTCGCAGCCGGCCACGAAGGCCCGATCGCCGGCCACCGTGGGACTGCACTGGATCATGTCCTCGCTTTCGTACTTCCAAACCGGCTTGCCGTCGCGGGCCCTCAGACAGTAGAGGATCCCGTCTTGCGAGCCGAACAGCACGTTGTCCTTGTAGAAGTTGGCACTGGAGTTGATTTCGGCCTCGGTGGTGAAGTCCCATTTTTTCTGGCCGGATTTGGCGTCGAGGCAATAGAACACGCCATCGCTGTCGCCGAGGTAGACCCGGCCGCCGCGGACGGCGGCCGAAGCCGTAAAGCCCAGGTCGGTGACGAACTCCCAGCGTTTCTTTCCCGTGGCCAGATCCACGGCGTAGAGATTGCCGTCGAGGCAACCGGCGTAGACCACCCCCTCGGCAATGGCGGCGGTGGAGTCGAATCCGCCGCGTTCGACCGAGAAGGTCCAGAGCAATTGAAGTTTTTCGGGCAAGGTCCCCCGAGCCACGCCGGTGGCCTGGGGGTCGCCGCGGAACAACGGCCAGGCGTCGGCCGACACCGCAGCGGTTGGCGGTGGTGGATTCGAGGCGATCTCCTGGCCGCAGGATTGCGACGCCGTGCCGCAGCCGGCAGAACACAACAGGCCGGCCAGCAAGCCTAGTAGCAGTCCGGCGCACACAACACGGCGAGTCGGGGCGCCGCGCCAACGGAAGCCTGTTCCAAGATCGAACATCTTGCACCTGCGAAAGCGGATTTGGATTTGAGAAGAACGGACGACGCAGCGCGTCGCCGGGATTACACTCCACTCGGCCGGGAATTACGTTTTCTTGTGGGAGGCGTCTCCGACGGCGATTGAAACCGTTCTGATCAAAGCCGATCAAACCCGTGATCGAATCGCCGTCGGAGACGCCTCCCACAAATCGGTCACGGCGTGTTGGGCGTGTTGGCCGGATCGGGTGTGGCGCTAAGCTGGGAGAGGACCTGCAGGAGTCCGTTGAGATGGGCCATTCGCGGGCCGAAACGGTCGACGAATTCGTTGAGCATGAATTCGCCGTCCAACAGCGCCTCGAAGTTTTCGTTGACTTCCCGAGTCACGCCGTCGAGGAACTCGGTCTGGACCTTGCCGAGCGATTCGGCGGCCACACGGCAGGATTTGGCAAGCCGCGGATTGGCCTGCTTCCACTGTCCTAATTCGTTGGCCCGTTGCTTCTGCGAGGTGCCGAGCAGGTTGACCAGTTCCTCCAACAACTCGTTCTGCCGATCCTGTCCGGCCACCAGTTGGTGCAACAGCTGAACTTGCTCGCCGTCATGGCGGGCGGCCCCCGGCGGCGTTGGGGAGTAGGCGGTTTGGGCAACGTCAATTTGGCTGAAAAGCGGCGGTCGAGGACGCGGCTGCTCTTGGCTCATAGTGTTGGTTCCTTTCAACCTTCCAGTATAAACAGGAAGGCAACAGAAAGTCGAGCCCCCGCCGGAAAGTTCTTTGCCCCCGTCCGTCGCCCCCCCCGGATCGGCCACGAAATCGACCGGGGACACCGGCCGGCGGCCCGAGCGGCCATTTCGTCGGCCGAATTCGGATGTGACGTGCTAAAGTCGCGAGCAATCCGCACCCGATCCACCTGGAGGTGTTGTACGGATACGCGAAGTTTTGGGGAAAATGCACAAAAAAACAAAACAGCGTAAATAGGGGGACTTGATGGGCAACGGTGATGCCAACGCGAAATCGGCCCTGGGGTTTCTGACCGTCCTGGATCACCCGCAACACGGCCTCTTCGGCGGCTATTTGGTGCTGAACCGGTCGGGACAGCCGATGGAATTCCATTGCACCGCGCCGATCAAGCCGAATCGGGCCCAAGAGATCCTCTACGGTTCGACCCTTGAATCGTTCCTCTACGGAGAGCAGATCGGCCAGACCTTGCTGAGAAAGGCTTCGGTGGAGCCACTTTTTGTCTGCACCGATCGGGCGGCGGTGCTGGCGGTCCGCGAGCACGTGTCGCTGCCGGTGGGCCTGGTGCTGGCTGCGGAGGACGGCCGGGAGAACGAAGAGGGCGAGTTCTGGCGGATCGACGCGGCCCATTACGGCGGATCCCCTGGTCGTGGCCCCTCTTGCCGCGGGCCCGGGATGATTGCCTTCCGGCTTGGGCAGAACCGTTTTGCCGTGGCGGAGGACTACCAGGCCGATCGCCGGTTGATCGTCGAGGGATTCGGCTGCGTGGCCGAGTCGTTTGACCTGGCCGAGCCGTTTATGCGGATCCGCGAAGCCATCGAAGAAGCCCAGCAAGCAGTGCGAGCGACGTGATGTCCGGCCATGGCAGTCCGATAGATCCCGCCAGCGGCTTCAGTTGGCGCCCGCCGCCGCGGCCGGTGGTCGCCAGCGCTCTTGTGAAAGACCTTCGGCTTCAGGCGGTGGCCTGGCAGACCGGGTTGAACTGGGCGATTTCTCGGCCGCCGACGGTGGACGTGCAGACGGTGCGGCTTTCCGGTAGCCCACCGGGGGTCATCTCGGTTCCCATCGGGCGGCCGGTGGTCAGCGTGCGAAGTTTTACGTTTGACGTTCCGGCCGAGGATGCCGCCGCGGCGGAGGATCGTCCGCAACAGACGGCGTCCGGGCATCGCTGCCTCGCAGAGGCCGGCAAACAGGGGAACTGGCCCGCCGGCTCGACCCGGATCAAGCCGCCCCGCGACGTGATCAAGCTGGACGATCGGATTGGCTACCTGTTGCAGCCCTCGTTGCAGTCGCTGCTGGCCCTGCGGTCGCTGGCGTTTCCTTTCCCGCCGTTTCCGTTCCAGTTCGAAGGGATCGCGTTTCTGTACCCGCGGCACGCGGCGATCCTGGCCGACGAGATGGGCCTGGGCAAGACCATGCAGGCGATCACGGCAATTCGCCTGCTGCTTCGCTGCGGCGAGGTGCAACGCGTGTTGTTGGTGTGTCCCAAGCCGCTGGTCACCAACTGGCAACGCGAGTTCGGCCAGTGGGCCCCGGAGGTTCCCCTGCTGGTCGTTGAAGGCAACCAGGCCAAACGTCTCTGGCAGTGGCAATTGCCGCAGGTGCCCGTGCGGATCGCCAATTACGAGTTGCTGTGCCGCGATCGCCGGTTGTTTGAAAACTGCGATGCTCAAGGCCGGCCGCAGTTGGGTTTCGACCTGGTGGTGTTGGACGAGTCGCAGCGGATCAAGAACCGCCACGGCACGACCAGCCAGGTGGTCCGCGAGATTTCGCGAAAGCGGAGTTGGGCGTTGACCGGCACGCCGGTGGAAAACAGCACCGAGGACCTGGTCGGCATCTTCGAGTTCCTTGCTCCGGGGTTCCTCTCGCCCGAGATGAAGCCGCGACGGATCGGCCGCACGATCAGCGACTACGTGTTGCGGCGGACCAAGGACCAGGTGCTGCGGGACCTGCCGCCGAAGCTGTGCCGCGACGCCGACGTGGAACTGACTGCTCCGCAGCGCGAAAGCTACCGGCTCGCCGAGGACGAGGGCGTATTGCGGCTGACGGAAATGGGCGCCTCGGCCAGCATCGGGCACATCTTCGAGTTGGTGTTGCGTTTGAAGCAGATCTGCAATTTCGACCCCGCCACCGGGGCAAGCTCCAAACTCGAACGCCTTCAGGCCGACCTCGAAGAGATCGCCCGCAGCGGACGCAAGGCGATCGTGTTCAGCCAATGGGTCGGCACCCTGACACGGCTGGCCCGGGAGCTTCAGCAGTTCGGACCCTTGCAGTATCACGGCAAGATCCCCTCGAACCGTCGCGACGCGGTGATCCGTCGGTTCCGCGATGACGCCCGACACCACGTGCTGTTGATGAGTTACGGGGCGGGCGGCGTGGGACTGAATCTCCAATTCGCCAACTACGTGTTTCTGTTCGATCGTTGGTGGAACCCGGCGGTGGAAGACCAGGCGATCAACCGGGCCCACCGCATCGGTGTGGACGGTCCGGTGACGGTGACCCGTTTTCTCACGCTGCAAACGATCGAGGAGCGGATCGACCACATCCTTCAGCAGAAGCGCGAGCTGTTCAACATGATCTTCTCGGGGACCGAAGCCCACCGCAAGTTGGGGCTGACCCAACGGGAGCTGTTCGGCCTGTTCAAGCTCGAATGCCCCAGCGGACCGATCGATTGGGCGGCCTGACGGCAGGAAACTCCGCAAGCGGGAAACTTTTCCGCCCCTCGGGTCGTCTGATTGGGTATTGGGCCCGGTCCGTCGTTCTACGGCCAGCGGAGGGGGTCAATGACCCCCACGCAACAAGGATATGCTAGGCTTTGTCGGAAAACCGTAATGTAGCCATCTCGCTCCGCGAGATGAAGCTTCGTCTCGCGGAGCGAGACGGCTACTAATCACCGATCGGTAACACACCGCCAGGAGGAGTCGACTTATGGAGAAACGCAGATTGGTTTGGACGGTCCTGCTGCTGGCGGGCCTGCTGCTGGTGCAAGTGGCCGGAGAAGCCCTGGCGGCCGTGGACCTGGTGACCGTCCCCCGGCGCGAAGGGACGCAGCTTACGATCTATAACTCTGAAGACATCACCATGGTCCGCGAGCACCGCCTGCTGACCGTGAAGCAGGGCGTCAATCGCATCCAATTCTCCTGGGCCAACACGCTGATCGATCCGACCAGCATCGATTTCCGCATTCTCGACCACCAGGACCAAGTCGATCTGATCGACACCACCTTTCCCAGCGGCCGCAACGATGCCCTGCAATGGAACATCCGCAGCCAGATGGCCGGCAAGATCCCGGTCGAGATCCGCTACTTCACCAGCGGCATCACCTGGAAGGCCGATTACGTGGGCATCGCCAACCAAGACGAGACGAAGCTGAACCTGACCGGCTACGTTCGCGTGTACAACAACTCGGGCGAACTCTACGACAACGCCCAGACGCGCCTGGTGGTGGGCACGATCAACCTGGTCGAGAAGATCGCCGACCTGGCGACCCGTCCGGCCCCCGACGGCAGTTCGGGCAAGCCAGGAGGCTACGCGGCGCTGGAGGCAGACCTGAAGCTCAAAGTGCGAGACGAACTCAGCTCGGCAATGGACCTGGCCGAGAAACTGGAGAGGGATGACGACTACGCCAAACGGCCGAAGCGAGTCGTCAAGCAAGGCCTCTCCGAATATTTTCTTTTCACCATCGAAGGCCGCGAGGACATCCAGGACAAGCAACCCAAGCGGTTGCTCTCCATGGAAATCGCCGAAGTCCCGCTGGAGTGTATCTATAAGTTGACCGACCGCGACGGCGGGAAGCAGTTCACGAAATACTACCGCTTCAAGAACGTCAAACTGTTGGACGACCAAGGCGAGGAAAAGGACCTTGCCGCGATGGAGAACCTGGGGCTCTCGCCGCTGCCCGACGGCGCCGTGCGGCTGTTCTCGGAATATCAAAACAAGGACCTCGCTTACGTGGGCGGCACGACGACCAAGTACGTGCCGATCGGCGATCGCGTGGAGGTCAACGTCGGCCGCGACAGCGACATCACGATCATCCGGCGGCTGAAGGACCAGCGGATCACCAACGTGGTGGCCCGGCAGTACAAGCGGCGGATCGACGACGAGTTCGTGATGTATTACGACCTGATCGACTACGACGAAACGTTCGTTTACGAAGAAGAGATCGTCTCCGGCAAGCCGGTCGACGCGAAGACCGAAATCGAGCGCCGTTTCGGTGCCAACGTGGTCCTCTGGGGCAGCGACGGCAAGCCGGCGGATTGGGGTTCCAACGAGCCGGGGGCGTACGTCGATCTGCACGAGATCGAGGGCCGTGTGGAGCGGGTGGATCAGAATCACGTGAAATATTTCCTGGAACTGAACCCGGGTGAGAAGCGATTCGTCACTTGTTCGGTGACTTACAAGCGCCGCAAGGTCGGCCCCGAGCTAAACCAGCAGAAGAAACGCGAACCGCTGTAGGGTGTGCACCGCACACCACCTGACGCATCAGCGGCGTGAGCATCGCACATAACGTTGAACAAGAGAAAAGCTGGTGTGCATTGCACACCCTACCGAATGGCCATCACCATGCGAGAATACTCGACTGCACTATTGCTATGGATCGCGATGGCGGCCCCGTCACTTGCCGCTGTGGACCTGGTGACCGTCCCTCGCCGCGAAGGCACGCAGCTTACGATCTACAACTCCGAAGACATCACCATGGTCCGTGAGCACCGCCTGCTGACCGTCAAGCAAGGAATCAATCGCATCCAGTTCTCCTGGGCCAACACCCTGATCGATCCCACCAGCATCGACTTCCGCATTCTCGACCACCAGGACCAGGTGGATCTGATCGACACCACCTTCCCCAGCGGCCGTAACGACGCCCTGCAATGGAACATCAAGAGTCAAATGGCCGGCAAGATCCCGGTCGAGATCCGCTATTTCACCAGCGGGATCACCTGGAAGGCCGATTACGTGGGCATCGCCAACCAGGACGAAACGAAACTGAATCTGACCGGCTACGTGCGGGTATTGAACAACTCGGGCGAACTCTACGACAACGCCCAGACGCGCCTGGTGGTGGGCACCATCAACCTGGTTGAGAAGATCGCCGACCTGGCGACGCAACCCGCGCCTGCAGCGGATACCGGCGCCGGAGAGGCCGTGTTCAAACGACTGAAAATGCTGGAGGACTTCTCGTCGTCGATCAGGAAGGCGGAGGAGGCAACTACCGATGGCCTTGCGCTGCTTCCCGGCGCTGCTGCGCCCGCCAAGCCAAAACAGGTCGTCAAAGAAGGTCTCTCCGAGTATTTCCTTTTCACCATCGAAGGCCGCGAAGACATCCAGGACAAACAACCCAAGCGGTTGGTCTCGATGGAGATCGCCGACGTGCCGCTGGAGTGTATCTACAAGCTCACCGACCGCGACGGCGGGAAGCAGTTCACGAAATACTACCGCTTCAAGAACGTCAAGCTGCTGGATGACCAAGGCGAGGAAAAGGACCTGCCCGCCATGGAAAACCTGGGCCTCTCGCCGCTGCCCGACGGCTCGGTGCGACTGTTCTCCGAGTATCAAAACAAGGACCTGGCTTACGTCGGCGGCACCACGACCAAGTACGTGCCGATCGGCGACCGCGTCGAAGTCAACGTCGGCCGCGACAGCGACATCACCATCATCCGCCGGCTGAAGGACCAGCACATCGACAGCGTGGTGGCCCGGCAATACAAGCGGCGTATCGACGACGAGTTCGTGATGTACTACGACCTGATCGACTACGACGAGACGTTCGTCTACGAAGAAGAGATCGTCTCCGGCAAGCCGGTCGACGTGAAGACAGAAATCGAACGCCGCTTCGACTTGAGCGTGGTCCTCTGGGCCGACGACGCGCCCCCGACCGATTGGAGCTCCAGCGAGCCGGGGGCCTACGTCGATCTGCACCGGGTCGCCGGACGCAAGCAGCGGGTCGACCAGAACCACGTGAAGTATTTTCTCGACCTCGAGCCGGGCGAGAAACGCTTCGTTACCTACCGCGTGACCTACAAACGCCGCAAGGTGGGGCCGGAACTCAACGGGTACAAGAGACGGGAGCCGCTGTAGGGTGCGTGAAACGCACCATCCGGAAAAATAACTCGATTTGCAAAGCCGCAAGCGGCTATACGCTGAACCGGACCAGCACCATGTCGTCGTCCTGGATGACGTAGTCCTTGGGCTCTTGGCGGACGAGGTGTTGGGCCTTCGCCTCGCGCTCGCTGCCCACGCGGACCAGGTCGCTGACGGTCATCACTTCGGCGCGGATGAACCCCCGGGCCAGGTCGGTGTGGATGTTGCCGGCGGCTTCCACGGCGGTTCCGCCTTGGCGCAGCAGCCAAGAGCGGACTTCTTTCTCGCTGGCGGTGAAAAAGAGCATCTGGCCTGAAGCCTCCAGCAACTTGCCGATGATGTGGTCGCGGTCGACGCTTTCCAAGCCCATCTCCTCCTCGAACTCGTGCCGGTCTTCAGGGCTCATCCGGGAGAGTTCCAACTCCAGCCCGACGGGCATGGCCACCACGGGCGCTTCGTCGGTAGCCATGGCCTGGAAACGATCGGGGGCCTCTTCGTCGTCGGCCGTATTGACGATCACCATGCGGGGCTTTTCGCTGAGCAGGTGAAAGGCTCGGGTCACTTTGAGTTGCTCGTCGGTCATGTCGGCTTCCCGCATCGGATTGCCCGACTCCATGGCCGAAAGCACCAGCTTGAGCGTGGCCTCTTCGTGCCGCAGTTGTTCCTGTTCGGCCCGGGGTATCGGCTTCTTGTGCGCCTCTTCGATCCGCCCGATGCGTCCGCCGAGGATCTCCATGTCGGCCAGCATGAGGTCCTCGTCGAACGACCGGCAGTCGGCCGCCGCCTCGGAGCCGTCGAAGGCGGCCACCACCAGCACCAGGCAGCCGGCCTCGCGGAGCAGGGACAATCGGGCGGCGTTGCCCTCGTGCGTGCGGCTCAGTCCCGGCGTGTCGACGATCTCCAGCGCGGCGCGGACGACCTTTTTCGGGTGGTAGATTTCGATCAGTTGGTCCAGCCGGGGCTCGGGCACCGTGGCCATGGCACTTTGCGCCGTGTGCGATTGGGCCGGGTCCGGGGCTACGGTGGTCAACCACTCGAACAGGGTGCTCTTGCCCGAGCCTTGGTAGCCGACGAGGCCGATTCTCATTGGTTGGTCCTTTTTGCAAAGCCGCAAGCGGCGGGGTCGGCGAAGCCGCAAGCGGCCAGCTCCTGCAATGCATGTTCTACCGCTTGGGTCTGGGGGCTGTCCAGGGGGAGCCGGCCGAAACGGACCCGGTAGAAGGCCTCGACGACCACCGTAGGCAGTGAAGTCAACTCCGGCCGGCCGGTGGCCACGGCGAGTTGGGTCCCGGCGGCGACGGCGAAATCGCGATGGGTCTGGGCGGGGGACCGCAGCAGACCGTGCCGGGCCATCTGGGCCTCCAGCCGGGGGTAGAATTCGACTTCGGCCGCATGGCCGCCGCCGGCCGCAGCGGCCCGACCGGTCAGCCGGGCCCGCAATCGCCGCAACACGCGTCCCAAGCGACGTCCGCCCAGCCACAGCAGCGGCAACCCCACCGTGAGGATCACTGCCAGCCGCAGCCAGTTGGACACGGACCACTCGGCGACGTTCATCGCGTGGCCGATTCTGGCGATCAGGCCGCGCCACCAATCGGGATCGCTCAGACGGCTCAGCAGATCCCGGACGAAGCGGACGGCCGGTTGGTAGACGGCCTCTCGTTGACGTTGCCGGTCCATTTCCATCACGTAGTCTGCCCACAGCGACTCGAACCATCGCAGAGCCCCTTCGACTTGCCCCAAGAGGGAGCCGCCCGCATCGGCCCATCCCGCGTCGGCGGAGGCCGGGGTCGGTTCCAGTCGCAACCATCCGCCGGCCGCCCACCGCCCGGACCGGTCGCCGTCGAGCAATTCCCGCGGGAGGTGCTGCGGCTGAAGGTAGGCCTCGACCCAGGTATGGGCGTGCAACTGGCGGACCTGGTAGAAGTGGCCCAGGTCGTCAAACTCTCCGCACTTGTATCCCACCACCACTCGCGAGGGAATCCCTTGGCTGCGAAGCATCAGTGCCAGTGCGGTGGCGAAGTACTCGCAGTGGCCTCGGGGGTTGTCGGCAACGAAGTCCTCGATGGCATCGATACTTAAGTCCCGGGCCCGGCCTTCGAGGCTGTACTGGAACCGGCTCGGGTCGTGGAACTTCCGCTTTAGCATCCGCGCCCGGGCGATCCGGTCCCCGGCCGGCAGGCCGCTTTGCCGAATCCACGAGTCGGCCATCGCCGTTAGCTTGGGTAGCTCAGGGAGCTGAAGCAGGCGTTGGACGTCGTCCGGCGTGTCGAACGATTCCAGCGGAGTGATCGGCGTCTGGATGCCGTTGACAAAGGCTGCGGTACCCAGCTCGATACGGAATCGCTTTGAACTGCCATGCCGCGGACGCAGCAGCCGCTGGCCCACGAACCGCAGATCGCCGGTGGCTTCGGTGGTTACGAACGGCCAGAGGCAGAACAACTCGTCGCGATCCAGCGGCTCGAGGGTGATCCGCTGCCGCACGAGGCGATCCCTGCCGACAAAAGGGGATGGGGCATTCTTTCGCTGTGAGACGGCAAGCGCGGGAGCTGCATTGGCGCGAAAAAGCGCCCCGTCCCCTTTTCTTGGACTCGTCCGGTCTTCCCACTGGCCGTTGTCGTAGTACGTTAGGATCGCCCCGCGGAGGTAGAGTTCATCGCGGGCCCGGTAGTGGCGGTCTGGGGACTCGCCGTCAAACAGTTCCACACGCATCACGGGCCGGGGGCTTTCGAGGATGGGGCCCAACTCGCCGAGGATCACCCGATCGGAAAAGCCGACAAGCTTTACGGCGTCGGGCCTCGCCCCTTGCCAGGCGGGACGCCCGAACCGGGGGACGATGAAGAACAGCAACGAGGTCAATACCAGCGTGCCGAGTGCCATCCCTGCCAGACGAACGAACAGTTCGCCGCAGATCCCCGCCCGGCCGCGACCGCCCGGCACGCCGCTGAAGTGAGCTTCCTGGCCGGCCAACGGCCAACGCCCGCCGACAGCCGGCGGCGAAGGCGGCATGGTCCCGGTCCGCCGGTGGCGGCTCCCCTGCCGGTGCAACAGCAGCAGCGCCAGCGCCGAGAAACCGACCAGCATGTAGACCACCAGCATCGCCCCGAACCCGACGCCCTGGCTGAACGCCGCTGCGACGACCACCTGCAACAGGCTCAACACGATCAACTGCCAATAGATCCGCACGTCCTTTTTTTGCAGCAGCAGGATGATTTGCAGGTAGCTCAACACGGGGCCGATGCCCAGGATCTGCACGTCGCCGCGGTAGTACCAGAGTTCGGGCAGCGAGACGGCCACGGCCACCACGGCGGCCGCGTTGGCCACCTTGCGACTGAGCCGGAACCAGCCGGTGAAGTCGGTCAGCCAAACCGACGTGACCGCGGCGACCAACATCAACAGCGAGAGCGTTTCGCTCCGCTGGCCCATACCCAACAGCAAGGTGCCCAACGCGGCAAGCGTGGCGACGTTGATCTGCAATAGCCGTTCGACGTACACCGCAACATGCTCCGTGTGAATCACTCGCCTTGAAAGTACTGGGCCAACCGGTCGGACGAAGTATCGATGCAACGGACACGCCGGAGCATGGCCCGTCGGGCGGGGTCGGCCCACAACGGGGCGAACCGCGAGGCGTCGTCGAGGTCCACCGGCCGCGTACCGACCAGGATGATCTCGCAGCCGGGATCGAGCTGCCCCAGCGCCGCCTCGAGCAACTCCGCCAGACGATCCCCAGGGTGTGCCTCGGCCGTCGCCAACCGCTGCATCATCTCCTGCAACAGCGCATCCGAGGCCGGTCCACCGACGTGCTGCGACGGCCGGTCGCCGGCGGCCAGGTGCAAGTTGCTGCCGCCTTTGCGACACAGGTCGGCGACCACGGTGGCGGCGAAACTGACGGCCAGCTCAACGCTGTCGAGCTGTTCCGCCGCCGGCTTCCCGGGCTGCCAGAGGTCGACCAGCACGGCCACGTCGAGGTTGCGGGGTTGCTCGAACTGGCACACCATGGGCTTGCCCGCCCGGGCCGAACTGCGGCCGTGGATCCATCGTCGGCTGTCGCCCGGTCGCCACGGGCGCACGCCGTAGAAGTCGCCTTCCGATCCGTGTCGGCGCTGCTGGCGATGCGTTCCCGAGAGCGACGGCCGGTGTCGCATGGCCCAACGTCGCGTGAGGCGTCCCAGCCGGGGAAACACGACCAGGCTCTCGCTCGTTGCGACGGTGATCGTGCGCTGAATCAGCCCGAAGGGAAAGCGGGTCGAAATCCGCAGCGGCCCCAACCGGTAGCGGCCGCGCCGCGGCAGCCGGCCGCGGTAAACGGCCTCCGCCGACCGGCCGGCAGCAACGTAGGGAAACAACACGCCGGGACAGATCGGCCTCGGACGGCGTCGCGGCTGGTCATCCGACGCCGCCACCCGTTCGATCGGGTCCTCGACGACCACGGCCCAACTGCCCAGCCGCCGCCGCGTGTTGGTCAATTGGAGGTTGGCCACCAACAGATCGCCCGCACAAACTCCCCGCGGCACGTGGCGTTGCACGCGAAGCCCTCGCAAGGTCAGTCCCGCCAGTCGCCAGTTGAACCACAGCGGCCCGGCCAGGATCCCGGCCAGCATCAGCAGCAGATTGACCTCCCGGGCCATGGCCGTGCCGAAGACCAGCACCAGCACGGCCACGTAGTAGCAGCCCTCGCGACAGACGGTGGTTCGGCGTGGGCGTTTCATGATCTCCTGCTCACAACTTGTTCGTATTGTACGCCTTGTGTCGTTGCCAAGTTGCTCATTCTGCGTCTGCTTCCGGATCCTCGAAGAGAGCATACCGGCAGATCATTCAATCGCCGTAGTCCCGTTATTGTCGAAACACGAGTTTTCCTGCAATAGCTCTTTCGTTATCTCAGTTTCCGATAATAACTGGCCATTCTCGGGATGTTATTATCAGAAAACACGCTTTTCGATAATAACCAGCCAGAAGACTCGTCCTGTTGGGTGTCTCGCACCCCGCACTATGACCGTCTTGTGGCATCGCGGATTCTTTCCTACGCTATGTCAGATTGAGTGATTCCGGGAAGAAAACCGTTTAGGATCGTTCGAGGAATTAGTGTCGCATGAAACGATTGGGTGGCTGGGGTCGAGCCGATGAGATTGCCATGAGCGAGATTGCCCAGATCGAATTTGAATCTTACGCCGAGTCGGTTCCCCGGGCGTTGGACGCCATCGGCGCCGGCAGCGCTCTGAAAGAGCAGACGGCGGTGCTGATCAAGCCCAACCTGGTCAATGCGTCGCCATTTCCGATCACTACGGCGGTGCAGTGCGTCGAGGCCGTGATCGAGTACGTGCGATCCTGCTGCGACGCGGAGATTGTCATCGGCGAAGGCTGTGGCGACGCGAACCTCGAAACTTCCGAAGTGTTCGACCGCCTGGGATACACCGAATTGGCAAATCGGCAAGCGGTCGGCCTGGTGGACCTGAACCACGCGCCGCTGGTGAAACTCCAGAACGAGCACTGCCCGGTGTTCAAGGAAATGCACTTGCCCGAAATCGCCTTGTCGCATTACCTGCTTTCGGTTCCGGTGCTCAAGGCGCATTCGTTCTCGGAGCTAACGGGCACCTTGAAGAACATGATCGGGCTGGCCCCTCCCGAGTATTACTCGGGCCGGTTCGGCTCATGGAAGAAGGCCGTCTTTCACGGCCGGATGCACGAGTCGATCACGGATCTGAACAAGTATCGCACGCCCGACCTCTCGCTGATGGACGCCACGGTCGGGATGCCGGAGTTTCACTTAGGCGGCCCGCAGTGCGACCCGCCGCTTAACAAGCTGATTGCCGGTTTCGATCCGGTCGAGGTGGACCGCCGCAGTGCGGAATTGCTGGGACTGCAGTGGCGGAACATTGCGCATTTGAAGTAGAGAACCTAACATAATCCAGCGCGGCCGGTAGCCGCAACCAAAGGGGATTAGGCGGTTAGGGGATTAGGGATTAGGGGATTGGGTTTGTCCTCGCAGCCCTAACAGCCTAACCTCCTAATAACCTGAACCCTAAGAGACCTGTGCAAGCAATATATTACGGTCCGTTGGCCAAGAATCTTTGTCAAAGACTTAACGATGTTTGAGGTTAGTAGCGTAGCGCCCGGCACGCCGGCGAGAACCCCAAGGCCCTATCCAATGGCAAACCAAATCCTGGCAATCGCACCCTACTGGCTCGATGAGCTTGGCACTTGGGTGTTTGACGACCCGCGGACCGACCTGGTGCAGGAGCCGTTCGTCAGCGGTGCGCCCGAAATGATCGACTACCTTGTCAAGGACATTCCCAACGCAAGAGACGGTTTTCGACTTCTCTTCTCAGCCGCACCCTTCCCGGGCTTTCAGAAGCGGCTGACTCGGCAGCGGGAAGAACACGAGGGTACTTGGTATGCTTCCGACGATCCGCCCATGGAAGGCTGGCTGTGCCCGGCATTATTTCGCTACTTCGACGAAGCCCCGGCGGAGTTGTACGTGAAAGCGGAAGCAAAGCAAGCAAAGTGACGCTGCTACCGTGGCGGCATGGGCTGCAAGGCGATCGAAGCCTTGATCAGATAGTTGCACGTGCAGCGATCGGTGCCGTCGGGCATCAGCACCAGCCCGCCGACGGGAATTGTGTTGATCCAGCAAGCGGGGCGGATACCCCCGTAGTTTTTCGTGCCGTCGTTCTTTCCATCGGCGCTGCCCGACAGGTCGGTGTAGCCCAGCGTGGCCGAACGGTAGACCAGCAGATTCCTGGATCCGGCCAGGATGCCGCAGCCGTAGGAGCGGCTGAACTCGAAATCGGTCGGCTGGCCGGTCAACAGGTCCCATGCCCCGGGCTGGGCGTAAATGGTGCGGTCGTTGATCAGCGGCCGGGAGCCGTATCGAGCCCGCAGTTCCCACAACCGTTGGCCATCGGAGGCCCGAAACGCCGCCATCCGGCCGCCGATCTCCGAATCGAGCTTAAAACGCGTGTCCTGGTAGGCCATCAACAGCACGTCGTGCGGCTCGCTGGCGGCCAGCATGGTGCCGAAGACGTCTTCGCTGTGTTGCCAAAGCGGCCGCCCGGTTTCGGCGTCCAGGGCGATCAGCACGCCCGGCTGGTGTTCGACGTTCTTCTGGGTCCGCCGCGGATCGTCCCTGGCGGCCAACTCCCGATCGATCAGGTAAACGCGTCCGGCGGCGATCGCGATCGCGTTGTTGCGGATCGACCGCTGGGGCCGATACGCCCATTTCAGCTTTCCCGTTTTCGCGTCCAGGGCGAACAAGAGTATCGATTCGGTGAACTGCGTGCTCATGTCGCTTCGCCCGTATCGATATTTCACCAAGTGCTCGGTGTCGGCGAGCGTCCCGAACAGGGTCCCATCGACGCAAGCGATATACGCCCAGACGCCTTGCTGACCGTCGGGTCTCTTGGGGGCGGGTAACTCGGCCAGCAGTTTGCCGGTGGCCGGGTCGATTCGCAGGCACTTGCCGCCGAAGCGAACGTAAACGCCGTCGCCGGTGATGCAGCAGTTGCTGCCGGTGCCGGCCGTGCCCATCAGGTGTTCCTGATCGTAGGCCTTGAGAATCCCCGGCAGCGGATACTCCCACCGCGTGCGGCCGTTGTAGGCGTCGACGCACCGCAGGGCGTCGACCCCTTCGACGAACATCCGGCCGTCGAGAAACATCGGCGCGGGCCCGCGGCCATGGCGGCTGGCCACCTGGTAGTTCAGGTCGGTAAACCAGAGCATGCCCAACGGCCCCTTTGCCAGCGTGTCGCTCGAGCAGTTCGTGTTGGCCGGATCGCAGTATTGATGGGTCCACTTGCCGGCGCCGTCGAGCGGGCCGCGGACCGTCTTCTTCATCGCCCCGGGCTTCCCAACACAGGCAACACCGCCACACGGTCGCGTAAGACGTCCGATCTCTTCGGCCTGCAGGATGCCCGAACCGTCGGTGACCGACCGTCCGGAGACGACCAGGTCGGCGAAGTAGTTCGGATATATCGTGGCGGCCGGATCGCCCTGGTGGACGGTCACTCGAACGCCGTAGAGTCCGGCGTCGTCGAGCCTTCGACGAGCCAGCGCGACCTTGGCCGGGTCGGGATCGACGGCGTAGACATGCAGCTTGGTGCGTTTCGCCAAGGCGTAGGCCAACCCCCCGTCGCCGCAGCCCAGATCGAGGCAGTATCCCTCGGTCACGCCGCTTTGGCGGATGATCTCCTCGGCGGCCGTGTCGCAGGCGGAGTTCTCGGCATACGGGATGGCGACCGCGCCGGGTTCGATCAATTTCGGATCGCCCGCCGCCTCGCCGTCGAAACAATAAAGTGTTCCTTGGTCGGTGGCCACCAGCAGCCGGCCGCCGGCCACGGCCAGTCCGTAGGCTACGCCGTCGACCTCGGCCGTGAGCAGGGCCTTCTTCGACTTGCGATCGAGCACGCTGACGCCGCTGTCCCCGCCGACGACCACGGAATCGCCCGCCACGATCAGCGATCGAATCGTCATTTGCGGCGTCTGTGCCACCACCGTCGGCGTGCCGGGCAGCACCCGGGTCGATGCGTTGCCTTTGCGGTCGGCGACCTCTTTTCCGGCCAAGGCGCTGGCCAAGACGGCGCCGCCACGGGCGTGAACGATGGCCTCGGGCGTGACCGCCATGGCCGAGGTGCTGATGCCCTTGCCGAGCAGGTTGCCGCTTTGCGTGTCGAAGAAGCAATCGCCGTTAAAGAACACCCCCCCCGCAGCGACCACCGGCGACCCGCCGCCCCCGCGACCGTATCGCTGAAGGTGGAAGTACAGTAACTTGCCGTCGCTCAGGTCAAACGCGGCCGGCACGGCACGCCCGTTGGGCACCAGGCGACGGTCGCCGTCCTGCACGAGATAACCTCGGGCCGAGACGCCGCTGTGGGCGTCGGCCCCGCCGTGCGGTTGGGGCATGTAGATCGAGCCCGACGTGTCGTTGCACCACAGCACCTTGCCCGTGGATACATCGACCGCGTAGACGAAAATCCCCTCCGACGGCCAGATGCCGGCGGCGAAGTAGACCTTGCCGTCGCCCACCACCGGTCCGCCGCGGGCGGGCCACCGCGACGTCATGCGGCCGTTGCCCAGCAGCATGTCGTCCGCCGGTCCGCCGCGAAGCTTCCAGAGCAGGTTGCCGTCGTCGGCCCCCAGGCAGTAAAGCCATCCGTCGTCGCTGGCCACCAGTACGCGATCCTCCCAGACGGCCGGCGCGTAACGGACCGGCCCGCCGGTGAAGAACGTCCAGCGTTGGGCCCCGGTGGCGGCGTCCAACGCGTAGAGCTTGCCGTCGGCCGAGCTTCCGAAGAAAACCGTCCCCCCGGCGACCACGCAGTGGAATACCCGATCGCAGGGCATCCGCGTGTCGCGCCCGGGCCACGCG
>SDBV01000407.1_pt1 | contig 61613 bp, 48 predicted proteins | sample 2277081 | NCBI WGS metagenome assembly SDBV01 (sample SAMN10402039, study PRJNA504765) | marine sediment metagenome | isolation source: marine sediment core GS10_PC15, 223 cmbsf | place: Arctic Ocean: Southern Knipovich Ridge | collected 2010
GAAAACTCCTGCTATTGGGGCACTTTCACGCTCGCTTTACAGAATCCAACAATCCTCTTGTCATAACCAGTTGCTATTGTTCGAGTAATGTTCGGACACTAATGATGAATGATGAATGATGAAGGATGAATGATGAACGAGGGGTGGCTGGGGTCGAGCGCAGCGAGCCCCCAGATCGCTCGGTTTCCGGGGGCTCGCTACGCTCGACCCCGGCCACCCGTGTCTTCCGGATTGCAGACTTGGAACTACTGAATGATGAATTATGAAGGATGAACGGCCGAACTTCATAATTCATAATTCATCGTTCATCATTTAACTTCGCGGGGAGCAGATTATGTCGCGGTCGGCTTATTCACAAGAGATCAGCAGCCAGAACAAAGCCTGTTTCTTGTTCCTGCTGGACCAGTCGTTTTCGATGGAAGAGCCGTTGGGGAATTCCGCCAACCGCAAGTGCGACGAGCTGGTCGCGGCGATCAACGGTTGGCTGCAAAACATGGCGATCCGGGCCAGCGGAGACGAGGGGATCAAGGATTGGATGGACGTGGGGGTGTTCGGCTACCGCACCGACCCCAACGCCAACCCGATCATCGAATCGGCCCTGCAAGGGGCGCTGGCCGGAAGGATGCTGGTTTCGATCTCCGAGGTGGGCGCCCACCCCGTGCGGATCGACGCCCGCAGCCAGTACATTCCCGACGAAGAGACGGGCGAGATGATCGAGCTGCCGTGCGAGGTTCCGGTGTGGGTGGATCCGGTGGCGGAGGGGGGCACGCCGATGTGCCACATGTTGTACCGCGCACACGAGACGCTCAGCCAATGGATCTCCCAGCATCCCCGCAGCTTTCCGCCGATCGTGGTCCACATCACCGACGGCGAGTCGCAAGACGGCGACCCGATTCCTTATGCCGAGGCCGTCAAGGGCCTGGCAACCGACGACGGAAACGTGTTGTTGTTCAACTGTCACCTCTCCATGACGGCGGCCGATCCGTTCATGTTTCCGGCCGGCGAACAAGGGCTGCCCGACGAGTTGGCCCGGGTGCTGTTCAGGATGTCGAGCGTGTTGCCCGATCCTTTCTACCGGCACGCCGTGATGGAAGGCTTTCAACTGCAACAGAGCGCCCGGGGGATGGCCTTCAACGCCGACATGGTCTGTTTGATCCAGTTCTTGAACATGGGAACGCAGGCGGCCCCGGGGCTGCGCTGAGAGCAACGACGCGAATCACGAACCAAGCCAACGCACTCTAGGAGGCGACTCCAGTCGCCGATTGAATCCAATCGTCGATCAATCGGCGACTGGAGCCGCCTCCTACAGGAGTCCGATTCGAGGAGGCCGAGCCTACCGGCGCAAAGACCGATGCCGTTCGAATCCCGTGTTTTCCGGCTGGCCAAGGACACCGAGCATCCTGAGGACTATCAGGACGCCTCCGCGCTGGACGCGGCTGGGGGAATCGCCGCGGTTGCCGACGGCGTAACTTCGTCCATTTTCGCGCGGCATTGGGCAGGGATCCTTACCGAGGCGACCGTAGCCGAGCCCCCCGCTCCCCGCCATGTGGAGGCCTTCGCACACTGGCTGCAACTGCGGCGGCAGGCATGGTCGCGGCAGATCGACACCAGTTCCCTGGCGTGGTTCCAGAAGGCCAAGCTGCCGCTGGGTGCGTTTTCAACCCTGCTCTGGGTTCAAGTCTCGCCGGCGGAAGAGGACCAGCCGGGGGCCTTCGGGGCGTATCGGTTGCGCGGTTTTGCGATCGGCGACAGTTGCCTGTTCCACGTCCGCCACGGAGAGGTTCTGCGGACCTTTCCCATCCAGAAGGCGGAGGAACTGGAGGTGGACCCGCTGGTGCTGGGAAGCGTCGACCTCGGCCGCGATGAGCTGCTGCGGTTCGACACTCTGGATGAACTCTGCTGCCCGGACGATCTGCTGGTGTTGTGTACCGACGCCATTGCCGGCTGGGCACTGCGGCTGGGGGAATCGGGCAATCCGCCCGCCTGGGAAAACTACTGGAACCTCAGCCAGCCGGAGTGGGAAGAGGAGATTGTGCGGTTGCGGGACCAGGATCAGATGCGCTACGACGACGCCACCTTGATGCTGTTGCGCGTGACGCCCAGGGCGGCTGAGGTTTCCCGGCCGCAACAGGGTCCGGCTACGGCAGAAGCCGTCGAGCCACAACCGCCAACCGTCACTGTCGACGAACGGCCTACCGTGCCGGAAGGAGATTGGAAGGAGAAGTTAAAATCGGCAGGCCAGCAGGTTGCCGAGGGACTCGAGCTGGCCTCCGACGAGGCGCTGCGCGGTCTGCAGAAGTGGAAGAAGAAGGCCAGCCGGAAGATCCGCGAGAAGTTCGGACCCCACGACAAGTAGACTCCCAGCCGCTGGCGGTCGGCAACTCCACGTTTACGATCGACGTTCCCAAGGCCACGGCCGGCCAGTGGAAGTACACATTCACGCCGCTGAAGGTGCCCTACGAGAACTTTCCTTTCACGCTTACGGTGGGCGAGAAGGAGTAGACACACTCACAAGAACCCCGGCCGCCGGTCGCGAAATCACCGCGGCGCGACCAACGGTCGCGGCTTTATGGGACGTGATTACCGGACCGTTCGTGCCCTAATCGGTCCGGCTGGTGATTTCCAACAGGTGGTACCCGAACTGGGTCTTCACGGGTCCGTGGACCTTGCCGATCTCTTCGTGAAAGACGACCTTGTCGAATTCCGGGACCATCTGGCCTCGGGCGAACTCGCCCAGATCTCCCCCTTCCTTGCCGGAGGGGCATTGTGAGTGTTCCTTGGCCAGCTCGGCAAAGTCGGCCCCGGTCTCGATTTGGGTCTTCAATGCCTGGCAGGCTTCTTCGGTTTTAACCAAGATGTGACGGGCGCTGGCTTTCGCCATGGGTCTTCTCCTGTTCGCGTTCCGTGGGAGTTTCCGGGACCGGCTCTTGGGCATCTTCCGGTGAGGGCCGTTTGCCCTGCTTGGGTTCTCTCGACTCCCGGCTCAATCGCTGGAGTACGATCCTTGTCAGGTCGCGGCCGGGCCCTTTCGCGAGGAACGAATGCCGTGGTTGTAACGGGAATCGCCGGCGGGCACAAGTGCCCCCGACCTAATCGACGTCGGCAGTTCGGGCTAATTCCACGTCTTTCTTCACGTCGTCCAGGATCTTCATCCAGTCGGTTCGACGCGTGCGTGCCAGCAACTGCGGGTTGTACAATCCGGCGGCCAGCCGGGCATAACTCTGCCAGTGCCCGACCGCTTCCTGGAGGTGTTCCACTGCGGCCTGTTTTCGCTTGGCGGCCTTGGACTTGCGAAACGCACACAGCTCGACCGCGCCCAGGATCTTGGCGCTATAGTAATTGCCCAGGTGGGCCATGGCCTCCACATCGGCCAGGGTCAAGCGCAACTCCTTGCCGGGCTGCGGCGTCTTGCGGCGAAGCTCCGCCAGCGCGCTGAGTGTATCGGTGGCGTGCTTGCGGAGTTGCTCCGCCACCTGGACCGGAGTCGTCTGGCCGACGGGTTCTTCGGCACCCCGGCGATCGACGAACTCGGGTATCGAGATCATCCCGCTGCGCTCCATCGGCTTGCCCTTGATGAAATCGTCGACCGTATGGAAGCCGCGGCCCGAATCCATGCAGCCCTCCACGGCCCACATGAAATCCCAGTCGTTCCAGTGGAAGCGATTCACCAGCGGAATGATCTTCGAGGCTCCGGCCCAGGTGGAGTAGAGCTGCGGCGCGGACGCTTCGGGAAAGCGGGCCGCCAGGACCTTGGTGAAGAATTCGGAGTCCAGCTTGGGATCGTACCCCAGCCGCCCCCAGAGCATGAACTTGTACCAGTGCTTCTTGATCTCCAACTGGCGCGGCCTCCCATCGGGGGGGGATTGGGACAATCCCCCTCCGAATGGGCCCGGTTCGGTGCTGGTGTGCTCTACGCCCCATACGTAGCCGTCGGAGCCCATGTGGTAGCCGGCGGTGAGTTCCTTCGGCGGCAGGTTCAAAATGAACTGCCGGGCGTAGTCGGGGTCGCCCCAGCGGAAATTGAAGATATCGTCGTTACGCAGGTTCCACCAGCACTTTACCCCGGTGGCCTTCAACTCCTCGCAGAGCTTGTCGGCGAAAGGAGGATCGGGCGACGAATACATGTGGGCCCGGGCGTACTTGAATCCCACCTCGAAGCTATCCGGGTACTTCGATCCGAAGTCCTCCGCGATCCCGGCAACTCCGGTCTGCCAGACCCGGTGCAGGAATCGGACGTGGCGGTCGGGCTGCTCCTTCTTTGCGTCGACCACGCCCAGCCCGTAGGTCTTCCAGAGCCACTTCTCCTTGGAGAACTCGTCGTCGCGGTTCTGCATGTTCTCGCCGGCCGTGACCCCGATCCCGACCAGGTCCGGATAGGTGAGGATCGTCTGGCAGACCGATTCTCGCAGGTAGGCGATGGTGGTGAGATTGTCCTGGTCGTTGTTGATCCCGTATTTGCCGAAGGTGCCGTTGGTAAGCACGTTCCAGGTGATGAAGTAGACGTCGATCCCGCGATCCTTGGCGTGTTTCATTACCCTGCGCCAGAAGGCGATCTTTTCATCGATCGTGATCTTCTTGACCACTTTGAGCCGGGCCAGCTCCGGGCTCTCGTGGAACTTCGAGCTGTGCGAGTTCGGCGACTGGCCGCCCATTCGGTGGGGCAGCTTCGTGTCCCACCGATGGGTCGGCCGCAGCGCGCTTACGCAGACGTCGTCCAGGGCCACGTCGGGGTAGCTCGGACACTTCACGATCGAGGGGAACGGATGCGGGTTCCAGAGCGTCAGCGTGTTGTAGCGGTGCCGGGCCATGTCGTCGAGAAACTCCCGCCAGAAGGCGAAGTCCCACATGTGACGGTAGTTCTCGTAAGCCGCGTCGCCGCTATCGTCGAAGCTGGGCGTGCGGACGTCCAAGGGGATGTTGAACTTGATCCCGCGGCGAGCGATGTAGGGGGTCTTGGTGGTTCCCGCGATTCCATCCAGGCCTTTGTTGATGCGAATAGACTCTGCCAGGTGCAGCCCGCCGTACATCGTGCCGATGGGGTCGATCGACGTGGCCAGGTAGTTCTGCGCCCCTTCCTGGCGTCGTGAGGGGAACTTCCCAATCAGATACCCTTGCTCGCCCAGCGACTTGCCCTGTTTTTCAGCAAACTCCTTTGCCCGCCCGCGGGCGGTGTCCGGATTGGCTACCGGAAGCAGGATCCGCACCCCGGAGCGGTCCTCGCCGATCTCCTCAAATGGCTTCTCCTTCACGGTGAACCCGAGCGCCTGAAGTTCCTTGCGAATCTCGCCGGCCGCAAAGACGACCGGTGGCAGCGAGGCATCGCGGAAGATGGCGGCTTCCTTGGGGAGTTCTTCGCCAGCAGGCGATGCGCCCGCGCCCAACAGCAATACCGCCGACGCGATCAGCCAGAGTGCGCCGCCAGAACCGCGCAGATGCAAATCTCTCATCTCGTGCTCCTTCTCGTGTTGTGGTAACAAGCCATTGTGTCCGAGAGTCAAGGGTGCTCTTGATCATCAACGTCCGACAGGCTCACGCTACACGCCCAATCCGTCCGGGAACGAGTCTCGCCGTCCGGAAAAGGCGGCAAGGCAATCTTGCCGGTCGAGTCGGCAGTCAAGGCCCCGCTGCCCGCGTCGGCCCAGTTGCCGGTGCGGGGGTCGAACCAACGGGCCCGGTATTCGCCGCCCCTCAATGCACCGGATAGCGCCGCCCGCGGACCGCGTCCGCGCGCCCCTTGCGGCTCGCGGTCAGTCCCCATTCCCCAACTACTGCGTACAGAGTGAGCATTGTAACAGTTCTGCCGCAGGTCTCCACGCCTCGCGGGAAACGCAGGTCTGGCGGGCCCTGGCGTCCGGGCGCAACTACGATCTTCTCCCTGCCAGGTCGATTCGCTTCAGGGCCAGGTCGACCAGGAAGATCAATGCGGCCAAGGTGAGCAGGTAAGGCCAACAGGGTATGGTTCTCCGGACAGTCTGCTGCGACGCTGCGAAGACATCGGCCGGCCGGGGATCGTAGCGGCCGCCGCTGCTCTGGGCGATCGACCGCAGGAGGTCCGTGTCGGCCGCTCTGAGGCGAAGTTCGTCGGGGTAGCCGACCACCAGGCCGCCCCTCCGGGCGCATATCGGACGGCCGTCACGGCTGAGCACGGCTTCGAGCCGGTAGGGTCCGGGCCCGGGCGTGGCAAACACGGCGGTGTAGCGGCCGGGGGCGATCTGCACCAGCGGCACCTGGCGACTCCGCCTGTCAGGATCGACGATCTCGAGCGTCCCCTCGGCGCCGTTGATATACTCTTTGTCGCCGTCGACCGCGTCGAGGGTGAGCCGCGCCCGGTCGTTTTTTCGCTGAAGGTGAAGTGCAAAGCCCTGCGGCTCGTCGTCACGCATGGCATGCCTGACCAGTCGGCCCCAGAAGGGACCCAGCCCGGGCCACTCCAGCCACAGCGGCGCCCAGGCATTTTGCACTGTGGAGGTGAACACCACGCTGCGGCCGCGTCCGTATGCCCACCAGGCCAGCAACGGATCGCCGTTTTCGGCCCGCAGCACAAGCCGGCCGTTGGGCCTGGCTATGGTCTGAACGTAGCCCAGCAGCGGTGGAACATCCGCGGGCTCGATCTCCGGAAAGACCTCGGCGGCGTCAACCAAGTGGGCAGACACCAGTTCCTCGACGATGCCCACCTTGCCGGCGGTGGTGGCTTCCAGCGCGAACACCCGCGGCAGGCCGGCCGCGTCCCGGCAGTAGTAGTATTGCCCCTTGCCGCCGCGGGCGATGTCTTGCAGCAGTTGCCGGGCGGATTGCTCGCCCACGGCCACCGTCGAGACCGTGATCCCCCCCGCGGCGATCTCTTGGGCCAGCGTCTGGAAGTCGCCCGGGTGCGAGAGGCCGTCGCTGAGCACGATCATGTGTTTCCGATCGGCAAACGCCTCGTGCAGCGCGAGGTAGGCCTTTTCCATGGCCGGGTAGAGGTTGGTGCCGCCGCCGGCCGTGATCGTGTCGATCCGCTCGAGCACCGGCCGCTTGTCGGAGCAGGGCTGGATCGGGCTGACCCAGCGGCTGTCGTCTTCAAACGCGATCACGCCCACCTGATCGCCCGCGGCCAGCTTTTCGACCGCCAGCCGGGTGGCCTGCCTGGCCAGCTCGATGCTATTGCCCTTCATCGACTCGGAGCGGTCGATCACCAGCACCATGGCCAGGCTCGACTGGGGCCGATCTTTGCCGACCTCGCACCGCACGGGGAGGATCTCTTCCAGCACGGTCTGGCGGTAGCCACCCGCGGTCAGCGCCCGGTCGCCGCCGATCACAATCAGCCCGCCGCCGAAGTCCCGCACGTACCGACCGACCGCCTCCATTTGTTCGCTGCTAAGCGACGCGGCCGGAACGTTCGAGAGCATCACCAGTTGGTAGTCTTCCAGGCCGGCGGGCCGATCGGGCAACTCGACCGGGGGACGTGTTTCTACGTCGATGTACTGTTGCTTCAAGGCCGCGGCTAGCGGCCGGGTCGAATCGGGCCGGCCCTCGATCAGCAGCACCCGAGGCATGTCCGTGATGAACACCAGGGCCGACGCCCGGTTGTTTTCGGAGAGCGTATCCGCAAAGCCGTCCACCTCCGCCGTCAGCACGGCTTCCGACTTGCCCCTCAGAACGTGACGGAAGCGGAAGCGGTTTTCGCCTCGGGTGACGTGCCTCGTCTCGGTCGCAACCGGTTGGGCGGCCTCGAGCAGCCGCACTGTGCCCTCGCCTTCCTGTGTGGACTGGACCACAACGTCGACGTAAAACGGTTCGCCCCGGCGGACCTCTGCCTCGGTCTCGACGGCCGACACGTAGACCTCCTCCTCGGGACTGCCCGGCAGCGGAACGGTCCAGATGGGCATCGTGGCGGCCGTTGCGGCGGACAGCGCGTCGCCGGCCGTCTGGTTGCCGTCGGAGAGCAACACCACCCGCGGCACGTATCCCGACTGTGTAGCCGCTTCGGCCGCCGCCATGGCCGCGGCAAGATCGGTCCCGTTGCGCTTTGCGCCCTCGCCCGGCTCCAGCGCAAACGGCAGGCGGGCTGATCGATTGCCGGCGGCGTGTTCCAGGGCCTCGTCGATGAACGCCCCGGCCGCCTTGCGAGCTGCGTCGCAGATGCTCGAGCTCTCATCGATGGCAAAGACCACGAACAACTGCCGGCCGACACTCGTCAACTCGACGCCGCACAGCGCAACCACCAGCAGGACAACCAACAGCACGCGGATCACCAGCGACGTGGTCCGCTGCCAGCAGGCGAAGCCCGGCAGACCCCGCCACCAGTAGAATACCAACAGCGGCAGGACCACCAGGGCCGCCAGCCGGAACGGTTGTGTGATTTCCAGGTCCATCTCAGCAGATCCACCGCCGCTGGTAGAGGCACCATTCCAAGGTCAACAACAACATGCCCAGGCTCGCCAGCCACGGCCACCGCGGCGGCCCGAACCGTCGCTCCGCCACGGCCGCCGCCTCCACTCCCACGTCGTCCGGAACTCGAAGATCGTTCTCACCGTGCCTCGACACTTCCGCCAGGGGCAGCTCGGAACCGGCGAGGGGGCCCGGCGGCAAGATAACGGCCGTGTCGCCGTCGGCCGGCGGCGGAATGTCCAGCGAGGCGCTGTCATCCTCCGCCCACCCGTCTTGGCAGTCGAGCCGGGCCGTGACTCGATCTGCCTCAGGTGCCGTGATCTCGAACACTCTTTGCCAGCGGGCGTCGGGCACCAACGTGATCGCAGCGGTCACGAGACTTCCGCCGAGGGCCGCCTCGATACTCATCGTGCACTGGGTGGATTCATCGGAGAAGTTGCGGACTTCGACCAGGACCTGGCATTTCACGGGATCGGTGAGGTTCCGCCGGGCCGCCAGCCGCGTAATGGCCACGTTGCCGGTCCGCCGGCCCACGCGAATGAGTTCCACGTCGCCGGCCTCGGCCAGTTTCGCTGCCTCGTCGAAACAGCCGTCGGTGACCACCTTGATCTCGCCGCGGCGCGTCTCGCCCAGCATCCGGCGGGCCAGCTCGACCGCCGCCCGGACCCGGGTCGATCCGGCGCCTGGCGGTACGTCCAGCCCGTCCAGCGCTTCGTTCAACGCGGTCCGATCGTTTGTCAGACTACAACGCACGGCCACGGCGCCGCCGGCTGAGAGGATCGCCATCCGATCGCAGGGCCGAACTTCGGCAATTAGCCGCTTTGCAGACTGCTTGGCCGCTGCCAGCCGCGACGGTTCAGCGTCGGTGGCCGCCATGCTGGCCGAATTGTCGACGATCAGCACGATCCGGCGCGGGCCGGGGATCTGCGGGTCGGCCAGGGCCATCACGATCAGACCCAGCACAACAAGCTGGACGGCCAGCGACACCGCCCACCGCCACCGCTGCCAGGCCGTCCGCATGGGCTGCTCGGCGAAGACCCGCTCCCAGAGCAGGTCGGTGGCAACCGGCTCGCGGCGCAGCCGGATCCTCCGCAGATACAGGATCACGACCGGCACTGCCAGCAGCCCCCAGAGCAACGCCGACGGGTTTACGAAGGTCATATCGTCTGCGAACCTTTCGAAGTGGCTGGCATGGCACGCCCGCTAAACCCAATACCGTTCAATCAAGGCCGAGTCTGGCGTCAACACAGTGGCACCGGCGTCTCGCCGGTGTGAGGGAACTCGCGGCAGCGCCTCAACTTGGGCACCACCGGCGAGACGCCGGTGCCACTACCCTACCGCCAAATCACTCCTTAATTGAACGGTATTGCCGCTAAACTCGAGTCGCAAATTCTCGGCCCCCAGCCCCCAAAACCCTCAACAGCACTTCATCCTCCGGCGCGTCGCTGGCCACCTGAACGCAGGCCAGCCGGTGTTTGGCGCAGTAGCCTCGAACCGACTCCTGGAACTGGCCGAAGAGTTCCCGGTATCGCCGCAGCGCCCGCCGGGTGATCGTGACCGGCCGGGTGGTCTCGGTTTCCACGTCGAACAGTTCCAACTCTCCTAAGAAGTCGGGCTGGGCTTCGCGGGGTGCGTGGATTTGGACCAGGCGGGGTTCGTAGCCGCGGTGGCGCAGCAGGTCCAGCCCGGGTTGAAAGCCCCGCCGGTCGTACAGGTCGCTGATGACCACCACCGGCCCGTGCCGCTGATACCGGCCGGCGAGGCCCTCGGCGGTCCGCTGCAGGTCGGTCGGCGTGTCCCGCAAGCCGAGCTGGCCAAGGAAATGCAGCAGCTTCGGCGCCCGGGTCTTGTGCCGGATCGGCGGCAGCTCGGTCACAATTCCGCCGGAAAACGCTGCCACGCTCAGCCGGGCCAGGCCCTCCAGTGCCGCGTAACCCACTGCGGCGGCGATCTGCCTTGCCAGGCTGAACTTCGGCGGGCTGCCCAATCCCATGCTCCGCGAACAGTCCAGCAGGATGTAGACGTGCGGGTCGTCGACCGGCTGGAACGTCTTGGTGAGCAACTCGTCGTGTCGCGCACAGCGGATCCAATCGATATCGCGATAGTCGTCCCCCGGCACGTAATCGCGCAGCCGGAGGGCTTCGCTGCCGGACGACTTCTTTCGCGGCGCGGCCGTCAGCCAGAGATAGTGCAATCGTTTCAGCAATTCGGGGTCGAACATGGGCAGTAGATCCCGGCTCAGCGGTCGGTCGGCAACGTCGGGTCCGACGGCGGACCAAGGATCGCGTCCAGCACCTGGTCGATCACCAGATCGGGCCGAACCTCCTCGGCCTGCCCCTCGAAGTTCAGTATCAACCGGTGCCGCAGTGCCGCCCGGGCCACCGCACGCAGGTCCTCCGCCCACACTTCACTGCGACCCTCCCTCAGCGCCCGAACCTTGGCGGCCAACACCAACGCCTGGGCGCCACGGGGGCTGGAACCGTAGCGGACCAGGCGCCGGACCGTCTCCGGGGCCTGCTGGTGGCCGGGATGGGTGGCCGCCACCAATGTTACCGCCAGACGCCGGACCTCGACGGAGATCGGCACCCGCCGCGCGATCTGCCGCATCTGCAGGATCCGCTGGTCGTCGACGACCGCCATGGCCACGGGCGGCTCTCCCTCGGTGGTCCGCTGGAGGATCTCCTCGATCTGCTCCGCACTGGGAGGATCGACCACCAGCTTGCAGAAGAACCGGTCGAGCTGCGGCTCGGGCAGCGGGAACGTGCCTTCCATTTCCAGCGGGTTCTGCGTGGCCATCACCAAGAATGGACTGGGCAGCCGGAAGGTCTCGGTGGCCACGCTGATCGACTCGCCCTCCATTGCCTCCAGCAGCGCCGACTGCGTCTTGGGCATGCCCCGGTTGATCTGGTCGGCCAGGATCACGTGGGAGAAGAGCGGCCCTTTCTGGAACTCGAAGGTGCGGCGGCCCTGCGGGGTCTCCATCACCACGTAGGTGCCGATCAGGTCGGCGGGCATCAGGTCGGGCGTGAACTGGATCCGCTGGAAAGAGACCTCCAGCACTCTGGCCAGCGTCTGCACCAGCAGCGTCTTGCCGATGCCCGGGACTCCCTCCAGCAACACGTGGCCGCCGCTTACCACTGCCGTAAGCACCCCGTCGACGACCTCCTCTTGTCCCACCACGATCTTGCCGATCTCGCGCCGCAGGGTGTCGAAGTCCTTGCGGAAGGCCTCCAGTTGTTGCCCGCGGGGGACGTCGTTGCTCATGGTTGGGTGCCTTCGGACCTCTTCCAGAACAAGTCCGCATCTTTCAGCTAGGAGACAGCCCCTCCCGGGAGGGTGGGCTTCGTGGAGTATCAACGCGTCCAACCCCGCGCCGCCGGGCGGGGCATGATGGCAGTATCACACCGCAAATGCGTGGGGTCAAGCTGAGGGGGCCCGGCACAAATGGTCCAGGTCTTCCCGGCAGATGTGGCCTGGGCTGTTGCTCGGCAGATACTGCGTAGCTTGCCCACCTTGGCAGGGGCGATTGTCTGTCCCCCGCGACTCGCCCGGCGTGGCGTGGGGAGGAATAACCTGGTGGAATCCGGCCGATTACCCATTGGGTGGATGTCTGGCTCGCAGTGGCCGTAGATACGATGGGTGGGGTCGCACCCGGCCCTGCGTGATTGTAGGTGTGACGCTATTCTGCTACACTTAGGAGTTGTCGAGAAACAACGTCCCACTCTTGGGTTCCTGGACCGTGGCCGCATCCAACCCCGCCCTCCCGGGCGGGGCTATCAACAAACGCAAAAAACGGGAACTTATTCTTGGTCCTTAAGGAGCCGAACGAATGAGAAGTGGCACGTCTCTTTTTGCGGGCGCCGTGTTGGCGGGCATGGTGGCGTTGATACTGGTCGTTTGCGGTGCGGTTGCACAGCAGGCGCCACCCGCGGCCAAGAATCCGACGTCTTCCCAGCCACCGGCGAAGGATCTCGCCCCCTGGCACCTTTCTAAAGTAACCAGGCAAAACACGGCCCGAGGCGGCGGCGCGGCGGCCAGGCCGTCGGCAGGCCCGCAGAAGTACCTCCAGATCGAAGTCCGCTTCAAGATCCCGCCCAAGGCGCAGAAGAAGCACAAGTTCCGGATTACCGATCAGCGCCGCAAAGAGGTCGGGGAGCTCTGGGGCTGGAACGGCCGCCGGTCGCTGGTGATCTTCGACGGGAGCTGGGGCAGCCTCAAAGGCCTCTATCTGGAAGGCAACGGTCACCGCGAACCGCTGCTGAAAACTGTGCCGGCCGTTCCCCGCAAGGTGGGCACAACCGTACGCCCGCCGGCCGGGCGCGTGGTTAGACAGGGTCCCACGGCCGAAGTTCCGCGCCCGGGGACGCGAACCACCTATCTTCCCGAGAGCAAGACACACGTCCGCGGCCCGGACCGGATTGTGTATCAGGGCCCGGATCGCGTGATCCACCAGCGAGCCGATCGAATCGTGCACCACGGCACCGATCGTGTAGTACACGTGGAAGGCCGCGATCGGGTGGTACACCACGATGGCGCGGACAACGTCACGCATATCTACCACGACGGCGGCACAACCACGCACGTGCACCACGAGGGCGGCCCGACGACCCACGTCCATCAGGGCGGCGGTACGACCACGCACGTTCATCAGGATGGTGGCACGACGACTCACGTGCACGAGGATAGCGGCCCGGTCTCGCACACCCACGTGCACAGCGACGGCAACAAGACCACGCATTCGCACGCCAACGGCCAGGCGTACCACGAACACTCGCTCCCCGGTGGCGGGCCTGGCGGAGGCCCCGGTGCTGGAGGCGGCCCGGGAGCCGGCGGAGGGCCGGGCGCTGGAACAGGGGCGGCCCCCGGTGCGGGGATGAGCCCCGGCCAAGGGCCTGGCCCCGGTGCCGGCGAGGAGGAGTGCGAGCAGTGCGAGGAGGGCGAGGGGGGCGAGCGGGAACAGCCTGCTCAGCCGGCCACCGCGCGGAGTCCCGGCGAGGGTCCCGGTGCGGGGCCCGGCCCTGGGGGACCAGGCGGACCCGGTGAAGGTGGACCTGGCGGCCCCGCCAGTCCCGGCAGCCCCGGCAGCCCCGGCGGACCCGGTGAAGGTGGACCCGGTGGACCTGGCGGGCCTGGCGCCGGACCTGGGCCGGGAGGACCCGGCGGTCCCGGACCGGGAGGCCCCGGAGGTAGAGGACCAGGCGGCGGTGCCATGGCCTCGCTCGATAGACCAGTCGAGCCGCCCAAGATACCGCCGGCGTTCGTACTCTACGTGGCCACCGGAGAAGACAGCGGCCCGGGGAAGGTCTATCAGGTCGACGAGCACGGCCGCGTGTTGGGCATTGTCAACCTGCCGTATACGGCCACCGGAATGGCCCTCCACCGAGAACACGGCCTGGTCCTGTCGCTGCCCCGCGACGGTGGAAAGATCATGCGGATCGACGACACGGGCAAGCTCTCCACGCTGCGCGAGAAGGACAAGACCCTGGTTCACCCGGTCGACGTGGCCATCGCCGGCGAGTCGGATACGATCGTGGTAGCGGACAATATCTCCGACGTGATGGCGGCCACCACCACCGGCGGTACCACGCCCAAGATCTATCGCCGGTTCGAGGGTCAGAAATGGGCCGTCCAGCAGATGTCGGTAGCGGTCACCCGCGACAAGCACGTGATCTTGGGCACCGACGGCAACCAGGGGATCTACCGTTTCTCGGGCGACAACTACTCGGCCTCCAGTGCCCCGCTGTTGCCGGGTCCCGGCGGCGTGGCGGCCGATCCGAAGTCGCTGCGGTGGGCGGCCACCCAGTCGCCCAACCTGATCTACGTCTTCGAGGGTCCGGACCTGGTGAAGAAGCTGCGGCTGCCGCCCAACAAGAGCATCTATCGCAACGGCCTGTTGTCGTTTTCGCCCGCCGGGACCCTTTGCGTGGCCGGGCGCGACAGCCAACAGGCCGCCGGCGAGCCCTGGTTGTTCATGTACGACATCAAGAAAGACGAGATCCGCAGCCTGTTCCCCTGGACCCGCGAGACGATGACCGATTTCGTGGTCGGCCCGAGGATGCTTTGGGACCGCAAGGAACCCAACACCTACAAGAGCATCTATTGAGCTGTCCCCCCGGTGCAAAGGAGTTTGGCCATGCGAAGAGTTTGGCTGGTGTGCTTGCCGTTGGCATGGTTGGCGGCTACCGCGGAAAGTGCGCCGGCCCAGCAGGGCGCCACCACCGTACAGTTGCCGACCTTCTCCTTCTTCTCGGTCGATACTACGGTCACGGTACCGGACCGCGGCAGCGCGTTTCTGGGCGGGGTGAACCGGGCCGCCTCGGGGCGGAATGAATTCGGTGTGCCGCTGCTGCCTTTTCGGCCCTTTCGCAACGTGGCCATCGGCCGGGAAGTCAGCGCGTCGAACATGTTCGTTACGGCTACCATCCACGACCTGGAGGCCATGGACCGGTACCTGCTGGGCCTGCCCACTGCCGCTCGGCTTCCTCCGCTGCGACGCCCTCAGGTGGCCGCCATGGACAAGACGCTCCGGCCCCGCGATCCCGGCCATGGCGCCAGTTGGCGGGTCTCCGCGCCGGCCGGCGCGGGCAGTGCACCAACCATGAGTGTGGCCCAGGCCCGGGCCCAGCGCCAGCGTCAGCAACAGACGCGTGCCCGAGAGGCTGCCGACTTCTTCCAGCGTGGCCGCAAGGCCGAGACGGCCTCAAAGACGGGCGTGGCCAAGATCTACTACCAGATGGCCGCCCGCCGAGCCACGGGGCAGTTGAAGGCCCAGGTTGCTCAGAAGCTCGACGCGATCGCCCGGGCGCAGACCTCCGCCAAAATCGCCCTGAGCCGGCCGTAGACTCCCGCCGCCGCGGACCGCTGATCCAATGCCGTTCGGCGGGCGGGCTTGCCCGCGCGGTCATTGCCAACTGGCGCTGCGCCGTGGAGCCGCCTCAACTTGGAGATTCATCGGATGCACATCCGGCCCATGGAATCCCCGCAAGCGGAGGCCGTGTCGGCGTTGGTGATGGCCTCGTTCTCGAAGTGCGTGGCGCCCGACTACGACTCGAAAGGGGTCCAGACGTTTTCTGAGTTCGCCCGGCCGCCGAACCTGCTTCAGCGAGACCGGGCAGGCCATACCACGCTTGTGGCCGAGGCCGACGGACGTCTGTTGGGGATGGTTCAGATTCAGTGGCCCAACTCCAAGGGGCCCAGTTCCAAGTTGACCGGCCACGTTCGGATGCTCTTCGTATCCCCCCAGAGTCTGCGCCGGGGCATCGGCCGGGCGCTGCTGGACGCCGCTCTGGAGATGCTGAAACGCGAGTTTCCGGAACTGACCGCCGTGACCGTGAATTCCTCGCCTTACGCGGTTGAGCCCTACCAAAAAATGGGCTTTGCCATATCCGGGCCAAGCGATGCCAAAGGTGGCGTGATCTCGGTACCCATGGCCAAGAAGATCCGGTAGAATGTCTGGCTATCGGTTACCGAGTCTGGCCGTTGTAGGAGGCGACTCCAGTCGCCGATTGACCGTTGATCCCGGATTATTCATAAGGTGCCACGGCTGTGTCGGCCGTGTTGGCGGTGGGTCAATTAGCCGTCCGCAACACGGCTGACACAGCCGTGGCACGGAAAACTCGCAACACGGTGCTCCTTATGAATAATCCGGATTGATCGAGGTTCCGTCGGCGACTGGAGTCGCCTCCTACAGACACACGAAATGGTCGACTTGCATCCCCGGACGGATTGAGCCCGGGCAGCAAAACTGGAGTTGACAATGGACGCCAGAGAGCCCAAGGGCGTATTTCTGGATGCCTTGGCCAAGGTGCTGATCAGGTGCTTTCTGATGGGGCTGGCCATTCAGTTCCTGTGGTTCATTCTTTTCCTGGTTGTCGGCGAGTGGGCATACGGGATCCATTCGGGATGGTTTGAACTGACCAGGCGCGATTTCGACTTGATGAACTACTACGGCATGGCCCTGCTGAAGATCGGCATCTTCACGTTCTTCCTGATTCCGTATCTGTCCATCAGATTGGTGCTTCTGAGCAACAGGCGTGGCGGGTGATTTAACCTTCCTTTTTCCACGGGACGCAAAATCGCCGCCGAAAATGGGGACAGGCACCGTCGGCGAAGAAAGGAGAGATTGATATGTCAAGCAAACGTCGCGAGTTCTTCGGTGCGGTCGGTGCGGGAGTGTGCCTGGCCGCGGTGATCTGCGTCTCGGTCTTGGGGGCCGAGGCTTCCGAGAAACCCAACATCGTGCTCTGCATGGCCGACGACCAGGGCTGGGGCGATATGGCCTACAACGGCCATCCCGTGCTGAAGACCCCCAACTTCGACGCCATGGCAGCCGCCGCGCTGCGTTTCGACCGCTTCTACGCGGCCGCGCCGGTCTGTTCCCCCACCCGCGGCAGCGTGATGACCGGGCGCCATCCGAACCGTTTCGGCTGCTTCAAGTGGGGCCACTCGCTCCGCCCCCAGGAAAGCACCATCGCCGAGGCCCTCAAAACGGCAGGATACGTCACCGGCCATTTCGGGAAATGGCACCTTGGCTCGGTCCGCAAGGGCAGCCCGGTCAATCCGGGCGCCAGCGGCTTCGACGAGTGGTTCTCGGCCGAGAACTTCTTCGACAACGACGCGATCCTCAGCCGTGAAGGCACGGCCGTCCAGACCCGGGGCGAAAGCTCGATGGTCACCGTCGACGCCGCCATCGAGTTCATCCGCAAACACGCCCACGGCCCGCGGCCGCTGCTGGCCGTGGTCTGGTTCGGTTCGCCCCACGGGCCGCACAGGGCAATCGAGCGCGATCGCGCGCTCTACCACGATCAGCCGCAGAGGAACCAGCATTTCTACGGCGAGATTACCGGCATGGACCGGGCCTTCGGCAAGCTTCGCAAGGAGCTGCAGAACCTGGGTATCCGCAAGAACACCATCCTCTGGTATTGCAGCGACAACGGCGGCCTTCCGAGGCTGGGTGCCACGGGCGGACGGGCCAACAAGGGCGCGGTCTACGAAGGTGGTCTGCGCGTGCCTGCGATTATCGAGTGGCCCCAGCGGATTGCGAATCCGCGGACCACCGATCTGCCCTGCAACACCTCGGACATCTATCCCACGCTTCTCGAGATCGTGGGCGTGCGAGTCGCGGGCCAACCGCCCCTGGACGGGACCAGCCTGGTTGGGCTGATCGACGGCAAGATGCACGCCCGGCCCAAGCCGATGGGGTTCTGGGATTATCCCGCCGGCGGCATCAGCACACCCAGCCACAAGTGGATGACCGAGCTGCTCGAGGCCCAGAAGGCAGGCCAGCCGGTCGGCGACAAATCGCGGCTCCGCCTCGACGCGGGCACAATCGCCAGGCAGTATCCGGAAGATACCTTTCCCGGCCACGCCGCCTGGCTCGACTGGCCGTGGAAGCTCCATCGGATCCAGAAAAAGGCAGGCGCCGTCAAGCTGGAACTGTACAACTTGGCCGAAGATCCCGCAGAGAAAAACGACCTGGTCGCCCAAGAGGGTGATCGCGTGAAGTCGATGAAATCCGCGCTGGAGAGCTGGTTGGCATCGGTGGTCCGGAGTCTTAACGGCAAGGATTATCGGTAAGCAGAGACGCCCGGCCGGCTGGGCTTCTCGCTTCCCGGAGACCGTCAGAAATGGACGTGCTGGTTCGAGACGCGAGGCCGGACGACGCCCAGGCGATTGTGGGGATCCTCAACCCGATCATTCAAACCGGTGCGTACACGGTGTTTGATGCGCCTCTTACGGTTGAGGCCGAAAGAGAGTATATTCTGCGAAGGCGATAGGCTCTATCGGTAAGGAGGTAAGCCATGGCAGACTTGAAAGAGCGGATTCTACAGATTATCAAGCAGCCCCAGCTTTCGGGATTTGCGACTGTGACCGAAGAGGGGAAACCCTGGGTCCGTTACGTGGTGGCCGTCGGCGGGGACGACATGCAGATTCGGTTCGCGTCGTTTGCCGGCGCCCGGAAGGTGCAGCAAATCGCCGCCAACGCGGAGGTGCACCTTACCTGCGGTGTGACCGACCCCACCAAGATGGTCCCCTATCTTCAGATCCAGGGCCGTGCCCGATTCACGACCGATGAAGGAGAGCGGCACGGTTTTTGGAACGACATGCTCAAGCCCATCTTCTCCGGCCCCGACGACCCGAACTACGGAGTGGTGGTCGTCACGCCGTACGGGATCGAGTACTGTACGCCGGGGAATATGGAACCGGAGGTGTGGCAGGGGAGCTGACGCGGGTTGTTCGTAGAGTGCCGCTAAACGAATACACGGTCCCATCGAATGGCCGCTTGTCATGCCCGAACTGCCCGAAGTGGAAACCATGTGTCGCGGCATCGCCCCCGTCGTGGGCAGCCGCATCCGCGGCCTGCGCCGGCCCAGGTCGAGATTGCAGCCGATCGAGATCAGCCCGCGGCTAAGCGACTTCCGCCGCCGCGTGGTGGGCAGGAAGATCGTGGCGGTGGCTCGCCTGGGCAAGCGGGTGGTTGTCGAGTTGGACAGCCGGGACCGGATAGTCTTCGAGCCCCGGATGACCGGGCTGGTGCTGCTGGCCCATCCGCCCAGCGAGGAACATCTGCGCCTGGTCTTCGAGCTGTCGGGCAGACGGGCCAGCCGGCTTCTGTTCTGGAATCGGCGGGGGCTGGGGGTGGTGCGGCTGCTCTCGCCGCGGCAGTTCGAGCGGAATTGCGGCCCCGAGAAACTGGGCCCCGACGCCATGGAAATCTCGCCCGAGCTGCTCAGAGAGCGGCTGGGGGCCAGTCGTCGGGCGATCAAGGTGGCCCTGTTGGACCAGCGGGCCCTGGCCGGGATCGGCAACCTCTATGCCTCGGAGATCCTGCACCGAGTGCGGATCCACCCCGAGCGGACCTGCGACGGCCTGCGGCCCTCCCAGTGGCGAAAGTTGCATGCCGCGATGCAAGAAGTTCTGGATGAGGCCATCCGACATCAGGGCTCGACGCTCCGCGACGGGACCTACCGCGTGGCAAAGAACCGGCCCGGCGGGTTCCAGCTCCTGCACCGCGTCTACCAGCGGGCGGGCCAACGCTGCGTGCAGTGCGAAAAAGCGGAGATTCTTCGGATTGTACTGGCGCAACGTGCGACTTTCTTCTGCCCGTCTTGCCAAAAGAAGCAGCGCAGATAAGCCGAATAGTAAGGACGGGGCCAATTCGTGCGAAGCACACTCCGGGCCCTTGGGGCCAAATTGGACGGGGCTCCTTTTCAATGTAGTTGCAGTTCCGCCGGGAGGCGGTAAACTGGCTTGCGGTTGAAATCGGCAAAAAACCCAACCATAAGGAGCGAACGATGACCGGGCAAGGCAGTCGGAGGCGTCGGATGGCTGGGGGCGGTGCGATCCTGGCGGTCGCCGTCTTGACGGCGTTGGCGGCCGGCCCCGAGGCCGTCGGGCAGATACTGCGAAGGCCCTTCGGATTTGACCGACGGGCCGCCTCCGAGCAGGCCACCCAAGCGGCAGTCCAGGCATACAACCGGGGAGTGAAGTACACCAACGACGGCCAGCTTCAGCAGGCGATTGCCTCCTTTACCAGGGCCATCCAGCTCTACCCGCAATTCGGCCGGGCTTACTGCGACCGCGGGTTGGCCCACGCGATCAGCGGAGATTTCGATCCAGCGATTGCCGACTTGAACGTGGCACTGCAGCTCGACCCCAAGGACGTCTCGGCGCTGTTGAATCGGGGATTCGCATACTACCGAAAGGGCCAATCGGACAACGCGATTGCCGATTACGGCAAGGTGATCGCGCTCGATTCCCGAAACGCCGATGCCTACCGCGAGCGGGGCCTGGTTCGCGCCATCAACGGTGAACTGACCAAGGCCATAGCCGATCTGAACTACGCCATCCGGCTTGCGCCCGGCGACGCATCGGCCTACACCAGCCGGGCGATGGCCTACAGCCAAGGAGGCGATCTTCCGCGAGCCATCGCCGACTACGGACAGGTCATCAAGCTGACACCCAAGGACCCCGAGGCCTGGTCCGGCCGCGGCAACGCCAGGGCCATGAACGACGAGTTCGACGGGGCCCTTGCCGACCTGAATCGCGCCCTGGAGCTTGCTCCCCAGAGTGCGGGCGCGTTGTTCAGCCGCGGGTTCGTCTATTCGCGCAACGGAGATCTGGACAAGGCGATTGCCGACTACAACCAGGCGATCCGGCTGGAGCCGAAGTATGCCGAAGTGTACCGTGCGCGCGGCTATGCCCGGGCGCTGAAAGACGACTTCGAGCAGGCCCTGACCGACTTGAACTACGCCATCCGGCTGGCGGCCGACGATTCGGCAGCCTGGCTCCGACGAGGGTGTACCTATGCCAGAAAGGGCGAGCCGGAGAAGGCGATCGCCGATTACGGCCAGGCGATCCGACTCGACGCGGAGTACGTGGAGGCCTACTTCCATCGGGCCCTGGCGTTTCTGGGAAAGGACGACGCGGCGAAGGCCCTGGCCGACTACAAGCAAGTGGTCCGTCTCGACCCGCGCAGCCCGCAGGACTACAAGCACTGGTTGCAGAGCGAAGGTGTCAAGGATTCTGAAGAACCGGTGGACCGGCTGGAATCGATGCTCTCTCAGTCGAAAGACGAGGCCACTGCCCACTACCAGCAGGGCTATGGTCATCACAAGCAGGGCGAACTGAAACAGGCCGTCGAGGCGTACGGCCGGGCGATCCGGTCCTATCCCAGGTACACCCAAGTCTACTACAACCGCGCCCTGGCCCACGCCAAACAGGGTGTGTTGGAGATGGCGGTTGCCGACTATGGCCGGGCGATTCGGCTCGACCCGAAGTATGTGTCGGCCTATCTCAACCGCGGACTGCTCCTGTACAAGCAGGGCGATCCGCAGCGGGCCCTGGCCGACTTCGAAAAGGCGCTCGAGATCGATCCGGAGAACGAGCGGGCCCGCCAGGGACGCGACTTCATCCTCAAGCAGCGCAGCAGCGGTTAGCAGCCCGTTGAAAAACTGCCGATTCTGGGTGTGCCTGATTGTAGGAGGCGACTCCAGTCGCCGAGTTGCGGGGTCCTCGGCGTTCGATCGGCGACTGGAGTCACCTCCTACAGTTTCTTCAACGGGCCGCCAGACCGGGCACGCGTGCCCTCGGGGGTGGACACCCAGAGCCGCATGCCAATAATATGGGAGAATTCCGTTGCGTGGCGGGGAGACGTAAGACGGCTTCCCATCGGTGGGACACGGTGCCGCCGGCAGCGAGGGACGCTGTGCTGCCCCGCCGAATGGGCGGGCGGGCCCTTATAGGCAAAGGGAGCCTTGGTATGAAATGGTCATGGGAACCACTTTTTGTGATCGTGCTGGCCGCCGGATTGTTCACTGCGATCGGATGTCCGGGCGAGCAGTCGGCAGACCCGCCCGCTGGAGTTGCTGCAGATGACAAGCCGGCCGCAGATCCGGATCCGGCGGAACTCCCCGGTCCGGACGATCCGCAGCCCGAAGAACCCGATCCCGGACCGCCGCCCGAGCAGCCCGAGCCTGACCCGCTGCCGGGGCCACCTGAACCGTCTCCGCCGGCAAGTGCCTCCACTCCGTCGGACTCCGCCGATGGGCCGGTCTGGGATCCGCTGGGGGTGACGGAACCCGGCACTGCCGCCCCCCAGACCCAGCCGCCCGGCGATACCGGCCCGCCCGAGACGACCAGCCCCACAGACTCCCACCGCGAGACGAAAATGAGCATCGACAAACAACCGTACGGGAAGATGCCGGACGGGACCGAGGTGGATCAGTACACGTTGACAAATACCAATGGCCTGAAGGTGAAGATTATCACCTACGGGGCCATGATCACCTCGGTGGAAGTGCCGGACCGCGACGGCAAGTTCGCCAACGTTACCCTTCACCGCGATTCGCTGAAAGACTACCTGGCCGGCCACCCGTACTTCGGTTGCGCGGTGGGCCGCTACGCCAACCGGATCGCCCGGGGCAAGTTCACCCTCGACGGCAAGGAGTATACGCTGGCCATCAACAACAAACCGAATCACCTCCACGGCGGCGACAAGGGGTTCGACAAGTACGTCTGGAAGGCCGGGCCGGTCCAGCGCGACGATTCTGTGGGCGTGGCCTTCACTCTCGTCAGCCCCGACGGCGACGAAGGCTATCCCGGAGAGCTCAAGGCCACTGTGGCCTACAGCCTCTCTGCCGACAACGAACTGAGGATGGAGTACACTGCCACCACCGACAAGCCCACAGTGGTCAACTTGACCAACCACGCCTACTGGAACCTGGCCGGGGCCCGCCCGGGCGACGTGCTCGAGCAGGAGTTGATGCTCAACGCCGACCGCTTTCTGCCGGTCGACGACGGGCTGATCCCGTTGGGCGAGCTGCGACCGGTGAAGGATTCGCCGATGGACTTCACCCAGCCGAACACGATCGGCTCGAGGATCGACCAGGTAGAGGGCGGGTACGACCACTGCTACGTGCTGAACAAGCATCAGGGAGAGAAGATGTCGCTGGCGGCCCGCGCGGTCGAGCCCGGCAGCGGCCGCGTGATGGAGATCTACACCACGCAACCGGCGATCCAGTTCTACACCGGCAACTTCCTCGACGGCACCGTATCCGGCGGCGGCGTGGCCTATCAGAAGCACTTTGCCTTCTGCCTGGAGACTCAGCACTATCCCGACTCGCCCAACCGCCCGGAGTTTCCCTCCACCGTGCTGCGCCCGGGCGAGACGTACCACGAGGTGACGGTGCATAAGTTCAGCGTGCAGAAGTAGCCGCGGAATCTGCAAACAACCACGCCGAAGGCGTTTGACAATATAGCCGGGGATGGCGCAGCGCACCTTGCGCGGGGCGAAGTCGGCCAGATTCCACAACCGCTTGACAGAGAATGACTTAGCGGCATAGAATAAACAGACCTGACTGCTTTGGACGGACATAAGCTGGAGAGAATCATGTACCCGTCCGTGGTAAACGTACTTCCCAACGAAGACCTCACTCTCACCATCGCATTCGACAGTGGCGAAAAGGGCATCCTTGACATGAGGCCGTATCTCGGTTTCGGCGTGTTTCAAAGGATAAAGGATTATGACCACTTCAAGCGTGTCCGGGTTGCCTTCGACACCATTCAGTGGGACCGTGGAGTGGATCTCGATCCTGAATTCGTATACGCCAAATGCAAGATCACCACACGCAGTTTCGGAAGTCCCAATCATCACGATAAACCCCGAAGGGGTTTGACAACATAGCCCAGGGTCGCGCAGCGCACTCTGGGTTTCGGAAACGCCAATCATCACGGCAAACCCCGAAGGGGTTTTACAGACGAGCGAAACCCATGCCGCAATCATTGGCACAGATCTATCTTCATATCGTCTATTCCACAAAGCACCGCAAACCGTTCCTGAAGGACCATGCCTTTCGCGATCGGACGCATCGGTATTTGGCCGGAGTTTGCACGAACCTCAAATCCCCCGCGTTGATCGTCGGTGGGGCCGAAGATCACGTTCACATCTTGTGCCGATTTGGACGAAACATTGAAGTCGCGGATCTGATTCGTGACTTGAAGCGGGATTCGTCGAAATGGATCAAATCCGACCAGCCCCGATTGGCCGAATTCCACTGGCAACAGGGTTACGGCGCGTTCTCAGTTAGCCCAGCTCATATTGATGCCCTTAAGAAGTATATCGCCAAGCAAGAGACGCATCATCGTCACGAGACGTTTCAGGATGAGTTTCGACGGGTGTGTCGGAAATATGGTGTTGAGATTGACGAGCGGTACGCTTGGGATTGATCGCGATCCTGTGAAACCCCTTTGGGGTTTATGCTGGTCGTCGGCTTCGGCAACTGGTCGTCGGCTTCGGCAACCCAGGGTGCGCTACGCGACCCTGGGCTGTGTTGTTAAACCGCTTCGCGGTAGGGATCGAAATCGAACCTATGGTGAAGTCCAGCAACCCCCTACTTGTGCGAAATCGCGCTCTTCTTCACCGTGAACGTGTGGATCAGCTCATCGTCGATGTTGTAGATCTGGTACGCAAGCTCCGGGTCGCGCCGGGTGGTGTCGAACGTGAGCAACCCGAACGAGCACTTCTGGTTGTAGCCGAACAGCGAACCCTTCATGATCCCGTGCGTGTGGATGTTCGTCAGCCGGGAACTCTCGAACTCGTAGAGCGGATAGCTTCCCGGGCGATCGATTCGCCAGGCGTCGCTACGGTGGCGGTCGGCCGAGATCAGCACCACGCCGTCGATCTTCTTCCGCTTCAGGAAAGCAAAGATCTCCTCTCGCTCGGCCTGAAAACCTCGCCAGGTGTCCCGGCTGTCGCCCTTGGCATACAACGTCCAGGGTACCGATGAAGCAAGCACCTTGAAGGTCGCGTCGGAGCGCCCCAGCTCCTTCAATAGCCAGGCCTTCTGGACGGGGCCCAGCATGGTCCGACTGGTCTGCTTGCGCTGGCTGCGGTAGAAGCGGCAGTCGAGCATGAAGAAGTCGACGTCGGCGATCGAGAACTTGTAATAACAGCCGGGATTCTCTCGCCCGCCTCCGTAGCCCGGGTTGTTCCAGTTATTACAGAAGACTTTCCAGACCGGGATCTTCCAGTCGGGCCTCTCGATCTCGGAGCCATGCGCGCAGTCGTTGGTGCCGAAGTCGTGATCGTCCCAAATCGAGAAGATCGACGTGCAGGCCACCAGCCGGCGAAATTCCGGCCGCGACTGGCGGCGGTAGTAGGTATAGTGCTGCACGTCGGGCCGGGTGGGATTGTCGATATAGACGTTGTCGCCCAGGAAGAGAAACGCCGGCAGATTGTGCGAGATGATCGTGTTCCACATCCGCTCGTACATCGGCGTGTAGCCGGCCCCGCCGCCGAAACCGACCTGGAATCGGGCGGCGCGGTCGGCCGTCGCAAAGGTGCGAAAGGACGGGAACTTCGGCCCCAGCGTCGACTTGCCCCGCAGCAACACGTCGTAGTAGTATCTCGTGTCGCCCTGCAGTCTCTCCACCTCGGCCACGGCCGTGTAGTCGCGCCCGACTTCGGTGAACACGGTCGCCGACTTGTTGGTCACTCGGGCCAGGTCCTTCGACGTGCTCAGGACGACCTGCACCGAAGTCTCGTCGGCCGTGCGGACCCAGAACTTCGCGCTGCGGTCGGTCACACAGCCCAGCATGGGGCCGTGGATCAGCCTGTGGGCATGTCTGGCTGCGAACTGCCGGAACTCGGGGGTCTCGGCCAGGGGCGCCAGCAGGTCGCGCGGTCCGGCGAGGAAGCGCCCCGGCGGCAGGCCGGCCTCGAGAGCCCGCCGCATCGTGGCCAGGGATTCTTGGTTTTGTTTCAGTTGGCAATAGGCGATGGTCAAGTTGTACAGCGATTCGAGGTGGCGGGGATCGGCTTCGAGGCACTGCCGGCAGTCCCGCACCGCTTTCTGCAGATTCCCGTCGATGATCGGTTCGATCTGGTTCTGACCGGTCCGTTTGTCTGGTCGGAACACGCGCTTTTTCTTCGACGGCTCTCCGGCCCGGGCGGTGTCGGCAACGGTCAGTCCGCTGGCCAAGCAGACGGTGACACACACCAGCAGCCCCGCGGATCGCAGCAGGTTGTACTTCATGGAGTGGTCCTTATCTTGTGGCGGGTCAGATCGCACGGACTCGGGAAACCGGCGGAGTTTCCACGAGTGGCCATTCTATGCACTGACCGCAGCGACGTCCACACACTTGCCGCTGCGCTCCGCACAGACGACGTTACACCGGGTCGGGCAACTCGTATCCCTTTCGCCGCGGGCGATCCAGGTAGCGGTTGGCCTCGTCGTCGCCGGGAAAGATCTCCTTTTCGGGGTCCCACTTGAGCCTGCGGCCCAACCATCGGGCGATGTTCCCCAGGTGGGCAACCGTGGTCGAGCGGTGGCCGATCTCCACGTCGGCGACCGTTCTCTTGCGCGATCGCATGCAATCGATCCAGTTCTGAACGTGATTGTCACTCCTATAGAGATGGATCTCGGAGTCCTTGGTCGGTTCCTTGACAATCTCCGGTGGATTGGAAACCACGCGGCCGCGGAAGATCTCGATCTTGCCCCCCTCGCCCAGAAAGATCGCGCCGCCGGGATTCCCGTTGTCGAGCTTGAAGGTGATGCCGTTGGCGTACCGGTAAAAGATCATCGGGCTGCTACAGATCTTATCGCCCCGGCCGCGCGATTCCGGCTCGGTGTAGGTGGGCGGGTTGAACTTGGGGCCTTCCGTCCAGATCTCGACCGGCCCGCTTTCGTCCATCCCCAAGGCGCATTGGACCTGGTCCAGACCGTGCGCGCCCCAGCCGGTCATCTCGCCGCCGGAGTATGGACGGAAAGAAATCCAACCCGGCTTGGCCCGGGGTGTGTACAGATCGGCGTGGAACGGAACAACCTCGGTCGGTCCGCACCACATGTCCCAATCGAGTCCCTGCGGGACCGGCTGGCCGGCGAAGCCACACTCCCAAGGGCTGGCGTAGTTGGCACCGATTACCGTATGGATCTTGCCGATCCGGCCGTTGAGAACCAACTCGCAACCGAAGCGGTTTTGGGACTGAGAACGCTGCTGGCTGCCGGTCTGGAACACCCGCTCGTACTTGCGTACCGCCCGGACCATCAGCCGTCCCTCGCGGATGGTGAGTGTCATCGGCTTCTCGGCGTAGATGTCCTTTCCGGCCTGGCAGGCGTGGATGCAGACCAGCGCCCGCCAGTGGTCGGGCGTGGCCGTCACTATGGCCTCGATGTCCTTCCGCTCCAACAACTCCCGGTAGTTCTGATAGGCTTGGGCCCCGTACCGTTTGGCCGTTTGTTCGGCCCGGGGCAGATTCACGTCGGCAATGGCCACCACGCGGCCGTGCGAGCTGGCGTTGCGCAACACGCCGGATCCCTGCCGGCCGATGCCCACCCCGCCCAGCCCGAAGCGGTCGTTGGCGCCGGGTTGGCCTTCGGCGGCCAGCACGTTGCGGGGAATCAGCCACGGCGAGGCCACGCCGGCCGAGGTCAGCAGGGCACTATGTTTGAGGAAACGCCGCCGCGAGAATCGGTTGGGGCCTGGCATGGGGGAAACCTCCTGATGGGTGAGGATTTCTGGATCGTTGTGAATAACCGGCAAGGCGCCGTCGTCTACACGGGCGTCCACCCGCGTCGGGGGGATCGCCTGCAAGGCCCCATTATGCCCGATTCGCCGGCCAGTTGCAAAGTCCCCAGCCCGGATGCCCGCAGCAACGCGTTGCGGGGGTGGCTGCGCCGATCAAGGCTACGCTTCGGTGCCCGTCAGCCACGAGGAAAGCAATCCCCGCCCCCCCACACCAAAAACCGCGAAGCGGTTTCACAGCAAAGCCCAGGGTCGCGCAGCGCACCCTGGGCTGCGGAATCCACCAGCCAACACAAACCCCAAAGGGGTTTTACAGGCACTACGTAGGTTATGCTTCAGCATATCGACCACTCAAAGCCGCACCCGGCTGGGGCGGGTCAACGGCCCGGCCGACTTCGAGCGGTTCCGCCGGAGCGCATAAACGGTCCGATTGTAGCCCGGATCATCCAGGCCCGGTAGCAGCGCGTCGGGCGCTCAACGCAAGCCTTGTCCTGTCGGGTTCCTGCGGAGAACCTCGCTCACGAGCCACATCCATTCGGCAAACAGGTTCGAGCCGGTTCGGGAGGCGTTGTATGGGTGCCACGATCCCAGAGCGTTGGAGCAATTCCGCGCGTGACATCGGGCGGTATGAGCCGCCACGCTGAATCTCTAACGACCAGGTTCACGCGGCGGGCGCGTGAGACACTGATTTCAAAACCCGCGCCGCCGCTCGCTCGCGTGGAACGCCTTGTTCGGGCCTAACTGAGGCGATCGCGTGTCCACGACGGATTACGCCGACAGTCGAGTACCGCGACAACGGTGACTAACTCGTCTTTGTTGTCGAGGTCGTAGTAGACAGCAAATGGAAATGTCTTGCAGCATTCGGTGGTGTCCGAAAGCAAGCTCATGAATACCGGCAAAGAACTTCAGCGAATCAATGTCCGCGACCATGCTGGCACGGAAATACTCACCAAGCCCAACGGATTGATCCTCGTAGAATCGGAATCCATCGAGAATATCGAGTTCGGCATCGCTCGAGATCTGTACGATCATTGATCGAATTCGCGAATGCGTTTCTTGGCCAATTCCCAATCACTCACGACGGCCTCACCGGATTCGATTCGTCGTTTTCGATCGGCCAGGATCGCGGCGTGCCACGCGGGAGATTCGACTTCCGACGGGTTCTTACAGAGACTCGCCCACAAAGCCTCCATCGCCTCCAGCTTTTGGGGCGTCGTCATTGACTCCAAAGGAAGGTCGATTGACATTGCTTCACCTCAAATCGAAGTCTTGTCAGGTCCTAATGTGTGTCCGAACTTGTGTCTATCAGGTTTCCGTATATACCCGCACTTGGCGTCTTATGCGGGCAAATCTGCCGGATAACACCCTTCTTGATAATCCAATTCTCCCCGAACAAGTCCTTTGGTGTCAGAGGGCTGTAACATCCGGCCCATTTATTCGGTGGTCTTGTCCGGTTTCCGCATAACACGCCACATCCATTCGGCAAGCAGGTTTGAGCCGATTCGGGAGGCGTTGTATGGGTGCTACGATGTGAGAGCGTTGGAGCAATTCCGCGCGTGACATCGGGCCGTATGAGCCGCCCGCGTTGAACGATTGAGTTAAGTTTCAAGCTGTGTCGGCCGGACCATGGTAAGTAATCCGCGCTTGTCCGCAACCAATCTGATGGAGCTTGGATCTGCCGGTGCGCGTTCCGGGATTCTGCTGCCGGTTATCTGGCCAATGCTGATGTTTTGCAGGTATATGAGCAGGTCCCATGTCAAGGCCAGAATGTCAAAAATTGCCGTTCCGAAAGCGTCCAGACGGTCCTTGGGTGGAGGCGAGCCAGGTGCATGTTGATCTGCCAAAGTGCTTCCTGATTCGCAGGCCGCCTGTAACATGTGGAGAATTTCGACGCGCACCGAAGCTGTGCCCGGGAACAGCGTTTCATATTCTTCGAGGCGCCGGAGCCAGATCAGTTGCCGGGAACCTGTGCATAGTTGCAGGAGTCGCCTCTTTGTCGCTTCGTGGTGCTCGGCGGTCTTGGCCAGCGAGGTTATGTCGTCCACTGGCATGGCGGCAGCCAGCGTGTGGATCTCGGCGCACCAATCGTGGAAGTCCCTGATTGCGTCTGTTAACGTGAGACGGGCTTCATTTCTGAGGGAGTTGACTAATGCCTGCTTTTGTGTGCGGGCGTTCAGCCAGTATGACGCGAACCAACCGACGCCTGTTATGACGAGGGCGATTATGGAGACGGCAAGTGCGGCACCGCCCATCAGCGAATCCTTGAAGTTTAACGACCGAGTTCACCGGGCTGGCGGACCAACACGACTGAACGTTGAAAAAGCCAAAAACGTTGAACGAAGGAAACGACGTTGAAAAACCAGCCAGCCAGCTCCGGTGCAACGATTCTTCTGCGGCATTTGCGGGTGGACATTAGTCTTTCTTCGTCGGCGGTGGCGCTGGCGGTTGCGGCGGCGGGCTGGGGGCCACGCGACCAGTGTTAGGTTTGGGTTCGCTTGGTGGTGGCGCAGGCGGCGGTGTTTGCGGCGGTGGTGAAGGTGAAACCTTGCCACGGTCCTCTTTGGGACCCGAATTGCCGGACATTATGTTTTTCCTCCGAGATTGAGAAAGCTAAAGGTTGCGAGCATTGCGGCACCAACGAAAAACAAGACCAATGATATCCAATTCAGGATTTTAGCGGTGCTTGCCGGCAAATTGCGGTGGTCAGGTTCCGCATTACCACGTTTCATTTGGTCGAGAATGTCACGGTACCGGCGAAACCCGGATTGGCTGAATTGCAATGACGCCATCGTGGACATAATGCTTAACAAGAGTGACACCCACGCTGTCACAAGAAACCACTTGCTGGCAGATGTTGGGTGTGGAGCGATGTATCGGATGAACGCAATAGAAACACCGAAGCCGCCGGACGACAGCGTGATGAGCCATTTGTCGTAGTGCTCGGCATCGCTGTATTCGGCATCAAGCGACGCTTTGCGTTCTTGTTCATACGATTGGTCATCCATGAACCGAAAACTCCGGGGTTGGTTCCTGCCGCATAACTTTGTTAGTAGACCGTTCGGCCTAAACGTGCCATCTGCGTCTCAGGCCGGCAGATCCGTCGGTCTAAGACGCTTCCTGATCTCCTGATTCTCGCCAAACAAGTCCTTTGGTGTCAAGAGGTTCGCAATCCGCGCCCGTTTATCAGGCGGTCTTGTCCGGTTTCCGCATAACACGCCACGCCTTCTCGGCAGGAGCAAGACAGCCTCCCTACTCGGCGACTTCCGCTACCCCCTCACCCCGGCTATGATTTTGGTCCTTTGACGAACCGACGTCAACTGGGGATTCCCCGCGACCACTTTGCTTTGCGGGGAAGACGAGCACCCCGGCAGCCAGTCGCCGGAACCGGCATTTGGACGCCCCTTGCCGCCCTGCCCCCAGACGAAAACTCAGGTAACGAAGGTCGGCCCGGGCGGCAATCCCGCTTCAAAACAACAGCAGCACCATACAGCCGATTGCCCCGGTGGCCAGCAGGTAGTAGGTGGTGGGGATAATCGTCTTTCGGATCAGAGCCCCCTCCTGCCCCAGCAGCCCCACGGTGGCCGAGGCCGCCACGATGTTGTGTACGCAGATCATGTTGCCGGCCGCGCCGCCCACCGCCTGCAGGGCAACCATGAACACCGGCGACATGCCCAGCCGCTGGGCGACCTCGAACTGGAACAGCGAGAAGGTCATGTTGCTGATCGTATTGCTCCCGGCCACGAAGGCCCCCAGGGCGCCGATCACCGCCGAGCACGCGGGCCAGGCATTGCCGACGGTCAATTCGACCGCTTTGGCCAGTTCCGTGGGCATGCTCTGCAACTGTTCCAGGCCGGCCGTGTCGTTCACACCGGACAGAATGAAGATCCGCACCATGGGCACGGCGAAGACCAGGGCCACGGCCGCACCGGCCAGCGCACGGCCCGACTCGCCCAGCGCCGTGCCGAACTGCCGAAAACTCATCCGGTGCAGCAGCAGGCAGGAAAGCGACACGATCAGGAAAACGGTTCCGGGCAACTTCAGCGGGTTGACTTCTTTGCTGATCTGGTTGACTTCCTTGCCGGCGTCGGTGTCAAGAAACGAAATCTCGATCCTGCTGGCGTCGCTGCTAAGAAACCCAATCTCGATGGTCTGTTGCTGAATCAAGTCGGCGATCACGGGCACCAGCCGCACCGACACCAGGAGACCTCCCACCAGCAGGTACGGCAACCAAGCAGTCCACAGCGACAGCGACGGGTGATCTTCCTTCTTGTCTTCCGGCGGAAAACTGCTGAACCACTCGGGTTCCCAAGACGTTTCCGGGGGAAAGTCCCAGGTTTCACGCGGCTGTAGCCAACCCGCCTTGGCCACAACCACCGTAAGACCCAAAGCGACCAATCCGCCCAAGAGTGACGGAAACTCCGGCCCCACAAACCAACCCAACAACGCGTACGGAATGGTGAAGGCGAAGCCCGCAAACAGGGCGAACTTCCACGCCGCCAACCCTTCCCGCCAGGAACGATTGGCGCCGAAGAATCGAGTCATCAGACAGACCACGAACAGCGGGATCACGACCCCGATGATTGCATGCACCAGGGCCACCTGGCCTCCGATCGTCGTCAGAAGGTCTTGAAAGCTGTCGAATCCTCCCGATCCGGCGATGAACTCGTCAACGCAGGCCTGATCCTTCAGGCCCGTCTTCACGCCCACGAGAATGGGAGTTCCCTGGGCCCCGAACGAGACCGGAGTGCTCTGGATCGTAAGCGCCGCCACCACCGCCGCCATGGGAGGGAACCCCAGGATCACCAGCAAAGGTCCGGCCACCGCCGCCGGAGTGCCAAACCCGGCCGCCCCCTCGATGAACGAGCCGAACGTCCAGGCCACGATGATCACCTGGATCCGGCGGTCGGGAGAGATGTTCCGAAAGCCGTCGCGAATCGCCGCCACCGCCCCGGAGTGCTTCAGCACGAACAGCAGCAGCAGTGCGCCCCAGATGATGTACAGCAGTTCGCCCGCGATCACCAGGCCCTGTAGCGAGGCCGCCGCGATCCGGACCGCGGGGACCTTCCAATAGGTGAAGGCCAATACCAACATCATCACGTAGGCCACCGGCATCGTCTTCTTGGCCGTCCAGCGACGGAAGACCAACAAGAGAAACACTACTACTAGTGGTGAGACGGCAACTAATGCGGGCATGGTGCAATACTGTTCGGTTGAATCTAAGACCAAGCAGGATCAAGTGGCACCGGCGTCTCGCCGGTGAGACATAACTGAAAGCGCCGCCACGAGTTCCGCCTCACCGGCGAGACGCCGGTGCCACTATACTCATGTCGACACCACATTCGCCCTTGATTCAGCGGCAGTGCGGGCATGGTGCGAGTGTGCAGGGTCGATGCTTCAGGGTCCAGCACAAAAACGCCTGCCCACCAAAAAAAGACGCCTCCTGCCCAGTATTCCTCGGCTAGAGCCCGCTTCCTACGCAGCAGAAAGCCAAAAGAGGCATCCGTGCCTGTCAGGGGAATCCATTCTGGCTGTACGCTGGACGATCTCAGTTTCTCAGACAGGATTAACAGGATAAGCAATGAAGAAACACCAGAAGCGATGTTGAAAGCCTCCTGCACCTCTCTCAACAAATCATCCTGTTCATCCTGTTCATCCTGTCTAAAACTACCCCTGGGGGTTGATTCGATTCTCCTCAGACTTCCGGATATTTCCACGGAGGGCGGTAATCGCGGCGCAGGAGCCGGTCGCCGCCGTGGCCGCCAGGAAATCACGGCGACTAACACTCATGAGGGTTCTCCCTTCAGTTCGGTGGCCGCGGCGGGCAAGATGAGAAACCCGCGATCGCCCTGATTGTAGATGCCCGGATTGTAGACACCCTGTCGTCGCAAGACAAGTAGCCCCGGCCGATGCCATGACCATGACGGAATGTGCGACTTTTGTCAAGCACTTCGTCGCGAAAAATGAGGACGGGGCCAATTTACGCGAAGCACGCTGCGGGCCGTTCGGGAGAACTTGATCTGTCCGGTTTTCGGCTGCCGCCACTTTTTTTCTAGAGCGATGAAACTTGACTTCCCGGTTGGCAACCGTTATGTCAATAGAGAACTTTTGCGCAACTGGGGCACCGCGAGGGCCAGTCTGCCCGAGTCGCTGCAATCGGTTGCCGGGCCGGGATTTGACGCCGGCGCGCGGCTGTGCCATATTATGGCGTGAATTGCCCTCCTATTGGACTACCCATTGCCTAACCGGATTTCGGAGGTACGACCATGAGACATCGATTGAACCGACGCGATTTCCTGGGCGCAACGGCGGCCGCCGCTGCGGGCGCGCTGGCCGCCGGCCAACTCCAGGCCGCCCCTTTCAAAACCACGCTGCACAAGGCCCTGATCGGCAAGCCGACCCAAAAGACCCTCGAGAGCTGGAAGGCCGCCGGGTTCGAGGGGATCGAATCGAATGCCTGGAACGTGACGCCCAAAGAGGCCGCCGCCGCGCGCAAGGTGGCCCAGAAGCTGGGAATGAAGATCCACAGCGTGCTCCGCGGCTGGACAAACTTCAACCGGGAAGATTCCGTGGCCCGGGACATTGACGGCGTGAAGACGGCCCTGCGGGCCTGCCGCGGATACGGGGCCGATGCGCTGTTGCTGGTGCCCTGCAAGATCGGGGGAATGCCCATGCCCGAGGCCTGGGAGTTCGACGTCGACTTCGACGAGAAGACCGGCCACGTCAAACGCGTAGCCGCCGGCGACAACTCCAAGTACGCCGCCTACATCCAGGCCCACAACCACGCGGTCGACACCTCGCGCAAGGCCATCGAGAAGCTGATCCCCGTGGCCGAGAAGACCAAGGTTGTGATCGCGCTGGAGAACGTCTGGAACAACCTCTGGGTGAAGCCGGCCACCTTCCAGAACTTCATCGCCTCGTTCGACAACCCCTGGGTGCAGTGCTACTTCGATATCGGAAACCATGTGAAGTACGCCCCGGCGGAGGCGTGGATCCGGGCCCTGGGCAAGTTGATCGTGAAGTGCCACGTGAAAGATTTCAAGCTGAACTCCGACGGCCACGGCGGCCGCTTCACAAACATCCGCGAGGGCAGCGTCGACTGGCCGGCGGTCCGCAAGGAACTCGACAAGCTCGAATACAACGGCTGGATGACGATCGAGGGCAGCGGCGGCTTGTCGCTGGAGGAAAGAAACAAGAGGCTCGATCTGATTATCGCCGGAAAGTGAGTTTCGCGTCCCGGAGGCACGGAGCAATCGTGACGAAACATGGCCTCGCCCAGAGACGCAGAGACGCACGGACGCAGAGGCGCAGAGAAGTATGAAGAGTTGCAGCGCACGTGCCGGCAGATGGCTTCCGTTGTCCGTGTCTTGGCGCCTTTGCGAGAGATTCTGCGGCAGGTCGACTATTGAACCTCACCATACTGACTCAAGGAGATTCTCATGCGTTTGCACTCTATCTGCGTGTCTATCGTCTTGGGGCTGGTTTTCGTCGGGCTGGGCACGTTGGCTTGTGCCGGCGAACCGGCCGGGCCGATCAAGGCCGGGATCATCGGCCTGGATACTTCGCACGTGATTGCCTTTACCAAGCTGCTGAACGATCCCCAGGCCACCGGCGACCTGGCGGAGGTGACCGTGGTGGCAGGATTTCCCGGCGGCAGCCCTGACATTCCGTCCAGCCGCGACCGGGTGGGAAAATACACCGAGCAACTTCGGGGGCAGGGTATCGAGATCTGCGATTCGATCGACGAGCTGTTAACCAAGGTAGACGTGGTGCTGCTGGAGAGCGTCGACGGACGGCCGCACCTGGAGCAGGTCAGGCCCGTGTTCGCCGCCGGCAAACGCGTGTTTATCGACAAGCCGTTTGCCGGCTCCTTGGCCGACGCCGTGGAAATCGTCCGGCTGTCGAAGAAGCACAAGGTGCCCTTCTTCTCCAGCTCGTCGACCCGATTCAGCCCCGATTTCCAGGCCATCCGCCGGGGCAAGTCGCGATTCGGCAAGGTGAAAAGTTGTGTGGCGACCAGCCCCATGTCGATCGAGCCGCACCATCCCGACCTGTTCTGGTACGGCGTACACGGAGTGGAGATCCTCTACACGATCATGGGCCCGGGCTGCGAGACGGTCACGCGGGTGGAACAGGACAAGGTGGTCGGCGTCTGGAAAGACGGCCGGGTGGGGACGTACGAGAAGGGCGGCTACGGCGCGACCGTCGAGGGCACCGAGGCCTCCGGCGAGGCCGGCAAGTACGCAGGCTACGGGCCGCTGGTGGCCGAAATCGCCAAGTTCTTCAAGACGGGAAAACCGCCCATCGATCCCCAGGAGACGCTCGAGCTGTTCGCCTTCATGGAGGCCGCCGACGAGAGCAAGCGACGGGGCGGGGCCCCGGTGAGCATCCAGAGCGTGATGAAGAAGGCCCGCAAGGCCGCGGCCGAAAAGCGGTGAGCCGCTTGCGGCCCTCGCAGCAAACGAACCTGATGACAAGGAGACCGACATGATCCGGGCCAGCGCATTCGTCGGGCTTCTTTTCTCGCTGCCTCTGTTGGCCCACGGTGTGGCCCCGGCGGGCGAATCGAATGCCGGCTCCCGGCGGGCCATCCGCCGCAGCGACGTCGTCTTCATGTACGACAATCCTAAGCTGTACCAGACCTACGGCTGCACCGTGCTGGGCTGGTCGGGGCGGGCCGACGCCGAGCACATCCGGGCGGCCCACGACAAAGGCCTGCGGCTGTTTTCGATCAGCGTCGGTTTCCGCACGGAGTTTCGGCGGGTGATCGATTTCAGCGACGATTTCCTGGATGCGGCCTGCCGCAACATCGAGGGAAAACCGTTCATCGTGCCCTGGCTCTGGGACCACAAGTACAAGGACCAGCCCGCCTGGTGGTGGTGTACCAACAGCCCCCTGTACCGCAAGTTCCTCGACAGCCGCCTGGTCGAGGCGATGAAGACCCAACCGGACGGTCTGCACATCGACGACTACACGGGCACAGCGGGCACGGTGACCTGGCGTTCGGGCTGCTTCTGCCGCTATTGTCTGGCCGGTTTCCGCGAATACCTGGAGCAGAGCGTCGCGAAGGAGAAGTTGGCCGGATTGGGAATCAAGGACCTGGCCAGATTCGATTACCGTAAGTTCCTGTTGGCAAAGGGCGTCGAGCCGGAAGCCTACAACCAGCGGCGCTCCCGGCTCCCGCTGGCCTCCGAGTTCCACGACTTCCAGGTCAAGGCGAACAACGCCTTTGTGGCCGGGTATCGCCGGCGGGCGGAGCAACTCCGCGGCAGGCCGCTGACGCTCTGCGTTAACTCGCCGCTTACACAGCCCGAGAGGCTGGTGATCGCCCCGCACTTGAGCTACTTCTGCTGCGAAGTCGGGCACGGCGCTTCGAGTCGGGCAGTGCCCAAGCATCCCATCTACGTCTACAAGCTGGCCGACGGGCTGGACCGTCCGGTGACCTCGACCGCCAGCGGTCAGGACTGGGCCTACGTGATGGAGCACAAGCTGCCCGGCCTGGTCCGCACGTGGGTGGCGCTGTCGTACGCCTTCGGACAGAATTTCATGGCCCCGCATCGGCAGTGGTGCTACACGCAGGAGAAGGGCACGCACTGGTACACCGGCCCGGCCGAGGAATATGCCTGGCCTTACAGGTTCGTCCGCCGGCACGCCCGGCTCCTGGACCGATACCAGGCAGTGGCCCCGGTGGCCGTGGTCTACGACAACGCCGCGCGGCGCAAGGGGCGCGGAAACATCGAGCCGATCTGCACCGCGCTGGCCGAGATGAACGTGCCCTTTACCGTGGTGGTGGCCGGCGACGACTGGCTCGACTACCGGCTCGATGCCGATCGGCTGGCCCGCTTCAAGGCCGTGATCGTGGCCGGGCAACCGGAGATGGACCGGCCGCAACGGAAGCTGATCGAGCAGGTCCGCAACGATGGCCGGCTGATCGTCTGGCCGGATCGAGAGGGGCTACAGCGGCTTGTACCGGCACCGGTGGTGGTCGAGGGCACGCAGCACGTGGCAGCGGTGCCGCGTGCAATTCCGGGCGAGGAGGATTCCCCGGTGGTCGTCCATCTGCTGAACCGCCGCTACGACGGCGAAACGGACACGATGGTTCCGCAGAACGAGATCAGGCTGAGACTGCGACGGGATTTGTTTTCCGGACGGAAGTTCACGAAGGCCACGCTGCATATCCCCAGGGCGGAGCCGCTTGTGCTGGAGCTGACCTCTGACGGCAAGTACACTATGGTCAAAGTGCCGGAGTTGGAGCTTTGGGGCATCGTAGAACTCGATCGGTAAAGCTGCCGCCAGCGGCGGCGCTGCGAGACCACTGGTAGCAGCTTCCCAAGAGTGCGAATTGTCGGACAGCGTCAATTACATATTTGCCAATAGCCGGCGGGCAACGCCCGCCGGGGCCCTCCTGTATGCAACGGTTGCCGAGCCACCCCGGCGGGCGTTGCCCGCCGGCTATTGTCCAAGGGCAAGTCAACAATCACGGCCACATATGCGAAGGAGAGCATCCTCATGTCAAAGTCAAGCGATCTATCACGGCGTGATTTTGTGCGGAAGACGGCCGCCGCGGGGGCGGTGGGTGCGGCGGTTCCCTATTTCGTTCCCGCGGCTGCCCTGGGCCAGGACGGAAAGCCCGCGGCCGGCGATCGTATTCAAGTCGGCCTGATCGGCTGCGGGGGGATGGGCCGGGGAAACCTGCGGGCCTGCGCCGCGCAGCCCGACGTTGCCGTAACCGCGCTCTGCGACGTGCAGAAGTCGCGGGTCGACGCGACCGTGGCCAAGTACAAGGGGACGGCCAAGCCGTACCGCGACTACCGCGAGCTGCTGGCCCAGAAAGACGTCGACGCGGTGATCATTGCCACGCCTCCTCATTGGCACACGCTGCCGGCGATCGAGGCCTGCAAGGCCGGCAAGGACATCTATCTGCAAAAGCCGATGACGCTGCACCTGGGCGAGAGTTTGGCCATAAAGAACGCGGTGAGCAGACACAACGTGATCAGCCAGATCGGCACCCAGATCCACGCCGGCGAGAACTACCGCCGGATCGTGGAGCTGATTCGTGCGGGGAACCTGGGCAAGATCAGCGTGGTGCGGACCTTCAACGTGATGAACCAGGGGCCCCGTGGGGTCGGCCACGATCCGAACACCACTCCGCCGCCGGGCATGGACTGGGATTTTTGGGTCGGGCCGGCGCCGATGCGGCCCTATAACGCGATCCTGGCCGCCAATGCGTACAATCACGGCTCCTGGATGGATTTTAGCGGCGGCTGGACCCCCGGCATGGCCCCCCACATCATCGACCTGCCCATCTGGGCGCTCGAGCTGGGCTATCCGACCAGTGTGAGTTGCTCGGGCGGCCGCTACGCAGTTGGGGGCGACGGCGATGCCTACGACACGCAGGAGATCCTCTGGCAGTATCCCAAGATGACCATGACCTGGATGTCGACGCTGGCGAACAGCTACGGATTCGACCTGGGCAGCGGCACGCGATCTCGCCGGCTGGGGATCTACTTCCACGGGATGAACGGGACGATGTACTGCAACTACGGCAAGTACGAGATCGTGCCGGAGGGCGACTTTATGGAAGGCAAGGCAACGCCGCCGAAATCGATTCCGCCGTCGCCGGGACACGAGCGGGAGTGGCTCGATTGCATCAAGACCCGCAAGCAGCCGAGTTGTAGCGTGTTCTACCACAGCAAGGTCAACGTGCCGCTCGTGTTGGGCAACCTTTCATACAAGCTCGGCCGCTCGATCCGTTTCGACCCGGCAACCGAAAAGATCGTCGGCGACGAGGCAGCCGCCAAGGCGGCGGTGCCGGAGTATCGGCATCCGTGGAAGTTTCCCGCGGAGTACCTCTGATCGCCGCCTGCCATCCAGATGAGCCGGCTGGAAGCAGCCTAGGTGTCGGTTACGTACTTGAGGAGCTCTTCGTCGCCGATGTGAATTCGGGCCTGGGTGTCGGTTACGTACTTGAGGAGATCTTCGTCGCCGATGTGAATTCGGGCCTGGCGTTCGGGGGTATCGACCAGCAGCAGCATGTGATCTCCCTGTTGGGCGCGGCCCCGGCGCAGCGCAGGACCCAGCCCCCAGCCGCAGCCGCGATTGGCAACCAGCGTGCCCACGTCGTGGCCCTGGTCGGTCCGCAGCGCGAACTTTCCCCGCAGGTGTCGTTTCATGGCGGTGGGCACGGTCACCACCCCTCCGGAGATGGCGGCCCTCGAGAGCCGATAGGCCAGGTAGAATTTGCCATCGGTGGTGCGGCCAAACGCCTTGAGCACTCGCCTGGGCGTGGTTGGCGGTCTGCGGCTGAGCAGTTCGCTAACCGTCTTCCGATCGACCTTCAGCCCGGGCAGCCCGTATACGCTGCGGCCGTATTGAGCGACGACCGGCGAGGACATGACGATGGCGTTGAAGCTGAAGCGGTTCATGCCTTTTAGGACGCAGATCTCCTCGAAGGCGGTTCGTTCCATCACCGGCCCGTGCTCGCGGAGCACTTCCACCATGCACCGCTCGATGCCCGTGAGGATCTTGCGCCAATCGCGTGGGGGATCGGAGACGACCAGATTTCGCCTCACGCGAGTGTCGGGCATCTGCCGGCAGAATTCCAAGAGGATCTTCCGCGGCGGCGGCTTTCGGTTGCTTCGGCGATAGCGCCCCATGGCCGAACGCAGGGCCGAGATCTCGATCCGCCCGACCACCGAGAGGACCTTGTCGATCATGTTCCAGAGCCCGTACTGCGGGAGTGTATCCAGCCTGAACCAGCTCCGGCTGTTGTCAAGCCAGCGGAAGCCGCTCCGCGTTTGCAGGATCTCTCGGACCAGGGCAGGATTGATTTTCTGGGAGGTTCGAGCGGCCAGCTCCACCGTCAGGTCGGCCATCTTGGAGGCCCCGTAATTGCCCACGACATGCCGGGCAGTTTCGACGATCATCCGCAGGTTGTCGGCCTGCTTGGGATCAACGGCCACGCGGCGCTGCGCGACGTCGATCACGGCAAGCTCGGGCCGGCGGGAGAGGAACTCTGCGGCCTGCCGGATCGACTCCACCGGGAGCCGACAGGCCGAGATCCCGGAGGCATCTAACTCGGCTTGAAGCTCGTCCAAGGCCAGGGGAAGCCGTTTGACGAGCAACGCCAACGCCCGATCGAGCACGGGCGCGAAAACCAGATTGCGGTGATTATGCTTGATCGCCCGGGCGCAGACCTGGCGGATTCTCTCCCTGCTGAGCCCGTGCTTACAGCCCAGTTCTTCCAGTGTGCGGCCGCGGTGACCGTCCCAACCGTAGTACTCGGCGACGATCTGCCGGTCGCGTGGGCGAGAGGCGGGCGCGAAGACCTGGATTAGCTCCTCTTCCAGCGGCAGGTTGCTCATCCGCTGAATCATGGCTCGGACTTTCCTGAGTTGCGCGCGCAAACGGAGGGGGTCGGGCGGGTCGAGGCGACGGGTGACCACACGCTCGACCAACTCCGCCACCGTGTTCGACTCGGTGTCTATCGCCCGCAACAAGCTGCCCAACCGGGGGTCGGTAAACTGGATGCTCTGTGCCCCAGCGACGTTTCCCAGGGCCTTGGCTTCGGCGGTCAGTTGTTTGTCGAGCTTGCCTTCTGCCGACACTAGCGTTTCCAGCGAAGTGAGCAGGTCAACCAGGCATTTCGAACCGAATGCCTTGATCGAGAGCACCTCACCCACGGTGAGCGTGCCGAGGTCCTGAGGACGCCGGCCAAATCCGGCGCTGCGGAGACAGTTGTGCGTGCGGTTTTCCAGTCGGAGGTCTTCCAGCCGCATGTCGGGAGGCGGTTTGGGCAGGCGACGCTGCACGATGATCCGGTTGTGGCCGACCGTACCGACCCGCGACACGATCAAGCCGGCCAGCCGACCGATCCTGGCGGGAGTCAGGTGCTCCCAGGCGGCCTCGTCGAGATCGCACAGCCTCGCCCGGCGCAGCGGCGTGCCGCTAACCAGACGCGGGGGGATTCGATCCAGGAGGACCTCCTTGAGAGCCTGCGGTGCCAGGCGATGATTGGGGCGGGGGTAGCGGTGCGCGGCCTGGAGGTTCTTGATGGCGATGATCGCGTCGGTCCGCAGTGTCTTACGTGCTTCGGGGTGATCTGCGACGTACTCCAACGAAGAGAGCAGATCGACCAGCGATTTGACCCAGAATCCACGCAGCCGGAGCACTCCCCCAATCGTCATCCGGTGCAGATCCTGCGGACGCTCGTGGATTCCGGCCGCCACCAGACAGTTGAGCGTGCGAACCTCCAACTCCAGGTCGGCCAAGGGCATGCCGCCTGGGATTGCTGGCAAACGATGGTCCTTGACCGGCGTGGGCGAGCGGACCGTACGACCGACGGCACGGGTTACTTCGAGTGCCAGTTCTCTACAGACATCCTCGCCGAACCGGTTCCAGGCCGTCTCGTCGAGGTCGCACAACAGCAGTCCGGAGTCTTCCGTCCGCTTTAGAAATCTTGCCGGCACGGGGACCTGCAACAGTTCACGCAGAGACTTCGGGGCAAGCCGATGACCGGGCCGGGGGTATCGACTTTTTGCCATCGGGATCACCTCCACGTTACTATTACCGCACCTTTGTAGCACATATTCGGGGCCTTGCCCACTGGCGACCGAAATCGCACGAACGTATTTTACTCACCAGCTTCGATGGCGGCACCGGTGCACGGTCTGCGCCTTTTGCGCAAACTACGCAGTCATCCCTAGATTGCCGAGACAGCGACAGACCAGCCCAGCGATTCCCCTTTTCGGCTGGGCGGAGTTGCCAGAAGGCCTGGTCACACACGAAGGCGTGGCGTGCTTGATCGGCGAGGGGGTGTCGGGTAGACTCTTGATGGCGGAGTGAGAGGGAATTTGCGATTCCGTTGGGGCCGGTCGCATTGGTCCTGGGGCCGTTATGCACCGGGGGGGGGTCGGCAGCGATCGGTGTCGCGGCAGTCGACAGCACGATCAGGTGCGGTGCGAATCTGGCCCCGTGCCGGGGCTTTGGCCGCACCCTGTCCAGCTTTGCCGACGGCGTGTCGGGACGATTGCCGTACGCTGCTGGAACCGGGAGAGGCTTGACTGCCAGAACCACGGTCGGCTGGCCGGCCGTGGACGCCACCATCCTGGGAGGTTGAAAATGACGAAGACTGCAACGGTTCAGGCTCAACAGAGGTGGGAATACATGGAGCTCACCCGGAAAACCGAGGCGTACCTGGTCAATGAGCTGAATGAGCTGGGGGCAGTCGGCTGGGAATTGGTGTCCAGTTCGTTCCATCAGGACACGAGACCGGGAGCCGGCCAGTCCCGGGTTTGGACCGCCTTCCTCAAACGGCCGCACGCAGGCCATGCTCCTTCGGCCGCGACCGGGGAGGAGGCCGCCTCGCCGGCTCCGGCGCCTGCCAACCGGCCAGTGAAGCTCCAGCCCAGCGACATGACCGAGGATTTCGAATTTGCCGACTCGGAAGATTCGGCGGATGAAACACCGGCGGATGAATCGCCGGCGGAAAAAGAACCGACTGCCGAAGGATGAAGACGGTTTATCTCGGCCGTAGTATTCCGGGCTGACAACCCGGGCGGCAAGACGTGGACGTCTGCCGCTGCGTGCGGTGGCTCGACTGCGAGGAAGCGATGCCGATCGATCCCCAGGTGCAGGTTTTCCTGGATCAGTTGAAGGCGTTGGGGACACCTCCGCTTCACAGCCTGACTCCCCAGCAGGCCCGGCCCGTGGTCGTCGCCGACTCGCGGATGCTGGGTGACCCGGAGCCGGTGGGCAGAGTGGAGGACCGCAAGATACGGGGCCCGGCGGGGGAAATCCCGATCCGGATCTACACGCCCTCGGGGGTCGGGCCTTTCGGTGTGTTGGTCTATTACCATGGAGGGGGCTGGGTGGTTTGCGACATCGAAACCCACAATCTTTCGTGCTGCTCGATTGCCAATCAGGCCGACTGCATCGTGGTTTCGGTGGAGTATCGGCTTGCTCCGGAGCACAAGTATCCGGCGGCAGTGGAAGATGCCTACGCGGCGGCCGAGTGGGTGTTCGATCGCGCCGGGACTCTCGGCGGTGACTCGCGGGGGATCGCCCTGGGAGGAGATAGCGCCGGAGGTAACCTGGCCGCGGTGGTTGCCCTGAAGGCCCGCGACAGGGCGGCTTTCCGGCCGAGCCTCCAGGTGCTGATCTACCCGGTCACTGATTTCGGCTTCCACACGCCGTCCTACCACGCAAACGCGGAGGGATTCATGCTGACCCGGGAGGACATGAAGTGGTTTTGGGGGCATTACCTGGACCGGGAGGAGCAGGGGGCGGAGCCCTACGCGTCTCCCTTGCGGGCCGAGGATCTCGGCAATTTGCCGCCGGCGCTGGTGATCACGGCGGAGTATGACCCGTTGTGCGACGAGGGCGAGGCGTATGCGGACCGGCTTCGCGAGGCGGGAGTGCCGGTCGTGCTATCCCGCTACGAGGGGATGATCCACGGCTTCGTGCGCCACACGGCCCAGTTCGACCAGGCCAAAATGGCAGTTGGGGAGATAGCCGCCGCACTGCGAGGGATGTTGGCGCCAGGGGACCGAGAGGAATAGACGGTCGCAGTCCCGGGGCAAGGGGGCCGCCTGCCGGCAGCCCGTTGAGAAAGACCGTGCCCCTGCTTCGCAGCAGCAGTGCCGTCGGCATTTCCCGTAAGAAAACACCGCTTCTGCGAAGCAGTGACAGAGCGCTGCCGCATGTAGTCCTCTTTTTTTCAGGGGGATGCCGGCCGGCCCTCGACGGCAAAGGTCCAGAAAGCTATGCTTTCAGCTAGAGAGGGGAGCCGGACCGGAGTTTTCCGTTTTTATCGGCCCCGGCCGTGTCGGAAAACCATCTTCCTGGGGTGGATCTTGCAGACAAGATCAGCCGCCGGCCTCTCGGCAACGGAAGGGAACGAGGATGAGCATCCAGATAGGGGAGCTGAGTTTTCTGGAAGAACTCGCCAGGAGGTTCAAGATCCCGGTCCCCGACTTTGTGGTCGAGCCGGTGGCCCAGTCCGTGGTTAGGGAGAAGCTGGAGAAGTGGGGGGAGGGAATCGTCAAGCCCGACGTGCTGACGGGGAAACGAGGCAAGGCGGGGGTGGTTCGCACCGTTAGCGATTACCATCTGGCCGTCAGAATGCTGAAACAGGTGGCGGCCACGGAGGTCTCGGGGCAGCAACCCCGTACGGCCTACATGGTTCAGGCCGTACCGGCCGACTTCGAGGTCTTTTCCGCGATTACCTACAATTCGCGGCTGCTGGAGCCGTCGTTGACCCTCTCGCTCAGCGGGGGAGTGGACATCGAGTCGGTGGGCGAATCGGAAAAAGCTACCATCGGCGTGCAGATCTTCCGGGGGTTGAACGCCTACCAGGCATCCGAAGTTCTTACCAAGCTGGGAATGGAAGGGCAGCTAAATGCCAAGTTGGCGCTTTGCCTGGTGAATCAGTGGGACTTGTTCATTTCCGCGGGGATGCTCAGTTGCGAGATCAACCCGTGGCGCGTGACTCACAGCGGGGAAGTTTTCGCCTGCGATTTCAAGGCCACGTTCGACGAGAACAATCGCAAGTCGCGCGATCTGGGAATCCAGTGGCCGGAGTATCCCTCCAACGAAACATCCTTTGAGGAGGAGATGAAATCGTGGGCCGCGTCGAGCTACCGTGGCCAGGCGCACGTCTCCGACCTGGGTGGGAAGAAGATCCTGCCGATTCTGTTCGGCGGCGGGGCCAGCACGATCATCACCGAGACGTTGACCCAGCTCGGGGGCGACCCGATATTTCTTTCCGACTTCGGTGGCAACCCGCCCTACGAACGGATGAAAAAGACGGCGGCCATTTGTTTCAAGCACCACCTGGCCAACGCGGCGTTGCTGTTGATCCTTGGGGGAAAGGCCAATAACACACAGATCGACGTGACCTTTGCGGCGATCGCCGACGCCCTGCAGGAATGGTCCGACGAAAACGGTCCGCGATCGATTCCGGTCGTCATCGGGCGGGGGGGACCGGGACTGGTTCAGGGATTCGGCGTGATGAAGAAGAGGCTGGAATATCTTGGGATGCCGTACGTCTTTTTTGGGCCCGATACGCCGATCACGATGGTGGCGGCGTACGCCACGGAACTGGCGGAATTCGCCGCGGCATCCAGTGAAGGGAACGACCAGTGAGGGCGCAGTCTTTGCGAGATCTCTTGAAGCAAGGCGACCGCGTTGCCGTATCCAACGTCACGGGCCGGGAGGCGATGAAGGTCTCGCTGGCTTCGCAGCTCTACTGCGGGAACGTGGTGGCCGGTTGGGCATTGGGAAGAAGCGGGCAGACGATCTCGATCCCCAAGGGCAGAACCATCAAGGTGTTCGGCCAATTCGAGGACTTGATGGACTCGTTGCCCGAAGATCAGAAGCCCAACAAGATCATCGTCTACTCGCCGCCGGACGCCGTTTACGGAGACGTCAAGGAAGTCGCCGAACACAGCGCCAAACACGTGGAAACCATCTTCGTAATCACCGAGCACGTCTCGGTCGAGGTGACGGCCAAGCTCAGACGACTGTGTGATCTGGAAGGCATCGATATCGTGGGCTGCAATACCCTGGGGATGATCAACGTCCACGAAAAGGTGCGCGTGGGCGCCGTGGGCGGAGAAACACCCGACGAAGCCTTTCGTCCGGGAAGTGCCTGTATAATCTCCAACTCGGGCAACATGGTGGGCACGATCGCCGGCTACCTGCAATCGGCCGGGTTGGGTACATCCTACGGCATCGCCACGGGAAAAGACGTGCTGATTCTGACTCCGCTGAAGGAGTTGCTGGACCTGGCCGACAAGGACGAACGATCGAAGATTATCGTGCTCTACGTCGAGCCGGGGGGCACCTACGAACACGAGGCGATTCAGTGGGCCCGCGAAAACCAACTCCAGAAGCCCCTGCTGGTTTACGTGGCCGGTTCGTTTGCCGACGGTACGAATGTTTCGCTGGGTCACGCGGGTGCGGTGGTGGAGGGAAAGTACACGTCGGCCGCCGCCAAAATGGAGCTGTTCGACGAGTACTTCTCACGGCCGGTCTTCGAGGTGAAGGAGCAGGATGCCCTGGTCAGCGAGTTGGCCCAAACCATCAGAGGTGTACGCGTCAACACGTTGTACGACCTGGTGCCCGCCGCCACTGCCTTGATGTCTGCCCTGAACATCCAGCGAGATTTCATCCCCACCAGTCCGTTGATGCTGAAACCGTGGATCGTGAGGCTGGGGTCCTTCTCGCAGGTGCTGCCGTCGAGGCTGGTTCCACACGTGGGCACGGTCGTCGAACCGTACGGTTCGCTGATCCAGAAATACATCAAGTCGAGCCTGGGACGTACACTCTCGCGCCAGTCTATGCGCAACGCTTCCCACGCCTCCTCCAACGACGGCATCACCCCGCGCGTCTACGGCTACTCGCTGTTGAACCTGATGAAGAACCGTTCCTTTACCGAGACCCTGTTGCTTTCCTGGCTCGGTTATCCGGTGGTGCATTCCTTCGAGGTGCGCCTGGTCGAGATGTGTCTGACCGCCTCGTTGACCAACGGACCCGGCACGATTTCCGCTCAAGGGGCCAAACTGGCGGCGACCGCCGGAAACGATCCGAATACCGCCATGATGGCTACCTTGGGGACGATCGGGATCATCCACGGCGGAAATGGGAAGAAGGCCGCCAAACTGCTGATCGACGTGTTCGGACATACCGGTCTTACCGACCCCTACCACAAGCAGAGCGCCCCGGACCTGGATCAACTTGCACAAGATCATGTGTCGAAGTTCAAGAAGAGAAAGACCGCGGCCAAGGAAGCCGGAATCGAATACGACAGGATACCCTGTCTGGGCCACCCGGTATTCAATACGGAACGGGTCAACTACGATCCCCGCGAGCGCGTGCTGCAGGCATACATGGACGAACATGGGATCTACAACGTGTTCCTCGACTTCTACCATCGGATTGCCCATGAAATGTTGACCCAGCAGGCCACCACCAAGGTCCACGCCGTCAACATCGACGCGGCAATCACCTGCGTGTTGATGGGAATCTCCTGGCCGCTGCTGGTGGAGCACAAGATCAGCATCGGCCGGGCCCTGGATCTGTCGTTTCTCACCTTCGCCCTGGGAAGGGTGGCAGGCGGTGCCAGCGAATACCTCGATCATCGCGAGAGCGGCACCACGATGGACACGCGGGTGCCCGTCTCCGAGTGTCGGTTCCTGGGCCGGCTGCAAGATTGAAACACCGACGTGCCGCTGGCGGCTTCGCACAAGGGAAGGCATCTGCAAACTCCCCGAATGTCCTCTCCACCTCGATTCGACGTACTCGGGTTCGGCGCGGTTGCCGTAGACGATCTGCTCTACGTCGAGGAGTATCCGCCGGCCGAGAGTAAGGTGCGAGTGCTCGACCGCCGGCGGCAATGCGGCGGCTTGACCGGCACGGCGCTGGTGGCGGCGGCACGGCTGGGTTGCAGTTGCGCCTACGTGGGCGTGCTGGGCGAAGACGAGTTGTCGCGGTTCGTCGTCGACGGCCTCGCCCGCGAGGGAATCGACCTGGACTGGCGCGTGCGGCGCGCCGATGCCCGGCCGGCCCACTCGACGATCATCGTCGAGGGGCGGCGGAAGACGCGGACGATCTTTTCCAGCCTCGACGGGGCGCTGGGCGCCGACCCTTCGGGGCCCGAGCCGGAGCTGATCCGCTCGGCGGGCGCACTGCTGGTGGATCATCACGGCCTGGAAGGGACAATTCGCGCGGCGCGAATTGCCCGGGAAAGCGGGGTGGGTGTGGTGGCCGACCTGGAGCGCGATCCGGGCGGCCCCTTTGACGAACTGCTGGGCATGGTCGACCACTTGATCATCTCCCGCCGGTTTGCCCGGGTGCTGACCGCAGCCGAGGATCCGGCCCGGGCCGCCGAGCAGCTCTACAATCCGCAACGCCGCGCGGTGGTGGTCACCTGCGGGTCGGCCGGGTGCTGGTACGTGGGCCAGACCTGCGGCGAGGCTGCCCGGCACCTGCCGGCGTTTCCCGTCGACGCGGTCGATACGACCGGCTGCGGCGACGTGTTTCACGGTGCCTACGCGGCGGTCCTGGTGCGGGGCGGGGACCTGCGGCAGCGGGTGGTTTTTGCATCCGCTGCGGCGGCCTTGAAGGCGACCAAACGCGGAGGGCAGGCCGGGTGCCCCACCAGTGAGGCCGTGAAAGCGTTCCTTTCAGAACAAGGCCCCGGAAGGTAGGCCGCGGGGGTGCGGTGTGCCACGGCCGTGGCACACGTCAGTAGCGATGTGAGCCGCGTTTCTAGCTTTGTGTCGGATCGTTGATGGGAAAATGGCGGCAGGCGGCTTGTCGGGGGCCGCGGAATCGACCCCTGCGGCGGGCTATTATTGAAAGGCTGGCATGCGAGAAGTCCCCGTTTTTGCTGATCGAATCTTGTATGTTCAACCTGAATTGGCAATAATCATCTGTACCAGGCGGCATGAAGTAGCCCGCGACCGCCAGTGTGCCCACGGCAGACTGAGCGGCCTCGTGACGCCCAGGGCCCATGGCCGGATAGATTCGGCGGCCCACGTGCTTGGTATTGGACCCAAACATCTAGACCGTGGGTAAGCTTAGGAGGAATCGAGTATGTCAGACCAGCCCGTCACACGCCGCCGGTTCGTGCGCGATACTGCCGCGGGAGCTGCCGCCCTGGCTGCCGGGGTTTCGGCGATGGGTACCGTCAAGGTGGGCAATGCCGCCAAGACCGACACCAGCCAGATCGTCAACTACAACCCCGACATGGAGTACCGTCGCTGCGGCAAGACCAACTTGATGATCTCGGCGGTCTGCATGGGCGGGCACTGGAAGAAGATGAACGAGGTGATTCCCGGTCTGTTCCAGACGGAGGGTCGCTGGCTGAGCGCCAAGCTGGACGACAAGGACTTCGAGAAGAACCGCTACGACGTGGTCACCCGGCTGATCGAGCGGGGGATCAACTACATCGACGCCTGTACCTGTGAAGAGATCCAGATGTACTCGAAGGCGCTCAAGGGCCGCCGCGACAAGATGCACCTCGGTTTCTCGGCCTACCAGAACGAAGTCCGCCGCGCGGAGTGGCGGCCGTTTACGAAGCTCCAGGAGAGCCTGGACAAGTGGATGAAGACCTGCGGCCAGGAATACGTCGACGTCTGGCGGATCACGATGATCTCGGCCAGCAGCCGCCACACCGAGGCCGAGGTCGAGGATACGATGAAGGCCCTGGACTGGGCCAAGAAGACCGGCCGGGCGCGCTTCACGGGGGTTTCCTCGCACGACCGGCCCCACATCAAGAAGATGATCGAGAAGTATCCGGATCAACTCGACGTGATCGTCACGCCCTATACCTCCAAGACCAAGGTGGTCGAGAACAAGCACAGCCTCTGGTCCGCCATGAAGAAGTGCGACGTGGGCTGGTTCGGCATCAAGCCCTACTCCAGCGGCAAGTTGTTCAAGGGCAAGGGCCTGCCGGACGATCCGCACTGGAAAGAGGACTGCCGGATGTCTCGGCTGACGCTCCGCTACATCCTCTGCAACCCGGCGATCACCGCCCCGATACCCGGCATGATCGTGCCCGAGCAGGTCGACAACGCGGCCCTGGCGGTCAAGGAACGCCGCGAGCTGGACGCCGAGGAGAGGGCCGAACTCGAACAGGCCACCGACCGGGCCTGGGCCAACCTGCCCTATCACTACCGTTGGCTGAAGGACTGGGAATACGTGTAAGACTTCCGCCGCGGGTAAGTCGCTGAAAACAAGCGCGGATGGGTGGGCCAGGTGGCCTGCCGATCCGCGTTTTTTTTGGCGGCGCTGCCAATCCTGTCCGCCGGCCTTCGGCCGAAGGAAGGTGTGCCACTGCTTCGCAGAAGCAGTGCTTTTTCCCAAGGAATCCTCACGGCACTGCTTCTGCGAAGCAGTGGCACACGGAGTTGCGGGCTGCGAGGATGTATTTTTTGGAGGCATGCTTCAGCGGCCCAACAATTCTCTTCGGGACGAACTTTGCTTCGTAACCGCTTTCGCCCCAAGCGGTTGCGCAGTCGCGGTTTTGGCGATTAGCTGTTTCGTCAATCGGCTGTCAAGGGCAGTTTGCCGCGGCAAGCCGGCCGGAAAGCCTTTGGCCAGGATGAGTTGCGGCCGAAAGATTTTTGGGCCGTTTTGGCCACCCAAAATCCAATAATTCGGGTGCCCGCGGTCGATCAAGTTGTCAAAGATCTGTCGGTTCCCGGCCCGCTGAGTCGGCTCGACGCCGGGGGTCGCTGAAACTGCGACGGCGTCCGGCCCGGGACCGCAATGGGAACAAGTGTACACTATTGGCCACCCGGCGGTCAAGACCAAGAAGTGGGCCAACCGTCGGGGAATTGGATCGTCGGCCCAGGCCGGGCAGGTGAGTCTCTGAATGAGAAATCCGTTGGGCACTTGCGGGCTTGCTGTGAGGCGAGGCCTAATTGGACAGCGCCACTTAGCGGGGACTTGGAGTAATGAAACAAGGTCAATGGTCCAGCGTTGGGGGGCGACTTCACAGCCCGGTTTACCGGGCTTTCCGCGCAAGCGATAATAGGCCCGCCGTTTACGGCGGGTCGCGGGAGGCGAGAAATGCTGCCCTGAGCCTCGTTTACGGGGCTTGGCGGTCTTCGGCTTCAGCCACACACCGGACGGCTGAAGCCGATCCAGCGAGAAGCCCCGTCAACGGGACTCGAGATCGCAGGGGTGGGTGACCCTGTCACCCGGCGTAAACGCCGGGCCTATCACCGCTACGCGGAGAAGGGCCGTAAACGACCCTACAGCCAAAACTTAGGACTCCCCGTCCGCAGCGAAGTGGCGCTGCCATACTAACCCACCTCGCTCGCAGATCGGCACGACGTCCGCTTGCTTTAGGAGCTTCTCGGCCACAAGGACGTCCGGACCACGATGATCTACACGCACATCCTGAATGGCGGCGCAAGGGGGGTTCGCAGTCCCGCCGATAGTCTACAGATCGCGGAGGCAGGCTGCGTGTTATACCGAAAACCGGACGAGACCGCCTGATGGACGGGTGCGGATTGCGAACCTCTTGACACCCAAGGACTTGTTTGGCGAGAATCGAGAAATCAGGAAGCGTCTTAGGCCGACGGATCTGTCGGCCTAAGACGCGGACAGCGCGTTTAAGCGGAACGGTCTACTAACAAAGCTATGTGCCAAGATTCGTCGGAAGAAGTCGATTCAGCAGAAGAGCCCAAGCTCCGTCGAATAGCTCGCATCCAGAGACTCAACTTTCACCTGTTTTGGGTTGCCATGGTGCTAGTCTTCGGCGGTGTGGCGCTGGCGATTGTTGGCGGGGAATGGGCCCTTTACGTGGCAGGCGGGGGATTCGTGGTAGGCGGGGTCGTTCTTTTCCAGGCTTACTTGGTTTACCCCTTCTTGAGATGTCCACGCTGTCGACACCGATTCTTCCTTCCCGATGGGGCGGTCGCCATATTCGCCCGGATCAACGCTGCCCAGAAGGAATGTCGCCACTGTGGGTTGAGCCTGAGGCACATAACTCGTCGCTCCACTTGACGTGGCCGGCCGGAGCGCGGGATACGGGTGTTTGTGGCCGGACTGGCTGGCCGCGCCAGTGAGCTTGAACGTTGGCGGGATAAGAACATGGAAGAGAACCCCAGATTTGCGAATGAGAATTCATTGCTGCAAGCCAAATACAATATAACGGCAATGTTTTACGACGTTTTAGATTACCCCTGGGAGAGACTTTACAAGAAATGGCGACCGGCCTTACTGGCAGATATTCGAGGAAGAGTTCTCGAGGCAGGGGTCGGCACTGGAAGGAACCTAAGACACTATCACGAGACCGTGGAACTGGTGGGGCTGGATCTAAGCGAGAGGATGTTACGAAAGGCGAGAAGAAGAGCGAAGTCGTCCCAATGCAGAATCGAATTGATACATGAAGATGCCACTACAATGAAGTCCGTGGATGCAAATCAATTTGACTGGGTGGTTTCTACCTTTATGTGTTGCGTGATGCCTGATGAGCTTCAAGAAGCGGCGATCGACCAGTTTAGCAGAGTGCTGAAGCCGGGCGGCCAATTTCGGCTTCTCGAAATGCAATACTCAAAGGATCAGAGAATAAGAAGGCGTCAGGACTTCTATGCGCCATTTGTCGAAAAGGTCTACGGTGCCAGATTTGATAGGAATACGCTTCAACATCTTGCGCAATCCTCAAGATTGAAAGTAACAAGTACGTCTTTTCTGAAGGATGACGTTTACCTGCTGATTGAAGGAATTCGTCCATGACGGGGTCAGACTCTAAATATTCAGTGTAGGCGTTCGGGCCGGTCGGATCAAATTGAATATTTAGAGTCTGACCCCGCTGTTGGCCAAGGGTGTAAGGGCAGAGGGCGCGGGGGGGGCTTGCCACGGCAGGCAGATTGGTGTATCCCGATGGTTTACAGCCCCGGCGTGGCCGCAGTGTGGTGGTTGGCCGGGCCCCGCCCATCCTCCCCGGTAGGAACCGTAGATGAAAACTATGAAGGCCAGCACCATGAAGGCGCTTGTCAAGAGAGAGCCCCAGCCGGGGCTGTGGCTGGAGGAGGTCCCGGTCCCGGAGTTGGGGATCAACGACGTGATGATCGAGGTCCTGCGAACCGGGATCTGCGGGACCGACGTGCATATCTACAACTGGGACGCCTGGGCTCAGAGGACCGTGCCGGTGCCGCTGGTGGTGGGTCACGAGTTCGTGGGCCGGGTCGTGGAGGTGGGCGGCAACGTGAAGGATTTCTCCCCCGGCGAGATCGTCAGCGGCGAGGGGCACGTGGTCTGTGGCCGGTGCCGCAACTGTCTGGCGGGGCGGAGGCACCTCTGCATGGAGACGGTGGGCATCGGGGTAAATCGGCCCGGGGCGTTCGCCCAGTACCTGGCACTGCCGATGACCAACGTTTGGCATCACGAGCCGGAGGTCCCCCGCGACGTGGCGGCCATTTTCGACCCGCTGGGCAACGCGGTGCACACCGCCTTGTCGTTTCCGATGTTGGGCGAAGACGTGCTGATCACCGGTGCCGGGCCGATCGGCATCATCGCGGTGGCGGTGGCCCGTCACGCCGGGGCTCGATACGTGGTGGTGACCGACGTGAATCCGTATCGTCTGGAGCTGGCCCGGAAGATGAACCCCACCCTGGCGCTGGACGTGCGCAGCGAGAGCATTGCCGATGCCCAGAAGAAGCTGGGAATGAAGGAAGGGTTCGACGTGGGTCTGGAGATGTCGGGCAACCCAGACGCGTTTCGAGAGATGCTGGGGAACATGTGTCACGGCGGCAAGATCGCCATGCTGGGTATCCCCCAGAATGAAGTGGCCATCGACTGGAGCACCGTGGTGCTGAATATGCTCACCATCAAGGGCATCTACGGCCGGGAGATGTACGAGACCTGGTACAAGATGACCGTGATGATTCAGAGCGGGCTGGACATCGACCCGGTGATCACCCACCGCCTGCACTACACCGAATACGAGCAGGGCTTCGAGGCGATGCGGTCGGGCAACTCGGGCAAGGTGATTCTGACGTGGAGGGAAGAATCGTAGCGATCACTGTTTAGCCCGCCCATTCGGTGGGGCAGCTTCGTGTCCCACCGATGGGAAGGCCACGCGGCGCCGTGTCTCGGCATAAAAGTGCGACCATCATCTGGCTCGTATGTGGAAAGGAACCGACCATGTTCGGCTCAATGCGAAGTCACCTGGCCGACCAATTGCAGCAGATCCGCGACGCCGGGCTGCTGAAGGAGGAACGGATCATCACCAGCCCCCAGCGAGCCCGGGTCGGCGTGCTTCAGCGCGAGGGCGTGCTGAACATGTGTGCCAACAACTACCTGGGCCTGGCCGACAACCCCCAGGTGATCGCGGCGGCCCACCGGGCACTGGACGACTGGGGCTACGGCCTGGCCAGCGTGCGGTTCATCTGCGGCACCCAGCAGATCCATAAGGAGCTGGAAGTAAAGATCAGCCGGTTCCTGGGCACCGAGGAGACCATTCTTTATTCTTCGTGTTTCGACGCCAACACCGGGCTGTTCGAGACGCTGCTGGAGTCGGAAGACGCGATCCTCTCGGACGAGCTGAACCACGCCAGCATCATCGACGGAGTGCGGCTCTGCAAGGCCCGGCGGTTCCGCTACCGCAACAACGACATGGCCGACCTTCAGGAGAAGCTAAAGGAAGCCGCCGACGTGCGCTTCCGCATGATCGCCACCGACGGGGTCTTCTCGATGGACGGGATCATGGCCGATCTGCGGGGCATTTGTGATTTGGCCGAGAAGCACGACGCGCTGGTGATGGTCGACGACTCGCACGCGGTGGGGTTCATGGGCGCAGGAGGCCGGGGCACTCCGGAGTATCACGGCGTGATGGAGCGGGTGGATATCATCACCGGCACGCTGGGCAAGGCGCTGGGCGGGGCCAGCGGTGGTTACACCAGCGGGCGGAAGGAAATCATCGACGTGCTGCGGCAGCGCTCGCGGCCCTACCTCTTCTCCAACACCATGGCCCCGCCGATTGTGGGCGCCTCGATGAAGGCCATCGACCTGCTTTCCGAATCCGCCGAGCTGCGGGACCGGCTGAAGGAAAACACCAAACTGTTCCGCGAGGGCATGATCAAGCTGGGATTGAACATCGTCCCGGGCGAACACCCCATCGTGCCGATCATGCTGGGCGACGCGGCGCTGGCCACCCGGATGTCCGATGAGATGCTCAAGCGGGGAGTTTACGTGGTCGGGTTCTCATACCCGGTCGTGCCCAAGGGGAAGGCCCGCATCCGCGTGCAGATCTCCGCCGCCCACACGCGCGAGGATATCCAGTTCGCCACGGAGGCGTTTTACGCGGTGAAGGTGGAGTTGGGGATTTAAGCCGCGGCTTGGCAGGGTGAGTGTGCAAAGTGGCTCCTGGCGCTCATAAAGCCGCGACCGCTGGTCGCGCGTTGGGGCGCGACCGTTAGTCATGCATTGGGGTGCGATTGCTGGTCGTGCATTGGGGCGCGACCAGCGGTCGCGGCTTTATGTGGGTTGCTCCGCCGCATACTCTTCGCGCAGTGAATCTACCTCCTCGAAAATCGCCGTGATCTGCTCGTCGCTCACCTGCTGGTCCATGTTGATGCAGCACACGCCGGTGAGCCAGGGATTGTCGGCGTCGTGGACCAGCCGGCGGACCGTCTGGCGGATTTCTTCTGGGGTCTGCTTGACGATCTCCACCGGGCTGTAGCGGATGTTCAGAAACGTCTCGGGCAGGTGGCGGCGGAGCTGGGCCAGGTCGCCGGGCCAGCCCACGTCGAGGAAATCGAGGTGCGGCAGCCCGGCAAACGCCTCGGCGTAGCGCTGCGGATCCTCGCCGCAGTAGTGGATCCCGAACGGCCGGTACTTCCGGCTCCAGGCGACGTCGTAGGGCATCAGCAGCCGTTGGTAGTCGGCCACCGAGATCATCACGTTCGAGCATTCGCTGTGCAGGAAGACCGGCCCGGTGATGTTGCCGACGTTGCGGTTCACACTGATCGAGGTGGTGCCGGTCGCCCGGGCGATGCCGGCGGTGAAGCGGTCGATCACCTCGGCGATGCCGTCGAGAAACGTCGACACTTCGGCGGGCCGGTCGATCATGTCCGTCAGCAGCGTCTGCCCGCGGAGATCCAGGCCGATGTTCAGTACGCCGCTGAAATTGACGTCGCCGCGGACCTGGCCGTGTTTTGTCTTCAGCGCGTCGACCAGATCGGTAAGACGCTTGAAGGCCGGGCTCTCCAGCGCCGCGTCGGGCGAGATCTCGGGCGCGGTGAGATTGGCGGGGATCACCTGCGGGGAGGCGTCCTCCAGGTAGTCGACCCGGCAGCCCAGCATCTCGGAGATCAGGTATCCGGCCGCCAGGTGGACCGCGCCCACGACGGGGACGTCCCGATCGTGGTTCTGGCCCAGTCCGAACCGTCCCCAGCGCTCGTGCAGCGCGTTTTCCATCTTCCGCTCGACTTCGACGCGCCGGGCGGGGTGGAAGAAGAAATCCTGATCGAACGTGATCCCTTCGTGGTGATACCACCACGCGGGGCCGAGCACAATGTCGACCGGTAGCATCCGGTTTTGCAACTGCGGGTTGCGGCGGTAGGCCATGGCTGCCTCCCCAAGCCCCCTCTCCCTTTGGGAGAGGGTTGGGGTGAGGGCAGGATCACGTGCGACCGACCCCTCACCCAGCCTCTCCCCAAAGGGGAGAGGAGTCTTTGTGGAATACCTATTTTCCCATGAACAGCGGGCGTATGTGCCGCCGGTAGATGTTCTCGGTGACGTTGCTGGCGATCACGTCGGCGTGTTTCTCCAGTGCCCCGGTGAAGCGGTCACCCATCTCGGCGGCCACCTTGTAGCCGACGTGCAGCAACTGCCGGAGAGACGGGTTGTAGGCATCGCAGGTCGGATCGTGGCGCAGGGCCGCGGCGAAGGTCTCCCCTTCCCAAGCGTCCACGGTCGCCACCGAAGGCAGCCCGGCGGGATCGACGTCGATCACCGAGGCGTAGGGCGTGCAGAGTTCGTCGAAGCGGCCCAAGGCGGTGCGGTAAACCTCCTTGGCGATTTCCAGGCCGTCGCCCCCGGCGGTGGCCAGCCCGATCAGCTCCTCGAGCCAGGTGGTGCCGGCGGTCTTCAGGTGCACCCCGGCGGCGAACTCTTGCAGCGCCCGATACATGGGCCCGTAGATCGAGAACTTGTCGCTGCCGGAGTGGATGCTCAGCTTGAGGTTCCCGGGCAGGCCGAACCGGTCGACGGCCAACGCGATCACGGTCAGGTCCTGCTCGAATTCGGTGCTGAACTGCCGGACGTCTCCGGCGTAGTCCACGCCCTTGTTGAACCGGCCGGTGAACCGCGGCGCGATGGTTTGGGCGGGAATCTCCTGGTCGGCCACCGCGGCGAGGATCACCAGCAGCTCGACGGGTGTCTGTGGCTGGTCGGTTTCGTCGATCGAGATTTCGGTCACGAAGGCGTCGGTCCCCTTGGCTTGCCGAACGTGGCGATAGATGCGTCCGGCCTCTTTCACGGCCAGAAGGAATTTTCGTGCCGCGGCCTCGACGGACTGCCGTGTGATTTCCAGCGGCCGGTCCAGCCCGGGAACTTCAATTCGGCCCACGTAGGGGGTGTGCTTCTGGATGAAGCGTGCCAGTTCGTCGGCGTGGGGCGGGGTGCCGATCTGCTCGGCCACGTCGAGGGTGAAGAAATCGCTGGAGTCGATAAACGCGTCGACGGTTTTCAGGCCCACGTGATCGGCGTCGACGAAGTAAGGGCCGCTGAAGCCCCGGGACGCGACCGCCCGATCGGCCTCGGTGCGGACCTCCGCGGGGCTGCTGCCGAGGATCGCATGCTCGCGGTGCGACTTGTTCCAGACGGGCGTGATCGCGACACCTTGCCGGCCGGCCTCGATCACCGCATCGAGTTGGGCTGCGCCCTGGTGTGCGAACCGGTCGCCGATGCCGATGGAGTATTTGGGCAGATCCATCGAGGCTCTCTCTCCTGCTAGTCGGCCAGTTTCTTCATCAGCCAGGCCATGTTGGCGGCCAGGGTCTTGACCGTATCGATCCCTTCGGTATCGGCGGCGACCTCTCCCTTCTCGCGGCCGAAGGCGATGTTCCAGTAGGTCGATCCCGGCACGATCATTTCACTGATGAGGAAGAAGTAGTTCAACTGGGCGAAGGTGAAGTTCTGGCCGGCCCGCCGGGCGACCACGATCGCCGCCCCCACCTTGTGCCGGAGGAAGTTGTTGCTGTTACGGGAGACGTAGCCCACGCGGTCCAACAGCGACATGGTCTGCGGCGTGGCCGAGCCGAAGTAGACCGGCGAGCCGACCAGGATCCCGTCGGCCTGGATGAATCGCTCCACGATCCCCTCGAAGGCCGGGTCTTCCTGGACGCAGCCGGGCTGCTCTACCGATGCGCACCCACGGCAACCGGTGCAGGGCTTGATCGGGCGGTCGGCCAGCGAGAGCAGCTCGGTCTGGATCCCCTCCGCTGCCAGTGCGTCCAGGGCGGTTTGAACGATAAGGTCCGTATTGCCTCCGGGGCGCGGGCTGCCCGAGATACCGAGAACTTTCATCGAGGGCCTCCGTGAGTTGGCGGGCTGGAAGTTGGCAGGCTGGGGGGATTCTGCCGGAGTATAGCAGGAGCGGCGGCGGTTGGGTAGCGGCGCAGTAAACGGCGAGCGGCAATCTTGTGCCATAGCCGGCGGCCAACGGCCGGCGGTTGACTCCACGGGCCAGGCGGGCTAAAAAGGGGAATCGGGGCAGGTCCGGGGTGGATTGGGAAGGCCGGTCCCTCAATCGTTCCTTTCAGAAAGCGAGCCTAGCGCGGGATAGCCGCAACCAAAGAAGAAGAAGGGGAACCACCGAGGGCTCAGAGAACACAGAGAGGATTTGTTTGTTCCGTACTCTCTGTATTCTCCGTGTTCTCTGTGGTAGTCCTAATGCCTTCTACTACAAGACCTTAACGCAACCGCCGCTTGAGAACTTTGTGAAAACCTTAACGATCTTTGAAGTTAGTAGTACAGGAGGAGTGCCTCATGGAGTGCAAACAAGAGCAGAATCGGCAGTCGTGCAACTGTAGTTACGAACCTTGTTCCCGCAAGGGGATCTGCTGCGACTGCATCAGCTATCATCTCAGCAGCCGGCAACTTCCCGCTTGCTGCTTCCCCGACGACGCGGAGCGGACCTACGACAGGTCGTTCGGGCATTTCGCGCGTTTGGTAACGCAGAACAAGGTCTGAGGGCTGCAACAAAGGGATTTGACGCGCCAAATGCCAAAGTCACAGGGCAGCCCAATGGGTGACTGCCAAGACGAGGATTTGCGCACTCCAAGTCGACCGCCGCTTGAAGCTCAGATTCCTCGGAAGCAACCTCAACATGATAATGGATCTCTCCGGCGATGGGATCGACTAGTCCAGCATGAAGGGAATGACATTTTCTTCTCCAAACCAAGATCGCAGGGTACCCAACGATGTCTCCGAAAGCTCCTGAGTGAATAGCAAAGCCAATCGCTTTTTTGGGCGTGAACAAGTCACGTAAAAGAGGTTCCGATTCCGCTCGTAGAAATCGGCTTTGTTCGCCGGAAACCCGTTCGGAAACCATTTGAGAAATTGATCCCAATTGTAGTGGTTCCACCCTCTCCCCAGAACCACCAAGACATTCTCGAATTGTGCTCCTTTGACTCCGTGTTTGGTCGAGAACGGGGTATGGTCGTTGACGAAGAGAGCGAGGGATATGAGTTCCGTGTACGGAATCTCGCGGAGTTTGCTGGTCTGGCTCAACGTCCGAGATTCAGTGATCTCCTCAAGAGTTGCGTTTGCCAACTCGGTCTCACTTCCTTGCACTTTCTCTGGCAATCTGGGGCGGCAAGTCTCTTTCAAGAGATCTAAGACCTCGCCGATCGTCCCAGTCTTGCGAAGCTCAATCAATGACCGCATATCCTTTGCCCACGCCTGCTTGTCCTCAATACTTCGGATACAATCGGAGCGAACGCCAATCGTGGCGAACATCTCGCCATACCGACCATTCTGGAATGCCACAGACGCGGGCTCGACGGTATCGACAAGAAACTCAATATGGGGGTCTTCCTTCTTGATGAATGAATCGTTGTAGTGGAATGCACTGACGATTTGGGCGTAGTTCTGCTCTGCCCCCAAAACGGTATGAGTAAGCATCAGGATCTTTGTTGTTTGGGGATCAAAATCCCACCCTTCGTCAAACAAGCGTTGTCGCAGCCCTTCAAGAAACCTATGGGCATCTTCCGGCGGAAGGTCGCCTTTCCAATGGCTTCCTCCCCGCCGTGTCCCCACCCACGAATTGGAATGATACACTTTCACGGAGCCAGTTGCATCAGGATCTTTAACCTTCTGAGGAAGATCCGGGCGAATTCTGTTCAGCACCCCTACGACTTCCTTGACTGAGCGGAAATTCGCCTCCTTGCCGATATGGCTAAGATTCGCGTGTTCAATGAGTCCTATTCCATCACCATAGATCTTCTGCCAGCTATCCCCAAACAGTCCAATCAGAGGGCCAACGCGAGGAGCGATAAAGTGTTGCAAGATGCTGTTCGCAAAACCTGCGTTGGTGTCCTGATACTCGTCGATAAAAAGAATCGGAAAGCGAGTGCTAAGGATGTGTCGGAACTTCCTTTGCTCCATCAACGCCACTGCCAAAGTAAGGACGTCATCATGGTGTAACAGCAGGTCGGTATCGTTTACGTGTCGATACCCGAGGTCATAATCAATCCTTCGTGTTCCCACGCCGCCCGCTTCTTCCAGTTTTTCAGACCATGCATCAATCTCAGGAACCTTTGCTCTCAGGTGCGGCTGGAAACTCTTGATCAGGTCCCAGCAATATGAGTGAATCGTCGAACCGTGGACAGCGGGATGCCCGTCGGTTCGTGAGATGATCTCATTGGTTGCGACATTGGTGTAGGATATGCAAGCGACCTTCTGGCTCTTCCGCAGAAGTGTAGCCCCTTGTTCATCGATGATTAGCCTAAGGGCCTCAACAAGGGAATACGTCTTTCCTGCGCCAGCACCTGCTTCCATCCTGAAGTTCTGTCGCGACCGGATGCACTCGTACATCTCGTCGAGTGCCTTTTGGGCCGCGATTTCTGCCGGATTGGTTTGCCGCGCCTCAGCCATCGGCGTTTCCTTCTGCTTCTTCTGCCGTTGGAGCTGCCGCTTCTTCACCAGAAAATGCTGTAGAAGAAGCATTGCCTGCGAGCCATCGTAAGCCCTCCTCAATGTAAAGTGGTGTCATCCAATCGACCTTCTCAGTGGCATATTCCAAGGCAAAATCGGTCTTTTTTACTTTCTCGGCAGCCTTCCACGCTTGGGCTTCCCTCTCGTTGGCACTCTCTCCGGTAATTCCAAATCTATCTGGATTCGCCAACATAAAAGCGTCTTCAAAGCTTCGACCACATGCGTCTTTGTCAACATGAGGGATTTGGAAAGCCAAACGTAGATTGCCCTTCGTCTTTTGTGTAGGATTCATAGCTAATAAACCACCACAAGAAGGATCTTCCCCCGCGGAGCTCTTTAGCCAAGAATTGATGCAACTGTTACTGCTTCGTTCACCTTCGGAAACCGGGCATTTTTTCTGTTCAATGATAGGCTCGCCATCCTTATTCTTCTTTTCTGTTTCCGTTCCCTTGGTAGCATCAATATCCGTGATGACAAGCGTACGAAGGTTCAGGAAATCAAGAAGCCTGAAGAATATGTGTGCGTAAGCACCTCCGACCTCCATA
>SDBV01000408.1_pt1 | contig 61518 bp, 68 predicted proteins | sample 2277081 | NCBI WGS metagenome assembly SDBV01 (sample SAMN10402039, study PRJNA504765) | marine sediment metagenome | isolation source: marine sediment core GS10_PC15, 223 cmbsf | place: Arctic Ocean: Southern Knipovich Ridge | collected 2010
AGACATAAGCTTCAGTGTGGGAATTTTGATTTCGTAGGCGAGTGTTCTCAGTGCGCCAAGTTTCGCTGAACAATCAATGATGTACATCGCCGTTTTCGAGCGATCCGTGTGATAATGTTTCGACGAACGCTCGTCGATACTCTTTCTCAGCACATACAATGAGTCATACACTCGTTTTGCTTCTTCATAACGCGGATGCGTCACATTCATTAGATTCACGACGACGAAAAAATCATTGACATTGAGAGACATGATGAAAGAGAGAGAGAGACCAGGGGCACCACACTCAATATCGCAAGGTATACCTCTGTTCTCTCTCTCTCTCGGAATAAAAATGGATTTTTATGTTTTATGTGAGATCGTCGCAAACAAGATTCGAAATTATCCTAAGCATCAATTTCGTGTGACGTGGCGTGACAACGACAAGAATATAGACATGATGGAAACGCAACATGTATCCTTTGGTTGCCACGGCTGTGGGATGGATCCAGCGTACGGAATGAAGTCTCATGTGGACATTCTTATTTCCTTCGGGAAAGATTCATGGGGTAAAAGCGATTGTCCAAGCAATGACAGTCATTTGATTCGACAACGAGGAAAATCTCATTTCCCTATCCAAGGCCGAATCGATTGGGTTGACGACGACGACGACGATTTTGTAAATCACGTCGAAGAAATGCTGAAGATGAAAAACACATGGATCATTAAGCCGAAGCTGTTTGTGCCATTCCCAAAAAACGTGTGTATCACAGGCGTGGAAATCATAGAGAAAACCGACGACTGAAATAATTTGCTAGTCAGAGCTGCTGCCAATCGTGTGCATCTATTCTCTCTCTCTCTCTCTTCTATAAAAATGAATATTATCGATTTTCCTAATGAAATACTTTGCTTGCTATTGAAACCTCTGCTGTTGTCGAGTCCTGAGACTCTCGCTTCTGTCACTTGCACGTGTAGAAAAATGGCAGAAATTGTCGAGTTCATGTATGAACAGAATTCGATTGCGAGGGGGACGCAATATTTTCGTGACTACACCAACTCTTGGTTGAATGCTCACGTGATGGAATGTCGTCTGCGTAATTTCTCGAAATGCGAAGGCACCATTGTGACGTATATGGATTCACATAGCGAGTTAATAATGTGTGAACATTTCAAAGTAAGACACATTAATGCTACAGGGATAAACTTCGTGTATCCCTATGATGATGATGAAAACGACGTAATTTACATACGTCAGGCGCAAAAAAAGTATTTATGCGACCACGACATGGTTATTATTAATTTCTGTTATCACAAGGTTTACATGGCATCGTCTTTCTGGCTGTATGACGTACGCTATCTGATTTCGAAATGCCTGAGCACAACGACAACGCTGACAATAAATGAAGATGTGAGAGGTGTGGAGTTGGTCGACCGACAGAAGAGATTTCGCGTGCGATTCGAATGCACGAAGTTACATGGCAACGCCCTATTCGTATTCATAAAATTGGCGGACGATATTAAACATTTCAGTCTTGTATCCAAACTCATGTCGGCTATATTCGATGCTTTTCAATTGAGTTGGAAGCTGTCATTAGAAAAATATCAGGGATTTTACATATGTGGGAACGACTGGCGTGAACAATCTAGTTTTCATGTATTTAAAACGCGGATGCGTACAGCAGCGGACCACGTATACAGAGGAGCTAATTATGTGGAGGCGACCATTGCACCTCATGTTAGATTAACAAGTAGTAGTGATATATTATAATACTAACAACCGCGCAATTTCAAAATCACAACAAGTGTGGATTTCGGGAGGATCTGATAACTTTCCAGAGTGCGATCGTCTTTCAGCTCTTTTCCAGCAAAGACGAGTAGCTGTTGATCAGGAGGAATTCCTTCTTTTTCTTGAATCAGCTCCTTCAATTCTTTAACTGTATCATCATGAAGATCGACATGCAATTCAAACTTTTTGAGCGTAAGAGTCTCCACAAAAATTAGAGTTTCCGTACTGCGCCATCTCTTCTTCGTCATCCAAATATCAGCCGGAGGCTCGGCTCCGAAGACTACAACGTACAAAGCACGCGCAACTGCACGACGCGAATCTTTGAGAACTTCGGGATCAGCAGTAGCAAGAAGATCATGATCAATGTCGATACCTAGAGCCTTTTGAAATTCACGGTATTGTTCTGTCATCAAAATGAAAGAATGCCAAGCCTCATCTATGACGAGAGAGGGAGATATGAGATTCTTAGGAAAACTACCGAGTTTCTTGTTGTCATTCTGAAGACGAACGACTAACAAGAGATAGCGATAGAGTTCACAAACAATCTGATAAGCATTTCTGTGTCCTTGAGACGTCAAATATTTCTCCAAATCGGAGAAATACGTCCAGACCTTGCTCGAGCGAGTGAGTGCAATATAAAATGAGGACATGATTAATAATCATTAAAAAGGATAATATAAGTAACATTAGACAAAGAAGAGAAGAGATGCATTTACTTCATGTGCCACACTTCCGGATCGACGTTGCTCTTCTTTACTATACGTTGGCCACCGAGGTGTCTGTGTGCTACCTCAATTCCCACAGCATATTGGTCAATTTCTTGTGTGATCTTCTTCTTGGTATCGAAGTCGAAGTCGTGCATAGTTCCGTCGAATTCTAGTTGCAAATGCTCGCCGAAAAAAAAGCTAAATTTCAATGGCGTGCTCAAAGGACTAGCGCGCATTTTTGCTTCGAACTGATAATTGAAGTGCTCTTGCGCCACAACGAACTTCATGACGTTGCCAACAAGTTGTTGTTCGATCTTCACTGGCATGAAATCGAATTTGTGTTCCTTTTCGTCGACTATTACTTTGAAAATCTCATTGCGAGAATCCACACTCCAATCGAATATTATTGTCGACATTGTTTTCAGAAAGAGAGAAGGTGCAAACAAAAATACAATAGCTCTTCACAGCTTTCTCTTGCGTCGCGCGGTGCCAGCGCCCAAATGTAGATTGTAAGCCATCGTTATACCGCGACCGCTCAGTGCGAGCGCGCCGGCCACGAGCATAACGAGAAGCGCCGTGACGAGCACACTCCAAAGCACCCAAAAAATCTTCTGCTCCTCGTCCTGGGGAGTCGGCGCCGGTACGCCGAATTCGTTGGCGGCGAACTCGTCGACGATCAACGCCGGTATGTAGACAAAGAAGTGCACGATCGCCGTGCTCGTGACGAACCAGCGGCGCGCGCGCCTGTTCTTGAACCAGAGTCTCTCGGCCTCGGTCGGCGCCCAATAGACAACGAAGCCGTACATCAGCAAGTAGAGAATGATCAGGGCGCCGGCGTAGATCAGCGTGTGCCACGGTCGAATGCTCTGATTCTCGGTGCCGACCAAGAGATAGTCGGGAATGGCAGCCGACGCCGCCAGAATACTAATGATGATGATGTACTTCATTTGCGCGGGCCCGTCATCGGGGTATAACACGCGCGCAAAGTATAACACTATCATAATGACGAGGACGATGCCGAAAATAATGGTAAGCGACAAGCCGCGAGCCAAGTCGTCGTCGTCGAGCAAAAAGTAGACGCCGCCCGTTAATGTGATCACGACCAACTGAAAAATGTAGAGCCACGGCGAGAAGCGACGTTCGGCGCCCGACCAAATATCCGGCGTGGCGAGACGCGGCGACTGCTGTGCCGCCAATACCACTATGCCCGTGAGTATGCCGAGTGCCGTGACGCCGACCTGCGTGACGTGAACGTGAATGTCGAGCGGCGGCTCATCGAACCGATGAACGAACGTCCACGTCAGCGAAAACCACACGAGAGCTTGCACCGCGGCACCGAAAAATGGATCGTGCGTCAACAGCACGCCCAGAAAGCCGTACATGAACTGCTCCGGCAGAATCGTTGATAGCACCATTTTTTTTTGTTTGTTTATCTCTCTCTCTCTCTCTCAAATTATCTGTATCTCGTCAGCCCTTACTTTTTGTATGAATTCATTATGTATAAGCGCGTAAAAAAATCCAAGACATAGAGTCTTTCTTTTTTCATTCTCGGCGCATCTCGACAATGTGGAGTGAGTACTTTCAGAATAGCTATCGCGTCAATGCATCTCTTCCGGATGGCGTGCTCATGGAGTATGTCACGCAAGCATCCGCCTTTGCAGCAACGAAGCAATTGCCAACTTTCGCCCGAGAGACATGGTATCATGACAAGAAGAAGAAGCAAGGCGAAGCGATGGCCTATCGATACTATCGCGCCTCCTACATGGAATTCTACGCGAGCTGCATCGAACGCTTCGCTCCGTACTATGAGTTGATTCGTGAGGAGTTACCGTGTTCACTCTTTTTCGACATCGAATGCATCAAGCGTAGCGAGGATACATTCGATGACTTGCTTCGACTGGAGACGACGGCTCTGGAGGCAATGTCGAAATTCGCACTGGAGCAAATACCGCGACGCACCGTCATCAACACCATTGTGCTCGATGCGAGCAACTCAGAGAAGTTTTCGCGACACTGGATTCTTCATTTGGATCGCTGTCTATTCGCCAACAACTACGAGACCGTACTGCAATGGGTGCACGCCTTCCTCGAGTGGTTCAAAAGTCATGACGAGAAGAGCGCCGAAAAGCTGACGGATTTGCTCGATTTATCAGTCTACTCAAAAAATCGCCTGTTTCGCATGCTTCACTGCGCCAAGGTAAAATCACCGCAGCGTTATCTACGTTGTGTGCGTCGTGTCGGCACGTTCGAGTACGACGACGATGACACTAGAAACGTTTGCACTTGGCTACGCTCGCTCGTTCAAATTCGTTGCGACGACCCCACCATCGATTTGACAGTGTCATTGTCCGGCTCGAAAACGAAGTTGCCATCACATTCGTCATGCGCCACCACCGTCAAGAGTGGTGGTAATTGGCGCGTGCTCGATAATGTTTCGCAAGATTTGAAACGCGAGCTGATTGCACTTCTACGCGAGCACTACTACACGAATTATAGCACGACGGGGAACTTCGACGTGACACTGCGACGCTGCGAAGAAACCGCCGCAAAGATTCTTATCGTGCCAACGTTGCTATACTGTCCCTTACACGAACGCGAACATAACACGCACGGTGCCTCCTACATCATTTTTGATTGTGATGCACGCATCGCTCGAGCCTATTGCTACAAGCGTCGACACCACGTCAAAGAGAATGGACATGTGTTTGCCTTGCTACAGCCGGATGTGTGTGCACGTTTCGCTGCCTTATAATTTTGTGCACTCAAAAATTACAACATCGGTTTACAGTTGGAGTGAATCTATGGATTGACAGATGGCACGCGCGATGTGTTGACCGCCGAGATCACTCGGTTCGACACTAGCTACATACAGGGCGCGATTACGCGGATCCAGAAAATCAAAGAGTCGCAAACGCTTCAAGGATCGATCTTGCAATAGCAAATTGTCAAATACCGTACGCAACGCTTGTTGTGCAATCCATGGATAGTCATAGTAACGCAACGCACGCATGACTCGGTTGGCCCAACCATTCTGAGGGATCTCGCACGGATAATATGGCGCACACATGATCACACTGGCACTATTGTTGCCGCGCAACTGTGCAAGATACGACTTCAAATGTTCTTCGTAGTATTGACGTAGACTGGAAATTCCAGGCGCCCAGCCGAACAAACTCGGTAGCCACCAACCAAAAACGCCTGACCAGAGCAATGCGACGCCAACGCTGGAAGCGAGACCTACTCCTGGACCGAGCAAAATGTCATTGCCACCAATGCTCACGACAAAAACGTCTTTCTCCGAGTCGAAATTGTCACGTGCGAACTCCTCTTGGTCTGAGAGTCCATGCTGCGCTCGTGTAATCAATTTAGCCTCTTCGGCTGCGCAACACAAACACATCCATCTTTCAGGCAAAAGTTTATTCACGTGATAAGCCACGTCGGGTACGAGCAGCGAGTTCGAATCGACAATGGCTCGCTCGTACAAAGTTGTGTCTGTGTGCGGACGTAGACATTGCTCCTCACGCACCCATGCCTTGTTGTCGAGTGAACTATCACCAACAAGCCAAATGATATGTGGTCGTTCATTATTGCTGATGCGTGTGGCTCGCAGTAGAATATCACGTAGACTCTCGACGTCATAACCAAACCATCGACTGTACATTGAATTGACTTGCGACATTAATAAATATTATCAAGTTTTTTTGAAATTGTATGCGTATCGTCTCTCTTCGAACTCTTTTTTTAACACACACATGCAAGGAATTCTGACTTTTTTTTCGGACGAAATACTCGTGAATATTTGTAGATTTTTGCGTGATGACAAACGCTCACTTTGTCATCTCAGTCAAACGTGTCATCGATTTCACAACGTCGTGAACAATGAACTTATATTGTGGGACGATCTCTTCGTCGAACCAACTTATTGTAATGGCAAATGGTTTTTACAGTCACTCGGCGGTGCCTATGCGCTTGCACTGACGACGACAAAAGAGACGACGACGACGACGACAATAATAATCGAGAATTTATTTCAACTTCGTGCGGTTCATTTACTTCGTTATGTATTGTCGCACTGGTCCGGCTTGGAACATTGCCAATGGAACACCATCATCACATATTTACTGTCCGTAGATCAATATTATTATATTCACTTGATATTGGATCGAATATCGTGTTCTATTAAAGGAGGAGTGTTGGCTCTCGCTCTCTCGCATAGCCACGACCGCATTTTTTCAGATCGCGAGCGTGCGATAGAGCATGTCGTGTTGCTGCATCAATTGCACACACATTGTAATTCGACAGACGTAGATAAACTTGGAGAATGCTTACGGACTCTATTTGTCATATTTGTGGCAGGACATGGGCAGCAGCAGTACAACGCGATCTTTTCAATGCTTCAAATTATCAATTGCGAAAACGCATCTGCGGCTGAGGTCAGAAAAAATTTACTTGCTCTCAGCTCCGTAGACAGAAAGGTTTTCGAATATGTATTGTTCGAGTTTACTCGTGATTACGGACAACGGACATAGAAAATCCTGTCAATTCTGATTAAAATTATTTATTGTTGCGAACTCAAAGTGACAAATTCGTCGATTGGTATCTCGACAGGAAGCCTCGGATCATACCATCTCTTGACTACTAAGGAGACAAAATTGTAGTGTCTCTCCTGCTTGCATTCGACGTCGGTTTTGGTACGTAGAATGTTCGTCATTAGAGTTGTGAGCGTCTTGATTACCTCGTTGTCAGGATTGGCAAGTGGTCCAATTTTCCAATGTGATTTTACGATACCTCCATTTTCTCCGTAGTAACAGGCCTGCGGTTTTGGGGGTTTACGATAGTACTCACCTTCAAATAGCCATTCTTCATGGATGATTTTTTTGCCAGTAAGATCGGAGTGAATCTCGGCAGGCAGATCGTTGTCTCGATGACGAGCGCCCATCTTGTACCACGACTTATGCATCTCGTTGTCGTCATAATCAAATCTGATGAACGATGGGTGATTGTCGAAACTATGCTTATTGCTAAGATAGAACCATTTTATGTAGAATGGTTTTTTAGTCTCTTCTATGACGATTAGGGCTGGTTGAACACACTCATGCAAGTAGGGACGCATTGGCGTTAAGGCATCGATGTTCCAACCAGTGAGTTGCGCCAGATGCTGTAAAAAATCATCCCGTGAACATTTCACACTGTGCAATTTACCACAAGGAAGTGTTGCATAGTAGACGTAGCCATTCGGCGTTTCATAAAAAGGATCTGCACTTTCTATCGAACGCACGACGAACCGAGATTTCATGCGATCTTGCACGTTCGGATCGAGCGAATATAATCCGATTTCTTTGACAGTCGATACGAGTGCAACCCACGCAGCGGCACTCGTCTCAGCGATATAAAACCATATTTCAAGAGATAGAAGATCGAGAGCAGATTTTGTAGGGGTAGACATAATGAACGAGAGAGCAAGAAGCGACGAACGATTGTTGACGACGATCAGCACTGACACTTTTTGCATCACTCCTCTGCAATTATGTCGATTTCATCTGGCTTCGAACTCTTGGATCTGAACTACGATATCTTCGATGATATATTCAGTTGGCTCGATTGGCGATCTCTGCTAACATTGAGACTGACTTGCCACTTTCTCAAAACCCAATGCGATCGTTTACCTGAACGCCTGCTCTACGAGAAAATCTTCAAACACCTTGTACCAATAGAGCTGTTGACACATTTTCATTATCCCGGCATGCTGAAAGTGGATTCATACAAACGTCTCGTCGAATCTGTCAACGCTCATGCTATCACCACGTTTGATCTTCTATGTAGAATATTGCATCATTACCGTTCGGGTAAAGTCGATTTTAACTCCTACGTCACCCCTTTCCCTCCGAGTACAAGTATAAAATTCATCAAGTACTATCGAAATGAAAATGGCGAAATGGGCACTTTTCATGATTTCGAGTACGAAGACTTACTGGACTATTTAGACGATTACGGTATCAAGGTTATGATAGAGAAAAAGACGTCGCACGACGTCACATATCCTTACGCGAACACTGACGATGTACGGCCATATAAATCAACGTATCACGTACTTCTTTTAGGCATTGGTTTAATTCAGTGTCCACTTTGTGGACACTACTTCCCGTTGATTACGTCCGATGTAGAAACGTGTTGGTGCTGTCATCGTACAATATGTTTCGTTTGCGCAGATACGTGCTTCCGATGCACGAAAAAAATTTGTTATTCATGCGAGAGTTTTGAAGGATGTGATTACTGCTATGGACGTTTTGTCAACCGTTGTACGAACTGCGAGGACGTACTTTTTCGAAGTGTGTTTGACGATATGATATCTGAGGAATTATGGGGAAAAGCTTGTTGTGAACGATGCATTGACAACCATGTTTGCTATCGCGAAACATGTAGCTGGACGTTTGATTGCGAAATTTGTTGCCAACGCGTTCGCATCTGCCAACGATGTCATAATGGCGTATGGCCAAATCATTGCAACGAGTGCCTGCCGGAAGAATTTCAAGAAAGTGAATTGGAAGAATTTCAAGAGTGCTTTTCGCAAACTTATTCCCTTCAAAATCGTCACATTACTGAATTTTTCGCAGTGACATCAAAAGTAAATGTGTGAATCGAAGAACCATAAATATTATCAAGTTTTTTTTTCAGACAATACTCAATCTATGTCTTCACGCGCAGCGGCAATATTCAAATACTTCATGACGATGAGGTATTCCTTCATAATGTTTTCGGCGTCGTGCACGGCTCGATGATCGTGATCGACGTCGGGCTGCTCCGTGTCCGGTATGTTCAGAGCGGTGCGAACGGCTGCACTCGATGAGAATTTAAAATAAATTTCGTCGTTGAGACTGGCGCGCGCTATGCCGCGAAAGAAGGCGTTCGTGTCGATTACGGTGTTGAAGCGCGAGCGTTCGTTGTCCGAGAAAAATGTGTGCAACGGATAGTGATCGGCGTACGTCGTCAAGTATTGTGAGACCCATGCAGCATCGAAATACGCCGCATCGGTGACGAAGCGCACACGAGAGCTGTCGCCGCCGGCGTAGCGTTTGCGAACTTCAAAGACCCATTGCACGAAGGAACGCATGACGGCCTCGGGGCTGGTTTGGCACGCCAATATCTTCGCCTTTTCGCGCGGCTTGTGCACGTCCCAGAATTCCTTCTCGCATTGCGGCTCGAATCCGCGGCCCTTCGGAATGTTCATGTGACCTTCGAAGCGCGCCAGCACGCGACGCTTGTCGACGTCCTCCACTGCCATGGCAACGGCGCCGAGTTCGGGCATTGCATTTTTCGTCAGGCAGCCGCCAATCGTCTCGACGTCGAACGCAATGCCAATGACACCGCACGGCTGGTAGTGCTCCGCATTCAGATAGAATTCTGAAACAATATCAGACATGTTTTTTTAAAATGTACGTAACAACAACTACAGCAGTCAGTCATCGTTGTCTATGTAGAAAGTAATGTCAGAGAGTGTGCCTCGGCGAGCGTGCGCAACTCGCCGATACTGTGCGCGTGCGCATAGACGCAGTAGTAATTGTGCGAAAAATTGCATTGCAACGGCAATCTCATGGAGTAAATGGCATTCTCGGGCACGGCACCGCCATTCTGCCAGCACAACTCCGAGCGCTGCTTCACGGCGAATAGGAACAGTGCTGCACAGTCGCGTTGATCCCACAGGTGGCGATCCTCGCTGAGCCGTTGCAGATTTCGTGGCATGAGTCCAACGCCGAAATCACCTTTGATTAGCGCGAGCGACTGCGGGTTCATCGCGTCGTAGAGTTCGTGCGCGTGCGGCGTCCGCTTGGCATACATTAGATGTATTAGCCGCGCTGTTTCATCGTCCTCGGACGACGTAGTCATGCAAGCAAAAGCAGTGATCGTGCGTTGCACGCTCCACCAAAGCACGTGTGATCAATCGATAGAGCGCGAGGGAGCGCGTTTGCGGTGTCGCGCGTTTCTTCCTCTGCGCGTCGTCGTCGTCGTCGCCCAAAACATTCCAGGCATCGTATATGACGGCAAAGATTTTTTGTGGAGGCACCAGCACGCGGACGCCATCCCTAATGCCATCGCCGAGAAGGCGACATAACAACGGAAAAATGACGCGTTTGAGCGAGACGCGACGCAACGTCTTGGTGACGACGTCACCCAGCGTCGCCTTTATCATGTCCAGGAATGCCAACGATACGTGCGTCATATGATCGATGGTGCTGACGTCCAACGACCGCAAAAGACGCGGCGTAACCGGATGCTGCGCCAGCGTCCAACGCACGACGAGCGCGCGATAGTCGAGCAAGCTCAGCGCGTGCTTCATCGTCGTGTTGCGCAGTGCGCCGCGCCAATTCACACTGAGGCGCAGCGTGAATCTTCGCAGGCTCTCGCGATTCGCGCGTGTGAAGTTGTCTGTGGAGCCGAGCCATTCGACGAGTAAGTCGCGCATCTTGTGTCGCAGCAATTGACGATTTTCCAGTTTTCGCAGACGACGCATGTTCGCCTTGGCGTCGAGCGACATGATGGTGGGAACGTCGGCGCGCCACACATTATTGTAGCATTGCGCCGTCAGTGGACACACCGACGTATGATCGCCTCCCTCGACTTGCAACTGACATTCGCGTTCATTGCAAATGTGCGTGATGCCGCTCTCTCCGCAAATGAATACGTCGCCATACAAGCACTTCAACAAGCACTGACTAGTCACGCAATTGTGCTCCTGCGTCGATATGAGTCGAGGCGCGTGTGTTTTCGTCCATTTGGCTTGCGCGTTCCTGACAGCGTCGTCGTGCCGAGAGGGTTGTCGCTCTCTGAGCGACGAGAAATCTTCCCAAATGTCGACGAAGTCGGTTGTCATAAAAAAAAAGTGCACGAGAGAGAAGAGAAGTGTTGCGCGTTTTTCGTTTTAGTTCACTAAAAAATAGACATCGGCTTATGAGCGAGAAGAAAAGAAGGATATGTCGGGCGTGTGTTCGGGCGTCGTCAGATTGAACGTGTTGCACATATCTTCTATGGAGTTACCTGCAATGTCGTGCGCTATCGACTTTATACACGATGTCAGCAAAGGTTTCAGCGCGAGAAAATCGCAAGCGTTCAATAAATCGAGCTTTTCACGCATTTCAAAATTCGTGAAGAACAGATCGTCTGTTCCACTGACATCTTCGCAGGCACCGCCATACCATTGACATATCTTCTCGAGTACGTTGGCGCGTACCATTGGGACCGGATAAACGTAAGAAGCCTCAGACGACGACGACGACGAAACGAACGGCACGTTGTTTACATCAAAATCGTCTAACATATCTTTCAACGTTTTACAACTCTCGGCGAGTCCCATGGGAATGACAACAACTTCTCCTTCAGTACATTCGATTTGCATAGCAATATTTTTTTTTTTCTAACGACACGCAGAGGAGAAAACGTCGAATCAAAAAAAAGAAAGAAAGAAGGGAAAAAAATCAATGCTAAAATATAGCGAAAACGACAATCTCCAAATAAAACAGTCAGAGAGAGAGAGAAGACACGAAAAATGTATAGCGCCCCGAGCGACGATCCCTTCACATTCGATATGTCCGTGCGCGTCAGCGTAAATCAAGTAGAAGCTGCCAGGCTCACGAGCGTTATGGAGTTGCCGGCCATGAGCATACAGCGTCTTCTGCGGGACATGCTCGAGCACGGCGCTTGCGCGCACGTGGGGAACGTCGATATTCTACAGGGGGATAGCGGCATCCTGTGGCGTTCATTTCTTACCGAAGCCACGCACATGCTAGTTGTTATGGGTGCGGTCGTTTTTGAGTGGTCGAGTAACGACGACGTCGAATACAAGCACGTGCCATTTACGATTCACGGCGTCTACGGTCGCGACTACTATCTGCTGACGAATGCGATGCTGCGTCAAAAGAGGCGCATGGCGCCGTTTGTCGTTTCGCGATATCTCAATCACATGACGTCATCGCGACCGAAATTAGATTTTCTCGACATCGACTGGAATGTGTACGTTCTTCATCCGGCCGTCGTTTTCGCGCCGGACGTTGTAACGGCCGATTTGCGTTCGCCAATGTACACGATCTCGCGCTCGATGCGACATCAGGCCGTCATGGAAAAGTGCAACGAGGAGGCGAGCATCATGCTTTGTCAGCCAATGATTGTGACGGAAACGTCCGATAGCAGCGAGGGCCTCGGCCCCGCTGCCGCCGGTGCAGCAATGAACAGAGCACAAGCTCAGGAAGCTAATCATATACGTCGGGGGGAAGCACATGCGAAGCAAACCGATGCTCTGAACACCTATAGCAATGAGGCCATTAAACTGAGCAGACATCTCACGATTAAAGTAAACAAGTCGATACGTCACGACGACGACGACGAGAGACGCACAGAAATCACATTTCCGCCGCCACTCCCGTATGAAATTCCGAGCGGACGGCGGCTCGCTCGTCAAGTCGAGCCGCAGCCGCCACCGCACTACGTCTATCAGTCGCAGTATTGGCGAGATGTCGTAACGGCCACGCTCGGCGTGCCCTATCAAATTCTCACCGGTGACATACGCACCTATCAGCACTCGGCGCAGCGTGCGCCACGCGCCGACGAACACGCCGAACTGCGCGTGTACGCGCGTACACTGCGTGCGTGGGAGCACATCTATGAGACGTTGCTGTCACAAATCTGGACACACATGCTTCAAGAACCGACGACTGTGAAATACGAGAGTCGCTGTCGCCGCGAAATCGAAAGTGATATGGCGAGAGACACACCGTCGGAATCGTCTAGCGCCGCAACGTAGTTGTACTTTTTTTTTGGAATTTAATCAACATATACAGAACGACAACGTCATTCCTTTTGCAAGCATGCGATGTCACATTTGTAATAGCAATGAGGCACGACGCCTCCTCGGCAAAGAAGCGCCGCAATTGCAGGTATGTGCCGAGGAGGCATGCGCACGAGTGGCCGTGCTCGCGCGTCAGCAACTTCTCGTTGCGATGCCCGCATCAAACGAAAACATCACACTAGTGGATTTCCCGCCTGAAATTCTGTTAAATATCGTTATACAGTTGGGAGATGACATGGCAGCCCTGCAGACGTTGACTCGGACGCATAGCTATCTCGGTGCCATCGTGCGCGAACGCGCACTCTGGTGGCGACTCAACGAAAACTTGCTCTCCGAGATCGATTTGGAGGATTATAAAACAGATCCACGTAGTTTCACACAACGTCTATTCCAAGTGACAATGGAAAGAGCGCGCGTGCAAGCCGATAATCACGTGCCGTCCCGAGACGATTCATGGCATAAAACACTAACGTTGATTTTTTCCATACGAAAATTTCTCGTGCCCGCAGGTCACGTGAGTCTCGCCAAATTCGCCGATCATTTGCGAGAGCGCACGGCCGCGAGCGACCAACTACTCTCGAGTGAGCTGCTTGCCGCACTCATGGAACTGACTCGCACCAAGGCACATCAAGTCGACATACTGCCCGCCGTGCGATGGATGACGCGCAAAATTATCCAATTCGACGCGGCGTCCTCAGCGGAGCGACCGTTGGCGGCGTTTAATTTTGAATTCTACATGCAAGCCATAGAAGGGGCGATGCTGCAGGGAGCTGTCGCCCTCACGCGAATACTAGTCGACGCACTCGATCAACCGCACGTGCAATTGTCGGCGAATGGCATGCAGCAGATCATTAGTCCAACGTGGGGTCTCGACGGACAGCTCATGCAAGCACCGTTAATTCAAATGCGAAATTATCAATCCGGACTCTGGTCTACGCTGTTGCTCATGGGCAGAATACGATTTGAACAATTCACCGCAGAAGAGCTTCACGCTAAATTCTGAGATATAAACTACTTGATCGTGGAAGTTATGCCAATACCAGCGCCGGCGGATCAGGATGAAGAGTACGATCGACTGTTGAAGACTTATTTCAAGTCGGCGATGAGCCACGCATATAATTGGTGGGTAATCTATCCCATGATGACGCATAAAAACGTGCGTACGCGTCATCTCCCTAAAATTGTCATAAAATTTCTGGAGGAAGACGAAGAAGACAAGTATCTGCTGAAACTACTACGACGACGCGATGCGCGTGATGGAGACTTCTTTACATGGCTCCATGAACGTACGAAAATTTTCAGATTGAATATCTGAAAACGAAAGTGATGCAAGACAGACAGACGTTCTGCAAATTGTACCTCTTTTTTCTCGCTCGCAAATGAATTATCGTTCTGAATGTACTTGCTGCGGATGCAGCTTTCTGAAATCAGATCAATTTGAATCGTGTGTTTCATGTGGGCAAGATATGTGTTCTGGTTGTTTGGAGTTTTGTCTATCGTGCTGGACTTCTGTGTGTCGGGATTGCCTTAAATTTTGCGAGTGCCGACAAGAAGAATGTTGCAAAAACTGTTTGCAACAATGTAAACAGTGCGAACAACGATGCTGTGCATCATGTGTTGAATGCTGTGAGTCGTGCGAGACTTCTCTGTGTCAACGTTGCGTTTGTGTTTGTGAATGTGGGATAGTGTATTGCCGAGAGTGTTCGCAATACTGTAAGCAATGCAAACAACAATATTGCGTGTCGTGCGGTATCGAACATCATTTCGTTTGTTCACAAGTGTTGACGACGATGCCAAAAAACAAACAGAGATCGACGACGATTTCTACTCCTCAAAAAAGTTGTCATTAGAAAAAAATGAATCATACGTCATGGGTTTCACTGCTTCTTATTACTTTCTTCTGTCCATAGAAATAACGGACTCATCCCTTATCACTCATTTCGCGCGCGCGTTTTCTCGATCTATAACTGAGGTTGCGGGAATCCGACAATGCATTCATAACACTTTTTCAACTGTTGAACGCCAGTGACGGCAGTATGAGGACGTGGTTCTGGCAACAATCCACAACTCAGACTGATACTATCCAAACTAAAATAACGTGACGGTGATGGTTCTGTCATTAACATACGTGATACCCAAGACTTTTGCCAGTAATCGGTTTGTGCGCGTTGTCCCAGCGCATGAAAAGCCGACATTAAATCGAACCAATGATATGGCAGCGCTTCTTGTTCATTCGGATTAGTAATGATATGCTGCAGGAAAAAGGCACGATCCATGATCGGATTTTGACAATAGAATTTTATCTTTTGACGATGCGTGTTCAAGTCACGAATGAGTTTCATGATGTCAGAAGCTACTGTATCGACAGGTCGTCCTTCGGTTTGCAAGGACTCCCAGGTGATATTATTGATTGCCAAAGCGGGAGCATGCTCGCGTTCCCATGTACGTTGATTCTTCGTCGTTGAAGGTAATGCAATGTATTGTGAATAACTGCAAACATCGCGCCCTGTAATTTCTTCTACGATATCAAATGCGATGTGTAATGGATGACATTTTTTCGAATCTAGACCATCAGTTTCCATATCGAGAAATATCAAAAAAGGAGGGAGAAAGGCCATTTTCTTATGCGGAAAAAAGAATTTATGAAAATAGAGAAAAGAGGCGAATCGACATCATATTCTCGTGGCATTTTTTTTTGACTCCCTCGTCTCTCTCTTTCATTATCATCATCATCATCATGCCTTTTTTTTGTGTCGATTCTTCATTGAACTTTATTAAACTTGACGGGACGTCGCGGCATATTACAAATATCACGCAGAATGTCATCCATATTGAAGGGCGATTCCCAGTAGGCCCAGGCCTCCGAGGCGTCGATCTCGAACGGCGAGCCGACGACGAACCAGAAGATGCCTTTGAAGAGAAAAATGAAGGTGAAGGGCGGCGTGAGCGCCGCCGCGATGATAAAACTTCCCGTGTTCAACCACGTCGTTATCGGCAGTACGACGAAGAAGTGCAGAGCCATGACCATGTAGATTTGCGTGTGACGTGCCATGCGCACGGCACGCCGTGACACGCGTCGACTCATCAGTACTTCGGTGATGAAATTCGTCGTCGAGGCGAGGCGACGCTGTGTCGATGGCTCGCCGTCCGTTGTATTCCACATGTCGTTGATGATTTTCTCGGCCGCCGTGATGCGCTCGTCGGCGTGCGCCGGTCGAAATGTACCCGGCACGTCGCGACGGTACAGCGGCAGCCACATCTCGACGAGGCGACACACGGCCTGTTGCAAATCGGTGCGCGCGGCGACGTCTCGCGGGAACGGCGCGAGAGTCTGAGCGAGTGCGTGCATGTGCGCGTAGCCGCGCACATAACTCTCGTAGATGCGCGTCGGCTCATCGAGCACCCACTGATTCCACCAGTGATAGATGGAGGCTACGATGAGCCCGAGGTTGAGTGGCGCCAACAGCTGCTCGCCGACGACGGGCGTGAGCACGTGCGAGGCGAACAGTAACACTGTAATGTTGGCGGAGAAAATGAACACGAGCGCGCTGATCATGTGTAGTATCGTGCTGAGACGCCATTGGCGTAGCGGCGTTGCGCTGCCGTGAAAGGCGTCTGCGGAGTGCAGCGCCAGCACGGAAGGGCCATCGAAGTTCGGATTGAATTCAACGGGATTGCTTGAATTACCAGTGAGAACGTCCATGGTTTTTTTTCTTCTTTAAAACATAAGTCAAAAGCAGTTGTACGTATAAGAGTGTGAACGAAATTTTTTTTTGGTACAGACAGATAGAAAATTTCTCAGCCAACGAGTGGCTGTTCTTCGCGAAGACGACTGCGAGCTCTGCTGACTGAAGAAGATGGACGTGATCGCGCCGCCGCCGCCGCTGCCGGTCGTCCTCGTTTCGATGACACCACGCCGACGAGTATCCCGGCGGCGATGAGGCATAAGACAATAGCGGCGAGAATGACAATGACGACCCATAGCGTCTCGTTGCTGCCGTTGTTGTTGTTGTTGGTATTTGCTGGTACGGGCAGTGCGAGCCCGCTTGTAAGAATTTCAGGGCAGATAAGACCAGCCGACACGGGACATTGTACACATACTTGATCGGTAATGACACCGACGAAGCCACTTTCGATGAGCGCGGCATTCTTGAGATGCACGGAGAAAGCGTTGGTGCATTGAAATGTTGGAAATTTTAGCGGATTGCTGATGTTGCCGAAGAGATTGCGGTTGCACACGTCGAAACCCGAGGACTTCACGCAGCCGGGCGGCACGACGATATCCTTCATAAATTTGTTGCACGTGTCATTCGTGATGAGATTGAGGGGCGAATCGACCAAAACCTTATTGATGCCGCAGCCAGTTTCTATGTGCAAGCCGGCGAAGCCCGTGCCGTTTTGTATGATGCCAGTCACGTTGAGACATAGCGGCGAGCAGAGATCTACAATGATTCCCGTTGTCAATCCAGTTGTGGTAGAAATGCCGGTCGTAATGATTTGTGATGTAGTTCCTGAAGTAGTAGGATCCGGTGGCGCGCTTGTGCATGGACCTAATTCACAGGCCGCTCCTGAAAATACCATGCGTGGCGAGCAGAAGTCTGGTAGAGAGACCGAGCAATTTTTTTGATTACGTTCCTCCTCGCATCTATCTAAACTTGTTCTGTGACAAACTTCCGCGTCTCTGATGAACGGCTCCAGCTCGCAATCACACCAAATACAACATGGCTTAAAGTCACAAACACATATAGGATTCATCGACCAAGAAGCTTCGGCTATTTCGCCATTCTCGCATGAATTTTGCTCTTGCCACGCAAAACATGCGTTTTCGTCGATGTTTGGTGCGCACGGTTGTACTCTCACGATTTCGAAAAGATCGACACGACACCAACGACAGCAACGACTCGTGATCGGTCCTGTCGTTCCAGTAGTAATGGGAGGTACTCCAGTTGTCGTTCCAGTTGTCATGAGAGCGCCCGTCGTCGTTCCCGTCGTTGGTGGTAAGTCACAGTTTACATTGGGATGTAAACAACCGGCGGCGGAGACATTGTAGTCGCCGGATTGATAATGAACGAAGGCACTGAAGGCACCTGGAATCGATAGGCATTCGCCGCACGACGAGATGTTTTGACATATAAATGTATCAAACGGAGGGGGCAATCCGAAATCCAGGCAACACGCCAACCAACACGGTACTTGATTGCATTGTGTGCCGAGACCGTGCCAGAACCAATCGCCAGAAGCCACTCCAAGATGTGTGGAACACGCCGCTTCGCTAGGTTGCTGTGAGCATGTTACGTTGCACTCTTCACCTGCAAAAAAGGAACAACAAGCGCCCGTCATTCCGAGGCCCGTCGTCCCCGTGGTCACGGGGACACTCGTCGTCATCCCCAATCCAGTTGTGCCCGTGGTCACGAGAACACCCGTCGTCGTTCCAGTTGTTGGTGGTGGCAACTCACAGGTAACATTGGGATGCTTACAACCGGTGGCGGAGATATTGTAGTTGCCGGATTGATACTGAACAAAGGCACTCTGGCCTGGAAGTAATAGGCAGTCGACGCACGACGTGACATTTGTGCATATTACCGGGGGGAATCCGATATCCCGGCAACACGCCAAGAAACACGGTACTTGGTTGCATTGCGTACCGAGACCGTGCCAGAACCAATCGCCAGGAGCCACTCCAAGATGTGTGGAACACGCCGCTTCGCTAGGTTGCTGTGAGCATGTTACGCTGCACTCTTCACCTGCAAAAAAGGAACAACAAGCGCCCGTTTCTCCGACGCCTGTCGTCCCCGTCCCAGTTGTCCCCGTGGTTGTCCCCGTGGTCACGGTGATGCCCGAGGTCGTGGTGCCAGTCCCGATTGTGATTCGACCAGTTGTGGGAATACTTGTAGTGGTTCGACCAGTTGTGCCGAAGCCGGTTGTGGGAATACCCGTAGTGAGTTGTGCTGTTGTACCGAAACCAGTTGTGGGAATACCCGTAGTGAATTGTGCTGTTGTGCCGAAGCCAGTTGTGGGAATACCCGTAGTGAATTGTGCTGTTGTGCCGAAGCCAGTTGTGGGAATACCCGTAGTGATTGGACCAGTTGTGGGAATACCCGTAGTGAGTTGTGCTGTTGTTGTTGTAGGAGATTCAAATGCGCAAATCGTCTCGTTGCACAGCGTACCGGGACCTTGCCACGCGGTCGCGTTGAACCGCGTTGAATTGACCAAATCTTCGCAATGGCTCTTCGCGCATGGGGCGCAGTCAATCTCACCGTTCGAGCGCAAGAAACAGCAGGCGCCGATGTTGCAATTGATGTTGGCGCACGTGCTATTGTCGCCATGATATTGAACGACAATGTCGCCGCCGCCGAGTGTGAGACATACGCGTTCGCTGCCGACCACCAAACACTCGCCAACATCGTTCGTCATATTGTAGCGACAGCACGCGCCGAACGTGCAATTCACTTCGCTACACATCGTACCGGGGCCCTGCCATTCCGTGGCCGTCACATTTTCGTTTCTGAGTGGTATGGCCACGCAGTGATTGAACGCGCAATGTTCGCACTCGATCGTGCCATTCACGAGTAGCATGCAGCAGGCGCCGAAATCGCACGTGGAATTGACGCACGTCTCTCCGGGATTGCCCGGCTCGGTGACGAGCTCTTCGTGCTCCTCCTCGAGAGCATCGCAAAATGCGGCGTCACAGAGGAAACAGTCGAGAACTTGACTCGTCAAATTGAATTCACAACATGGCACTATGATCGATCCCGTTGTGCCACTCGTTCCTGTCGTACCAGATGTCCCTGTCGTCCCCGTTGTACCTGTTGTGCCACTCGTTCCTGTCGTACCAGATGTCCCTGTCGTCCCCGTTGTACCTGTTGTGCCACTCGTTCCTGTCGTACCAGATGTCCCCGTCGTACCGGTGGTACCCGTTGTACCACTCGTTCCTGTCGTACCAGATGTTCCACTCGTTCCCGTCGTACCGGACGTTCCACTTGTACCGCTCGTCCCCGTCGTGCCGGTAGTTGGTGGGAACCGGTCTTCGCACAGTGTCAGATTACACGGTTGTTCGGGCGGCAACGGAATACCATCCAATTCTCCACATAACAAGGGCGAACATCGGAAACAATTCTCCGCCGATGTGCAGCAACCCTGATCACCGTTTGGTACAATACCAGTTGTGCCAATGATGCCACTCGTTCCAGTTGTTCCCGAGGTACCACTCGTCCCGGTGGTCCCCGTCGTACCAGTTGTCCCCGAGGTACCACTCGTCCCCGTCGTTCCACTCGTCCCCGTGGTACCGCTTGTTCCAGTGGTACCCGTCGTTCCCGAGGTACCGCTCGTACCCGTCGTTCCAGTTGTCCCCGAGGTACCACTCGTCCCACTCGTCCCCGTGGTACCGCTCGTTCCAGTGGTACCAGTCGTACCGGTGGTACCAGTTGTGCCACTCGTTCCAGTAGTAAAGCGTGGACACGGATCTTCGGCACATGTGGTATTCTTAATAAAGATGGCTGATATACTCAACCGTTTGCAGGCCCCCTCCGTACAGGTCGTGCAATTTTCTGGACTGAGATTGCTGAAACAGCATGCGCCGATTCCGAGGCCCGTAGTTGACGTGGCGCTTACATCACTCAACACCAACGTCCAACACAAAAGAAGCGATAACAATATCAAGAGACGCATGTTTTTCGGTATTAAAAAAAGCGCATGTCATACACACTAGACATTTCCGACTCAACTTCTATATGTGCAATTAGTCTTCAGTTTCTACATGTTTGTAAGTGTCATCTAAGTTTTTTTTTCGAATGCTCGCACGAAGATCGTATACGCACGCAATATATACCACATCTAATCATACGTGCGCGTGCAACGATGAATGCTTTCCGACGCGCAACAAGCACATTCGAGTCTGAATGCGTAAGTCGTGTACAAAACACGATCAACGACACGCTCGAGTCGACACAGCAACGCTATGAAGTTACGCACGAGCCCGGTTCTGAAGTTTGTCAAATACTTGTCTACGCTTGCTCGCCGCAGCAACAGTGCATAATCCGAGAAAAATTAGTTCAACTGCCGTACGTGAATAGCGTACTTAAATTAGAAGAAACGACAGTAGTGAGCGTACATCTCAACCATCCGAAGCTGATCGAGGCCAGACGATCTTGGCAACTCGGTTGCATATATGTACTGTTCGGTGTAGTTTTGTTGACGATTCTCCTAGTCGCACTATAAATGAACGAGTGGCACGACGAAGTGGCCAAGAGATGGTGCAAGATGGCGAAAAGTAAGGTAGTCATGCGACTGACGCGCATTAGCGATCCAGTCTGTCTTCACTTCGAAATACTGCGAGACATTTCGATACGCGAACTCATCCTGCCGATACTAACGACGGACGACGACGGCAAGAGTCTCAACACATCGTCGTTGTCACTAATCTCGGACAATCTGTCGCATGACGAGATAGAAAAACGCAAGCGTCGCGCGCAACGTGCGCTCGCTCAGAAACAACACGTGCACAGCTTTACATTTTGGTCGAAGCACGATCCGTACCTAGAGGCCTGCAGCATTATAGTGCAAGCCTGTTATAGTTGCGAGGACTCCAATAAAAATACAGTGTTCAATGGACAGACGTCGCGAAAACGGAAACGCACAGACGACGTGGACGATTTCACCCAACTCCAGTCGCTAATTAGCAAACTCTCCGGAAACTGCAGCGCTCCCGATACACTCGCCAATCTTCCCTGCGATAACAATGGACGGCGCGTTTTCACCTGGTCCTTCAAATTCATGCCGTGGAGCTGGCTCGTTTACGTCACGAAATGCGTGCGTCTGTACGACGTGATCGTGAGGCACGCCTCACACAAAGTCGACTTTTTGTTTCAGCGCGACGGCGACACGGATTCTCTCGTTTGCTCGCCTACGTTTTGATGCCTTTTTCTTCTTCTTCTTCGTAAAAAAGTTGCTATTGATCATCATCGGGGCGACGACGACCGTGCACGATATCCACAATATGATCGACGACGTCATGTCGTATTGGCGTCGGCACTTTTAATATGAACTCCGGCGTGCGTACGCTGAGAACGTTTTGAATAACGGCGATTGTCATGATCATCGCGACGAGCGTGCCAATAAAATTCATCGTCACGAAGAGAAAGCGCAGTTCCGCGTCGTCACTCGGAACGAAGGCTTCGCAGCAGGCGAGTTCGTTCACACGCCACAGCCACACACCGATGGCAGCATTGCGAATGACTGCGCCGAGCATCGTCACAACAACGCCGTGCACAATGACGTTGCGATTGTTCGAGGTGATGTGACTCTCGAGATCGCCGGCATATTTCTTGCCGCGTTGCGTGCGCGTCACCCTGGTCGAGTAGACGTAATGTGTCAGTGCCACTAATTGCGCAACGAAGAAGAAGGCCGCATCACCGACTATCGTCGCCACGAAGACGCCGAAAACATTCACACCGCTCGGCAATGTGAACGCCCACACGAGATGCAACACGGTCCAAATGAAAATCCATAGCAGCGACGCGAAGTAGACGAGGCCAAGTATCGTTGTACTGTTGTTGAGACGCGGATCGTAGCCGACGAGTAGAACTTGCTGATCGCATACGGAGATTTGATCGTTGCTCGGCACTGCGGCGAATTGCTCCTGCATCAACGCCACGTTTTGCCGCTGTCGTTCCTTCGACCACTTCCTCAAAATAATATCATCATCGTTTTTATGTGCCATGCTCGCGCGTTTAAAATCTACAATGACGTGTGCCTATATATCGAGCAAATTATTTTTTCCGCTTGTCTGCGTGAAATATTTATGCATGCAGCGACCTTCCTCACGCGAGCATGTCTCTAGGCGCGCCCAATGCCAGCTAACCCATGTTTGCAACGCCGTCGACAGCAGATACAAATCCGCCACGATAAAGACGGCGTAATTCAGCAGCAGGTGATTGAAGTCGCTGAAGTCGATCGCCCATACGATGCCCACGGCACCGGTGATGATCGTCACGAAGAGCAGCGCGGCGAGTAGAGTGTACCATTGCCAATAGTGTCGTGGTAACGTGTTATAAACACGCAAACTCATGCTATAGCGCGTGAATGCAAATAGCGTCGCTGTCCAGAATAGAAACACGCCGGGTCGTATGAGTATCAGATGCAGGCGGGAGTTGCGCAGCGTGTCGTTGTTTTCTCTCGGAAAGACACCGATGAGCAAGTCGAAAATCTCCAGACTCACGAATGCGAGCATGCCGCCTAGTGCGGCGAGCGCGTATTTTATCCATGTGCGTTGTTGCATTTTTTTGTGTGTGTGTGCGTACAAGTATAAGAACACTATGTATAGAAGAAAATCTGAGAACCAAAAATTCAATGCAATCGCTGCTGCTCCCACTGTTGCAGAAGAGTGTTGAAGTTGCGCGCCTTCGACACGTAGTTGATGGTATGCGGCGCCGTTACGCGATGCACAGCGTCGAGCACATGAGTCAGTACGAGAATCGATGGGACCAGTCCGCTCATGTGCAGACATTGCCAATTCATGATCGCATTGTCATCGCTCCACCACGTCTTCATATTGACGCACTCGGCATGAAAGTGTGTGAAATTGCGCTCCATCGCCATCTGTAGTAATGGATCTCTTACGGGCCGTTCGTCCAGGCCCGTACGCAAATTTTCGCCGGCCTTTATCAACTCCATAAGACTGACTCTCAGTGCGGCGACGAGTTGCACGTTGCCGACAATTAGAGTTTGAGTGTCGATTAGTCGTCGTCGTTGTACTTTGTTTTCGCGATCCGGACGATGCTTTTCGTTGATCGCCGCCGCGATTTGCTTGCGAAGCTCCGTCAGGGTGGCGCGAAGTCGTTCATTTTCGTGACTCGTGCGTCGCGTACGTAGTCGTACGGCGCGCCGACAGCGCATATCGAAATTAATGCGTTGTCGACGTCGTACATTCGTCACCAGACGTCGCGTGATCTCTTGCGTATTGACGAGCGCCTCATGGAGAAGCCTGCGTTCGACGAGCAAACTTTTTTTTTGTCGTAGCCACTGTAGCTTGTGTGCGGCAAAAATGCGCGTTCGTACTCTCCAGGCAGCTGCTCTTCGTGAAGTGCGTACGGATTTCGACGTTCGTGTCGACGAGATTGGGTTGCGACGTCGCAACGACCAAGGTTGTGGGATCGCTGCCATATACAAATAGACGAATAATAAAAATACGAGAGAGAGAAGACGCAAAATGAGTCAAGAGCAAACGACGCTACAGACGCTCTTCGTGCGTGCGTTGTTTCCACGTCTTCCGACGCCCACGCTGATGCCGTCGATCAGTTCGACGACGAAATTAATGCATATGCACGTTCACGAGAAGGAGCGGCAACGGTGGCAGCGTGACGTCGACTTGCCGATACATCCTGCGCGCGTGGCATACAATCAACGTCGCAATGAAATCTGGACCGAGCTCAACGAGAGTGGCGGCGCCTTTCACATGATATCAAATGCGAATGCACTGCATATTTGCGACACTATCGAAAAGCTCTGGCAAGAGCTCGAGGGCACCATCGTGCGCTTCCTGCCGAAACTCAACGTGCGCCCGGCGCGGCAGCGCTTCAAGTGGCGCTGCCGCGACGGACAAGAGCGCGAACTGACTTTCGCTGGCGAACGTCTCATGTGGACTCGTCTCTACATCATTTTTCTGGCGTTGCGCGGCAGCGCAAATGACTTGAGACGCGCGCTCACGCTACACACGCATCACATGTATCAATTACTATTGCGGACGCTGTCCGAAGAGGAGCGAGCGGCGATCCCCGATTTCTCCGACGTTACATTCTTCGGTGACAATGCCGCGCTTCAAATGTTATGGTGGCGTCGACAGGCCGTGAGTGTTGTCGCTAACGATGCCGTTGTGCGTCGTCGTTGCTATATCGCTGCGTGCGCCGTACGCGATCACGGCTTCATGAATTCGGTGGCGCTGTACTTGCTGTGGCGCGAGTGCACTCTGCAAGCATTTCAAAAGTCCGCCGATGATCACACCGCAGGCGACACCAAACTTCTGAGTGAGTCCGAACTAACGATGTCCGAGTTAAAAAAATCTACAGCCGACGCTTCGCTGCTGGCGCTCGTCGACTATCTGCAAGACAAACACGACGCACAATACAAACAGATGTTCGTGACGTTGCCGTCGTTTTGGACGAAGTTCGCCACGCAAGAGCAAGAAGTCGCCTGGAGCGGACTGCAACAACAAATTTCTATGATGCACCTCTTTACGTGCGACAACGACTTTCTCGTTTGACATCATTATTTTCTTTTTAAAAATGGACTATTTTACTAACGATAAAATACAACAGTGGACCGATCGCTTCATTATTCCAGCCGAACAGAGGGAGCAACAGACAACAGCAAAAATGGCTCGTCTTCAAAGCACATTCACAGCGGCATTCGATTCGATCGTCGACGACATCGCAAAGAGAAAGTCCAACGTAATCGCACACGATGTGAGTGTCGCGCTTCGTTGGCTGTGGCGCAATATCAATGGAGCGCAAGTCGAATGGCGAAACTTTCACGACTTTCTTTTGCATATATTGGGCGGCACGCCGCCGTTAACACTGCAAATGAACATTCTGCCGCGTTCGAAAAGCAAGTGTGCCATCGACGATCGCGACTACGCCGGCGGCGATCTGCGCTACATCGTGTGGGCCATTGCTGTCAAGAACGCCTATCACGACATAAAAATGCCGGTCGTCATACATCGTCGATGGTACGAGTTACTGCGCGTCCTGCACGTACTCCACTTCTTCTTTTTGCGGTGCAAACTCAAAATCGAGGCAGCCGCAACGACATACGACGTGCGTACTGCGATGAAATATGTGTGTACGCAGGGCGACGCCACGCTTGCACAAGAGCTGATTCTCTACGATTTCTGGCAAGTGCGCGCCAAGGTATCGACGAGAGGCGCGACTTCCAATTCGACTTGACAAATACGACCGTGTGTCACCTGTATTATCATGTAGAATGGTAGATGAATGTTATCGTATGCATTAATATGAATGTCGGCGGTAGTGTCGTTCTTCCATTGTAAGCAACGTTGTTGTTGCTTCAGAAAAGTTGAATCGATCACAATGCGCGGATAGTTGTCACTCCCGAACACGGTGCAGCGCCATTGCGATCGAATGTTTTCACTTTCGACGGTATGATCAACCCTAGTGAAGACGTGCTTGTCTTGCTGCGAGCTGTGATGATGCAGCAAAAATTTCAAGTTGACGTCGATCAACTCCAATTGCATCGCTGTCGTTTTTTGTGTTTCGCCGCATGGGACGATGACAAAACCTCTTGATTTCTTGCATCTAATTTCCATATATGTGTAAGCGAACATATGCCTGTCGGGACGAGGTGAATTTTTTCGAGCGGTCAATTTTTTTTTGAAGCAACTGCACCATGGCGAGCACGGCGGAGTGCACCTTCATAAATGACAATCTCACCGGTGTCGATTCGCCGTTGGAAGCGCGAGAAATATGGTTTCAAGGCATACTCGCGTCGCAGCTACTACTTCTGTCGATTTTGTGGCCGGCAGTTCAATTGCGTTGGTGGAAATCGCCCACTTGGGCGCATACGTCTGGTTATGCGTGGCTCAGCATGCTACTCGTTATTTTAGGATCGTACACAGGTGGATTTGCTGCGGCGTTCACACTGATACTTTGCGAACACAATTCAACGAGCGGCTATGGCGCGTTCATTACGGCGGCTATAGTGTACCCCATCACTGCTTTAGCGTCGCTCTTTTTTCACAACCAGTACGTCTTGCTCTACACTAACGCTAACAGAAAGAAAGGTTGGGCGTACTATCTTTCTATGATTTGGCAATTTCTGGCATTCGCCGGTTGGATTGTACTATTCATATTTGCAATCGGCGCCGGAAGTGCTGGTATCTCCATTTTAGCCGCATTCACGGCCGCATTCGTGCTGGTATTTTGGATTACAAATTGGTGGGCGGAGACGGCGAAGGCTCCACGAGAAACGGATAATGACACGGATGCCGGGAAAAAATACAAAGCGAAACGTTGAAAAGAACACTCTACTCATGATTTTTTGTTCTCTCTCTCTTCTTGTTTATACCAAAAAAATAATATCAATTTATCGACGCATCTACTCTAAAGGATAAGAAGGTAAGCTCTTTCGCGCAGAATTCACATACGGTCGGTACATGAAATCCGTCCGGAACCAAACAATACATGTGGAGCACGCGTTCGCAGCAGGGCAACAACACCAATATGTCACAACCGCAACATCGTTTTTCAGCGGCAATGTCCATGTCGTCATGCAGAATGGCTGCGTACTTCACTTGATTACATGCGACGCACGGTTGGGACGGATCGGCGAGCGCAAATTGTTGCAAGATGGCGGCGCGCATCATGCATTTGCGTTTCTCCGAACAGGTGCGCACGAATAATTCCTTGGCGATTGTTACGACGCTCTTCCGTATGCGTGGCAATTCGGCACTGAGATCCAGTAACAGATGGGCGTCGCTCCCGACGTCGATAGTATGCAGACTCTGTAGTATGGTCTTGAGTGATGGATTGCGTGTATCACAATCTTCGCAGTCGATACCTTCGCATGCATCATTCAGCAGCCATAAGTACACATGTACAATGTAGGGATTCAATGACGTCTGACAAGCCACGATACCTTTGCAGACGATGTCGATGCGTCGCTCGTCGTTCACGATAAATTCGAATACATTAGCGTCGACTTCACGCAAATGTTTGCGCACGAATTCTTCGTTTTTCGCAAGAGACATCACGACATGAGTATTTGCGGTAGGCCTTCGATGCTGCCAGGAAATTTTTTCGCATCGATTCTGCCCGCCTGCATACGCAACCAAGTATATGCGGTCATCCCCGTCACGACGGCCAGATCGTCACGCATACTTCGCACTCTCTTGCCGTGGCTGTCGCGCGGACCCGTCGTGTCCAATCTCGTGGGTTTTTCGCTCTCAGGTAGTGGCTCGAGGCGCACGCGTGACAACTGCTGTTGAAATTTTTCGCGCATGGCTGCGCCGCCTTGACTGCCACAATGCACCAGTTCCTGCATGCGTTCGGCGCCGAACATATCATCGTAGTAATTAAACTTCCCTGCAGTAACCAACGCCGTGAGACTTCGGAAATAGAGAGTCCTGTTCCGGCCCGTCCACACACCATATTTATCAGGCGCATTCGGCTCGCGGCGCAGTTTGTCCGAGAGCCCCCAGACGTTGCCGATATGTGCAGTCTTTTTGAGGATGGCCGTCGTGAGTCCGTCAGCTTCGTGGCCTTTGTTCGACTCGATCGCTATCCACATCGGACTGTATTCGGCTATGCGTAGTCGTCGCAGTCGTGCAATGAATTGCATCGGAAATTCGATGTATTCGTCGAAATCTAACGCGAAAGATGGAGCAGTTAGCAAAAAAAAATCTTTCGGGAACGATTTCATCTCCTCCTTCTCTCTCTCTTTCTTTCTTTTTTTTTGTGTGGAGATTTCGAATCGTCAAAAGAGGGTGTGATATATACTTACTCTCGGTGAGATGAGTAGCCATGCCGAGTACCTAGCAGAGGAAAAAATTGAGTTAGTACGCGCCAATAGTGACGTTCTCTACGCGTTGTTGTTCAGTCCCGGACACTACGGCGACCTTGCGAATTGGATTCACTGCATCGGTGTCGATCATCTAGGCGCGCTCGGCTCGGACTTTCAAGAACGTTTTCTCGTCTACGCGGGCCAGGTACCCGTCATGATACAACAGTACATGCTACTGTTTTCGCTGGTGCGTCTCGAGAGCGTACGCGAGCTCATGGCGCAGAAGTACAACGATCAGCCGGAGCGTTGGCACTACATCAAGACGGTTTATTTGCCGCAGCGCCTGCCGGCCATAATCGATATCTGCACCGTCGGTCAGATCAGCATGAGTGAGGCCGTGAATCGCATGGCCTATGCCTATGTGACAACATGCGGCTTGCCGTGCATCAAGGACGAACTCGAACAACACAATCGCGAGAAAAAATTGTCTACATACCAGCAAGCCGACGCTCTGCGAAATGTAGGCGAGCGCAACGATCGCCATCTCACTGCAACGTAGGGGATCGGCGGCCGACGAATTCGGATCGACGCACAGCAATATTGAATGTGCCGACGTGCATTCGTTGAGCGAACGCGGCATCAAATTGCGCAGCTTGTTGATGAATTCGGGCGAGTAGTAGCCGCGCGTCGATTGCGTCCCGGCGCCGAGCGTTTCGTTGGCGACCGATGTGTCGTCGATGCCGATCATGGCCGCAATTCGGCGTGACTTGTGGAGGTCTTTGTAGTGCGGTAGTAGAGCGCGCGAGCGATGTTCGCAATACAAGAGATTGCCCTGACGCATGCACTCCTGGCATACCAATTGAATCGTTGTCTTCAACACGACTGGCTCTTTCGTTACGGGATCAATCGCCTGCGCCGCGCGTGCCAACCAATCCTCCTCGCCGGCCGGCGTCGACATCATTATGAGAGCCACCTCGCTCGGCTCGACCATCGGCAGCACGACTCGCCGGAACAAGTCCGGCGACGCGTAAGCCGCTTCGTCGACGAAGATGATGTTGCATGTCGCACCACGATTACTGAGAAAAGAGAATTAGTAATAGTTTTTTTAAAAAGGTAGAAAGAAAGAAAGTGTGTGTGTGTGTGCGCTTGCGCGAAAATCGTCATTCTACACGGTACTATATTTCACTTTAAAGCATAACTTGAACCTGATTATAAGGATTTAGCGGGGTCTTGGTGAGCCCGTGCGTAGCCCACGCAATAATTCGTCGACTCACGCTGTGATAGTGCGACGCTTCGGCGGCGAACGTCGCACCGCAGGCGTTCAATTGCGCCGCCAGCAATATTCCGCCGGGAGTGTCCATATCCGGACGCAACGTGTCCCTGTGCACGAATTGATTTTTTGAGATGTCGGTTTGCCAACCGAATTGATAGTTTTTGGGCGTCCCGTCGGGGTAGAGCGCGCGCAGCAGCATGTCGCGCAAAGTGTCATTCGGCTTTGCGTCGAAACTCTTTGCGCGCGTTTTCAACGTCGTCACCTGCTCCGTCATTGCGGCGCCGCTGTGAATGCCAAAAATACTGAAGAGCGCGGCATATTTTGCAATTGACGACGCGCCACCACCGCCCAACGCTTGTTCTAAGCTATCTTCCAATCGAAATGGAAGTATGTATCCCGTCTCCTCGAGTACGCTCGAAACGGCGATGAACGAAAGTAGCATCTGCTGTACGAGGGTGCTCAAAAAGCGATCTTCGCTGGTCGCAATTTCGTTGTCTGTCTGCGGCGGTGTGAACTCCTTCGTGAACAATCGCTGGCTCAACAACTTCTTGAAGTGTCTGACGAAGTCGTGTCGACGCACGGCCTTGGCTTGGAGGCGCGCCGCCGACTGCGGTTGCGTTTCGGGCGCCATGTCGTTCTCCTCCATGTAGTTGAGACGCGGCACCTGCATGATAATGGCGTCGCCGGGTCTCACATTTCCAATCACCGGAATCGAATGCAATCCCGAAATCGACACGGCCAACATGCCTTTATTGGATTCTGGCGTATCGGCCTCGATGAACACCGACTGTTGCGCAATTCCCACCGGCACAATGAGTTCATCTGCGCGTGCAAGAAAATTTTCGACGGCACGCTCGCCGCGCATTCCAGATGCCTCGACGATGCGATTCCACAACTGGCTGCCCAAGTAGTTGAAGGCCACACTCACCGGCAACAAACGCGCTGCAGTACGCGCCGATCCATAATTCATCATGTGGGCAAGGGGATGTGCCGCCGCGCCAAAATCATCATCGTCGCGTGTACCATCATCATCGTCGTCATCGTCCTCGTCGTCACCCATATTATGACACACCGACGACAATATATCCGAGCTGGCGGCCGGAACCCACACAAGATCGTTGACGTGAATCGAAAACGCTGTATTGACCTCGCCGTTCGACCACGGTCCTGTAACGCCACGCTGTTGCGCCAGCGCGGCCTCCTTCACGGTGACCTTGTCAAGGCGCGCCGCGATATTGAGAGCGCCCTGAGTGGGATGACCGGGTTGAAGGTCATACGGCCCTCGATAATTGTACGTCGTCATGACAGAAAAAAAATATTTTCAGGAATTGTCAACTGATTCAAAAAAATGCCCATCCGGCTATATGTACCTAGCAGTAACTGAAAGCGAGAGGCGTTGAGACTTCCGTGATGCATTCTCTTTTTAGGTCGTTGACGACGACTCGCTCGTCACATTAATGATAGATCCGCTTAAGCCGACCATATGCTCCATTTGTTCCGCCGTCATGGCATGCAACTGTTTAATGCCCCAGAATCCATTGGATGCCTCACTCAGATAGCATTCACACTTCAGAGCAATACTATCGTAGGTGTTCGGTGACTTCTTACTGAGCAATAGAATTTCGGCTGCGTTAACGGGCGTCAAAAAAAGCGTGATGTTCGTCTCAAGATATTTGACCACATGACGAAAGCCGTAGAGGTGCGAGAGGTGCAGTAGTTGTACCAAATTCTGTGTGGTTACGGACATGTCGACGACATCGTAGCACAAGTTCATGAGACACTCGATCATCGTCACCGTTGTACTGCCCCCGTCGAAATTCAATGTGAAGGGCATTTCTGAGTTCTCGTCTTCATCAAAATGAAGGCTCATACTACAATTAACGCCGTCCTCAAGAACTCGATAAATTGTTGCAAAGTTCAGTGAGGAGCCCGTATTATGCATGTAGCATACATGCGTCCCGTCGGCGTCATGGAGTTGCTCAAGCTCTTTGCCGTTTCGTAGGTTTCGAAAAAGCAATGCGAAATCGTCGGAATGCAAACCAAGTACGAGCGCATGTGCCGTGCACACTTTTTCGTGAACGCACATAATCTTCATGTCGCGCATAGTCTCATCAGTCTGCAATAGGCGCGCGACGTTCAACGTTGGCGCTTGTAGCTCGGTAGCCAATTTTTCCGGGTTACGCTTGGCGACGAATTGGCACGTCAAAAACTTCTCGCGTTTGCAATCCGAGCATTTTTCGGGAATCATGCAGCTATCGAGCATAGCCAAGTAATTGCCGGCATGTCTGCCTTGGAACACTTTGCGCCCAGAGAATTGATAATCTCTTTTGCAATGATTGCATTTCCAAGTAACATCACTTATTTCGACGTCGTTCGTGCCTGGCGCAGTGTCACATACAATCGCCGCCATTAACGTGGGAACTGGATAAACACCTTCTGGCCGGTATAGATTCTTCCATTGAGTTTTTTTCTGCTCAGGCATTTGAACGATGGCCATGCGAAAGTAGTACCAACGTTCACGACGGTCATCGAACATGCTTACAGGACGACACTCCTGCCACGACAATGTAACATCGGAAATGTGTTGCATATAAATTTTTCAAAATCGAGAGAGAGAGAGAAGTAATAATAAAGAGAGTAGAAGCACGCGAAACTTTCTGGCATTGCTATACTCTGTTCTGTTTCATAAATTTACTTGATTTTTGCCCACGGAAAATGTATCATCATCACACACGACTTTATCTAGACCGATCGGAAACGTTGAAACGTATCGATGGCGACGCGAATCATTGCCGTATCTTGGCGCGGCTGACGCAGACGCATACGGTCGCGCAACGACGGCGCACCTATTCCAACGACGGGACTCGACTGAGACCTGCCAACCGGCAGCCATAGCGAGTGTTCCGTGGTGCGCGGCACACGATAGCGTTCGTACTTGATGCGAGCGTCGTCGCCCCATTGCACGCGTTTTGTAATGGCATCGACGCGATGCACGGGCGCACGTACCATTTGATCTTTGAGCGTGTATGTTTGATTCGACGGACGCGGCGTGATTTGCGCGCGCGGGATCATCTGCAACGTGTGGCCTTCTGTGCCGACGTTCGAAATTACGGAGCCATCCCACTTTCGAAAGGACTCTAGCGAGAGGTCAACGTGCTTCACCTCGTAGCCGAGATAGTAGCCCATGGCTGTGTCGGGTCCCCAATCGTTGATGGTCTCTGGCCAGGTGCCATTCAACACCACCGTGCTCAGTAAATAGTTGTTGAGAGACGGATATGTCACGTGCATATCCTGCGAGGCCAGCGTATTGTCACTGTCGTGACCGGCCGGATTCACCACGATCGGTCCAAGCATTCTGAAATCTTCCTCGAAAGCAGTCAGCGTCAGTGGCATCTCAAAGCCGTCGGCTATTTTTATGCGCCCCGGGCGTGCGCGCCACACGTCCTCCTCGTCATCCTTCTCCTCCTCTTCATTGCGCGGCCTCGTCAGCAACTGACCAATTATGTCGTCCTCATTATGCTGCCGACCGTCATCATCGTCATCATCATCACGCTTCCGTTTACCACGACCATGCAATTGCAACTGTCCGTTTGCTACGCGTTGCGCCACTTCCAGATAGTAATTTATTTGCCATGGCTGCATGGCGCGCATGAAAGGCGTCTGCGCGATGTGCGTTCGGAGAGCCTCGCTGATCCAATTCATCGCCACCATCACGCGGCCATTCACGAGAAACTGATCGGACTCATCGTAGGGCAGCGGTGCAAAATCGTATTTCTGCTTGACGAGACGAGTGAACGAGTCATCCGTCATTGTCACAGAAAAAAAAAATTGTCTTGTGTGCCGTTCGTCGAAAACCGGACACGCTTATATGAAAATACTGGGGAAATAATGTTGATTAGCTCCAGTTTGTTGTTCCGCCCTGCCATAGCCAGATGTCATGGGTGCCTGCGATCGCTGATCGCTGCGCTCTTGCTTCGTCGTCACTCTTTCTATGGATTGTAGAATTCGCAAATTCAACGACATGTACTTGTCGAGGAGTTGCTGACACTTGTCGGTCGGCAAGCACTGCTGCTGATTCTCATCATCTTCATCTTCGCGCCACGCGCGCGAGAGCAACTCCTCGACGTTGCAGTCGCAGGCAACTTGCAAATTCTTGTAGGTGCGAATCGGGTTGGAACGATCGTGCCGCGTTGGCGCTATGAAGTGTTGATAGACAGCGGCTGGAGTCCATTTCCTAATTCCAGGCAAGTTCCCATTGGAACGCCGCGCCATTTCGTATTCGGGCAGGAATCTTTCATGGAAGAGTTTCAACATGTGTTGCACGATGAAAGCGTCGGCGTACTGCATGCAATTTTTTTGGTCGTATTGCATTAGCTCTCCAAGAAACGTTCCAGTGAGCGCTTCGTTGTTCACCATAGTCTGTAAGAGACATACGGGGCATGCGTCATTGTCGTCATCCACTTGAAACGCACCGAGACGACGCAATTTTTCGCGCTCGCGATCCCACAAGGGCAATGGTACGAATTTGCTCGGCGACGGTTCCAAATCGGCAAAATTATCTTCGGTGTCACGACGACGACGACGACGACTGCTCGCACTACTAACTTGACCTGCACACATCGCATCATCATCGTCATCATCATCGTCGACGACGTAGTTCACACGTCGCGGGACGGGTAGTACCGAGTTCAATCGACGATTCATATCGTACCATTCGTCACTCATTTTCCTCTTCGTCTCTCGCGCGTGTGTGTGTGTATGTTTGTTTTTTAATGTCTATGTATATGTGTTTATCAAAGAAGTGACACGTCCGTTCGTACTATACGTTCAGAACGGCGCCTTCGGTCGGGAAGTAGGAGCGCGCACGCAGCATCTCGGGTTCACTTACTATCTCGGGTTCACTTACGTTTGCTTTCAAGTTAATCCATTCAGCACCAGCGCTCTCTCGCTGTTCAGACACTTTTTCCGTGGACGGCAGTTCGAACCAGTCGTCATCACTGGAAATCTTGCGATTTGTTGCAGCGACGACGACGTCATGCGTAGGTGGGCTTATGTCATTTTGCCAAATCGAAGAGACTATCGTGTCGTCGTCGTGATCTTTCGAAAAGACTAGCCTGTTGTCGAACGTTGATGACGCCTTAATTGCGGCTGCACCTCTCGATTGCGTCTTCACCCATACATCGATCTCACCCCGCAACTTTTTCAGCTCATTGTTGATTTCGACACGGCGGTTTTTCGTCGTCTCGCGCGTATACTCACGATGAAATTCGCGCAAGCGCGCCAGATAACTGCGCAACGTTTCGAAGCCTGTTCTGTGATCGACGAGAGCGTCGTTGTTCGCATCGTTGTGAATGTTCGCGAGCAATTCACTGACGTCCGCCAAATAGCGGTCGAGTAAGGCGAGCGTTTTTTCATTCGACTTCGCGCTACTTTTCAACGAGAATACGTCTGACGTGCCCGTAATTGCGAGGATGTAGTAGTCGAAGTAATATTTGAGGAGCCATGTAACCTCGCTGATGGAGTCACTTATGCTAGGAGACGGTCGCGCCACTTCTCGCAATAGGGTACGTACGATGCGACGCTCTTGCTCTCGGATCTGCGCTTCGATTTCTTTCAATTTTCTCGCCGTGCTGCCAGGGAAGCTGAGTTTCTTTAGCCACTCGCGAATGCCGCTCGCGTGTAAGGCCATAGAGGCTTGATTCGAGTCACGCATGACATTGAGAAGTTCGTCGAAGTCAGACGCGCGCGCGGCTGACTCGAGATAACTGTGACCCGACGCGCGAGTTTTCGATGAATTGCGCGTGTTCGCGAGCGCGTAGTGCGTTTGTGCGCGTTGCATAAGATCGCTGATGCTCGAGCGCAAAGCCTGACGTGCGCACTCGCGATGAGCATGCTCGTCGATCTTCTGAAACTTATCGTAGCTCGTCACCGCGCGCGAGAATGCATTTTCCATGAAATTCTGTTGTTCCTTCTCACTCCAGTGATTGTCGTCGAGCGCCAGCCACGATTGCAAGTAGCGCGTCACATTCTCGAAGTGTTTGCCATATTTGGAGGCCGCCGCGAGATTACTCACGTGTGCGTCCATCATATCACGCATGTAGGTCGTGTGACAGGCAGTCTCAGTTGAAGAGGGGTCGCATGCCGCCAATTTACTGATGCGAGCGGCGACATTACTTGCGAGTTGTTTGTCGACGAAGTCGAAACCCTTGCAATAGTCTTGTTCGGAAGCAGCGTGTTGCCCCTTCCGACACGTTTGTATGAAGTCTTGCAGGTGATCTCCGAATTTCGCGGCCTCGTTCAAATGAAGCTTTTGTTTGCGCAGATAGGCTGTCACGACGTTGTTGCTGGCGCAGTCGCCGTCATGACAATCAGCCACGATGGCATCGGTGATTTTGTTGAAATCGTCGCGTCGCTGCATCACGAAGTTGCGTACGGGCAGTGATGCATGCACGCATATATATACGTGTTACATTTCGAATTGTAATAAATATTGGACATTATGGCATTGCGCGTGCGTTTCTCACAGACACTGAAAAAAACGCACGAGCACTGCCACGTCTCGGCGTGGAAGCGCTATGCGGTGCGCACGTTTAATGCGCCCGTGTATGCGCGCACTCCGGCTGAGGAACGATTTCAGCGCTTCAACAGCAGCATCACGATGATGTTCGAACGCGATATTTTTCGCGAGAATCTCGCCATCGCCGAGCAACTTCGCATGTGTCGCATCGTCATGGCGCACTACATAATCGGCCCGAGTGAATGGCCGCGTCTCGGCTCCGAGATCGCTGTCGACGAAAAATGGAAATTCGTCAGCGACATTGGCTTGATCGGAACGCCACGTCGCTTCGGCAAGACCAGTTCGGCGCTCATTAGCATGTGGGGCGTATGCGTCGCCGTGCCAATGACGAACGTCGGTTTCTTCGGCAATGGCATGCGTATCTGTCAAATCGTACGCCAAACGATGCGCGCTCTCGTGCGCGGCTTCGGCTGTCGCGTCGTCACCGACAATAGTGAAATTCTTGAATTCGAAATTCGCAGCGGCGACACCGGCGTCACTGGCCATCCGATCGGCGTGGCGTGCATACATTTTTTCCCGGGTGCCATTAACACGTAAGTATTTCTGTGTGTGTGTGTGTGTGTGCGCTCGCGCGTCCTCGAACATGAGAAGAGAGCGAAAATTTGATAAGTAATCATGGCATCTTCTTTTTTAAAACAATAACGGTCTAACTTGCAACAGCCTCATATGACTGAGTCATATCCCATGAACCTTGAAAATCTCTGGCCTGGAGAAGTCAATACTACCGTCGCGATGATAGTAAATTTCGCAGGGACGAGCCTTATCGACACGCTTCAAAATGCCATCTTGATACCACTTCTGAGATGCCAAAGAACCATTTAGCCAATAGCTGAGTTTAGCAGGTCGATCATCGTCACGATGAAGCACGTTGTTTTGATACCATTGTTCCGAATAAATCTTACCATTTTCTCGACGATACAACAGTCTCGCAGGTTTATCATTGGCACGATGTATCTTACCTCCGAAATGCCATGTCTGAGAGCTCAGAAGTGAATGTTTTTGATCATAATAGTCAGTCACGGGGAGCTGTTCTTGAATCCATCGCTGAGTGTCTATTAGCAAGGAATGTCTGCCAAGAGGAGGCACTGCCAAACACAAAGAATGCCAGAGTCCGGGAGAGAGCTTAGCAATTTCGCACCAAAGTTCTAATGGCAATAAATAAAAAGTGCTCATTCGCGTATACGTATAATAGTAAAAAATCAAGACAGCTTTTGATCTGCACAATGGTGAGAGTACTATGTCTTCTTCAGGTACTTTAGCAAGACTGGATATTTTGTTTCCAAAAACTCACGGGCGGGCTCCTTGTACGTAAGTTTACAATGATCAACGATGTTTTTCAGAATGATCTTCAAATTTTCCGCGGTGATGTTGCTCTTGAAATCGTTGCAATCACGAGTATCGTCTTCCTCGAGCAGACGTTCATGAATGCTTCGTCGAAAACTTTTAAGTGTTCTATCCTTGACATTCGGATAGAGGTGTTTCGACAATTTCACCCCAAGAAATATACTTCGGACTGGCAATGAGGTCTTGCAAGGTCGGGTCTTCGAGCATCTCAACAGTTTCGTCTTCGGTGTCACACTCATCTGGGTCGTCGTTGTCATCTATCGCATCAAATAATTCGTCGTCGCTATCCATCAAAATGTTTTTACGGCGCCATTTTCGAGGTGCTCGTTTGATGACGACAAGCGTTTTCTTGTCATCATCATCTTTGCTAGACAAACACAAGTCTTCTTCTTCTTCTTTTTGCAATTTCAACGTCGCCTCGACGAACGTTCGCAGTAATGACAGATATTTTTCTTCAAATCGTTTACGCTTGCATCGAGAGGCATTCTTGCAATGACTAGTATGATGAGGCATAGTGAAGATAATTATGGGCAAAGGGAGAAAAGGTGCATAGGATTTTAATCAAACCTTGCGAACCGAACCACTTTCATCGGATGCAGATTTTCTGCACGTCTCTTTTGTCTTTATAACTCGTCATGTCTCTTTTTAATTCGTTGGACCTAGCTCCTCCTGAAATATGGTTTCTAATAGATGATTTCATTGACAATGCTACTGATTGGCTAGCGTTTGGTCGAGTGATAGGTGTGATTGGAATACGTCATCGAGACGCTACTCTACAACAACATGCCAAAGACAGATTTACAAGAAAACGTCATTTGAAATTCAGACCATTGGATTCGATATGCAATCAACTACCAGCTTTTGTCTGGCAAATATTAGAACATCAAGTATGGAGTACTCAATACTGCTTGCCGAATAGACAGTTGCACGCTATTATAGACAACACATGTGAGATGGCTCAAGTTGCACGTCATGTGTGGTGGTGGGATAATCAGCGAATGTGTCGGACAATGATATATGCCGATCCCGAGGATGGCGATACTTTCGATTGTGCACTTGTAGTGATGACAACTTTAGACGGCTTTTCATGCGAAAAGATCCTTTTGGCAGCGTTTCGAAGCAATGAGTCTCGGCAGGCATTTCTTGATGGTCACTTGAACAGATGGGATCATCATTTATCTACAACGATACGAGAGCCAAACATGCCATTCGACATATACGAATATGAAAGTATGGTGGATGGACATAAGCTATATTTGTGTACACACTTCGCTATGAACATGCACTTTTGTGACTTTGTGCGGCCTGAAGTACACGATCATCCCGGTCTGTGTGTAACGATTGGTGCGAATCTAGATAGTTATCGCTTAATTCAAGGAGGCAAGTGTGGTGTTTTATTCAAAAAATGATTTGTCGAACACAAAAAAATACATTGTCACTTCTTCTCACGATTGCGTTGTTCCAGTTCGTGTTGCAACGTACGAAGAAAATCGGAGTCTTGGACGCGTTGACATACGTCCATTTCCTGAATCATATAATCATTTTTGTAGTAGTCGCAAAGCAAATCTCTTGCACGTCCGGCTTCTTCTTGCGTGGTAAAAACACAGTCACCGAAATCGCATTCTTCCCAGTCACGATACACGACCAAATATACAGTTGTTGTTGACGACATTTTTTTAAGAGGGACTAAGAGACAAGCAACAAAAAAGTTTTGATCCCAACGACGACGTATGCGTCCTCTTTTGCTCCTTGTCTCTTCTCCTCGGAACATGCCTCGTCAAACGAAAAAAGATCTTAGACTCAATAGGAGAGAATGCATTATTGGTTGCTACATTCTCTTCTTGATGCTATTCCTCGCCATTCTGACAATCGATTCGATGGAGTTCGTAAACAGAAATCATATAATGTGCCGTATAACTAACGTCCGTCGCGCTGGCTCCGACATGTACGTCGGTGTGATACCGTCCGACGCCGACACGCGCACGGAGGTGCCGCACTGGGCTGCGCTAGGCGAGCGCGAGGAGTTTATCGTGCGTCAACGATATCGCATCGGCAGCAATCACACATGTTACTACTGCGCGCCCTTCAACGAAAACAACCCGATACTCGAATCGCCAAATTGTAATAAAGTGAAAATACCACAACGTTTCTCGGCGTTGTTGCTAGTGGCATTCGTGGTGTACTGGCTCTGCAATCGTTATGGATCGTTAACGGCCCTGAAAAAAATTAAATGATATTTTATAATAACTATATTCACTGTGAGACTTCCTACAATAATGCGAGCACGTCCAATGGAACGTGTTCGAGATTTTCTGATAACAAGTCGTCGGAAATGTGTCTGCTCGTTACTTCAGATCGTTGCAGAATTTGCATTAATAACGGCCAATCATGCTCTATTTCTACTAGATCACTAATCGTTACAGTTAGTTCATTGTGCCAATCAGCACAGTCCCACGGGGATGGGAATGACATATAGGGCACTACAAGTTCCGCGGTTTGGTCATTGCCGTATTTAAACAGAGTACGCATTACATCCATCCAAATATTATGAGAGCATGGAGCATATTTTTGTATCATCAAATGTTCGTCACGATAATATGGAGCACTCCTAACTGTCCAATGCATAGAGTGTTCCATGTTCTCCAGAAACATTTTGACGAGATCGAGTCGATTAAATCGGATACACTTACGCATGGCTCGACTATATTCACTAATTCCGTGTACATAGAATATCTCGTCATCACGACGACGACGACGATAGCATGAACGCTGTTGAATAGTTTTGATCATCCAAATCAGAACGTCGTCGGAAATGACATCGTAGTTAATGTTGAAGTCAACGACGTAACACAGAGAGTGAAGCAGTTCACTCGACAAATACTCGTCGAAAAAGGCGTTCTTCTCACGCAGATAATTGGCATAGATAGCGAGTTCTAAATGTCCACATTCAACAGAGTGTGTTATAACAATTATTAGCGAGAGTTGTCGTTGTTCCATGATGGCAGCGCGTGTCGAATGTGCATAATTTCGTTGGGCGTCGCAAAGATATTGTCGAAAGTGTTCTTTCGTAAAGGTCATTGGCTCCTCTTCGTAGCGCTCACAAACATCATTCCGTCCGAAAAGTCTCCAATATTTCACATTCATATGCGTCCAGAGTGCCGAATTTTTGTGGATGATCGCACGGAGATAGCGACACGACGCAGCGACAGCAAGCAGCGTGGCGATGTCGTTGCAAAACATCAGTATTTGTTGCAGTATTTCAGGGGGGAAGTCGCATAATTGCACCATTCTATGAACGAGAAAGAGATGAGGTGCAGAGCAGAGCAGAGCATGGGAAAAAGATACACTTCATTTCTCTACATTCAGAGATCTCTTTTTTTTTGATTGACGGAAAGCTACGCATTGTTCTATATCAATACACATTAATATAACTTTCGTTCACACGCCTATTCAAAAATGTCGCAGCCGAGTTTTACGACAGATCAATTGCTCACACTTGGAGAGCAATTGGAACGTCCCAATTTCACACAAATCGATTTGGCGATGCGCGAATTGCATGGTGATGAAGATGCTGCAAAATTGCGTCGCACAATGGAAAGCAAGTTTGGTTTGAAATCAATCGAGGAGCTTGTGAAAGAGAAATTTTCAGCTTAGATTGTGTGTTTATTATTACAATTTTCGAGTTATCAAAAATACACCACACTCGTTCTGGCAATCGGCTCTGATATATTGGCAGCCCGTTACGGTGTCACGCCTTCTCTCTCTCTCTCGCTCTCTGGTAAAACATGCAGACGTGCACAGTGTGTCGTACGCAAACTACGCCAACATGGCGCCCCTGGTTTCGAGACTACATCCTGTGTAACGCGTGTGGTCTGCGTTTCACTCGCGGCACGCTCGTGGAGCCCGTAATGCTGCTGGACGAAGGCCTCGTATGGACTGCTACGGTGTTGACGCTTATCAAAGAGTGTGCTACGTCTGTCGACGCCGTCGACATATACTATCGCGTCTTTGTCGAAAGGCGTGAAGACGAATGCGGAGCGGTATCGGGTCTGTTAAAAATGCAAAATGCGTTCTAGTGTCTGTACTTTCTATTTGTTTTTTCGAAAATGGAAAAGGCACCATGCTGGTGCATTATTACAACACTCACTCATCGGACGCGTCCCACAAAGAAAGATTGTGGTACACTTCAACGGCGGAATCTATACGGTGCAACTCCTCCACGGGAAGATTGTGATATGGTTCATCGGGAGGGGTTACTTCCTCCTCCTCCTCCTCCTCAGGAACATTGTGATATTGAGAATTGCTATTCGCCTCGTCAGACGACGACATCGTAGATAATTCAGCGACGTGATTTCGGGCGACGGCGGCGTCCCGTCTCGTCCAAAGCAGAACGGCGATGATGCCAACAATAATGAGGCAAAGCACAATGCAAACAACAACAATGACGATAATGACGACTTCACTGAAGCCTTTTGAAGATACGGTGGAAGTAGCCGATACGACGACAGAAAAAGAAGAAGAAGAAGAAGGAGAGGTGCCAGTTGTCCATGCCGCACCTTCGCAAAAGTATAGGCCCCACTCACGAAGTGAGCCACCGTCAGCTGTTAAAAAAACGCAATTAGAATCAATCACATTCCGGGAAAAATCGCAGCGCCTGTGTGATTTTACCATCGTACATGTCTTGAATGACTAAAGTCCAAGTGCCTCGAGCCTGTTCCCAAGCGAACGCTTGCAACGGGGCGTCAGCCTTCCACTCGGTGTTGTTCAAAGCGGGACACGGAGCTCGCATGGTCGCGTTGTCTGCAAGACGCAAATCAAAGTTCTCTTCCAAACTGCAGCGAGGCCAATTGGAAATGTAGAACGGAACCGCAATGCCAACGGGCGAAATTAACGTGAAAACAAGATCGCCTATGAATGTGTGAGTCCCGCGAACTCTCACAATCAAACGTTGCACGTAAAAACTGTCTGCAATGGCAATTTGACTTGAAGCTTGCATCGAGTCGGGACCGATGGCAACGAGCGAAGTGTTCAACGCGTAGTTTCGCATTTGAAAACAGGCATTCGTAGTGGTGGTGTTGTTGTAGGAATTGGTGCACGTGGACGTGATTAGTCGCGCATTGGCGAAATAAGCCGGAGTGGACATTGGTATGCTGACATTGTCTATGGCAAAGGCAGCCGTGTTTGTAAATCCGGCGCAAGCGAAGCCATTGGCGCTCGCGTTTGACCCAAAAAAAGCCGCGGACCCATTGCTGCTTCGCACGGCAAAACCATGCAATTCGCCATTTGCAGTGACCGTAAAGGGAAGAGTCAACATGAGCGGAGTGAGAGAGCCAGTGACAGAGTGAGTGCCATTCGACACGACTTGAATCGTGTCCAACAGAAACCATCTGCACGAGCCTACCGAGACGGAACTGCTGGCATACAATGAACAGGCTTCGGAACCGAAAATCTCGATAGTGTGCGTCCCCGCTTCCAAATTTACGTGCACGCCATGGATGACGGTATGTCCTCCCTGGAATATTGTAGCATTGACAGGCTGCATTGTCTGATTAAGGATGAATGCAAATCCGAAGGCGGCGAGGTCTTCGGATAAAGATGTTTCGCACGTGGCGAGCGGACACAATTTTGTCGGCTGACCCGAAATAAGAGTAGCAGCAATCAACAAATAACAATAGACAGTGTTCATGATACAAGGAAAAAAAAGTAAAAACGTCGTCGTCGATTTATTTTTTCAAATAGAGAGAGAGAGAGAGAGAGAGAGGATGAAGAAAGAAAAAAAAGTCGCAGAATAGGCGAATTCTGTTCTGGAAAATTTAGTCGATACAACAAAACTGTAAACCTATTGAAGGCGCCATTCAAACACTACGCAATCATTGCACCAAATAGGACTTGAGCAGTCACAGTTGTATATTGAATGTGCATTGCACTCTATACACCGACCAGGTTTCGTAGTCACAGTAAGTCCTTGCTGCTCGAAGTAGTTTCTTATTTTCAGCGACACGAATCCTGCATGATTATATTGAGACATTATCTCATTACGTCCAGTAAAATAACGTGTATACGATGTTTCACCTTGTTTTGCAGCGATCTCACAAGCTTCTGCGATCGCTTTCTTTGTCTTTTCATCTTCGTCCGACCAACAACTTTCATCAGTCAGAGCTGTTGTAGATATTACTCCCAATTGCTCAGCGAGTTTTGCGTTCATTTTTCCAAAAATAGAAATGAGAGAGACAAGAGGCTGTTTGCTTTAGTCTGTTCTGGTCGAAAATTTTCAAACTTTGTCTGTGACCTTAACTGTCGTTTTCTCTTTTCAAAAAAAATACAATCAAAATGTCTGAGATGGCGAATCAATCATCAAACGGAAGTGCGAGCACGCTTCGCCGACGGTGTCTTTGCAGCCGTAGAGAGTGTGCGCTTCTTGCTCACAGGAGGCTTCTTCTTTGCAGGAGCCTTCTTCATAGGAGGCTTCTTCTTCGTAGGAGGCTTCTTCGTAGGAGGCTTCTTCGCAGGAGGTTTCTTCTTCGCAGGAGGCTTGACCTGAGACCATATCTGCGTTTCTGTTACACGCGCTGTTACATGGATAGTCTGTGGTCTATGGGAGTTCATGGCCTTGCGTGTGCCTTCATTTTCACTCATACGCTGAGCTGTAGCGCGTAGAGTATCAGCTAAGCTAACGACGTACGATTTAGATTTCGCATCCATTTCGTTCGACGTATCTCAAGAGAAAAAGAAGAGAGTCTATTGAAAGTAAAATCTTCTTCACAATAGAGATGCAAGTAAAAACGTCGTCGTCGTCGTCGATTATTTTTTTCAAATAGAGAGAGGATGAAGAAAGAAAAAAAAACAATCAAAAAGACTCACGTTTGATTTGAGCGATCAAAGGTTCTTGACGATATATTTCATTGGTTTTCTGCCACTGAGAACATGCGAGCTTTGCCTCCTCCTCATTGCTGCTGATATTGTCAACGCTCGACGATGAGTAAATCATGCCACTTTCGAGACCAGCCCAATAATAGGTTCGAGCACTATTATCGCATGGCGTTTGCAACGAAAAAAAGTAAGGATGATGCAAGAGCTGACGACAATCGGTAGTACGCGACGGCGACATAATGCTCAATCCCAAATGACGCAAGAGATAGGCGTCGATCGTCGACAGTTCGGTGCGATCCTGATGCTTTCTGAAATCGTTGTAGAAGCGCTGCAAGTCGGTCCTCGCATCGTAGACGCTGTCGGGATGTCGAATGTCGCGACAAATCAAATGCGACGACGACGACGAGAGCAGACGAGTGTTGGCGAAGTCGATGATACGTGCACACACACCGTGCGTGTACCACGTATTTGATTCGTCGCGATATGCATAGTAGCCAATAGCGTTATCATCATCATCATCATCATCAGATTTCAGTAGTAGCACGTTCTTTAGGTGAAGATCGTTGTGAACAAAATGAAATTGCGCTTGCGCCACCGAGAGTGCATAGATGATTTGAAACAGGATCATTTTGAAGTCGAGCGGAGCGATTTTTCGATAGTGTGCGAGCGGAGCGCCGCCGTGCTCCAGCAGATAGAACATGAAGAGATCGTCGTCGTCTAGTGGTCGTGTTAGTGCCCACTTTTGCAAATAGACAAAGTGTGGACACAACGACTCTCTGCGCAGTCGCTGCAAAGCGAGTAGAATACGTAGCTCGTGAATGGCATGTTTTTGCTTGTCGACTCGATAACGCTTCAGGACTCGCTGCGACAACGAATGAGAGGAGGATTGTATTTCCAGATGGAATATCTGCGAGGCAGAATCAGTGCCACGGGAGGAGGAGGAGGTTTTGATATTGAACGAATGCATTACGCCAAAGCGTCGCAGCACTTTAGCTTCCTCTTCGATTGGGATGAGTGCCTCTTGAAATTCCAACAATTGAGACATCTCTTTTTTCTAAAAAGGAACAGAGAGAGAGAGAGAGAGAGAAAGAGAGAGAGAGACAAAGAAAAGCTTCGATGGAGTGAGAGAAGCTTCGATGAGATCGTCAACATTTGTTGCATGCGCTCTGCTCTGCTCGAACGAATTTTTTTTCTGTGCTATTTATAGCATTCAATTTGCGATGTAAACGGGACAAAAGAAAAATATATGGAGAACACATCGTGCGCAACGTTCGTTCATTCAAAACAGATCATCGTAGCCAAAAGTATTCGCCAAAATTTTCATCGCGGTCATTTCCGACTCTTCGACTTCTTTGTTTTGTTTTGGGCTTTTTTCGTCGACTTCGCGTTTACGTTTACGTGGCCAGATAGCCGGAGGTGCGTGTTCTCCGAACACGAGACGATAACACATTAAGGTTTTCTCATAGCAGTTAATCATTGCAGCATGCTGACACATCACGTGCAATTCGTAATCGATCCAGTATTCCATTTCCCTGCCAAATTCGCGATATAACTTCGTATTCAATATGAATACATTCCACGCTATTTCCACGACATGAGATGGTACGATTTGTATTGGTTCGTCCTTCGTACGTAGTAGCAGCAACAAAAAACGCCAGAGTTCACGTATCACGCCAAAAACGTTGCTATATCCTTTTTGGACGAGAAATTGCTCCACTGGCTGAAAGTATCTCCAATAACAAGATTCTTTCGTGAGAGTCAAGGGCAATTCAGACACAGACTTCATGAGAGAGAGAGAGAAGGTCGATAAACAGTGAAAAACATTATATGACAAAATTTGGCATGAAGTTGATCGTCAACATTCGTTGCGTGCGCTCTGCTCTGCACTACTCAACAAATATTCCACATTCATCACATCGACGCCCCTTATTACAGCTATCGCCGCCTTGCCGATCGGGCGCGTGGTTTATATCGATGAGGAAAATATTTTTCTATGCACCATTTGCAACAATAGATAAATCCACTTAATGCCCATTCTCCCTTGTTGCAAACAGTCCTTCGACATTTTGGGCAGTAATGCCAAAGTGTTGGGGTCGCCAATCTCGGATTATGACACGACGGACAATGGTGAAGTTCACAACCTAGAAACGCTGTCGAAGAGATGGGCATGCACCTACCATTGAAAGAACAGTCCGTATGTTTGGCGGTAAAAAAGCAACATACTACATAAGTAGTCGAAATTGGTATCGGTAGTGCACTGTTGTTTGATATCTTCTACTGTCATTTGGTAGCAGCGAAAGCGTAGCTTTTCAGGGGCATCGAATCGATCATACATGAAACGTGGGAGCACACATTCGAAAATTATCGCGTAAAGCATTGACTTGGGCAAAGTGTTACACACTAGTTTGAAAGATGTGCACGCGACTCGTACGTCGAGTAACGATTCTCTATCGAGAAATGCGAAAATGTGCTGGAGAATTTCGAGAGGCAGAGGTATGGATGAGTTCATTTTGAATAGAAGGAAGAAGAAAAAAGAATCAATCTCACTGCGACCTTGCCTTTTTAGACACCAGGTGTATTGATTTTCGAGCCTCGTCAACATTCGCCGCACATCTTCTTCTTCCCTCTCTCTCTCTCTCTCTCTCTCTCTCTCTCTCTCTCTCTGCACAAATGAATGTTCATAATTTTAATCTTTCGTTTCCTGTTTACACACAAAATTTTTTTTTTCAGGTTCGAGCAGAGCAGAGCGCACGCAGCGAATGCTGACGAGTGAACCTTTTACGCACCTTCTCTCTTTCCTAATATATATTTCTATCGTTATGCTAGCACAAACCTTCAATTCAAAACGTCAAACTTTCACAGCTAAAGACTTTAACCTTTCGATAGACTAAATATGTCGCACCAGAAAAAAATCAATGGAGGAGCCTTCTGCTAGAGTTCGCAAGCTTTCTTGCTTCATCCCTCAGCACGTTCCTGTTAATCCATCAAGCTTTTCTGATAGAGTTCTACAGCTTTTCTTTCGTCTCTCATCTCTCAATGCGTTTCTGTTAATCCATCAAATGCCAGCACAAATCCAAGACGCATAAGAGCTTCACCAGATTTTGTTCGCAGTCATAAATCTTGAGGCAATCCTGACCTCCTTTCTCATGCCAGCACAAATCATGTCAGCATAAATCAAGATATTTCATAGTAGAGTTACGCCAGTAGTACCAATATTGTTTCATGTTGCCAGTACAAACGGAATAAATCATGATTTAATTTATTGAAATATAATGCAGAAAAAAAAATTCCGTTCGAGCAGAGCAGAGCGCATGCAGCGAATGTTGACGATCTCATCGAAGCTTCTCTCACATCCATCGAAGCTTCTCTTTTGTCTCTCTTTCTCTCTCTCTCTCTCTCTCTCTCTTTTCATTTACTTGTCTCTTTTACTATTCTTTGATCCCCCATACTGGAGAGAAATGTCTAAAGCTATTCTCAGGTTCGATGTCTTGTTGCTTTCTTTCTCTCTTCGCTTTTTTTGCTCATGCTCGCTGCTTTTTCTCTCTCAGTGACGATGATGCTGCCTTTTGGGAAGATCTATGGGAGAAGGCTCCTTTGGAAAGAATGGAACAAAATTCTTCTGCCTCGAGTTGCTTCTTCGATGTCGTCTCCTCGTCCTCGTCCTCCTCCTTCTTTGAAAAGCACGACCTGGAAAGACTTCTCTGGGATAACTGGTCTCGCTTGATGTTGTCGCAAAAGCAAGAAGAGATGTTACAACATGTTGCAAAACAGGAGGAGCAGCCTGTTGTGATCGATGTCATGGAATGTGATGATGATGATGATGATGAATGTGTGCTACGCTTCTCGGAGGGAGAGCTCGCCAAGGATTTGAACGAAAAAGGCACGGCGCTCGCGAGGGCTCTTCAGAAGCAGATCGTCGATCGCGTTCGTGGTCAGGACGTGTCGGATGCTCTGCCCGAGTGTGCTAGTGAGCGCGTCGTCGCTCGCTTTGTCGATCGTTACACCGATCTCGCTGAGGAGTCACTGGCTCATGCTATCTACAACGAAGCTCCCTTAAATACCACACTTCGAGTCGACCAGCGCTTCAAATCATTCGTTGGCCTTCTATTCTTCGTGACGGCGTGGCGCAATTGCGAACGTCGTACGCGCATTGTCACCATTTATCGCTTGCTTCGCCACCTCATCGACTATGACAGCGAACTCAAGACGGGAGTTCTCACGCAGCTCGATAACTACATTTTGAGCACGCTGTCGCCGCAACGCGGGCGTAATGGTCTCATGCTGTTTGCCAATCTTTTCGGCGTTGCCATTGAAAACATGCCGCATCGACCTCATTGATTGATTGATTAATTAATTGTGTATTATTTCCGAGAGAGAAACACATTATTCATTTCACCATTCCGGCTTCCTGGACATCACCGTCTTTGTAGCAATACCAGCCCAGTTTGAAGCAACTGTATGGCACATAGCCGACGATACCAAGTGGAATTAACGGCAAAAGGAGCACGCCAAGCGTCATGAAGCCAGCGCCGACGAGAAAATCTTTTTGGCTGCATCTAACCAAACCACCGCCGAATGCTATTGGTCCAGCCCACGTGAATCCCACGGCCCAGACTCGAAGACCCGCATTGATAGTGTAAGCTACAGGGTGCTCGATTTGATCAATAACGTAGGAACCTCCCATCGAGAGAAAGCGACCAGGAGAATAACGATCATCAGCATCCTTGCTTGTAGAATCGTTGAGATCAGTCATAATTCGGAAAATTAAACAAAAAGTGAGAAGTAATGTTCAGGAATAGAGACAAAGCGAAAGTTGACGTCATGCGCGAATGTTGACGTTCATTGCATTCTCTTTTCGTACCTTGTCTCTTTTTCTCCTTTTTCTCTCTCTCTCTCTCTTCAAAAAAAACAATGGCTTCTGAAATGGCCGGGAAACAGACTCCTGAAATGGCTCCCTCGATCGAAAAGCGCAAAGAACAAATAGAGTTCCTAGCGAATCTATTTGATAACATGCCTTCACACATGCGAACCACGGATGTAGCCCAAGAGATACTGGAGAAGATCTTTTCAGTTGCTATGCCAGAGGAAGTAAAAACATTGACCGCTGAAAAGGCACATGAGAATACTGTGAAAAGACGCGTTCAAAAGATCAAAGAACAAATTTACGTCCAATCTGGCTGCAAACTTGAGATACCTACTTTCGATTTCGAGTCTATTGAAGCTGAAGTTGAAACATATTTGAAAGAGGATGGATTTAAAGTGGATTATATACTCAAGATACACTCTTTGGGACATCGTCAACGCATGATGGTGATTACGTGGTGAAATTGATTCGTAGATGTTTATTGCCTTTTTTCATGTTACTAAATAACTACATTTTACCTCTTGTGCGTGAGCCAGTATTATGAAATCATCTTCATTACGCGCTTTCAGACAAATCAACAACTTCAACATATAAACAATGGCACGTGCTAATCAGTTTGGGCTTGCACTTCGGACAGACTTCAGCTGAGCAGCCAACGTGATGATGTGCGCCCATATTTGCTCCACATTCGCGACAGGCGACAGGACCATCAGGATCGAAAGCTAAACGGCGATACGTATTTTTAGGATTACTCGAGTCAGCATATCTGTCAACATTGCACCAACGAAGCTGCTGATGCAGCTGCTGATCGCAAGAACAATTGAATGATGTAGACGTCATTTACAAAGAACAAGAGAGAGAGAGAGAGAGAGAGAGAGAGAGAGAGACATTCTGCATGTATAAAATCTGAACAACGCGCATGCAGCGAATGTTGACGATCTCATCGAAGCTTCTATCAGCCATCAAAGCTTCTCTCGCTCATCGAAGCTTCTCTCACTCATTGAAGCTTCTCTTTATCTCTCTTTCATTTATTTGTCTCTCTCTCTCTCTCTCTCTCTTCGTTCCTCTTTAGAAGAAGACATTGTCCTCTCTCTTTCATTTGTCTCTCTCTCTCTCTTTGTTCCTCTTTAGAAAAAGACATTGTCCTCTCTCTCTCTCAAAGCATGCCTTCTCATGACAACAGCAAGAAACTTGGCAACGAAGCTACTGGCTTGAATGTTCCTCTCAAGAAAGTTAATGAACGTAAGAAATCAAAAGCGAATGATCTACGTAAAGTCAAATTTCTCGATTGTATTCCTGTTTGCGAAAGATGTGATAATAAAGAGCTCCGCAAAGTTGGGTTCTGGTTCCCTAAAACTCAATGGCTGTGTGGAACGTGTCTCATTGAAGATGTCAATTTTGAATATGATATCTGTTCAATTTGTCAACATTACGGCGACAACGACTTCGTCTGTGATTTTTGTGAAGCAGGAATGTGTACTGGATGCTGGAGAGCAATATGGACTTGTCCCGAATGTGAAGAGACAGTTCTATGCAAGACTTGTACCACTGAAGAAAAACAATGTGGAGAATGTGAGGCCAGTGCTCTTGCCACTGCTGTTTTCTACAATTATTAAAACGGCGACTTCTTTTTTCTTGCATATCACTGTTTTTAATTCGACTACTTTGTTCACGATTTTACTATACGTGTGCTTCGAGCATGAATGGATCACCGAAGCGTGCAATGAACGTCTGTTGATCTTTCGTCCGAGCTAGTGTAGCGAACAACGAACCGGCGTACAAGTCAGACTGTGCCACGGCGGCGGCGAACTCCCCATCGAATGCCAAGCCAAAGTAGTCGAAATCGGAGACACGATCGCCCAACGTGACTTCAATATCACCATTCCACGCATGCTCGATCGGGAACCCCGGTATACCGGTGCCATCTTTGAACACAATCCAACCCTCTGTGTACACAGGCTTGAAATTATTGGCAACGACGTAATCAATGGCGTTGCGAAAACATTGTTTGGGCGCGCCGGATCCGCGCAATGGCACCTTAACATCATCGTAGCTGCGGTAAAACTTCTTGAAGTTCGAGTACACAGGAAATCCGCTCCACACCTTCTCGTTGCCAATCATGCCGGGTAAAAGCATAGTGTCGAGCACCACTGGAAGTGCTTTGCGTTCCGCGCGTTTCGGGAGCATTGGTTGCATTGCATTTCCAGCAGGATGTTTGCAAAGGCTGCATACTGTGACATGAAGCTGACTTTTCGAAACGAAAAAGCCTATCTCTCTGGAGTCTATATCCCTGGAGTTATGGCACACCGCGCAGCGTATGTGGGACTCCATTTACAAAGAACGACTTTATGTTTTCTCTTTCTTCATCAATAATACTATATACAATGTCAGGCCTCCATTCAAGTATGATTGACAAAATCTGGACAATATTTTTTTTTGTGTGCTTTTTCCGTCGAGAGGAATGCTTCGCGAATCGAAATAAAACGCGAATTCTAGAATGATCACTGCTTTTCTCTCCTACATTCCTTATTTTTGTTTTTCATTCCCTATCTTTTTGTGTGTGCCTAAAAATGCTAAAACCGCTTGCACAATCGCAAGTTCCAGCGATCAGCTATAAAGATATGTTAGAGCGTGAAGAGAAGATGTCACCTACAGAACGTATCACTCTGCATCACTTATTTCATGTTTGTAGTGTAGTCAAGCCATTGAGTAAACAAACAGAGCCTTGGAAACTGAAGAGAATCACTACTATCAATAATGAGTCAATCATCTGTTTAGAGATGGGTGATGGCGATTATTATGGAGTACTGGAAAGCGAGCAAAGTGACAATGTATGCCGTATTATGAAATGCACTTGTTGCGATGATGTATCCATGATACCACTACTCAGCAAGCACAAAGATGCCGAATTTCTCTTGAAAAACTGCAACATCACAGAATTAAAACACAACGCACCTTGGTTGTCGATGATGATATTTTTTCGCAATGAATCGTGGTGGACTCGTTTGAAAAATCGCATATTCACAACTTAGACGAAATACGTCACATATGACGAACGAAGATGCATAAAAAAAAGTTCTCTAAGCTTTGCTTCTTTTTGAATCTATGAAATAAATACAACTCATCATCATCAAACGACGTCGCTCTTCTCTCTCTCAATTAATCATTGTAAATAAATACTTTGACCAAGTTGCGAGGAGTTACGCGAAACGAACGCTCGCAACGTGGACAACATAATCTCAGGGGCTTTTCGTTACTCAGAGTAATGAGTTTGGTAACGCACGATGCACAGTAGAGAACGCAGCCACAATTCCAACTTACGTAGTCCGCCCTCTGCAATTTGCACTTTTGACAGAGCGGCGGCGGCATCGCGTGTGTGTGTGTACTACAAAAGAGTATCAATCTATATATATATAAGAGCGATTTTTCCCAAAAAATTGATAGCAGCACATATCAAATATGAGACCATTTTGCGACAATGTCCGTAATCGCCTCATAAACATCGTCGTCGTCGTCATCGTAGCGACACATGTGCACCCAATAGCGCGGCTGCTTCAACATTCGAATATCGTGCGGCATGGTAGGATCACGCGGCGCTTCAATAGGACGTTCGCAGGCCGATAGTGATCGCTCGAGCAATCGCTTATTGAAGTCGTTGCTGCACACGAAAAGCACCAAGTCGGCGTCATCACGAGTCATTTCATCTGCGATTCTCCCCTCGTTGATAGGATAGAGCATCGTCACACTGTCAACGACACTCTGTTCGAGTGCTTCTCGAAGCGCTCGTGAAACACCGCACGCAACAATGCGAACTCTTAGACTAGATGATGATGATGCTTGATGCATCTGAAAGAACGTACATACAACAAAAAAATATATATCCTTAGTAAGAAGAGAAGAAAACACTATGCGTCCAGATACAGAACGTCGCGTGCGAAAAGTTCCGCGATTAGGGGCTGATTCACGAACCAATCTTGCAGTTGCTGCAAACAATGGGTAGAACGCACTAGTTCTTTGAAGTCAGCCAAATCCATGTAACATTGTGGCATAAGACTGTCAGGATACCAACAAATGACAAACTTATGGTTAGTACGCATGGAACACATATCCAGAGGCAAGATGACATCGCGCAGTAATTGGTTACGGCGCCATTCATGCGTTTGTCTCACACCACCCACCGTTATAGTTATGTTCAGTACTCTCGTTTCGAATATCGTGGTGTTATCTTTTTCTTGGAACATTATTGCATGGCGCTTGATGCGTTGTGGTTGTACTGCAAACGGCCAGTGTTTAGTGCTTTCGTATATCTTCGTTATCAAACCACCCATAAGCCAACTCCGCTTGCCTTGTTCTGGTCTGTTCGATGATGGCTCGTGAATGGATAAGCTCAATTTTAGTTCACTCCATGAGTTTGAGGAGACAGGCCAGAGAGAAAAGTCATACAACTGCTCGGCCATCAGACGCATTTGCAGTGCCGATTCGAATGTGTCTCTATTAAGAATGCGGACGAAGTGCGTGTCATCTTGTTTGTATTTAGCGCTCAACAATGCTTCGATTACATCACGAAATCTTCGGCATGCATGACTCGCACTTAATAGGTCTCGAACATCGACTACGTCTTGTTCGAATATTAAATTGAGCAGTTCGTTAGGGAAATCAAGAATATGTAACATTGTATCATTCGTTCGAAAGAGAAGCACTACGATTTATGCTTGAGGTTTCGTCATATAACGCCAAGACCAATAATCATACACACAAACAAACATGCGGTGGAACTCGAGGATCCATGCACGCTTCCATCTCTCTGTATCTGGTTTGTTGAGAAACCAATGAAATGGAGGCACGGGAGTCCTCATAGGTTGCTAGGACTTCGAACTGGGCTGTTATGGTTGTCTGAGTGCGTACCGAGAACGAGACCCTGTACAGGGATGTGTGAATCCTGTGTTGGGCCCTGTCTATACGATCCAATTCCACCGAGAGACACGGGGAGGGAGGGTCTCGCAAATCCTGGTGGAAAGCGTTCACGTGCCGTACACCCTCCTCTGCGATGGCACGCACCAAAACAGCCGAGGCAGTATAGGAAACCCAGGCGGCGTGGCACACACACGCCGTGGACGTAATGTTCACATCCGTGCAGGTTCTATTCGTCGGCAGTACGTGGGTGAGCAAGCTGAGAGCAAGGGGATTTGTGTACCCTTCCACCTTCTCTCCTCTCGTCGTCATCAATTGTTTCATGGTGAGATGCACGTCAGTCATCGCAACGAGTCTCTCCTGGTTGAGAAACAAGTTATCCTCAAATAGTCTAGGTTCTTCGAGGAGAAACCAAGTTGGGAGAACTAGTAAGAATGCAGGTATGCTGCGATCCACGGCGGAGAATGAAGCTGCATCGAAAAAGGGGCGTCCATGATCACCCAAGACAAGGAGAGCCGTATTGGCGTAGCGAGGAGACATCATCATCTCCAGAAAACGACTCAATCCGGAGTCCACTTGGGAGATAGCCGTGCGGGGGGGTGTGTGATGTTGTTCCATGAGGTGGAGGATACTGAGGCGTCCAATAGAATCACCGTACTCTATGTGTTGCTCCCAAAATTGGGTGGTATAATTGAGCCAATACTCGTAGCGGAGATGCGTGCCCATACACAGACCTACCAACGTCTGCACTCCCGCCGCCCTTCCTTTGGGGCTGAGGCGTCGAAACTTCTCCTTCTCGGAGGGCGTGGGGCCACACGGCATTCGGTAATCCCATTTTTGGTTGTGATAACGCAAAGACATGAACCCATTCGACCAATCGTCTCCATAGTGAGTGATATATCCACGTTTCTTGGCCCAGGTCCAGAGCCATTCCACAAAAAGCGCATGCTTGTCCACATGGCTAGGCTTCTTTTGTGTGTAGACGTGTCCTGAATAGAGAGGGGTTTGATTGATGATCGAAATGAAACCCTCACTGTGCAGCCGATTGAAAACGAACGCCTGATGCGATAGAGAACGGTTGACGTTGAAGAAATGGCGTCGGAGGAGCGAGACAGTGCGTGGCAGAGAGTGAGGCCGCATAGCAGTCGTGTGAGACAGAGAATCACAGATAATGATTTGAAGATCCAGGCCTCGGCGATGATCTCGATGCTGTTCTCTCCTTATTTTTTGAGCTTCTTGAACGATTGTCTCATTCTTCATAAATGGGAGGTGATACGAACCGTGGTGTGCCAAAGGAGGTCCACCACCACCAACGGAAACACATCGTGCATGCAAGTAACCCGATGAAGCCATGGAGATATTATGGGGGGAAGATGAAAAATTCTGCCATCTTTCGGGCGGACGCATTTTCTTGGGTCCTCCTCCTTCCCGAAGCGAGTAATAATCACGAGGTACCGTGTTGAATTCACCTCCCTCACCCTGTGGACACCAGATGGTCACACCATGGAGGGTGGACGTGATTGTCGCCTCGATGCCCGTGGCTGGACACTCCCATAGAAACTGAGGGAATGTGGAGTCTGCCAAATCTGGACGAATGGGATGACAATCCACATCCTCGTTGTACGGGCGCAGAGAGGATGTAAACAGTCGTTGCGAGGCTTGAAATAAGCGTTTCGCACGGTCCCCCTCTTTTTGATCTTGGGTTTCCAAAAGACGAGTTACATTGTCGTGAGTGGTGTTGGGTTTCCTCGGTGTGGTATGGGGAAGACAGCAAACGTAGAGTTGCCACAGTGAAAAAGAACATGCGACGATCAGCACAACCAAGCAGGCCCATTTACTACGCATCGCTATTTGTACGTTGTGCTGAAAATCAGGTAAAACATAATCTAACAGAATATTCCAATTACTAATAGCGAAAAAAAAAATTCGTATTCGCTGCTGTTGCTGCTGTTTTTTTTTCGAAGTCGCAAAAAACAAAAAATGTCGACAAACAAGCAATCGCCTTTAGACTTTACTGACTTTTACGAGCTTTCCGAACATTCAACGACTACCATACAAAATAGTATTGACGATATTGGATCTAACATATCTTCAGAAGTCGCCGAGTACGCCGAAGACATCATGAAATCAGTACAGGCAAGCACCGATAGACTCGTGAAGCTCATTAGCGATCTCGATGCGCGCATGAACGAACGTTTGGATAAAATCGAGAAAACCATTGCATTTCTACCGCCATTGGGCGGCGCCGTTTTTGAAGATACCGAGAAGAATTTCGAGCAACGTAAACGCCAGCGCTGCGAAGAGCACTGCGAAGATGCCCCGAAATAGAGAATGTGTGATTGTATTCTTTTTCATCCACAAATTACAACGAGGGCGCATCGTAAAACTCCGTGAGATCTCGCGTGAGTTGCAACTCGTCGCCTTTGTAGATTTCGTCGCGTCGCGCGCCGAGATACACCGGAAGGAACTTCGGGCCGTAATGTTCTTTGAGCTTGTCGAGCACCATGTCGGCGAGCTCTTCAGGATGCGTAATCTCGATGAAGTGATCGGCGCCCTTGATGAGCGCGCTACTCACTTTAGCATTGTAGAACATGTAGGTCATGCGGTGGCGCTGCTGCGGCGACATCATTTGGTCTTTCGAGCCGAAAACGTAGTAGAGCGGCGTGTGTATGGCATCGACGTCAACGCCACGCGGATTATGTTCGTTTCTCGGCAATAGCTGTAGTGGGTTGAGGCGCGAAGCACGCGCCGCTAAGCACGCTATATTCCAGAAACTCGGCATGCGCTCGATGGCATCCAAGCCATTTTGATAGTTGGTATCGAAGTAGGTGCCAAAGTAGAGTCGCTCCGTGTAGTGATTGAAGAAGGAACGATCGTTCACCATGTACTTCTCAATGCCGATCATGGCCTGCGGCAGCGCCATGGCCTTGTCCATGAACTTGTCGTCGTCGTTGCGCAATTGATGTAGGTGCGATATCGGTACTATTTCCACGACGGGATGCGCCATTGCTATCGGCGACACCGGCACGCCGAGCTGCAGATGTTCGGGATGCTGGGCGGCGTAGTGTGGTATGAAAGCTCCCGCCCAATCGAATGCAATGAAAATCCATTTGGCATCGGTGCTGCGGCCGAGCAATCTTGGCACGACTTGCGTCATGAGTTGGTGAATGTAGGGAATGTCGTTGCTCCAATCGAATGCTTCGTTGTTGGTCAAACCCTCGGCTACGCCATAGTCGGCGATCATCGACGACTCGCCCATGCAAAGCATGTCGAACGTGATAACAATCATGTACTGACCGAGCAAACGCGCCAATTCCGTTAGCCAATAGCGATTCGCCGGCACGCCAGACGACATGCCACACAATTGTAAACGGTTAGGATCGCCGCCGCCGCCTGGTGCATATTTTCGCGGCATGGTCACGGTGAACGCAATTTCGAATTTGTTGGTGATGTGTGTCTTGACTTGCGAAAGTGGCACGCCGTAATGCTTCTCGACGAAGTCGACTGGCACACGACCGCTGAATTGCGATATCCACGGCATGCGTCCGTGTCGCACCCACAACAGCGTGAGACGCTCATTGTTGAAGCGGTAGCCGACATCCTCGGCTTCGCCGACTTGGTTCAGGATGTGTTGGAGTTTGTGTACGTCCATGATTTTTTTTCCAAAATTACACCACGGCGATGATATCACGCATTCATTACGTATTTGCCTGTAAGATTCCAAATTTTTTTTTCGATGCTTACAAAAAAATTTCCACTTGTCGCATGACGCCGGCTTCGCGATCGAATTTCAATGTCATCGACTCGTGAAGATAGACGTCACGCATTCGTTCTTCGCGCATTGTCGGACGTATCCAGAAGTGCAACAGCAAAAAGGCCAAATTCTTGTGCATCGGATCGCTCATTTCCATGAATTCGCGCGAGCCGCCATGTTGATAGAGAATGTACGCGTGTTGCTTGCGAGACCAGCCGAAAAATTTCAAGCGCTCTTGCACGTCCCACGCATCGTTTTCGTGCTGATCGAGGATCTCACTAAAAAAATGGCCGATATCGCCGACTGTCTTGACTGCGAAAAAAATGTAGCGTTGATAGAATTGACGATCAATCATATTCAATTGCTGAAGTGCGTGTGACACAATATCGTCGGCGTTGTATATCAAAAGCGGCGAGTCATAACGCCATTTCATGAGGTACGTTCGCGTCGACAGGGATATTCTTTTAAGTAGTTTGGGGACATCGAACGGGCTACCTCCGAAAAAATCGAGTATACTCGACGTCGCAAATGCCGTCGCCATGGTGACTTTCTCATGTGGCACAAAGAAGCGCATTTTCGTTGTTGCCGTGTCTTCGTCGCTCTCGTCGCGATTCCAAAATTCCAAGAGCGAATCATCACGGTGACTAAGTGCGGCCGACTTGTACTCGCCTATCAGAAACCAATTGTATGACCAGACGCCCACATCGTACCAGCGTCCCGCGTATTTCGTAATGTAGTGTTGCGCCGACGCGCGTTTTACTTCGAATAGTATGCGAAGTACTGCCGCTATTTCACGCATTGAATATTGTATCGTTACGGCGATGGGATCGTCGACTGCGAGAATCATGAAGGCCTTGAACAATGCAATAGCACGTGCCTTAGGCATGCTCGATTTCGAGAGCCATTCATTGATTTCAGTTTCCAGATGAAGTTCGATCGCGTTGGACCAAAAGGGACGCAGTAAACGAGCACGAGCCGCTCGTAGAAAATGTTCCTCAATTTTGCTTTCTGCGAATGGTGTTTTGAGCTGAGCCCACGGAAGACGCGTCTCGTCGCCAGGGACTTTGGCCAGAAATGTGCCAGTCAATGGCGCCGCTTCCATGGCCGACGGCAATGTCAAGATGGATAAAGTCGGCGCCAAAAGAGCCATTAGAGACTTCTCGCCAAAAATCACATTCGTACCACCAACACGAAGGAGATCAACGTCATTGTTCGGCCACACATTCGTCAGCTGGAGCGCGAGTAAGCGATAGGCTCGCCACCATCGCCAAAAAATGCGAGCGACGAATTCGTCGCTCGATCGCAGTTCAGGAAAAATTTCTCGTACGTCAATTCTTCTCAGCTGTTCGTACATTCTACCGAACACGGCTTTTATGATGCTGATCCATTCCTTCGCGAGTGCCTTTCGATTTTCAATCTGCCTTCCATCTGTATATGCCATTCCTATGATAGCGTTAGTCCCCAGTCGTATGAAAAGTTTCGTATGCGCTGGCAATTCAGGAATATGTTTTATCGTCAATTGATCCTGACCGAGAATATGAAGAAAAGCCAATGTCTGCTCAATTGACGGGATGTATAAGTCTGTTATGCGGAAATGAATTTCGTCAACAAACGGTGTCCCGAAGTGCTCGAATGTTATCGATGACAGTTGTGTGCTCGCGGGTTTGACAGTGTTCTCGTGTAGGTCGATGAGTTGATGGGTGAGCGACCAGAACGTGTCGATCCACGACAAACGCCTGTACCATTCGTCGTCGCGCGCCCAACCACGCACTTCAATAACATAGCCAACTGCCAATTCACCCAGCCGTCCTTCGGCCGACGTCAGTATCAACAGAATTCGAATCGGTAGCTCCTTGAAAATCTCACTGGCGATCTCCAACGGCATGTGTTCCATTATAACTAAAAATTCGGCTCGCTCGTCGTTGGCAACTCGACGACGTTTTTCTTCGGGCGGTAGTTTTTCGTCGTCGTCGTCATTATTATTAGCACTGGCCGTAATGGCTGTCTCGTCCCCATAGCCGCGCTCTCGAAGACGTCGTATCCAAGCTTTTATAGAATGATCCATTTTTTCTCTTGTAATGCACCGAAAGATTCTATTCGAGTATTATATATACGATTCAAAGGCTGACTGACTGTTAAAAAAAACAGAATGAAAACCGAGGATTTACAAGTTGTCCGTTTGCACTCTGAAATAATCGACCACGTATTGCTGCAGTAGAATCTTTGGACATCGATTCGAGGAACAGCATCGATTTTCGAGCGTAATCTGTCGTTGTCCAGTCTGCTGTGCAGATTGCACCTTTTGAATTGCCGTTTGAGCCAAATGCTTGCAGTCGTAACTTCCAGCGATATCATATTCACGTTCTCCTTCTTGCTTCAGCTGTTGTATGCCACTGTTCATTGCATCCACGTAGTTCATATGCGTCGCCAACAATTTCACATTCGTAATATCTATTTCGACAGTGTTGATAATAGGACTAGTTTTGCTGATCTCATTGAGGGCATTTAGAGCGTATGCGATTTGTCGTTCATCCAACAAAAATTCGTCAGACATGATGATGATGATGAAACTTAATCAAACAATATAATTTTTGATCTTGTTCAATGTCCAGCAGCAGTGTTTGCATATGACGGCACTTTGCTTTTCTCTGTCTTTCTCTCAAAAAAAAATAAAGAAAATATGTCTGATGAATGGATGACTAACGCACTTCCACTGAGTGATGAACAATTAGATGACGGGGCCACATATCCGCAGAGCAACGGCTGGTCGAGAACTGTCGTTACACTCAACATGATGTGCGCCGACACGAGTTGGTTTCGTACATACCATTACGTGCCAATAAAGTGTATGAAGTGCGATCGTCATTCGCTAAAGTTTCATAAGGTGGGATTTCTACCATTTCGCTGGAGGTTCACGAGAAAATACCTTTGTAACGCGTGCGCTCCTTCCATTGAAGAACGGCGCAAATATGGCTATTTTTCATTAGATTCCGAGTATCTTGTGCGTGAGCACGGTGCATCAAACTTTCAAAAACACATGTAAAATTTCTTTCAATTATCACGTACGTTCCAAATCATCGTAGTAGCGCACGGCTCGCTTGTCGGC
>SDBV01000409.1_pt1 | contig 61438 bp, 64 predicted proteins | sample 2277081 | NCBI WGS metagenome assembly SDBV01 (sample SAMN10402039, study PRJNA504765) | marine sediment metagenome | isolation source: marine sediment core GS10_PC15, 223 cmbsf | place: Arctic Ocean: Southern Knipovich Ridge | collected 2010
CTGGCCGCCGTAAGTCACCGACGACACGTCCGAGTCAGGACCGCCCTCAATAGCGACGGTGAATATCAACATGTCCGCACCCGCCTCGGCAGCATGGGTGAGACCTTCCGTCCACGTACCCAGAATTTCCACTGGGCCGGCAGCGCCGCCGGCAGGGCCCCGGCCTGCGTCAAAAAGTGCCTGGACTGCCGCCGCATCCAGCGGTCCGTCATAAATCCGAACATCGTCAATCGAACCGGTGAAATAGTCATTGATACCATCGTCAGTGTCTGTACCCCAGCCGATGAATACGAGGGAACCGTCGGGCAGGGACTCATCGGACACGCTTGCGGAAAGGCCGGGCGTGCCAGTGTCCAGGTACCATTGGGAGTTTCCGGCGCCTGCCGCAGGCATGCTCAAGACCACGTGATGCCATTGGTCATCGGTGAAGGTACCTCCCCCTGCGCCGCTCGTGACATAACCGACGCCTTCCATGTCCCCCTGGAAAACACCATCGCTATCCAGTCTCAAGATTAACTGGTTATCATCGACACTATCTCCCGGTGGCTTGTTCGCCCAGTAAATGCCGGTCGTTGTGGTTTTGATCCATGCTGAGACGGTAAAGCCATCCGTGCCGTTGGGTCTTGCGGCGGCCACGTTTGTCTCAAGCCGGTCGTCCACGCCGTCGAGGACCAACGCACCGTCTACCAACGACGCACCGCCCACCAATGTACCGGCGGTTGAGCTGATGGCGTCGTTCGCATCGTCCATCGGCCAATGGGCAATCAAGTTCTGCGCCTTCGCAACGCCTGGCAACAGGACAAACGCCGACAGAACAGCCAAGACCACGAAACGCTTCTGAGTTCTAGTCATCTTTACCTCCTCCTTACGCTATCTTTCCCACAACCAAAAAGATTCCAATACACGCATATCGATAAAACAGAACCTCAACAAACAGATGCTAGTAGAACAAATCTGGTGGCAATCCTCCCCCCTTTTTGGGATATTTCAAGACACCTTCCAACGCATCAAGTGAACTAGTTTACTCCGAGTAATGCATAACAGGCAAGAACAACTTCCCACTAAATAGACGGAATGTGCATCTTAAAGTCGGTAGTAATGCAGCACATTGCCTGTCAATGACTTATGTCTCGCACAGAAAAGGATGGAGGACGGGAGGGGAAGAGAGATAATGAAGGCGGGCCATCGAACACTTATTGACGCATCCAGCAGGTCTCGCCGCGAAGCCATCTTGGCAATTCGCCTGCTTGATAACTTGAGAAACGCAGTTTATCATGGTTAGAAAGCGGACCGCGAAGGTCGTTAACAGGTCCATATGGGTAATCGCGGGTCAATTTCCTGGCTGAGTATTGTGATTCGTAAATACGTTCACGTGTAGATAACGCCAGGTTGGTCAACCCTGTGCGAGCCCCCCTCCCAAGCAGCCATCCCGTCATTGCGACGAAGATGCGGCGGTCGCAGGCAGATTCGCAGGGGAGATATCGATAAAAACCTGCAAACAAGGAAAATTATCGTGAGATGGAACATCAGGACAATATCACGACGCGGGTTCGTTATCGCCGCGCTATCCGCCTGCATCGCGCTGATAATCGGCGGTATGTCAGGCTGCGGCAGGGAATCCCCGGAACGACGGGGCCGGGTCGTCATACTGGGTTTTGACGGGGTCGAACCGACTGTCGTTGACACGATGCTTGCCGCCGGTGAACTTCCGAATCTGGCCGGATTGCGCAGGCAGGGCAGCTATCACCTTCTAAACACGACTATCCCGCCACAGTCCCCGGTCGCATGGTCTTCGTTCGCAACGTGCAAGAACCCCGGCGGACACGGGATATACGACTTCCTGAAACGCGATCCTGCGACCTACCTCCCCGGGGAAGCCTTTGGAGAGACGACGCTTGTGAGCCTGGCAGCCGACGGGTCCGTCGTCAAGCCACCGGAGAGCTTTTCCAATCGCCAGGGCAGAAGTTTCTGGACCATCGCAGACGAGCAGGGTATCCGCTCGAAAATCCTGAATGTACCTTTCATGTATCCGCCGGACCGGTTGGAGCACGGTCTCATGATATGCGGGCTGGGCGTTCCCGATATTCGCCGCACGACCAATAACTCATTTTCAATATCCGAAAAATACGACAAAACGGGAAACGCGTCTGGGGTTATCCAGCTACCTCTCAAGTTTGAGGGGGACGTGGCCTTTGTCGATATCCCGGGGCCCAGAGACCCCGGCAAGGAGACGGAAACCAATGAGAGGGTCTTCTCCCTCATGAAAGTTAAGATTACAGCGGACCGGACCGAGGAGCGGATTACGATCGAAACGCAAGGAAAAGCCAGTGTGCTGCGTGAAGGTCAGTGGTCGGCTTGGATCGAGTCTGAGTACGAACAGACCTCAGCGTATTCCGTCCATGCGATCAGCCGGTTCTATCTCGCCGAGATGACGGACGGCGTGCACCTCTACATGTCATGTTTGCAATTCCATCCTCGTAAACCCTACGTGTCGTTCTCGTGGCCGCCCGAATACTCCGCCGAGCTCGCGGACCGGTATAAGCTGTACAAAACGATCGGATGGGCCTATGACACTCACTCGGTGAGACAGGATGTGTTGCCGGAGACGGCGTTCCTTCAAGACGTCAAACAGACGATGGCCTGGCGCGAAAGGCTCACGCTCGACGAGATCGACAGGGGGAACTTCGATCTTTTGATCTCGGTCTGGACTGCACCCGACCGGGTTGCGCACATGTTCTGGCGGTTCCGCAACGAGGGGCACGCTCTCTACACGCCGGAAGGTGCGGAGAGATTCGGCCGAGCCCTCGAAGATACTTACCTGAAGATGGACGATATCGTGGGCAAGGTCATCGAGAAACTGTCGGACGATGACCTGTTGTTGGTGCTGTCGGACCACGGCTGCGACACCATTCAACTCGAGTTCAACGTGAACACGTGGCTCGTACGCAACGGGTACGCGACACTCAAGGGTCAGAAGGATCGATCCCAGGCTTTCGGTACCGAGCCCCTTTTTCGCGACTTTGACTGGGAAAAGACCAAGGCCTACGGTGTGGGTCTCAGTTCAATCTATCTCAATCTGCGGGGCCGCGAACGCGACGGGATTGTGCCGCCCGAAGAGGCGGACGCACTGATCGAAGAAATCAGGCAGAAGCTGATGAGGGACCTGAAAGTGCCTCTTTATGGTCCCGAAGAAGTGTCCCTATTCAAGGCCGTCTATACCCGCCATCAATACACGGGCACAGCCGCCGACCTTGCCCCGGACCTGGTTCTCGCATATCGGAAGGGTGTTAAAAACTCGCCGCAGTCTATGATGGGCGAAGTAACCAAAGATATGTTTTTCCGCAGTAAAGACAAATGGAGCGGCGATCATTCCGCCAATGATGCCGCCGATGTGCCGGGTATCCTGTTCTCCAACAGAAGGATTTCGGGGAAGAAACCCCACATCATGGATTTGGGTGTGACGGCGTTGGATTACCTCGGCATTAAGGCGCCGCCGGATTTCGAGGGAAAGTGCCTGATCTGAGTTCGGCACCTGGCCACCTGACGCCGGAAATGCCAAGAAATCACCTTTGCATCTAGCCGCCACTGACCGGCGGGTACAAAGCAAAAACGGGCCGCTGACTCTCATTAGCGGCCCTTCATTCATTCTACTTTGTCAAGAAGGTCATTGACGCCGTCGTCGCAGTCCGGATCAAGCGTGCAGGGGTCGTCAACGGGATCACAGTTCAATCCGGCGGAAAGGGAACCGCTCGATAAGTTCCCAAACTTCGGAGGCCGTTCCCACGCCGGCAGTTGTCGAGGGGTGACCGAGCGCGGCGGCCCCGGCGGCAGTCGCGAATTGAACGGAACGGGAAAGGTCCCAGTTCTCGTGAATTCCCGCCAGAACACCCGCGCAAAAGGCATCCCCGGCACCCAGGGCGCTTTTAACATACTCGGCGGGCAGATCCAGGGACGGAAGGAAGATTTCTTCGCCATCTCGGGAGAGGGCGAAGGAGCCGAGAGACATGTGTATGACAACAAGCTGGGCTGACCCCATAGCGAGGAGCCGGGCTGCCGACTCTTTGAGCGCTTTCGCGTCGATACGATTGCCTTTCAAGATTTCATGGCCGGTGGTTTGTCCCGCTTCGAATTCGTTGAGAATCAGGTAATCGGTGTACTTCAACGCAGGGGGAACGATTCGGCGAAACCGGTCGGATTGCTCGCTGACCGTGTCGACGGAGGTCCGGATGCCCATGCTCTGGAAGTGGTGCAGGATTTTCGCGGCGACCGTTCCGAACTCGGGATCCGGTGCGTCAATGCCGTCCATGAGAAGCAGATAACCGAAGTGCACGATGCCGGCACGGATCTGGTCAAACGGAACGGACTCATAGTTCAGGAGGTTGTTGGCCCCCCGAGAGTGAAAAAAGGTGCGCTTGCCGGTGGATTGGACCGTGATGACCTCCGTGTACGAGGTAGGGGCTTCACTCGTCACCTGGAGATTAGTCCGGTCAATCCCATACGCATCGCATTCGCCGAAGAGAAAACGGCCATCCTCATCGTCGCCAACGAATCCGACACCCTCGAGGGGGATACCCAGCTTGAATTTGGCCAGGTCCACGAGCACATTGTGCGCGAGCCCTCCCGCGGCGATTGTCTTGGCAAAAACGTTGGAGAGACTCTCTTCCTGCGGCCACACATTGACCTCATGGACGTGGTCGATAATCCAGGTCCCGACAGCGGCAATTCCCCTATTCTCCCTGGTCGTCATGCTGGTTCCTCCATGGACAACTGATACCGTTCAACCGCACTTGCACTGATCCGAAGCAATTACATGCTGATAAGCGGACTCCAAGTCTTTTTTCGGCCCCAAACCGAACGCCAGGGACATCAAGAGGTTAGAGAAGCTACTCCAAAAATGTCAATGATTTACATTGGCTGCCGTGGATGCTTGGCAGCTATGCCTTTTAGGGTTTTTGCGGGTAAATGTGACACGGCGTTCCCGGGGCTTGGGAAATTGCCGCCCGCATCACTTCCAATCAATTATTGTATTGCGATTATTGGGAAAGTGGACCAGTCCCCGAGCCTCTAAGTACAGTTCCCCGGAGATAAGTGAACAATTAACGGAGCGTCGGTTTTGGTTTATTGTTGCCCCGAAGGGGCAAACGTGAGTAGCCGGGGGTGGAGTCCGCCGCGGCGGACGGAACCCCCGGTAAGTATCCCAATTATTCTTCCCGCCCCGGAGAGGCGGACGCACAGGATGGAGTGTCATGAGCAATAACCTTGGCAATAACGGTCTCGTGCGCCCCTCCGGGGCGCGGGAAAGGATGCATCGTGGACCTGGGGTTTCGTTCGCCTGGGGCGAACTACACCCCAGGCTACTTGCGTACGCCCCTTCGGGGCGGTCGAACCGCTTTAAGAGATCGTCGGTCCCGGGTCGATGCCAGGCGTACATCGCCACCAGGGATCTGTCAACATTGAATCTGTCGGTCATGTCGGCGGCGATTATTTCGTGCTCGTGCTCGTCATTCGTGCTCGTGCTCGTGCTCGAAACCGGCAACGAATTATCGATTACGAGCACGGGCAGGAGCACGAACGGGAGACCGGATTGTCTACCCACTAAAACAAAGTTGACAGAGCACCAGGGATCTGAACGTTACAACAAAATGTTTATTCCTTCTGCCATACCCTGATATACGCAATCTCATAATCAACAGGCAATTCTGACTGTGTCGGGAGACCTTCCCACGCGAATGCTTCCGAATCAAACCAGATAAACATGGGCTCATCCAACTGCCAAAGATTGCCTATTGTAGACTTGGACACTTCGTGCACTAACTCGCCGTCGGCATAGAACTTCAGACCATTGGCATCCCATTCACATCCGTAAACGTGTAAGTCATCTGCAACACGCCAGTCAAGCGTGACCCGATCGCACCAACTGTCGCCGCCTTGTGTCCAGTCATGTACGCAGAACGGGAATCTGTTATCTACGTTTGATGTCTTGGAATCACCCACAAACTCGAATATATCAAGCTCGCCAACATTCGATGTCGCCCAGAAAGAGCTGGTGATAGAGCTATCTGCCGCCTTACACATTATCTCCAGATAGCCGTATGTGAGCGTGTTGTTGCTTATAACAGCCGCTGTTGTGAGGGGCGGGTCGCCGTAAGGGCAACCACAATCATTATCTAATCCATCCACGAAGTCATAATTCGGATCCCATTTTGTCTGGAGCTTGAGCTTGCCGTCCTCAACCCTGATGTTCTCAGGCGCAAACTGCGATGGTGCTCGGCCAGGCCAACTGTACTTAAACACACCGTTTGTCCCGTCCTTAAACCATTTGTTTGTATCTAAGCTCGTGCCTTCAAACTCATCACTCAGATCTTCTTTCAACACCCAATTACCCGTATTGTCCGGGTCCGAAAGCGGATACAGGCCTACGCCCTCTCCTTCTCCTTCCCTTTCCCCTTCGCCTTCAGCGGGGATCACTTCGGTTTCAGCTTCTCCTTCAGTAGGGACGGGTTCCCCCCCGCCTTCGCCTTCAGCTTCTCCTTCTCCTTCCCGGCCAGTGGGCTGCTCTTCCCCTTCGCCTTCAGTTCCAATTATTTGCTCGCCTTCACCGTCCGGACTACCTGTCTGCAGGGTGCATTGGCCGCCCATCGATACAAGGGCCGCGATCAAGGCAAAGATGAGTGTTTTGCAGTTGAGTCTCAGGCTCTTCATTGGCTGATTCTCCTTCTCAATTCCCACTCACCCCCGCGTGGCAGAGTCACCGACTTGACCAATTTGCCTTAATAACCGCGGCGATCTCTCGGGCTTTATGCCGGTTGTGATCATCTACGCTGCCCATAATCAGAAAGCAGTCTACTATCCAGATCAGGCCGCATCCCCCTAATGTCAGGAGTTTCAGGATGCCAATCCCAACATCTTCTGCGTAAAAACGGTCTATGCCTAACCAGCCGAATAGAACAGACAGAATTAGAGCAATGCTGCGATCCTTCCTTGCGGAGCCATATTGAGAGAGGAAGATCAGTATTTCCTGGTCTGTCATATCCTTCTGGTAACTCGCTAACTCGGCTGGCCCTACCTCCATAAGTCTCTCCCCGTCACTTCATCTGTAGCATCCAACTTCAGGTGTTCCCTTCAATTCCCACTTACCCCCGCATGCACCCTCTCTTCCTTCTCCCGTTCCCGCCGCTTGTGTTCTGCTCTGGCCTGCTCTACCTGGCACTCCTCCACGGGGGAAAGCGTAGCCATTAGCCACTGTCGGCGATCGTGCAGAAGTCGCTAGGCCGTCTCCGGCTCACATTCATCCGCCACCATGTCACGCGCAAAGGCAACAGCGGTTAAGGCATCTTCCAAGGCGAGGATGTGAGCTAGTTTGGCGGGATGGGAATAGCCCTACTCGATTTTCGTCCGCTGACCATACTTGTGGCTAAATTTCCCAACTTCCTGCTCCCATGCAATTTCATCACCATGACCGAAAAACACACTGGACGGGTAGTTTGTGAACCTATGGTATATTAGCACCAGGCCACTTCTGAGCTGAGGGCTATCTATCACGCCAGCGTGGTCCTGCCGATAGGCTTCCTCCGACAACCATATTCTCAGATATACAGGGTCGTATTCATTGGTCAAAAACTTAACAAAGGCGACAAGCTCCTCTTCGGAAAGGTCGTCCTTGAGCAAGACTTCCGCACCAAACCCCCTTACATCATTGTGAGGTTTCCACGACCTGAGATAAGAGAAACTGACGGATGAGGGAGGTCTGATTGGAGATATGGAATCCGCGGTTACGCCTTCCTGATATTCCTGAGGGTGCATCATAGCGAGATTCCCGTCACTTTCGAAGTTGTCACTAGCTCGCAGGTGCGAACTCATTTGTTTCTCAGTTTCCCTGGAAATGCGCAACTTCACTTCCACCACTCGGCCTTGAGCGTCCGTGAGGCGCGTGCGATAGTTCTGCAAACGGTCCTCCAGATCGGCCAACATTTGAAGGTCCTTCGACAGGTTCTCGTCGTTAACCTGTTCGTTCAGACTCTTTAGCTCGCCGTCTATGCGGCCTATCTCGCCCTCAATCTTCACCTTCTGTGCGCGCAATGTCTGTATCTGGTTTCGGAGTCGTCGACGCCAAGTCGATTGAGCGTTACGCCTATCATCCGAATCTTGAGCAACTGGACCCTCGATCCTCTCCCTGAAGATGTCGGCGGTTTGCGGAAGAGTCCTTCCGTCATTGGCAATTCCAAGGACATCCTGAGTCTTTGCTATATCGTTGTCAATTCTTAACAGCTCCTGTTCTAAACTATGCTGTTTATCTACGAGCGGCCCTCTCTTTGAAACGATTCGCCCTGAGATAGAGGTTCGGCGTCGAGCTACCCCTAATTCTTTCTCTGTTTCTATCAAGAGTCTTTCAAAGCGCTTCACATCCCCCTGTTTGCGGGAGAGTTCCGCTGCGTATTCTTGCTGTACAGACGCCTCAATCTCTAATTGTTTTGCCCACAGCTCCTCGGTCATGAGTGGCGCAGAGATGGTCAAGGCCGATTCGCTGGGGCTGGCCAGATCTTGGCCTGTGTCTATGTCGTTCAGGGAACTAAGACCTATCAGCCCGAGGACGGCGGCACAACCGCCACCCCAGAGCAGTAATGTGAAAAGGACTATTCCCGCGCAGATGCCCATGGCAATCATGCAGCCCAAATAGAACGGGTTTCGGACTCTAACGCCAACATCTTTGCGCTCCGGCCTAACGGTCCCGATTGGACAGCCACAATGTATGCAATCATCGGCTGAGTTGGAAATTTCTTTTTTGCACTCAGGACATTTGATGAGGGCCATGATCAGTCAACTCCCGTTATCTGCATCCCCTTTAAATTATATTGGATCTGCCGCTAATTCAACAGGTGATAGATGCGGGAAATCCGGTAAATGATCGCCGGTATTCAAAAAATTGGTCGCGGTAGGATTTTGCGGACAGGGCTGAGTAAAAAGCCGGCGGAAAGGGCCGAGGATAGGATCGGATCGGCTGCTGTGGGGCAAATATCGGGGCGGGTGATAGTTCAGATCGGGTGGTGGGTCAGCTTGCGGGTAGTTGATGGTCGGTGGCCAACCCCTTTCAAGCTGTGGATTCGGGAGCCCGAATTGAAAGTACTTATGCGCCAGCGATCGCGGGACGTTTTCCAAGTGTCTTCAGGAATCGATAGTGGGCGGCGAGGGCTGAACGGACCGTCGGGTAACTGACATAGAGAACCGAAAAGTCCTGACAGGTCTTTTCCACCATTTTGCTGATTGCCGGATAATGGATATGGCAGATGTCTGAGAACAGGTGGTGTTCTATCTGATAATTGAGTCCTCCCAGATACCAGGTAGCCAGCCAGTTTCGCGGCGCAAAATTTACCGTCGTCTCAATCTGGTGAATCGCCCATTCGTTATCGATACTCCCCGTCTCGGCGTCCGGGCGCGGAAATGTGTTCCCTTCCAGCGTGTGCGCCAGTTGGAAGATGACCGAGATGGTGGCGCCCATCACTAGATGAATCGCCACGAACATGATGACCACGTACAGGACCGGGTGGAAAAGGAGGGGTATTCCGATCATGTAGGCGAAGTAGAAAACCTTAGCCAGGAAAAAGAGTGTCGCGTCGGGAGCAGATGCCTTCCGCAGCTTGTAATCGCCGATCCGCCCGGTGAAGAACTGCTTGAAATCGCCGTAGGTTACCCACGACAGGGATAACAGGCTGTACAGAGGGAGGGCATACAAGTGTTGAAGTCGATGCCAGGGTTTCCATTCCTGGTCCGGGCTCAGGCGGAGCAATCCGCCCGTATGGAGATCGTCGTCCAACTCGAAGATGTTGGTGTAGGTGTGGTGCAAGCCGTTGTGCTTCTTCCGCCACAGCAGGCTGCTGCCTCCGATCAAATCCAATGTGAAACCCACGAGCCGGTTGATCTTTCCGCTTTTTGAATAGCTCCCGTGGTTTCCGTCGTGCATAATATTGAAACCGACGAGGATAAAGCCCTGCGCCAGCGCAAACGCCGTGATCACGGCCATAAAAAACGAAGCAGAGAAAAACACGAGCAGGACGTAGGCGGCCGCCAGCCACACAAGAATAATCGCTGTTTTCAGGAACATACGCCAATTCCCCGTCTTGGGAAGGCTGTGCTCCGCAAAAAAACGATCTACACTCTCCTTTAAAGTCTTGTTCAATTCACCACGGACAGGAAACGCTATCCTTCTCATCACAGATTATTTTCCTTCTACGAATAAGGGCTTAGACATCGACAGCTCCGCTCCAGGAGCTCGGCTGGACATGCCGGGTGGCTTAGTGGGCAGTCTTCTTCTGGTAACAGGGCGCCTAGCGTCTTCCAGGGCCAGGATATGGGCTGGGGCGTACATGGTCACTGGGTTCCTCCGGACGCTCAGGAAACGCTATTGCTCTTCCTCACTGATCCGTGCATATGTGTCCCCGTCAAAGGTAACGTGGGTTCCGTCATCGTTCAAGGTGATAAAATCTCCGCCGCCGGCATCTGCTCTGTTTGGATTCGTTTCATCTATAACGCCCTTCCAGGATTGACTGAATTCCGCGCCTTCGGATTTCCGCTCGTAGACGAATCGGAGGGCCTGCGCATCGTCCGTTCCGCCGCCCGCCTCCACTTCTATTGAAACCGTTTGTGTCACCCCGTCCTGAATATGTTGATACGTCCCGGTCAACCCCCCTGGTATTGGTTCTCCAGTGACGTCTTCGGGTTGGGGACTCGGTGGCGTTTGAGATCCGCAGGAAATCAGCAGAATCAGCATTGCGTTGACCAGCAAAATCTGCATTATATTGATTAGGGGATGCCCCCTTTTTCTCGAAGTTCTTGTCATGGCCCCTCCTTTATTTTCCCCTGAGCCGAAACCGTCAGGCCTGGTGGCTAGTATATCACGTCTCTGGGGTTGTCCATCGCATCCCCAGTGGCGGGCCCCTTTATTCCTATCCCGAAATCCGTGAAAAAAGGTGCGGCATCCGGGTCTCGAAGAAACACGGCTTGCCGCTGTGCGGATGTTCAAACGCTATCGATTTCGCATGAAGCGCCAGGCGCCGCGCGCCGGAACGTTTCCCGCCGTATTTCTTGTCGCCAACGATGGGCAGGTTGTGTTCCGCCAGATGCACCCGGATCTGGTGCTTGCGACCTGTCAGCAAGTTAATATCCAGTAACGAGACACCCTGCGAATGGCCCAGGACCTTGTAGGTCGTGTGGGACAGCTTGCCTAGCTTCGGATCCGTGGTCGAGTGCACGCTATGGACGCCGTTTTCGACCAGGTAGGAACTGAACGTGCCCTCGGATTCCGGGGGAACGCCATGAACCAGCGCCAGATAGTGTTTTTTCACGCACGCCCACTGCGCCTGCAAGACGTTCTTCGCTGCCACGGACCTGGCAAACACCAGAATCCCGGAGACTTCCCGATCCAGCCGGTGCACAATATACACCCGCTCGCGGGACTTCGGGTTGCCTTTGCGCACGTAGTCCGTCAGGCGGTAGTAGACCGTCCTCACCTTCTCCCGGTTCGTGCCCATGGTCAGCAGCCCTGGGGCCTTGTCCACTAAGAGGATATCCCGGTCTTCATGGAGGATAATCAGTCCCTTCGGCTGGTGCTTTCCGCCGGACTTCTTCTTTTCTTGCATGGGGAACCTTCAAAGCCGCGCGGCGTCTTCCAGGCCCAGGATGTCGGCCAGTTTGGTGGTATGGGCGAAGATGGTCATGGTCATTCGCTGCTGCCAAGAATTCGATGACACACCCAAACCGGCAAGGTCAAATGCGGGCGCGATCCGTTACATTTACCTTCTGCAGCTGGAACCACATGTTTCGCGTGGCTACTCAGTCGACTCATCCAGGATCACGGCGCGACCTGCGTGCGCTGGAAGTCGCAGGGATTCGACCAATTGAACGATTTCTTCAGGAGGGGGGGCGGTCACTCGGCTCACGGCCAATGTCACGAGGAAGTTGAGCAGCATTCCGATCGTGCCGATCCCCTGAGCGTTGATTCCGAAACACCAGTGGGGCATGTCGAAAAATTGCGCGCCGATAATGTAACCAGCCGTGAACAGGAGACCGATCACCATGCCCGCGATAGCGCCCTCACGATTGGTCCGGGTATCGAAAATCCCAAGCAGGAGAATCGGGAAAAAGCTTGCGGCGGCGAGGCCAAAGGCAAAGGCCACCACCTCGCCCACAAAGCCGGGGGGCCGAATGCCGAAGTATCCGGCCACGATAACGCCCGCAATCACCCAGATCCGACCCACGAGGACCCGCTGGTTTTCCGTGGCATTGGGATTGATGATCCGGAAGTAAATGTCATGGGCGAAGGAACTGGAAATGACGAGCAGCAGGCCCGCCGCCGTCGACAACGCCGCGGCTAAACCTCCCACCGCCACCAGCGCGATAATGACGGGAGAGAGACCCGCCATCTCCGGCGTGGCCAGCACCATGATGTCGTGGTCGATTGTAACCTCACTCGTCGCCTTGTCGGCGGAAAGTTGTATGACCTTGTCGCCGTTTTTGTCGTCGAACGTCAGCAGCCCCGTCTTCTGCCATTCGCGTGTCCAGGACAGGTCGATTTCACTCTCTCCCGCGCCACTTCTGGCGAGTGTGTAAAGCGTCATACCCTCCCCTGAGCCGGTCTCGACGCTCACCACCCTGGCCTCATGAACAGAGGAGACGAGGTTGTACCGCGCGAATGCTGCCAGAGCGGGGGCCGTCGTGTAGAGCAACGCGATGAAGAGCAGCGCCCATCCGGCCGAATAGCGTGCCGCTCGGACATTGGGGACGGTGTAAAAACGGACGAGAACGTGGGGGAGTCCAGCCGTGCCCGCCATCAGGGCGAGCGTGATACATAACACGTTTATCTTCGAAAGTTCGGTGAAGGCTCGCGTGTATTCCTCGAAACCGAGATCGATCTGGATCTGATTCAGTTTGGATACGACATCGCTCGTCGCGAATGCCAGTTGCGGGATCGGGTTCCCTGTCAGTTTTTGCGCGATGGCTATCGACGGAATCAAGTAGGCGACGATGAGTACCGTGTATTGAACCACTTGCGTCCAAGTAATACCCTTCATCCCCCCGAGAACGGCAAAGAAGGCGACGATAACCATCCCGACAACGACGCCGGTCTCGATTCCGATGCCCAGGAACCGGCTGAACACGATTCCCACGCCGCGCATCTGGCCCGCAACGTAAGTAATCGAAATGAATACTGCCGCGATCACAGCGACAATTCGTGCGAAGTTCGAGTAGTACCGATCGCCGACGAAATCGGGAACCGTGTACTTGCCGAATTTGCGCAGGTACGGTGCAATGAGCAGCGCCAGCAGGACGTAACCGCCCGTCCAGCCCATGAGATAAATCGCGCCGCTGTAGCCCATGAACGAGATCAGCCCGGCCATCGATATGAACGACGCGGCGGACATCCAATCCGCGGCCGTCGCCGCCCCGTTCGCGATGGCGGGAACGCCCTTTCCCGCCACGTAGAACCCGGACGAATCGCGGACCCTCGACCGCCATCCGATGTAGAGGTACGTCGAAAACGTTATGATAATGAAAAGAAATGTCCAGACTTCCGTCGTCAAAGTTCACCTGACCTTAAGAATCATTTCCTCCACGCGAAACGCCCCCTCGACTCGATCCTGACCGACACCTATTCATCCTCGTGGTACTCGTGATCAATCTTGTCCATCCGCCACGCATAAATGAAAATCAGAATCACAAAGACACAAATCGATCCCTGCTGCGCAATCCAGAACCCCAACGGCAGACCGAAAATGCGGAATGTGTTCAACCACTCAACGAAAAAAATCCCGCCGCCGTAGGATACCGCTGCCCAGATCAACAGCAGCAACAGAATCAGCCGGTTATTCGCCTTCCAGTAGCGCTTGTGTTTTTCCGTGCGAGGGTCGGGCATTGCGGCGACTCCCTTCAAGGTCGACCTCCCCTGAATTCATGAAGGGGACAGTATAACCTATACGGGATGCCGAGTGCCTTCCATCATGATCGGGTAGGTATGGGCGAGTTTAGCGGGGGTGGGCGTAAATGGATACTGGGCTCACTGCTCCTTCGTAATGGCAGGTAGATATTCCCCGCCGAAAAATATCCACAGCAGTGCGAGGACAACCGCTCCCACTGCCGGGTTCCCCAAGAAAAGGATCCCGAGGGTTACCAGGAGCAAGTCGGGAAGCAGATCATCCATCTCAATTCACCCCGCGGCGGGTTGTCGAGAATGCCCCAGGATTCCTCGACTTCACCCTCATCGAAGTCATCGAGCTGGAGATTAATGGAGGGCCGAAACCAGTCCTCATACGCCTTGCTACACCCGGGATACTTCACTCCGATCTTCTAAGGAGGCGACGCCGCTTGCCCGCTATTCTCTCGTCCTCACGTCGTAGGCATAGAGATAGTCGCTGTGACGAATGTAAAGGCGGCCACCGCAGACGACAGGATGAGCCCAATACGGCCCCTCGCCATGCTTGGGAACATCGAAACGGCCGACCACCTCAAATTCTTCCGGTGTTGCCCGTGCGAGTCCCATGGCGCCCTTCTCGCTCAGCGTATAAAGCATCCCGTCTGCGCACGTCACGGACCCGCGTCCCACTCCTTTCACGGCGTATTGCTTCTCGCCTGTTTCCCAATCCAGACAAACCCACAACAGCTTATTGTAGACTCGGCTGGCGCCGTAAATATATCCGTCGATCAGAACAACGGCATCATGATGACTGTCAAGTTCTTTGGAGCGCCACACTTCACTGACCGATGCCTTATTTCCCTCCACGTTGAGCTTCCACTTGACCGACCCGGCTTCAAGCGTACTGACAAAGATATGTCCGTCCTGGAAAAGCGGCATCAGGACGTTTTCGTCTGCGTGTGACTCGTGCGGGAACCGCCATAGCAGGTCCCCTGTCTCTGCATGGACGCCGATCATCGCCTTTGAAGTCAGCGTTACAATCAGGCGCAGCCCCTTGTATTCAATCAGTGTGGGGGATGCATATCCCGCCAAATCACCGTCTGCGCTTGGAGCCTTCCAGATCATCTCTCCCGTATTCTTGTCGAGCGCTACCATACTGGTCTCAGTTCCGCCAGGGCAGCAAATCACCCGCTCGCCATCAATCAGCACGGACTCGGCCAATCCCCAGGTAATGTTCTCGCTCCCGAACTCTTCGAGAATGTTCCGCTGCCAAAGCTTCTCGCCTGTTTCGGCGTTCAGGCAGGCCACGTCCCCGTGGGCGCTCTCGTGATACACGCGGTCACCGTCAACGGTGGGAGTTCCGCGTGTGCCGGGATGAGGTTCGTTCCATGCACGGCCATTCTCTTTCTGCCACAGAATCTTCCCCTCCATGTTCAAAGCCGTGACAACCGTTTTGCCCTCCAGGTTCCCCGCAGTGAAGATTCGTCCTCCTGCGACCGCAACCGTCGAGAATCCATGTCCCAGACCCTTCGTCTCCCACACAAGCGGCGGACCCTCCGCAGGCCAGCGTTTCAGCAGTCCGGTCTCGGTTGAAACATTGTCGCGGTTGGGACCATGAAACTGAGGCCAAAACCCTTCGCCCTCAGCAGCGGAAGCTGCCTTGCGCCAATCCCAACAATAAAAGGCCAGTGCGACGAACATGGATAAGAAAACTATTCGCGAAATAACCAAAGATCGTGTGCGCATTGAATAGATTGTCCCTTTCTGAAGTTAAGTCATTGCCCCGATCCTCTTGGGAGGCAATGTCATCGGCGGATTTGAGGTGATACTTCTCGGCACCCCCCAGGTTACAGTACCGACCCAATTATATTGGATCTGCCGTTAATCCGATAGCTGATAGATGCGGGAAATCCGGCAAATAATCGCCGGTATTCAAGAAACTGGTCGCGGGAAGATTTGCGGACAGGGCTGAGTAAGAAGCCGGCGGAAAGGACCAAGGAAAGAATCGGTTCCGGATTTCATATTCTTGTGCAGGACGATATTCCCTTCCTTATCGAGGATGCAGACATACATCATCCGGGCGTGGAGATCGATGCCACAATAAAACTTGTGCTGTTTGGTGTAGAATCTCATCAGGCTTCCTCCGGGTTTGCTCTTTGGAAAACCTGAGAATACCACTGCGGTATCCGCCAGGAGGGGGCCTAAATAAGTATCAAGGACCTGATTTCGAAGCGCTGAGCCGCATCGCAACGGAAGCACGCCAAAGGAGAACGATTTATGGACCCAACAACACTTATGGAACCGTTTGGAGTCGAGATCGATTTGATGAGCGGAGAGATAAAGGATGTGGACAATCATCTCGTCCGGAAGACCTCGGATATGCGCGGCTATTATAAGGACGAGGCGGCGCTGGAAGAGCTGATCTCCGCGAACGATGATCCGCGTCACTACGAGGTGTTTGAAAAGACGGTTCCCAAGGAATATGGCCAGGTGATTTTCTGCATCAGCAAGCTCCAGCCCGGCCTCGTCGGCGACGAGTGCTTCATGACGAAAGGCCATTACCATACGATCCCGGAAACCGCCGAGGTTTACTATTGCCTGGGCGGGAAAGGATACATGCTGATGAAGACCAAGGAGGGCGAGGTTCGCTGGGAGCCCTTCCGTCGGAATCGCCTGGTTTACGTTCCGCCCTATTGGGCCCATCGATCGATCAACACGGGCGACGAGCCGTTGATCTCTTTCTGCGCCTATCCAGGCGACGCCGGCCACAATTACGGCGACATCGAGACGGAAGGCTTTCCAAAACGATTCTTCATCCGCAACGGCAAGGAAGTGATCGAGTAACAGCAAAGATTCTTGTAACCCCTCGCTCGAGCTATTCCATTTTCCGATGCCCGCCTGAAGGAAGAGAGTGGATAAGGAGAGAAAGAGATGGATGCGGAAAGCGTGATGAGTGAGATCCAGAAGTACCGCGTTGTTCCTGTCATTGCTATCGACTCAGTCGACGCGGCTTTGCCGTTGGCTGATGCGCTGCAAAGCGGTGGGCTTCCGATTGCAGAGATTACATTCCGCACAAAGGCAGCGGCCGAAGTGATGAGCCTTTTGACCAGAGAGCGACCAGATCTTTTGGTCGGCGCCGGGACAGTCATCAGTGTCGAGAACCTCGAAGCGGCAAAAGAATCCGGCGCAAAGTTCGCCGTGGCTCCGGGGCTCAATCCCCAGGTCGTCAGTCGCGCCAGAGAGCTCAACTTGCCCATCGTGCCGGGAGTCTGCACTCCCACCGACATTGAAGCGGGCCTCAGCCTCGGCTGCAAGATTCTGAAATTCTTCCCGGCAGGGGCTGTGGGCGGGATCAAGATGTTGCAGGCCCTGGCCGGCCCGTATGCCCACACCGGGGTGAAATTCGTTCCAACGGGCGGCGTGAACATCGAGAACCTGGAACGCTACATTTCGCTCCCTGTGGTGGCTGCTGTCGGGGGAACGTGGATTGCCAAAAAGGACGACCTGGCGGCCGGTTCGTGGGCGGAAATCGAAAGCCGGTGCAAGGCCGCTATGGAAATTGTTCAGCGTGTGAGTGGATAACAGTTCCACATGCGCCTGACCAGCTGCACGGAGGAACCGCATCGTGAAAAACAAGAAGATCACACGTCGGAACTTTCTGGCAAGCAGCGCGGCTGCGGTAGCCGGATGCACCATGCTGCAGGGCCAGCGGGGCATCAACATTGTTTCCAAAGGCCCGGGCGAGAAGGTCAATGTCGCGCCGATCGGGTGCGGCGGAATGGGCGCTCACGACACCGTGCAGGTTGAGCGAAATGGCGCGCGGATTGCCGCCCTGTGCGATGTCGACCGTCAGAATGCCGCGCAGGCGTTTGAGGAGTGGTATCCGGACGTCCCTCACTACACCGATTTCCGGGAAATGCTGGACAAGCAGGACGACATCGATGCGGTCACCATTACAATCCCCGACCACAGCCATACCGCGGCGGCGCTCTATGCGATGGAGCGAGGCAAACATGTCTACGTGCAGAAGCCTTTAACGACGACCATTGCCGAAGCTCGAGCGCTGCTGCGCGCCTCGCGCATGTATGGTGTCGCCACGCAGATGGGAAACCAGGGTCATTCCGAAGAGGGCGCTCGTGTCCTCTGCGAAATGATCCGGGCCGGCATGATCGGCGATGTGTCCGAGGTCCATTGCTGGACGAACCGACCGATTTGGCCCCAGGGGATGAAAGAGCTGCTGCCTGAGCAGCCGGTGCCCGACCATCTGGATTGGGATCTATGGATCGGGACCGCGCCCATGCGTCCATACAACGAGGGCTACTGTCCATTCGTCTGGCGGGGCTGGTGGGACTTCGGAACGGGCTCCCTGGGAGACATGGGATGTCACATTCTGGATCCGTCCTTCTGGGCGCTGCACTTGGGATCTCCCGACGCGGTGGAATGCCTGGAACAATCAGGGAATACCAAGTTCTCCGGGCCGATCAGGTCCATAATCAAGTACGAATTCCCGGCTCGGAAGTGGAAAGGGGATATGCTGCCGCCGGTTACGTTGCATTGGTACGACGGCGACTTCACGCCGACGTTCCCGGATCATCTCGATCCCGAGACGCTGGGTGATGATGATCAGTGCGGAACGCTATTCGTAGGGTCAAAGGGTTACCTGACCTGTGACACGTATGGCGAAAATCCGCGGCTGGTGCCGAACGATGGGGGAAACCGGCCCGATCAAACCATTCCGCGCGTCGGCAATGTCTACACGGACTGGCTGAATGCGATAACGACCGGGAGACCGGCCTGTTCGAACTTCGAATACTCCGTTCCGCTGACCGAGATGGTGCTGCTCGGCAATATCGCGCTCCGGACGGGCAAGAGGATCGAGTGGAATTCCCGGCGCATGCGCGTCACGAATCTGCCCCAAGCCAACCGCTATGTCAGCCGCACGTATCGCGAAGGCTGGGCATAGGCGCCGGATCTCTCCCGGCAGGGGAAGTTCACGCTGCCTCTTGTAACCTGTCACCCGATTAGTGTTGTTCATGTTGCTAAAGACACAGCTCATGATCTGAGTCTACCGCATGGGCAATCGAGGTAGCGCAGGCGTCCCGCCTGCAGGTCATGGGCCAAGGCCCATCCTACGATCCTGTTCCTTTAGCCATGCGAAACTCAATAGTGTGGACAATCGTTTCGCTCGAAGAGATTGCTGTTGACGTCGAGCAGAACCACAGGAAGAGTGTGTAATGACAACGTTCTATTTGGTGGGAAACAATTCGTTCAGCCCCCAGGATTTTCCCGAGCCGGAGCAATGGGCCAAACCGTTTGACGCTGCGGGCCTGCGATTTCTGGAATTCTTCAGCGATTATCTGGATCCATTAATATTCAGCGAGGTGGTCGAGAAGAGAACCGAATTTTTTCAGGCGACAATGCGAGTTCTCAACGAGCGCGGGATTATGCCCCTGGCCATCGGCAGCGGTCGAATCCCATACACACTGAATCTCCTCTCGCACCCGTATGTGGATATGCGGCGAGTGGGGATGAAGTGGTGCAGGCGATTCATAGACATGGCGGTGGCGATGGGGGCGAAGTTCGTCACCGGACACTATGACATCATTTCCCAGAAGGATCTGGCTGAGGATCCGGAGGGCGCCCTCCGGCGCGCCATCGACGGGATGGTCGAGATGGGGGAATACGCCGCTGAGAAGGGACTCGAGTGTGTTTTTCTCGAGCAGATGTATCAACCGCCCATGAAACCGTATACGATTGCCGAATCGGACCAGATTCTCGAGGAACTCAACAGGCGATCTCCTATTCCCATCAACATTCACCTCGATTTGGGGCACGTAAATCCCATCATTCCGGACGACCCGAACCACACTGACAAAGACAAGGACCCCTACGCATGGCTCCGGCATCGCTATCCGGGGAATGATATTGTGTGGGTCCACCTCCAGCAGACGGATCGGACGGCGAGTTGTCACTGGCCGTTTACGCCGGAGTACAATGCCAGGGGAATCGTCGACCCGGTGAAGGTGATCCAGGCCGCCGAGAAAGCATCCTCGAAGGACGCCTACTTGTCCTTCGAGTTTCTTTACCCACGCTGCACGCCGCTCCAGCAGATTGTCGAAGACTTCACGGAATCCGCCCGCGTGTTCCGCAGTGCTTTCGAGCAGCTGGGGTACAAGAACGAGAATGACGTCTTTACAAGAGACGGGTAAAGCTAAGCAGCGGATACAAAGTCTTCAGAGATTGGCAAACCGAAACTGGTTTCTGAGAATGTCATTCTGAGCCCGAGGCGAAGAATCCCTTCGCTGAGCAAACACCCCGCACATAGACCTTCGCGTCCCGTTCTATTCACGGTTGAAAATCAATGCCCTTATTCCTCCGGCATCTTGGCCTCGAAGGGCAGGGTTGCTCTTATTGTGGCCTTCAAGTCCTCTGCCGCTTTCTCTGCATCCGTGGGATCCCAGACTATTGTATGTTGATGATTCGTGTCGAAGTGAGTCTTGTGCTCGTCGAAGTACTCCTTGGAGCACGTGTAGATGACAGGCTTTTCTAGCCCTTCGGCGTAACCGGCTTCCCAGTAAGCCCCGTTGTTCGCGTCAGTAAGGTCCGCTATAAGGAATCGACACAGTCTAATCTCCACTCGAAGCCTGTTGTCTATGAGCCCCGCGGGTGGACTGTCGTCCAGACGCTTCAAATCAAAGCCCGTCTCCTTGACGGCACTTCTGAAGACTTCGTCCACCATGCGTTTCACTGTGTCGTTTCCGAATGGCATGGCCATGAATGCGATGCGGCTGTGAACTGCGCCGCGCTGTATCTCATGGAATCGCTCCCAACCACGCATCGTCAAAAGGACTGAACAAGTCGGCATGGATGATTCGGAATTGTCAACAAATCCTCCTTCTACGGCTGCATTCAGGATAAACGATTCATCATCGCGAGTGACAGCCCCGATCTTTGCGCGAAGGTTCCCCCAGGCTACCTTTACGGCTGCTCCCGGAGTTTCCTGGTGCTGGCCCAGGAAAAGCACTAGCAGATCGAGTTGCTCCGCGGGGTCGGGCAGCTCGGCTGATTCCGCCGCCGTCAAGTGGTTGGAAGAGATCTCGAAAGGTTGGTCACCGCTTTGGCTTCGCCATATCTCCTCACTAAGAATAGCGCGTGCCTTTATATCCAGCCCTTCGATGCGGGCTAGGGGTGTTCTATCGATGAGATATTGTCCACAGTTCGGACAATCGTAGAAGTTGCTGTCGCGGCTGCCAGGCCGTTGCTGCCGCTCGGTAACTGCACTCCCGCAGACGGGGCACTCGATAATTTCCGCATCGTCCTTGTCCGACATCAGTAGATCTCTCCGTGGTTGGTCTTCAGGTCCATTATCACGTCATGCAGATTCCACAGTCCTATTTGAATGCTGCAATGAGGGCTGCAATAGCACTAATGATTGCAGCGATCGCACCTACTAGAGCTGTTATTGCAATGAAAATGATTTTTGGATAAAGTCCTTTTGCTTGCATTTCGGTGCGGATGGCATTCCGCACCTCTGCAATCCCCCTCTTTGTCAGTGTTCTTTTGTAGTAAGGTTGCTCCAGCTCTTCCCACATCTCGGTCATATCTCTGTCTGGAACAACAACACTCAGCCTTTCCGCCCTCTGCAATAACTGGTCCGAGATTGTCATTTGTCGTTCTGCGTATGCTTCTTGGACGAAATAAGACGCTTCAGATTCGAGCATTCCGATATCATCCTGGTTTTTTCCTTCTTTAGCAGCCCTAGAAAGAGCCTTGTCGTAAGACCTTCTTGTACTCTCCAGACTCCGTGTGGCCTTACGAATGTCCCACCATTCCTGCATCATATGGAACATCAAAAAAGGTCTCCTTGTTTCGTCTCGGTATTCCTCACACCGCGGTCCGTTACAGGTTTCTTCCGTTTCCAAACGATCACCGGAACATAAACTCCATGAATCGAAACCCCGATCCGCTCCGCCGCGCCCTCGGACATGTCAGACTTGGGCGCCAGCAGGCAATAAACGACCCAGGGCAACACGCCTAGGAATATGGCGAATGAAAACGTAAAGAAGCCGCCCCCCAGGATTCTCATTTCCCGCATTATATCAAGCCACTTGCCACAAAACAAAGTCTAAGTCAGCAAGGTATTATAATCCTGTTCAAATAAGCGAGATTATGACAGACTTTGGTGGATATCTCGCCCGGTCCAACCTGCCAGAAAGGGGGTCCGTGCTCAAAACGGATTCTTCTTGCCCATGGCAGGCGGGACGCCTGCGCTACCTCGATTGTTCAGTTTCGACTCCAGGCCCTTCAACGTGGGGGAATTCAGAGTTGCAATGAAGGTATTCCATGATTTATACTCATAAATGGAGCCTTTTGTTGGGCCCCGCAAACATTTCAAGGTATTTACGGGAGATCATTTAATACATTTTCGGTGGCAATTGGTTCTTTGCGATCTGCCTCAGCAGACGCCAGGTGCCGCCGGCATCGAACCGCAGGAGGGAGCTCCCATGTCAAACAAGCTCACACGTCGTAAGTTCATTCAAACCAGCGCGGTTGCCACTGCCGCTTTAACGACCGGAATGAGCGCTCCGGATGGTGTCTTACTTCCGCAAATGGGAAAGGTGGACACCGGTAAGATTCTGAACTACAACCCGGATATGGAATACCGCCGCTGCGGACGAACGGGTTTGATGGTGGGGGCTGTTGCTCTGGGAGGACATTGGAAGCGCATAGATAAAATCATCGGCGGCGTGACATCTCGAGGCTGGATGAGAATCGATGGCAACCGGCCGGATTTCCAGAAGAACCGGTACGACGTGGTCACCCGCTGCATCCAGCGTGGCATTAATTACGTTGACGCCTGTTCCCGCGAGGAAGTCGTGACCTACGCGAAGGCTCTCAAGGGCCGCCGGGACGAGATGTACCTCGGTTATTCCTGTGATGCTTGTGAAAGCAGTCATGCAGCATTGAGTTCACGGGAAAAACTGCAGGAAGACATGGATCGGGGCATGAAAGAAGCCGGGCTGGACTATGTCGACGTGTGGCGGCTCAGTCTTCTGGTCGATAGCGCGCAACACACCGAGGCGGAAATCGACGAAGCCATGGCGGCCTTGGATTGGGCCAAGGAGACAGGCCGAGCCCGCTTCATCGGGGTCTCTTCACACGACCGGCGGCATCTCAAGAAGTTGATCGAGACGTATCCCGATCAAATGGAAGTTCTCCTCGTGCCCTATACCGCCAACACCAAGTTGGTGACCGACGAGACGGGTCTGCGGGCGACTGTCAAAAAGTATGATGTCGGCTGGTTCGGTATCAAGCCATTCGCGAGCAACTCGCTGTTCAAAGGGGACAGTTCCCCTGGAAGCCCCACTTTCGAGGAAGACAATCGTCTCGCGCGCTTGGCTATCCGCTATGTCCTCTGTAATGACGCGATAACGGCCCCAATCCCGGGCCTTATCACCGAGCAGCAAGTCGATAATGCCTGCTTAGCTGTCATGGAAAGGCGCGAGCTCGACAACGAAGAAAAGGACGAACTCGCACGGGCTATGAAACGCGCCTGGGACGGTCTGCCGGCCGACTATCAGTGGCTGCGAGACTGGGAATACGTATAGAGACGTTCGGTCCCACCCATAAACACTGAATTGTAGAAGTCGGAAGGGGGAAGCTTGGCGTTGGCCCGAGCTTCCCCTTTGACTATCACGGGGTCTTTCCAATAGAATTGGACGGGGTGTAATTGAAATGAAGCATAATTCCGGGTGTTTTGTGGCGGCGACGAGGGTGATTGGATTGTGTTTTTTCTTTGTCGCGCCGGCTGTCGGAATTGAAAGTCAGGAAGCCAGTAAGCCGCCTCCCCTGGTGGTCGAAAAGGGCGCCCCCCTCCTCTTGGATGAACCCAGTGACCAGGGTGAAACCGCTGCGAGCCAGGTGATCGTCAATAATCAACCTTGTTTCGTATGCCATGGAAACTTCAAGACTGAGTCGTTGGCGGCTGGGCATGCGAAACAGGGGATCGGCTGTGTAGACTGTCACGGGGACTCGTTCGCACACCGGAACGATGAGAACAACACGACGCCGCCCGAGACCATGTACCCCGCTGATGCAATCGACAAAGCGTGCGGGCAGTGTCATGAGGCACACGATGTTGCGCCCGCTCAGGTCGTCGAGCGGTTCCTCCAGCGATGGGACAAGAAGACGGAGCCAGGGGCGATCGTTTGCACCGAATGCCACGGTGATCATCGTCTGAAGGTGCGCACGGTTCGGTGGAATAAGAAGACCGGAGAGTTGGTCTTGACCGATAAGTAGATAGAAGAAGAAGGCGGCCGTAAGACCGAGACTCAAAATTGTAGGATGGGCCTTGGCCCATCAAAACAAGTACAGCATGGGCCAAGGCCCATCCTACATTTCTTCCCAAGATAGCGCCTCCTGCCTGCAGGGAGATCCGGCGGATTTTCGCCCCCCCGCGTGATATAATCCTACCTCGCTGGGCAGTGTTTCGCTGCCGGAGGGTTCTCAAGGCTTCCACGCTATCGAGTTTTTCTTGAAGACAATCCCCATCATCCGCACCACGGTCACGATCGTTTCATTCTGCCTCCTTTGCGCTCTGAGCGCCTGGTGGTCCCATTCCACGGGTCTCCCCGCGGACGCAGGAAAATGGTACAGCATTGTGCCGCCGCTCCTGGCGATATCGATGGCCTTCCTGACTCGGCGGGTGATGCTGAGCCTGGGCGCCGCTGTCGTGGTAGGCGGCCTCCTGATGCGCGTCCCTTCCGACCCATTGAATCCAATGGAATGGATCCACGGTCTTCAAGCCGTGTTGGCATTCGCCTTCCGGGCGTTGGTTGCGGAACCCGGTGCGGACGGGTCGAGAGATTGGAGCAACTTGCAGATTCTTGGCTTTGTCCCTCCGATTTTCGCGATGGTCGCGCTCGTGTCCGCAGCAGGGGGATTCAAAGGGGTGATGAACTGGCTCCTGAGATGGGTCCGCGGCAAGAGATCCGGGCAGCTAATCACTGCGCTGATGGGCGTGTTCTATTTCATCGATGACTACTCGAACATCATGATCGTGGGCTCCGCCATGCGGCCGGTGGCGGATCGTTTTCGCATCAGCCGCGAGAAGCTCGCATTCCTTGTTGATGCCACGAGCGCCCCCATCGCAGGACTGGCCATTATCAGCACGTGGATCGCATTCGAGGCGGGTCTGTTCGAATCGGAGAGCCAGAAGCTCGGGTTAGGCTTAAGTGGGTACTCAATGTTCTTCGACGCCCTCCGTTTTCGATTCTACTGTTTCCTGATGATCATCTTCGTTTTCGTGAATATTCTTACGCGACAGGATTTCGGTCCGATGAAAACGGCCGAGCAGCGTGCCGAACGTCAAGAACCTCCCGCTGACAGCGACACTTTGTCCGCTGAAGTCGACGACGGATCTCATGCCGGTGGGAATTACCGGCCGCCATCGCGCGCGATTGTGGCGTTGGTTCCCCTGGGGGGACTCATCCTGTTCCATGTCACCGGTCTATGGTGGAACGGAGGCGGCCCGGAGCTTCTTCAAAAAGGCGGCGCTCTTTTCAGCTGGACTTACTGGCGTGAGGTGATCAGTCAGGCAAATAGTCTGACCATTCTTGATCTGGCGGCTCTCTTCAGCCTCACCCTGGCGCTGATTTGCGGCTGGATTTTCGCTGCCCTGCCGAGCCGAATCGCCGGAAGATGTTTGTTGCAGGGAGTCCAAAGAAGCCTCTTGCCGTGCGCGATCCTGCTGCTGGCCTGGTCGCTCAAGAACTCATGCGATCACCTTGGCACGGGCACATTTCTTGTGGCGATGTTGTCGGGCAAGCTTGTCGCAATGTGGTTTCCCGCCATCCTCTTCCTCGTAGCATGCCTGACCTCATTTGCTACGGGGACGAGCTGGGGAACGATGAGTATCCTTATCCCCACCGCGATTCCGGTTGCGTTCGCGTTGGATGGAGACAGTTACGGGCTGATCACCATGATCAGCCTGGGAGCCGTGCTCGATGGTTCAATATTCGGCGATCATTGTTCGCCTATCTCGGATACAACCATCATGAGTTCGATCTCCACCTCTTGCGATCTGATGCAACACGTGCGGACGCAGCTCCCCTACAGCGTGATAGTGGCCGTTTTCGCTATCGTCTGCGGGTACATTCCCTCTGCCATGGGAGCGCCATGGATCTGGAGCATCGGGAGCGCAACGTTATTGATGATTGCTTTGTTCTTGATCTTGAGACGATTGAGACGTTCTGGGACTACTGATCGCCACGAAATGTCGCCATGAGACGATGGCAAGTCATTGAAACAGGGCGTCGAGGATTTCGTCGGGACGCGGAACGACTTCATCCCAGTGGGCAATCGAAAATCCGTCCTGGACGAAAACAAACCGAGGAGGCACATCACCAATCAAGTTGAAGAATTCCAGGGGATCGATCAGCTGCATAGGGAAATCAGGTCCGTTCGTTTCCAAGAACGACTGAAACGTGTCCTCATCCCCAAAGCAAAGGGCGACCAGTCTCGGAAGGTCATCCTGATAACTGATTTCGTTCAGTTCTGGCACAGTTGCGGCGCAGTGTTCGCATTCCATGCTGAGCATGGCGACCACATATTCCCCGTGTCCTAAATCGATCAGTTCCGACTCCGCCTCAATCCTGTATTTCCCGAAAGGTCCGTCTCGTTCCGAATCGTATTCCTCTACTGAAGAAACCGATCCTCCGGGCGGAGCGTTGCCGGGACCCCGATAGGCAAGAAACCCAACCACCAGCGCACTCACCGCCAATGTAATCCCCGCGGTCACTAAATCTCGCCGAGACAGTTGCACGCCTCGCTTCGTTCCGGCCTTGAACCAGAGCCAGACCAGTCCCCCGAGGAGGACCGCATTCTTGAGTAGGGAGGCCAGCGGACTCATTTGCAGGAACTTCCCGAAGCATCCACAATCTTCAAGACCATGGAAAGCCCATGAAAAGCCAATGAGCCCCGAATAGACGGCAAGCATCAACGCCGTCGCAGGAATCGTGACTTTTCTGAGCCATATGAAATTCCACAAGGCCACCGCGATCACCAGCTCAGAAACGAGAGCGATCACCCCGGCGATCCGAATGAGAATCGGATCATGCAGAACGCGGTAATAAGCGATTTGGATGAGAAAGGCCTGGTAATCGAGGGCCTTAAGGACGGCAGAAACAAGAAGAAAGACCGCGAAAGCGCGGGCAAGAATCAGCGCATAATTATGTGGTTTATCGGACATGTTTTTTGCTTTCCGTTCCGGCAGCGTTGATATTATCAGAAAAGCGGAATGGATTCACCTGGCCACGAGATTGCCGCGTCGCGTCCCCCTCCTGAGGAGCATGCGCTCGGTGTAACTCTGCATGCTTCTTTCCTGTGGGTCGAGCGATGCTTGTGAAGGATCTTCAAATTCCAGGCCGGGAGGCCGGTACGGGAGGTGGGTCGTACGATGCTTGCGAGGGATCCGCAAATTCCAGGCCGGGGGGGCGGTACGGGATGTTGCTCCCGGCCCAATCTTGATCAATTAGAAAGGAAACCGACCCGTCCAACCAGAGGACATTTCCGCCGGCAGGGAGGTGGTTGTAAAACCGGAAATAGGACGAGGTTTTGCTCATCAGGTCCCACATGACAGGAATTTTGGGAATGGGTCTCTCCGGCGGGGGGACAGAAATCGGTTCATAGGTATAAGCGCCCATATAGTCATAGCTCGTCCGGTAGCTGTTAGGGGCGTTGAGAGCGCTATTCGTCATTTCCTCCTCTTCCCCGTATGGACCTGCGTCAGATGGACAGATGAAGACGTGCATCTCCGGAATGTATCGCTCATGAATAACTCTAAGGCAATCTGCATTCTGATTCCCCCCGCTCCACGGCAGTTTTCCATCGTGGTCCTGGGCATACATCCACATGGCCGCGCCGAATTGGGAGAGGTTGTTCAGGCAGCTTGTCCGTCGAGCGGCCTCGCGTGCCCTGGACAGGGCAGGCAGCAGAATCGCCGCGAGGACGCCGATGAGAGCGATCACTCCCAGCAATTCGATCAGGGTGAATCCTTGAATTCGTCGCTTCACTGTTTCCCGACTCCTGACCAGACTATACTCCGCAGCTCGCCGGAGGGCTCGATTGTCACCTCAGCGGTTATCCGTATTCTTGAGATGACCCGTTCCCCGTCCACAACCTCGCCCGTCGAAATGATCTGAAGCTTTTCCGGAGAATCGGACCGGTTGACCTCCACAGAGAACCTTCCTCTGCCCAGAGGAACATTCACCTCACCGCGGTAATCGCCGCGACCGTGACGAAGCTCCGCGATCGCTTTGTCCATCCCTCCCTCAGCGATATGAAAAGCGATCCGTTTAGTCTCTTTCTGAGTGAAATTAGACATAGTGCGGTTGAGCAGCGTCAAGAAAACCGACGCGAAAATGGTCACGGCGGCCAGATACCCAAGGGTGATGATTAACGCTGATCCTCGATTGGCAGTGGACAGCGATTTCGTCACTTCCATGTCGGGCTGTTTCGCTATTTCATTCATCGCTTGTCCAATATCTGAAAGCCGCCGAGAAACTGCGCGTCCGGGACGATGCGTCCTCGGCTGAACTCGTTCCGTAACTCAATCCCAGCGTCACAAGGCGCGCCTTCTCAGCTTCAGGCGTGTCATAACTGAACCGAATCGCTTGAAAATCTCTTGGATAGCTCACAAGGCTTTCTGCCGTGAATTCCCCGTCCTTTTCAAGGACCGCCATGCGGGTCAATCGCAATTCCTGGACAATCGCCCCCCAGATGATGTACGTCCTCCCCTCATTCCGCGCCGGGTCTTGAGGCATTTCGAGAATCAGGCAGTTCTCACCCGACCGATAATCCCCGACAGCGGGCACAACACCTGCCGACAATCGGACAATCCGCGTGAAGTCATCGCGGACCTCTTCCACAAGGGCCAGCCTGTCGACAGCGGAAGTGCCCAGACCCGTAAGGCGGGAGCTGGCAATGAAGACCTTGAGTGAAAGGTTGATGACGATCGCGAGAATCGCGATATAGCCCAGCATTTCAAGGAGCGTCATGCCGGCAGATGCAGTCGTTCGCCATGAGGATGTCTTCGCTTCCGCCTTATGTCCTTTTGCATACGCACCCTGACGGCGCATTCGACTATCCCCTTCCCTTATCCGCTATGAGCGTCGTAAGGCTCTTCTCGATGACGCGACCGTGTTCGCCGATCCACTTGATCCTTACCGTTACCTCTTTCACCTCTCCTCGCCCTTCAATGAAATCCCTGATGGATACAGTAGGTGAGACCTGGACCAGGGTCTCCAACTCGGGCACGGCCGCAATAAAGCCCTGCCGTTCTCCGTTTTCTAAAGAAGAGAACGGCATCGTCCGCAAGGTTTCGATTTCATTTTGAATCGCCTGTGTCGCCAGCGTGAACTCTCTCACTGCATTAAGCTTGTCCAGCCCGAAGTGGTACATCTGAATCACGCCGAACAGGCCGACCGTCAGGATAAACAGTGCTGCGCTCAGCTCAATCAGTGAAAAGCCTTTTTGATTGCCCCTCGCTCTGCCATTTTGGATCGATTCATCCATCATTGAATGATGTCCTTTGTCCCGGCGATCGGCAGTACCCTCCTCAATTCCTCAAGGGTTGTCAATCCTTCCTCCGCTTTTCCAACTCCATCTTCAACCAGGGTAACCATGCGGCCCCGGAGCGCCGCCTCGTGCAAGACCTGGGTGCGCGATCGGTCAAGAATGAGCTCGGAGATCTCGTCATTAACGAGGAGCAATTCCCCCATTGCCGTCCGGCCTCGATAGCCAATCCCCTGACACTTCTCACATCCCGCCCCTCTGCGAAAGCTGCCTGACCCCTTTTCGATTCCATATTGCGCGACGAGAGAGGAGTCAGGTTTGCACGGTTCCGAACAATGGGAACAGTTGAGCCGGACAAGCCGTTGCGCGAGAACCCCGGTCACGGAGGAAGCGATCAGATACGACTCGATTCCCATGTCGAGCAGCCTTGTAAACACCCCGGCGGCGCTGCCGCTGTGAATCGTGCTGATGACCAGGTGCCCCGTCAGGCCGGCCTGGATCGCGATCCGCGCCGTCTCCACATCGCGTATCTCGCCGACTACGATCACCTCGGGATCCTGGCGAAGAATCGAACGAAGCGCCGCTTCGAACGTGAACCCTGCATGAGGATTGACCTCGGTCTGGGCAACCTTGCGAACCCTGTACTCGACCGGATCTTCTATCGTCACAATGTGCGGTGGCGGGTCGCGCAGTTCCAAAAGCTGCCTCAACAGGGCATAAATTGTTGTGGTCTTGCCGCTGGAGCTGGGGCCGGTAAGCAGGAGCGTTCCCTGTGGACGCGCGATCACGTCGCAAAGCGCTCCAACCACTTCCGGGCAAAACCCGAGAGAGCCCAATGGGATTAGGTCCTGGGTCGTTCCGAGGATTCGGACAACGGTTTTTTCTCCGTTGACTGTAGGGAACGTCGAGACGCGCATGCCCTGGCGGCACTCCACTTCTGCCGGATCAATACGGCCGTCCTGGGGAACGTCTTTTTGGTAGACGACCATTTTCGCCAAGATCTTTATGCGCGCGATGATTTTCGCCTGGTATTCCTTCGGGATCTCCGCAATCTCATGAAGGATCCCGTCGATGCGATATCGGAGCGACACGCACTCTTCCCACGGCTCGAAATGCAGATCGCTGGCCCTGTGTTTAACCGCCTGGGTTAGGGCTGTGTCTACCGCTATAGTGACACCCTCTTCGCCAGACCCGAGCTGCTCAACGAGCGCCGCCTGGATTTCTCTCAGGGGAATCACTTCGGTCTTCTCATCACCCTGCCGATCCCTGTCGTATATCAGCTTTGGCTTTTCCATAATTCCCTGCTTATCGGCAAACTCGATGCCGTGCCATGGCCATGATCTAAAGCGATGAGACTAACCCTTCGACAAGTCCGACCAAGAAAGAAAAGATTGACAAGTTGATGAACAATACGACACATCCGAGGGCGACCACGCCTACAGGCGCGATAAGATCTATCAATATCTTTTCCATCTTGATGACTTCGCGCTGGTAAAGCCGGGCTATCTTTTCAAAGGCTTCCGGCAGCAGGCCGGAGCTCTCACCCACCGAGACAATCCCGAGAAATGAAGCCGGAAAGAAGTGTTCAGGTTCCATTGCAGCCTGAATTGATTCCCCGTTCTCCACTCTTTGCTTGATTCTGCGCATGGCAGCGGCATAAATCGGATCGATATCGAGAGTCATGGTACTTTCAATCGCTTCATTCAGCGGAACGCCTCCGTGAAGTAGTTTCTCCATGACTAGGGAGATGCGGACCAGGGTACGCTTCACGAAAAGCGTTCGTATAACAGGAACACGCATGATCACTCGGCCGGCTATGGCACTGAATCGCCCTCGCTTTCGGAAGAGCGAGCTGAGGACCTTCCACATCAGAAAGATAACAACCGCTGCCACAAAAATTAGGATCCAAGTTCTCCCTTGAGCCAAAACGGTCGCAACGTCGTTAAGTACTGTAAGCATCTGCACCGATTCCGCTGGATAATCCGAAAATTCCCCGCTCATCTTGAAGAACTCTGGAACGACTTTGAAGCTCAAGATGAGAATCGTCTGAAGCAGCATGCCCGAAATCGCGAACAGATAAAGCAGGTAGTTCCTGATGGTATCCCCGCGTTGGAGAATCTGGACGAGGTCCTGTGAAAGATCGGAAAGACTCTCATAAAGTCTTCCCGTTTCCTCGCCAACTCTCACCAAGTCCGTGTAAAACCGCGGAAAAAACCGGGATTGCTTCCCCATCGCCTCGCTAATGGACAGTCCGGAAGCAATGTCATCCCTGAGGACGAGCAGGACATCCTGAAGCCGAGCCTTGGGAGCGTCGAGCGCGGCCGCCTCCAGTCCCCCTGCCATGGGAGAATTAGTACGGACGATGGAGGCGAGCTGCTCTGTAACCATTTGCAGTTCACGCCGCCATTTCCCTGCCCGCAAGTAACGGGGTCCCCGCCACGTGGGCTTCCGGCGCGACACAAGCCTCCGCGGCTTCTTCCACCGGGGCATGTGCCAGCGAAGCCGCCAGAACGGAGCGGACATTTTCGGGGGCCAATCGCCGCGAAACAGGCTGTCCAAATCTATGGAAAGGATCTCACGCCACTTCACGGCACGTATTCCTCGGCTGGACAGTCGTCGACAAAGAGACTCCTCCTGTTTTCAAGGCCCAGACAGCTGGTCCGCCAAGCTGAAGAGAGGCATATACATCGCAATAACCACCGACGCGACAATCAGACCCACGATAATGATCATAACTGGTCCCAGGAACAACAAGGTCCGCGTGTCCAATCGCTCCAGACGCCGCTCATAGGATTCCGCCAGATCGAGAAGTGCCCGATCCACTTCGCCGCGCCCCTCCGCCGTGGCCAAAGTCCAGCAGAAGGAATGCTCGAAAAAGCCCGTGTTGGCCAAGGCGTCCGATATCCGCTCCCCTCCGGTGACCAGCTTGGCGGCGGCGACTACGGCCGCGCGTAGAACGGCATTCCCCGCGGCCGCCGAGGCGAGGTCCATGCTCTCCACTACCGGAATCCGGCTCGTCAGCATTAACCCAAATGAACGGCTGAACCGCGCCACGGAGGAAGAAAAATAGAGCTTACGGAAAATGGGAAAGTGCAGCTTGATCCAGTCGAGCTTGTAGCCGCCGACCTCGGTGCTCAATGAGGTCCTTAGCACCCAGTAAAGCCCAAGAACAACGACAACAAACCCTCCGATTGACAACACAGGGTGGCTTTGGAGTAACTTGCCGGTAGCGAGCCAGAAATTCGTAAGGGGCGGAAGCTCTGCGCCAAATTCCTCGTACATAGAAGCAAACTCCGGAACGATCTTACCAATCAAGAGTCCCAAAACCACGCATGATGCCACAAGAATCAGCATCGGGTAGGCCACGGCCTCCTGAAGTCTGTTCTTCACCTCGACGAGCCGGGCGGAATAGGTGCTCAACTGGCTCAGCACCCCCGACAGGTTGCCGGTTTGCTCGCCGGCTTTCACGATACTTCTGTACACAGGCGAGAAACTCTCCGGGTATTTGCTCAAGGCCTCCTCGAGCGAGTTTCCCGATTCGATCTGAGAGCGAATGTCCTCGAAAATGGCTTTGAGCTTTGGATTCCGGAGGTCGTGGGCAAGTGCGCGCAATGAAGGCGCCAAGGGGAGGCCGCTCTTCGTTATCGCGAGCAACTGTTCGTTGAACAGGTCGAGATCCTCCCACGTAAGGCGCGATTTCATTCGCAGAAAGCCGAGTCGCTTTTCGACCTCCTCGACGGAATTTACTTGAAGCCCGCGTTCGGCAAGAATCGCGGTGACGCGTCGAGCCGACGCCTCATCCATGGTTCCTTCAACAGGGTTTCCCTCTTGATCGACCGCTCGGTATTTGAATAACGGCATCGCATTAACTCCAAACAGGCGCAAACTCTGCGCAGTTCACCTCGCCATTTCTTACGGCTACTGATTATAATGACATGAGAGGTGCAAAACGATCAATTCGTCGGGGCGGGATCTCAGGAGACGAATAGTAATCAGCGAGTCCACGGCTTCGTACTTGGCCGTTAGTCTTCCATTACTCGTGCCACCCGCTGATACTCCTCGATATTCACCCTGTGTTGAACGAATGACCGAACGAAGGGCAGGCGCCATCCTTCCCACGTTGATGCACCCGTGAGATCCGCGCTATCCGGCAAAGAATCGAGAAGGACTCGACCTTGCTGCATCCAGAAGGGAGAAGTAGCGATGAGCAAAACGATTCCTGCGACGAGGGCCACCTTCCGGAAGATGTTTCCGACACGCCGCCGGGGTCGAAGCGCGACCACCTCACGTGGCAAGTCCATGGCGTCGAGGCATGTCCTGAGCTCTTCGAATCGGTTGGCAAAAGAAGGATAGCGAATCTCCGTCCGGCATATCCGGAGGGTCTTGTCGATCTCATCTAGCTCTTCCATGCAGAAGATGCATCGCGCCAGATGCAGATCGACCGCGCGGAGTTCTCCATCCGAAAGCTCTTCACCCAAATAGTCCAGGAATTTCTCTCGAACTTCAGGGCAATCCATTCTAATCACCCCCTATAGGTTAATCCCATATTCATGAGACCAGCAGAAATTTCAGCGCTTCCCTCAGCTTCTTGATGGCCAGGATTCTGCGCGATCTGACTGTGTTCGCGGGACACTGCATCGCCAGTGCTATCTCATCCGTGCTCATGCCGTCAATCGTGTGCATGACAAAAGCCATTTTTTGCTCTTCCGGCAGCGTCTCGAGCACACCAAGAATACGATCTTGGATTTCCGAACGCGAAGCCATCTCGTCGGGACCACACGACGTGTCTCTCAGGCCGCGATGCCAATTCTCCTCTCCAGTCGACGGAACGAGAAACCGTCTGTGCCGTCCGAGCTTCCGGAATTCCTCGAGCCAGATGAGCCGTGCAAATGTGAACAGGTATGCTGAGAACGGCCCCGTGGCCGCATACCTTCTCCTCAGCCTCCACACACGGAGAAAAGTCTCCTGGCAGAGGTCCTCGGAAATCGCCCCGTTACGGCTCATTCCATAGAAGAAGCTCTGTAGCTTGCGGTAGTACCGCTCATACAGTTCCCCAAACGCGGATTCGTCGCCCGTGCGCACCCGCAACATCAGCGCCACATCGGATAACAACTGGAAAGGCGTCAGGCTCAAGCTCATTTCACATACCCCACCCTACTTTATATATGACCTGCCGGCAGCCAAATGATCAAGAGGTAGGGAGATTTTCATGCATTTGGGTCCGCTGCGGTTTTACCGCTGAATTCCCCATGAATCGGGTATTTCTCGCCTCGGCCAGCATAATCCTTGTTTTTTGCATTGTCCAGAGGAAATGATACGAAACCGCTCAGATTCTATGGACGGGCAATTCGGAAGGGGAACCACAAGCGGTGAGTTCCAGCCAGAGCACCCTCGGTCGGAAGGCAGAAGAGAGTTGAGCAGATTGCGGCTGTCTTGATTCAATCCTCGCCAATTCATTAACTTCTTCCTTTCGACTGAGTGGAAACCGGATCTTGCAAATCAAATTAATCCCTCATTTCCATCTCTTGACGAACAAAACAAAACGGTCTAGTATCGGTTTAAAGAATCCCCATATCAGTCAATCCGTAAGGATTAGTTCAACAATGAGAGAGGTGAAATCCTAAATGCCAAGATTCGAACACATTTTGAGATCGGAGATTACTCGTCTTGCCAAAAAGGAAATCCGCTCCGCAGTATCCCCACTGACCAAGAAAGTTAACTCGCTGAGAAAAGAGATCGCGAAGCTGAAGCAGACTGTCGCGCGACAGAACCAACTCATTGTCCGCCAGCGCAGCATTTTCCAAAAGGCGGGCCTCCAGATTCCGGCCGAGGAGGAGTCGGGTAAGCCCACCCGCCTTTCCCCTACCTTGATCAAGAAGCTTCGCACACGGCTGAATATTTCCCAGGAAGAGCTGGCTCAACTGCTCGGGGTCAGTCCGTCTTCGGTGGCGTTCTGGGAACAGGGAAGGAACAAGCCGGCGGCGGCCGCCCGCAACAAGATTATCGGCCTGCGTCAGCTGGGGCGTCGGGAAGTGAAAGCGCTCATGGAAGAAACCGACACGCCTGCCCAAGGAAGAAAGGCGCGCCCGTCTCAAACCAAAGGGAAGAAAAAGGCCGCAAGAAAAGGACGGAAAAAAACCAAGAAGTAAGTTTAATCGAGAATGACCCGAGCGGATCTCTTGCGGGAATCCGCTCCGCAAAGCTCCTAAGTGCCCTGATTCATAAGTTCGGTAACGTATTCGGCGTCCAGCATTGGCTCAAGCGTCATTGCAGCGACCGAAGAGCTTGCCCTGAGCGAAGCCGAAGGGGAGCGCGGCAATCTCGTTTGTGAAAGCGGGTTTTCCAGGATGAGATTGCCACGGCGCTTCGCGCCTCGCAATGACGGCATCCAAAGTGGAGCCGCCTAAACGTTACTGTATTTGTGAATGCCTGTACTAAGACTCCCCAAAGCAGCAATCTTTGTCGGCGACCGGCTTCTAATGTCTGTGAACGTCCGGGTTGGAAGCGTCGGCAAATTCTTCGTAATGCCGCTTTAAAACGTCCAATCCGAAATCGCCGTCGAAATCCCGCCACACGCAGTGAATGTGATTAGCGTCGTTTTGGGTGTTGTCGTATTCGATCAGGAACGTCTTGCCTTGAATCCGATAGTAGTGGCCTTCCCCTTTTTCAAGCCCGCCCATCCAGGCAAACTTCACATCGTCAAGCCCGGCTTCTCTGATCTCATCGAGTCGCGCTTCGGCGAGATCCCGGTGCTGTAAGACTGCATATTCCGTGATCAAATCGAACAACAGCTCTTTCTGGCGCGCCCCCATCTCGCTGTACGGAATTCCCAGGTCTTCCTGAAAAGCCGCCTGCCGATCCGCCCCTGTCAGAATCTCCCGAGGCGCAATCGGCTCCAGAATTCCCAACTTCGCCTGTTCTTCGTCCAATGACTTTGCAAGCTCCCGAGCCAGGTCCTCCTCGGCGGAAAGCACGCGCGTCCCTTTTTTCGCTCCATCCGGCACTTCGGCGGGATTGGCGCCCAGAAACTGTGGCGTGCTCGCGACGATACTGCCGTTCAAGACCGTCCAATTCAGAGAGAGGTGATGCCCTTCATACCGGAGACCCCAAGGTCCTTCTTGTGAGGGTTCCCCAAACACCGTCACATAGTAGGCCTCCGGATCCCGCTGGGATCTTGAACTCCCTTCCAATTCCTGAAGGACGACCTCTAACTCGCGAATCGTTTCGGCCTTCCGAAGTCCCTTTTCGCTCAGTGCGGTGCGAAGCAGTTTGAGCACCAGGCCCTCTTGATTGGACTTCATCTCTCTCAGCGGAATGCCTCTTCGGTCCTTCGGAACATAGTGCCAATTCATCCGTTCACCTGTTTCAAATTCGAACTGCGCCTTCGACCGCTGTCCCGTATCAAGGGATCCGAGAAAGTCGTTTGTCGCCTTGATAAGCGAATCCAAACCTTGTGCTGCGGGTTCGGTGGGCGTGGCGGAGATTATCGTGCCGGAAAGAAGAATAGCCATTAAAATCCTGTTCATTTGATCTTTCCCTCCTATCTATTTTGAAGATTTCGAAGCGAAATCCAATTGTCCTCTATTCCCGATACCGTGGAAGTGCAGGAATTGTACTTCGTCAACCCGCCTATTTCAACTATTGAAGACTGCAAAGAAAAAGGAACACCCAATTGCGGCTCGGCAGGAGCCTCGCCCTCCCATTCCACTCATTCGGTCGACCACGGGAGGGCGAGAGCTTGCCCTGAGCTTGCCGAAGGGCTCCCGCTGAGCCGTCTGAAAGACCATGATGTTCTGCCGAGCGATTTCCAGATGTCGCATATTTCAGTACGTTCCATTAACAATGCAGCGTTCAATAAGTACACCTTCCCAGAGGTAAGTGAACAATTAACGGAGCTTTGGTTTTAGTTTCCTGATTGCACCGGAGGACAGCCCTAAATAGATTCCTTGCCCCGAAGGGGCAGACGCAAGTAGCCCCGGGTGGAGTCCGCTGAAGCGGACGGAACCCGGGGACCAAGTCGGCCCTCCCCTGCTCCGCCCCGGAGGGGCGGACGCACAGGATGGAGTGTCATGAGCAATAACCTCAGCAATAACGGTCTCGTGCGCCCCTCCGGGGCGCGGGAAGGGATGCATCGTGGACCTGAGGTTTCGCCCCGCCGGAGCGGGCCTACACCCCAGGCTACTTGCGTGCGCCCCTCCGGGGCGGTACTTTCTTTCTCATCTCACGGCCTGTCTCCAACCCGCAGGAAATTGCCTGGGATTGCCATCTCTCCGTAACTGGATTGTTCACCAACTTGTGTGGAGCTGCACTAACCAAGGCATTTGGAGCTATTTGCAGTTGCAGAATTGAGGCAGGTCGGCTGAAGAGTGGGAAGAGAAGTAAGCCTTTTACAGATCAGGAAACTGCAGGATCAGCGGTGGCGGTTCCTCTCCAGTTTCAGCGGCGCGGTTAGCAGAGGTCCCAGGGGCAACACCACGGCACAGATCCACAGGGGGACCCATCCTTTGTCAGTCGTTTCCCAGAGGGAAACAGCATAGGAGGCAACGACAGCGATCCAAACACATGCGGTAACCCAAAAAACCATCGGTTTCAGAAGCTGCCTCTGATACGCTTTTCCATATGCCCATGCTACCCCAACCAATGCTGTCAACGCTGCTGCGCAAATCAAAAGAACCTTCAGCGTTTCGAGGGTGTTGTCAGAAAGCCGCAGAACTTCTTGTCCGAGAAAAACCAAGAACACCATGCCGGCGCACACAAAGCTCAACACCCTGCCATACCAGAGCAGAACCCACGCGACAACCACGGTCGTGCCAAGAAAGATCCCAAATTCTGAGGAGAAAACCTGTCTTGCTGAAAGGCGTGATGGGAAAGTGTCGCTCCCCCAGAGAAAAAGCCACAGAATCAGGCCCACAATGATCACTGCGTATGATACGACAAGGCTACTCGTTGCCATCTTGAGTGTCGCCCAGGCCATCGAGCGATTCGTTACGGGCCGGGTCGCGACAAAAGTCGTGAGGGAAGCCCACCGTCTACCTGGCTTGAAAGAGACTGTCCGCAGCCCGATCAACGTGGCAAGGCAAGGAACCGTAAAGTAGATCAACACAAGTATGCTCGTATCCAACTCACGAAACAAGGACCGGTCAAGACCGAAGGCCCCGGCTTTCGCCGTCACGTTCAACCCCGTCAACATCAGCACCAGCAGACCGCAAAAGAGTGGAAGTTCATATCCCCGTCGCCGCCACTCAAACCAGAATTGAGCTTTCTCAGGAGTGGAAAATGTTCTATCCCGCGCTGCCGACCACCCGGTCACACCTTCCAGCCATTCGCTCCCATAGGACCAAATAGACGGAGTTCCTCTGCGCTGCAACGACACACCCAAGATAGCGACGTTGTAGGCAACGGCAATACAGATTGCCGCAATTAAATAGTTGACGGTCCAGTGATTTTCAGACAGGGGTTGCAGGATTTCATCCCCCCATATCGGTAAGCTTGCAACAATGCAAGCCAGACCGATGCCTCCAATAACCCAGACAATCGCCTGGCAGATTGCCAACAGAGCAATACAAATCACAATCATTTCCTTGAGGGGTAGAGAAGACCCCAGCTCGAGGGGTAGAGAAGACCCCAGAAAAAAAACGCAGATCGATGAGAAGGCAACGCAGAGGAGGGAAATGGCCAGAAATCTATAGACGAACAACCAGGCGACCAGAACCCAGCTCGGAACAGGCAGCGCAAGCAGGCGGGCGGGAAGCCGGACTTGAACGTCGTTGACATCGTGGCGGCTTAAGACCAGGTAGAATATCGAAAGGGCAAGCGTGATTATAACCAGCCATGCACCTACGATCCCAGCGTCGTTCTCGTTCCAACCGCGCCCTACTGCAGTCCGAAACACTCCGGCGAAGGCCGCCACAATCATTATGAGGAAACCCAAGACCAGGCGAGTCTGACGCCATTGTTCCCAGATGATTGCTAGTCCCGGTGATCGCATGATTGATTACCCTTGTATCGGTGTGGACGCAGTAGCCCCCACCCGCGCAACAAATATCTCCTCGAGCGAGGGAACGGCTTCCTCGACAATTCGAAGATCCTGTTGAGAGGCGGCGGCTCTCAGCTCTTCCACACGGCCGTCGCAGATCGCCGTCCATTCGCGGCCGCTCCCCTCCCATTTCAAGACCCCGGGGAGCTCAGGCGGCCGGGATGCTGCTTCTCCGAGTTGGAGTGTCAAACGGCAGTGATGCTTCTTAATCTCGTCCAGCGGCGCGCAAAGCACAATTCGCCCCCGGCTCATCATCGCCACCGTGTCGGATACCCGCTCGACTTCATCCAAGAGGTGAGACGAGAAACACACCGTGCGCCCTTCCTCCGCCACTGTCCGGATGATTGCCAACAGGATGTTGCGCCGTACTACCGGATCCAGCCCGGAAGAAGGCTCGTCCAGCAGGAGAAGCTCCGGCCGATGCGCCAAAGCGACGAGGAGTCCCGACAGCGCGCGCTGTCCACGGGAAAGATGTTTGATCTTGGAAGATGGATCCAGCCCGAACGTGCCCAGCAACTCGTCCGCATAGGCGCTATCCCAATTTGGATAGAACGCCTGGGTGTACCGGATCAGTTCTCGAACGCGCATCCAGTCAGGGAGATCGCGGTCTTCCGACAGGTACCCGATCCGAGCCAATACCTTTTCGGGATGGGCGACCGGATCAAGCCCGAAGACCCGGACGGAACCGCTCTGCGCCTTCAGCAAACCGAGAACGTGTTTAATGAGGGTTGTCTTCCCGGCGCCGTTTTCACCGACCAGGCCGAACACACCCCGCCTGGGTACGGATAGACTGACGTCATCCATCGCGATCTTCTTTCCAAATCGGCGCCGGACTCCTCTCACCTCAATGACAGGAGAAGATTCGGCGGTATGACCCGGTTCTTGTGCGGTTTGCTGCGCGGGAGATGTGCTCTCAGTCATTTGTCTTTCTCTCCTCGGTGCCGGCCTCCAAGCTTTCCTCACGTTCGCGGATGATTTCAATGACTTCTTCGGCGGGGATATCCATTGAGTGGGCGTCGGCCAGCAAGCCGTCAACATTTTCGGTCAGAATCTTCAACCGCTCGCGGCGGGCCAGGGGTGAACCGGAATTGGAGATGTACGTCCCCGCGCCCCGTTTTGTCGTGACGACCCCGGAGGTTTCCAACTCCCGATACGCGCGGGCGACTGTGTTCGGATTGATGAGGAGTTGCTCCGCCAGAACCCGGATAGGGGGAAGCTCGTCCCCCGATTGAAGACGCCCCGACGCCACCTTGTATTTCACCTGATTGACAATCTGCTGATAGATTGCCAGGCCGCTGCCGGGCCCAACGTAAATCCGCAAAGCGATGACCTCCAGAAAAGGGCTTTCCGCAGCCGGAAAGGCCGCGCTTGCTAAATTGCACTATTATATTAATACAATACCACTCTCCTGTCAAGCTTAACCCGCAAATATCACAAGCAATGTCACAAATACTGGCCAAGCCTATTGAGTGTGACCGTTTATGCGTCAAGACCGCCTGTTTCCCCATGAACAGGCTGTTTCTTGGCGTCATTGCGAGGAGCGACCAACGGGAGCGACGCGGCAATCTCTTTCTGCCTAAGGCCTTGTTGGTAGCGAGATTGCCACGCCACGCCAGAGGCGTGGCTCGCAATGACGGGGGGATGGCCTTGTCCGTGTGAGATAAGCGGGTTAATCGTCCCGGATCGCCCCCCGCTTGGGTCGGTGACTGCAGCTATCCCAAAGGCTACTATGGTGTAACTTATTGAAATGCAATTAGTTGCGACGTATACGGAGCGGGGAGGCAGGTGGAGGATTTACGGTGTGAAGTGGAGGACCTGAAGTTCCTGCTGTTCTGCATTGGATGGCGATGGTTCGAGGCAGCACTTTCCCTCCCACCATCGGGGACGCCCCTGCCAGATCTCACGCGCGGAGGTGGATTTCACGTTTCCGATCGTATCCTTCCGGCAGCATACCGTCACATCCCCGTTCGACTGGACCTGGAGAAGGCCCAATGCAGAGCAATTGGCGCACCGTTCGATATTGGTATGAGCCTGGTGCGAAGCCTGCCACGCCTCATGGTCGCGGAAGTAACCGACCATGCCCTCGAGTTCGCCCAGGCTGTTGGCGATTGAACACCCTTCCTGTTTCAACTTTATTAGATTTTCGATCGTGCCAATGGCCTTCTGGGTATCCGTCGGCCAATTGTCCGTGTCGCGATACCACTCGGGATCTTCGAGCGTGTTGTAATTTTGTTCGATGGCCTGATAGAGAACGTCCATACCGTCCTGAGTCGCATATCGTGCCACTTCGCCGAGATTATCGAGATTGTGGGACATCACGACTGTCTTGAGACGAATCGAGAAGTCGAGATTATTCTCCTTGCGGACCCGTTTGAGCGTTTCGATGGATGCATCGGTGCGCTCAAAGAAATCATCAATCCCGCGAATCCGGGAATGGGTCTCACCGACGCCGTCCAGCGAGATTGTGATCCGCCACGGATTGGCCAGGGCAAGCCGCTCTATGCGGCTCGGATCCTTCCAGTAACCGTGGCTGAGGAGCTCGATAAACAGGCCTATCGATGCGCCATGGGCGACAATATCGATGGTGTACGGCTTCAGGAGCGCCTCTCCGCCGGTCATGACGATATGGACCGGACCCAACCAGCTGCGAAGATCGGACAGAACGGTTTGCCACTGCTCAAGTGTCAGCGATTCTTCTCCGCCCCGATTTTTCCAGATGTCACAATGAAGGCAACGGGCGTTGCATCGCTCGGTGACGAGCAAGGAGATCCATGTCGGCCGACAGAGCGACGCCCAACGCCCCCCTGCGAAGGTGCGCAGGCGATAGTTCGTCCCCTCATATAGCCGCCAACGAATCCAGCGTGTTCGAGATGACATTCTATTCGCGGTCCCTGTTTGTTTTCGTCACTTCGTGTTGCCACGTCTTCAACAAGGATCTTATGGTGATTCTTGATACAACGCAACTACTATCCAGATCTCAGATGTTTCGGGAGGCTGATTGGATTTGATGTCGGGGTCTATTGAAAGCCTCAATTGAGGGCAAACCGGCTCTATATTTCCATCACCGCACGTGTAAGCGTGATATCACTTTCGATCCAATCAAAAAACAGCCCGGAGCGCTTGCCCCAACCAAAAAGTTCTTAACTCAGGGACCCGAATCTGGGAGCAATCCTGCCGACCTGTAAACCTTCTGGGCGATCCCGGTGGCAAGCCTGCTGAGTAATGTTTCCTCCAGCGTTGCCTCAGCTTGCCGACTGTAATAAATGTTACTCAGGTGCTTTCCTGTCTGATTCTGTGTCAGCAGACCATCTCGGAGGCTACGAAGATTGCCCAACGCTGCGCGATCCGCCCCAGCCGCTATGTTCTGCTGCGCGGTATAGGTGAAACTGAGTTCATCCTTTTCTTCTTCTTCTCCCTCACCTTCACCTTCTCCTTCACCCTCGCCTTCTCCTTCACCTTCTCCCTCGCCTTCGCCCTCTCCTTCACCCTCGCCTTCTCCTTCGCCCTCGCCTTCTCCCTCGCCTTCTCCCTCACCTTCTCCCTCACCTTCTCCTTCACCTTCTCCTTCGCCTTCGCCTTCCCCTTCGCCTTCTCCTTCACCTTCGCCCTCTCCGCCTTCTCTTTCGCCCTCTCCATCTCCGCCTTCGGGGAATTCACCCTCGCCTTCTCCTTCGCCACCAATTAGTTCGCCTTCTCCTTCAATGCTTTCTTCTTCTCCTTCAACCTCTTCTGCGCCTTTCTCTTCGCCCTCACCTTCGCCTTCACTTTCACCCTCTCCGCCTTCGGCGAATTCACCCTCGCCATCGCCACCAATTAGTTCGCCTTCTCCTTCAATGCTTTCTTCTTCTCCTTCGACCTCTTCTGCGCCTTCCTCTTCGCCTTCCTCTTCGCCTTCGCCCTCTCCGCCTTCGGCGAATTCACCCTCTCCTTCGCCTTCGCCCTCACCTTCGCCTTCGCCTTCTCCTTCTCCTTCGCCCTCTCCGCCTTCAGCGGATTCACCCTCTTCTCCTACGAGCAGAGCAGCAGCAAGACCATACATCGAGAAGGAGTCAACCTCGAAAGCCACGCTATCCACCGTTCCGTCAATAAAGAATGGGCCTGCAATTTCCTCCCATTCGTTCGTGTCGGGGTTGTACTTCAAGGGCCTCAGGGAATCCGGATCAAGTCCCGCGCCGAGAAGGTCCGCGCGATCGAACAGCATCTCGATGATGGCCGCAGGATCGAACGGGGCGCTATCCGGCTGAAAGTCAGCCGCCTTCACGACCTCGTCCAAATCCGGAGGCACGCTTGTTGGATCCGGCGGATCGGGTACAGGACCAATATCGATCACCGGCGGGGTAGAGATATCGAAGTTGAAAACTGTGACTGAGGTCCCGTCCGGACCCGTAACGACAGCCTGGCCCGTGGGACCTGCTGTGAGATCATCAAAGTCAATCTCCGTTGCGAATGGCGGGTCGAGGTTCGGAAATCCTTTGTCCAGAAGAGGAAATGGTGCGCTCGGGTTGAGCCACTGCGCTTGGAAACACCGCCACACGCATTTATGCGCCGGGACTGTGAAGACGCTCGGATTTGGATCAATAAGAACTTCACCCTCCTGGGTCGTCCAGTCCAATGTCATCTCCTGGTCCAGATCCGTCGGATTGCAGACCAGAATACAGAAAGTCGCGAATCCGCCCCGGGGAACGGAAACGCGCCGAGGCATATATTTAATGAAAACCTCGTCCTTGCCAGGCGTTGCTTCGCCCTCGCCTTCTCCTTCGCCTTCTCCTTCTCCTTCTCCCTCACCTTCGCCTTCACCCTCTCCGGGTGGTGGCGGCGGCGGTCCCCCGCCGAAAAGCGTGAAGAACCAATCCTCGGTCTCTCCGGCGCTAAACCCACCAACCGGCCCGCTACCGTCCCAGCCGCCCTGATTGAAAGACCCGTCATTGATCGTCCCGGGAGTCAGGGTAATCCTTATCCAGGCCGGATAGGCGAAGACCAGCCCTGTTCCATAGGAAAAGGGACCGATGGTTACAACTTGGGGATTCCCGGTCCCAACAACAGCCACGTCCTTTCCGATCCATTCCGCCGCAGCCGCGTCTTCCCAGTCGCCGTCCTGGTCCAGGTCGATCAGCACGTTCAAATACCACGTTTGTCCGTTCGGGACATCGACCTCCACAAACATGAACGTCGTGACGGGGATTCCCGTCACGAGGAAGAACATGCCGCGGAAGCCGTCATCTGACGCATCCAGATCGATCAGGAGAGCGTCGGATTCGGCATCGTTGACAGCGCCGATGCTGGCTGAGTTTACGTCGGTGTGCGAGGGGCCGATTCTGGGAGCGTATCTCGAGCTGGTAGAGCTGTTTAAAGATGGGAAATTGGGATCGGGTGCGTCGCCGTGATCGGCCGAAACCGCAGGGGAAATCCCAAGGAGTCCTCCAACGAGCAATAAGGCGGTCAGAAAGCGGAGCATCCATACATTCATGCCTTGTCCCTCCTCAATTTGGGTTCCCCGAACTCGGCACGGTTTTCGATTCACTGCTGGGTTGGAATCAGATGATCCTCCAACAAAACATGGTCATTGCGCACATCCATTTTATTATACCCTAAAACTTGGTTTTCTGCGGCCCCCCACCGCCCAGACCTATTAAGCATTTCCACCCTACTGGATGCGATTGGGCCTTCGTGTTGCCTCAAAGTTGACAAACTCTTACAGAATCAGTATTTTGCTGTATCCGAATGCAGGTTATTGACTTCAGCAGTAAATGCTGCCGAACAGCCTGGTTCCTCCGGCCACCGCGAGATTCTTCTCTGCGAGGCGATTCTCAAGAGCCATCGTGAGCAACAGTGGGTAAAAAGCGCAAGGATAGAACCATGAAACTAGGATTCGTAACCGCGATTCTGCCCGATCTGACACTGGAGGAGGTCGTAGCCTTCGCCGCGGCCGAAGGCTACGACTGTATTGAGGTCATGTGCTGGCCCAAGGGGAAGGCCGAGCGACGATACGCGGGCGTCACGCATATCGACTGCGCCGGGTTCACAGCCGCGGATGCTCGCAGCGTTAATGACCTGGCGCGTTCGGAAGGGATCAGCATCAGCGGCCTCGGCTACTACCCCAACCCTCTAGCCCCGATTCAAGCCGAGGCAAAAATCTACGTTGACCACATCAAGAAGGTAATTCGGGCATCCGCGCTGCTTGGCGTCAACCGAATGAACACCTTCATTGGGCGCGACTGGACCAAATCCATTGACGGTAACTGGCCACGATTCAAGAAGGTATGGAAGCCGATCATCAAGCACGCTGAAAAACACGGCGTGCGTATCGGCATCGAGAATTGTCCGATGTATTTCACGAAAGATGAATGGCCCAGCGGAAAGAATCTGGCCCACTCTCCGGCTATCTGGCGGCGAATGTTCGACGAGATCCCTTCCGATCACTTCGGATTGAACTACGATCCTTCGCACCTTGTTTGGCAGCACATGGATTACATCAAGCCGTTGCGCGATTTCGCGGATCGGATCTTCCACGTGCACGCGAAAGATGTGCGCATCGACAAGGAACGGCTCGACGATGTCGGCATCATGGCCACCCCGGTCGAATTTCACACGCCGAAGCTGCCGGGATTGGGAGAAGTGAACTGGGGCCGATTCATTTCCGCACTTGGGGACACCGGATACAACGGCCCGGTCTGCGTCGAGGTGGAAGACCGGACGTTCGAGGGTTCCCTTGAAGCGCGCAAGGCTTCGTTAAGGCAAAGCGTGACGTATCTGAGGCAGTTTATTCCGAAAAGAGGCGAGGCATAGATGGAAAAAGTTTACGCCAGCGTCGATCTCGGCGGCACAAACATCAAGGCTGCAATCGGGAACGCCGAAGGTGAGATCCTGGATTCGATGTCTGTCCCCACGGAATCCCACGAGGGGCCGGACGCCGTGCTGGACCGCGCAGCGGCTCTAATGATGAATCTGGCAGGCAAGGTGGATCGCAAGCCCGAAGCCATGGGAATGTCCGTGCCCGGTCTGGTTGATCTGCCCAACGGCATAACGAAGTTCCTGCCCAATCTGCCCACACAATGGCGCGATGTTCCCGTTCGAGACGTTCTCGAGCCGAAGGTTGGGTGCCCGGTCTACCTGTTGAATGATGTGCGCGCCGCTACGCTCGGTGAACTGACGTTCGGCCACGGCCAAAACGCCAACACGATGGTTTTCATCGCCCTGGGCACAGGAATCGGAGGGGGCGTGGCCGTCGACGGGAAACTGCGGCTGGGTCCGCTCGGGGCCGCCGGAGAACTGGGACATCTCACGATTATTCCGGACGGGCGGCGGTGCGGTTGCGGCAACGTGGGCTGTATGGAAACTGTCGCCAGCGGCCCCGCGATCGCGGCCGAAGGCGTTCGATTGATGCTGACAGGCCTCGCGCCGAAACTGCATGAGCTGACAGACGGAGAGCCATCGCGCGTCACAACCAAGGAGATGGCCATGGCGGCTGAGCGGGGCGACGAAACCGTGAAGGAGGCCATCATCCGGGCCGCGCAATACCTGGGAATCGGCGTGTCCAATCTGATCGTGACGCTTCATCCCGATTTGATTGTGCTGGGCGGCGGCGTGGCCGGGATCGGCGATTTACTCTTCGATACCGTGCGGCAGACTGTTCGTCAGCGCGTCCATATGATGCCGACGGACGACATCGCTATAAAACCTTCCAAGCTCGGCAACCAGGCCGGCGCGCTCGGCGGCATTGTCCTGGCCATGAAACGCGGCTTGCTCTCCAGCGACGCCTAGCCGCGACTTTCTCTCGATCTGAATGGGTATCAGCCATGTTCCTGTTTCCGCTGAGACCATTGGCACATCTCTCTGACAATACATCCTGTCAACCTGGATAATCTTCCTGAAAAAACGAGGCTTGCCGGTCTGGCTATCTGTGTTAAAATAGATAATTCCTAATCCCTATATGGAAATTCCGGCAAGACCGGAGTGAAATTATAAATCATCGGTTCAGCGGCATTTCGGCCACAGACGTCGAGCAGTAACGGTCCGACCGTGCTGTCACCAATAGCTCGAGGATTGAATGGGAACGAAAACGACGAACTCCCTGACGACCTTGATCTCAACCCTCATGTGGCTGACCGCCTCCATGGCCTCCGCAGAAGTAGCTGACGCAAAAGGGTGAACGTACGATGGAGAATGAGCATCCCCCCGTGAGCGCAGGCGTTGGGAAATGTCAGGCGTTTCTGGAAGTTCTCGAAAAGGCCAGAACATTCTCTAAGATTCCCCGGCCAATCCTCATTCGCGGTGAGAGAGGAACCGGCAAGGAACTTCTCGCTCGGTTCATTCACCACGAAAGCGGCCGAAAAGGGAAACCGCACGTAATCGTGAATTGTGCGGCGTTCCACGATGACCTATTCTTAGCCGCTATCTTCGGTCACGAAAAAGGCGCCTTCACAGGAGCCACGGAAGCCCGTCCCGGAAAACTGGAACTGGCCGACCAAGGCTCCCTTTTCCTGGATGAAGTGGCCAACATGAGTTGCGTCGCCCAGGAAAGGCTTTTGCGGGTAATCGAATATCAGAAGTTTGAGAGGCTGGGAGGAACAAAGTCCATCGAGGTAGACATCCGCATCATCGCAGCAACCAACGCCCACCTGGAAGAAATCATGGAGCAAGGTGAATTTCTGCGTGACCTTTACGATCGGCTTTGTTTTGCCGAGTTGACCATTCCACCCTTGCGGAAAAGAAGAGAAGACATTCCCTATTTGATTCAACACTTCGTCGCACAACTCCATCGTGAGATTCCAGACCTGGAGATGAAAACATTCACTCCGGCAGCCATAAAGGACCTGCAAGCCTTCCACTGGCCTGGGAACATTCGCGAGCTGAAGAATATAGTCGAACGCCTTTATGTGTCAGATGAAGACGAAGTCATTCACGCTTCCGAACTGCCGCTGCAAATCACCACGGTCGAGCCTTTACGCGGGTCCTTTCACGAAAAGGTCGTCGCCTATGAAAAATCATTGCTTCTAAACGCCCTCAAAGACACCCTCGGCAACCAGCGCGCCGCTGCCGAACTTCTGGGAATGACCTACGACCAGTTCCGCCACTATTACAAAAAGTACAACCTGAGCGAATTGCTGACATGACCCCTGCCGTATTCCCCTTCCTCTGAATAACTCACTCGCCACGTTCGGAGATTGGCGTTTTGCACCAACGGCTTGGCGTAATGCACCTGTTCGCTCCTCGACCCATCTCAAGAATCAAAGACTTACCAACGGCACAGGCCTTGCTCAAATACTCATCAAGGCCGGGGACGAAAAAAACCTGTCAAGAATTCAACTGGAGGCCTGCCGTAGCTGCCAGAAGAGCGCCGGGCGCTATCACTGCAATGGCCTCCGATCAAAAGGAGTGCGTTGCCATGAGCATTCTCAACCGTATCTCGAAGTTAATCGCGGCCAACATCAACCATCTGCTTGACGAGGCCGAAGACCCGGAGGTGATGGTCAAGCAGATCATCCGGGACATCGAAGAGAGCATTATCGAGCTCCGGCGCGAAGCGGTGAAAGCCGTCGCTCGCCAAAAGCAACTCCAGAAACAGATCCAAACCTCCGGCGACCTGGCGGAAGACTTGGAAAGCAAGGCGGAGCAGGCTTTGACGGGAGACGATGAACCCCTGGCTCGACAGATCCTCGGAAAGAAACTGCATACACAAAGGGCCAAGGAAACTTTGGAGAAGGAATTGGAAACCGCCGCCCAGATCGCCGACCAATTCCGCTCCGAGTTGACCCGCCTGGAGGACAAGTTGCAGGTCGCCCTTCGCAAAAAGGACGAATTGGTCCGGCGTTCCCGGGTGGCAAAGAGCCAATTGCGATCCCAGGAAGCCGCACAGCGATCCTCCCAGGCGATCGGCGCTGTCAAAGGATCGCTGTCGGAAGCCGGCAAGGCCTTCGATTCGTTAGAAGATGAAGTCGTGATGATGGAATCCCAGGCCGAAGCCATGAAGGAAGTTTTCCATAACGACATCGAAAAAGAACTCGACCTGCAGAAAATGTCCGAAGACATCGCCATCGAAGAGGAAGTGGAGCGTCTGAAAAAAAAGCTCCAAAAGGAGTAAAGACAAACTATGCTCGCAATCTATCTCGGCTGTTTGATATTCGGTGGGATATTGCTGCTGTTCACCTTCCTTACGGGGGGTGAAGCCGACACCGACCTGGGGGGCCACGACTTCGATGTGGGCGGCCATGACATCGACGTCCATGACGGCGGAGGCATCGAAATCGAAGGAGATGTCGGCGCTCATGGCGAAGGCATTGCCGCCGCGCTCCAATTTCTCAGCTTCCGGAACATCGTCTTCTTCACCGCTTTTTTCGGACTGACCGGAAGTCTGCTGACTTGGTTTGGGATTTCCTTCCCGCTGACACTTGCCGCTGCCATCTTCATGGGCCTGGGTGCGGCCGCCATGATCCACAAGGCCATGAACTATCTGAAAAGAACCCAGTCCGGCGCGCTGCGCAGCATCAGAGAAGTGGAAGGCCTCAGGGCCAGAGTGCAGATTCCCGTGACGAAAGATCAACGCGGCAAAATCTCCGTCAACACGACGGACCAACGCTTACAGTTTGTTGCTGTAGTTGCGGATGAAGCCAACGCGGAATCGTTCCAGTCGGGTGCGACCGTAACGATCGTTCGAATCCGCAACGGGATTGCAGAAATCGCGGAAGAAGACTTCATCCGGCACTAACCAGATAAGGAGGTGGAGAAATGGATTCGACGACCATCATGATTTTGTCACTTTCCGGTATCGCCGTTGTGGCTGTGCTGATGATGATCGTTTTCATCAGCCGATTTATTCTGATCTGCCACCCGAACGAGATCATCGTTCTCTCCGGACGGCAGAGGAAACTGGCTGACGGCACAGAAGTGGGATACCGAATCATTAAGGGAGGAAAAGCGATTCGGATTCCGATCATCGAGAAAGCCGCGAGGATGTCCTTGGAGACAGTCCCCATCGAGCTGAACATTCAGAATGCCTACTCGAAAGGTAACATTCCCCTGCGAGTTGATGCCATTGCCAATATCAAGATCGACTCGAGCGAACAAATCCTCGGGAATGCCGTCGAGCGGTTGCTCGATAGACCCCACAAGGAGCTATATCGAATCGCCAAGGACACCCTGGAAGGAAACCTCAGGGGCGTGCTCGCCACACTCACGCCCGAAGAAGCCAATGGAGATCGGCTCAAGTTCGCCCAAAGTCTCATCGAAGAGGCGGACAATGATTTGTCTGTGCTCGGCCTGAAGTTGGATACCCTGAAGGTCCAGAACATCGCCGACGACGCCGGGTATCTCGACTCCGTCGGACGCCGAAAGACGGCCGAAGTCCTCTCCCTCGCCCGCAAAGCCGAAGCCGACCAGGCCGCCCAAGCTGAACAGGCCGAGGCGGCGGCGAAACAGAAAGCTGAGGTCGCTAAGGCGGAAGCTGACAAGGAGATCCAATCCGCTCGAATCAATGCCGACCGCGATGTGCAGACCACGAAGGCCGTTGCCGAGGCGGACATTCTCAAGGCCCAAGCCCAGCAGCATGCCGAAGCCCGAGAAGCGGAAGAAATCGGTAGACGAAGAGCCGACGTCGCGAAGGCCCAAGCCAATCAGGGAATTCAAACGGCCGAGATCGAGGCCGAAAGAGACGTCAAGGTCGTCGACGCGCTCGCCGGACAGCGGATTGTTGAAGAGAACAACAATCTACGTATGAAGACCGCAGAGCTTGAGAAGATCGCAGTCGTCAAGGAAAGAGAGGCCGATGTGGCCGGCGAAAAGGCTCAGGCGAAGTTCGAGCAGGAACTGGAAGAAGAGAGAATTATCATGCAGCAAAAACGCCTCACGGCCGATGTCATTGAACCGGCAAAAGCCAAGAAAGAGGCCATGGAGCTCGAAGCCAAAGGCAACGCTGCGCCCATTTGGGAGAACGGGCAGGCCCAATTCAAAGTGCTCCGCGAGATGATTGATGCTTACAAGACCGGAGACGGCGAAGGTGAAAAGGTGTTTATGCTCAACATGCTGCCCGAAATCGTCGGACAGCTCGTGAGCACCGTCGGCAAACTCGAGATCGACAAGATCAGCATCATCGATTCCGGCGGATCACTCGGAAACGGCGGCGGCGTGGGTCGAATCGTCAACCAGTTTCCCTTCGCAGTCGTCTCTCTGGCCGAGCAGATCGAAAACGCAACCGGGGTGGACATCCTGAGCCATTTCAAGAAGATAGGAACGGAGCAGCCGAGTCCAGTAACGACTGCCGCGGCAGAAGAGGTAAGTTCCGCATCCTCGGAGACCTCTAAGGAATAGCCGAACAGCCAGTCAAGGCCAAATAACACAGTTGGCGCATAAAGGAAGGGCCTCTGCTATTGCAGAGGCCCTTGAGACATGCCTATCCTCCTGGGATCAGAGAGGACGGACCTGTGTCGCTACCGGCCCTTTCTCACCCTCTTCGGGCTCATACTCCACCTTCTGGTTCTCCCGGAGGGACCGGAATCCTTCGTCCATAATGTTCGAATGATGGACAAAGAGATCCTTGCCGCCATCGTCGGGGGAAATAAAGCCGAATCCCTTTTGATCACTGAACCACTTTACAGTACCTGTTGCCACGACACCTTCTCCTTCGCGGACCCATTCATACTTAAGAAGAGTCCCATACAGCCCCTTCTAACTTCATAGGGAAGATGCCCCGAAGGGACACTAAAGGGCACATTTCCACCAACAAAACGGAGGAGGCTACCATGCTCCGCGGCCAACCGTCAAGAAGGTTCATTCCAGGAGCTCTCCCCATCCTGCTGGCGATCACGAAATGGACCTCTCTTCATATTTATCAGTTATCTCTGCATACGTCTTTTGTTGTCCAGTCGGCCGCGTCGCTTCCAACGAGTATCTCCCGCCCAAAGGCGAACAAGCTCACTACTTCCGCACAGGCGGCTTGCCCGCCTTGACGACGCGGCACTCGGGCATATTGCGAATGATCTCCTCCGGTCCCGACGGAGAGTAGACAACCAGGAGCTTCATCTGATCCCATCCCGTGTTTTTCGTGGAATGATAAACCCCCGGCGGAACGTGCACCATATCGCCTGCGCGAATGGTCTTCTTTTCGCGTCCAACCGTCTGGAGCCCCTGCCCTTCCATGCAGTAGATGATTTCCTCCACACCCGGATGGTTGTGGCGGTTATGCCCCTTGCCGATATCCAGGTTGACGAGTCCGGTCGTGAACCGTTCCGCGTTCGTGACTTTCGGCTCGCTGATCCACTTGATCGTCCCCCAGTCGAAAACCAGCGTATCGACATCGTCCACATTAACGAACCGTTTCCCCTTCAACTTCGTCGCCGACTTTTTGGCACGCTTCTTTTTCGCAACTTTCCGGGTTGCAGATCGAGTCTTAGTCGCCATATTCCACCTTCCTTCCGAAGTTATTATCGTGAATGGTCTGAGAACTCAGCGCGAGACCTCCCCCTTTGCGTCCGCTATGATACAGGTGGAACGGGACAAATGACAAATCGCATTCCACTTCCGCAATCTGCCATAATCTTGCCCATGTCCAAGGAGGGTGGTGTGAGCAAATTCTTGAATTTGGATGAACCCAGTGATGAGCGATGGAACGAATTCATCGAGAAGTACAATGGTGAGTTCGTTCCAGGTCAATTCTTTAAGGAAGAGTGCGTTCGGTTTCCGATCGACCACTGGACTGTGACTCTCGACACCACCGTAACCATGACTCGGAGAGTCACTATGGTTTATTCGCGGCTTCGGACCCGATTTGAAAATTTCGAAGGCTTCCGGTTCAAGGTGACGGAAAAGTATCCCATCCACACGGTCATGGCATTGTTCGGCGCAGGAAAAGTCGAGACCGGAGATTCGGAATTCGACCGCGCCTTTTTCGTGAGAGGGAACGATGAAGCGAAAGTATCCGCCCTCTTCGACGACGACAACCTCCGCGAGATGCTCCGCACCCGGAGCCGCTTCATGGTCGTCGATATCCGGAGGCGCGGACTGCTGAGCGGAGGGCGCGAGTCTGAGCTCCGTCTCCGTGTGTGGCAGCCCAACGACGACCTGGACGTCATGGTAACCATGTTCACCCATTTCCTGCGCCGACTCAAGGATTTGGGAGTCGCCACCTGACGACCCTCGTCCGTCCTTATCCAACCGGCGGAGATTCCCTCGTAAAAACCTTCGAATTCAATAACCTGGAATCGATGTGGAAGGAATGACGTCGTCCTTACGGTAAAGTCAGAGCCGCTTCTTGATCTCCTCCATTAGCTCGTCTGGCGTTAATCTCCCTCGTGAAGCATCTTTATGCATCTGTACAAAACGCTGACTCCATCGAAGGTAAGTGAGGAGATGTTCGCCATCTCGTCCGAGTTCAACAAGGCCATATAGGGTCCCCCCGAGGCCGTAATGCAACTGGATCTGGTGCATGAATGCTCGGATTAGTTCTAATGCCTCTTCAACGGAGTTTACGGAGACGCCTGGTAACAGCTCCTCGGGCTCGATTGCATAGGCGCGATCCCGATGGGCGACTTGCTTGTTTCTGCGTAGCCGCAAGTCTTCGGTTATCCTCTGGATGTTCTCAAGGCGTGCCCGGAGCTGGCTTTTAAGGTCCTCGCCAGCATCAGATGGCAAAATGCTGATCAGATGCTCCAAGGAAAGATTACGAACTCGTCCGCCTTGCGATTCGGCTGGGTCTGTGAGCTTGGTGATGCGCAGAACCACACTATCAAGTAGTGAGTCTTGAATGGTGCGCGTGGCGAAGCTTGCGGCCCTGTTAAGCACGGACACTGCCTCCTCCGTGCCAAACAGTTGATTGACGATTTTCCAGTAGGCATGAAGGCGGGTGACGTCCTGGTCGATCTCGATATAGGCCGGTCCCAGGTGTTCGTAAAGCTCCTCAACTGTGCGAGTGATCGGGTTTGGCATTTGAAGAATGGGCCGTTTCGTGTTTAGCGAGAGCGCTTTTCAACATACACATCTCTTGGAACCCACGCCGAGGCAATGCGGCTCCCCCAAGAAGAAATAATGTGTTGGCTGCCTCACAACGCCTTGTCTTCTGAATGTGCATATCTGGCAAGCCATACTAAGAATTCAGTGCCTTTAACCGTAATATGGTATCTGTCATTTTGAATGGTGACAAATCCGATCGAGAACAGATAGCGAAGATATTTCTCTACATCCCAGGTTTCGAAAACGTCTGAATGGGCTGTTTGCACCCTGCCAAAATACTTGTCAATATGTTCTTGCGTTGCTCCGTCACCTGCCAGCTGATGTAATTGTTTAAGTAAAGTTATCTGTGACCCGAATAGTGAGTTATATGCCTGCTCAAAAGCGTACGCGATTTGTGTCGCTGCCAAGTGTCTTACAAGTACCGAGATTGTGTCCCCTTCATGCTCTAATCCTCGGTCCTTTAAATTATCTTTGATAGCTGCTTCCACTTCGTTAAGAAGCTGAGTATCCCCGACATTCATTAATTCTTCTACGACCTTTTTCCTAGCCTCCTCATGTTGGGCCTCAGGCAACTCGTCAGCTTTCAAGCCTTCTTTCCCCACTGATCGTATACGGGAGATGAAAGAACCTATTTGCGACCTAAAAACAATGATGAAGATAACGGCAAATACCAATGCTACATGAGGCCAACCAATGTTCTTTATTATTTCAACCAAGCCTTCCATGTAACCTTCCTCACAACACAGCTAATAAAGTATTTTATGCCGCCCTTTAATGACAGCATAATCCAAAAACATCGAGAAATACAACACAATGGATTCCTGAATTCGGCGAATTACGCGGACATTAGGCGTCACCCAACCTTAATCCCCTTAAATTCCTCCACTTGTTTCGTGATGGCGATTTCGGTGGGGAGACGCTCGACACTCGAGGCGCCGAAGAAGCCGACGATGCCGCGTGTGTTCTGGAGGATGTACGCCGCATCGGATGGCTCGGCGATCGGCCCGCCGTGGCAAAGACAGAGAATGTCCGGATTGATCGCCTTCGCGGCATCGTGCATCGCCTGCACGCGCCTGGCCGACTCTTCGAGTGTGAGGACCGTCTGGGCGCCGATGGTCCCTTTAGTGGTCAATCCCATGTGAGGAACGAGGACGTCCGCGCCCGCTTTCGCCATCCCGGCCGCTTCTTCCTCATTGAAGACATAGGGGCAGGTCAGGATGTCCATGTCCCGCGCCAGCTTGACCATGTCGACCTCGAGCGCGTAGCCCATGCCCGTCTCTTCGAGATTCTGCCGCATAGTGCCGTCGAAAAGACCTACCGTCGGGAAATTCTGGATGCCGCTGAAGCCAATGTTCATCAGTTCCTTGAGAAATACCTTCATGATCCGGAACGGATCGGTCCCGTTCACACCGGCAAGCACAGGAGTCTCCTTGACGACAGGCAGCACCTCAGATGCCATCTCGACCACGATGGCGTTCGCGTCGCCATACGCCAGCAGACCGGCCAGTGAACCCCGGCCCGCCATGCGATACCGGCCGGAATTGTAGATGATGATCAGGTCCGCACCGCCTTTCTCGGCGCATTTGGCCGAGATCCCCGTCCCGGCGCCCGCACCGATGATCGGTTTTCCCGCCTCGACAGTTTTCCGAAGTTTTGTGAGCGCTTCTTCGCGTGTGAACTGCATTTCAATCCGCCTCCATCATTTCCACGAGTTTTTTCGCCATCGCTTCGGCGAAATCCAGATCGTTGATGTGATTATCCAATTCAATCAAGGGAACATTTCCGGCCAGATTCTTTTTGAGATTCTTGAGGAACGCCGCATCAGCCGCCTTGTCCTCGAACACGCCCTTGTCCGCGTCGATTGCCGAAACGCCCTTCTGCGGATAGAAAAAGGCCGTCGGTCCCACAGCAGCGCTCAACTTTTTCCCGATGAGCGTGCCCAACCTGGTATTTTCGGCTGGTGTGGTACGCATCAGGGTGACTGTCGGATTGTGCTGATAAAAATGCCTGTCCCGGAATTTGTCGGGTATCGTATCAGGCGGCCCGAAGTTCACCATGTCCAGCGCCCCCGGCGCCACCACCTGGGGAACGCCTTTCGAGCCTGCGGCATCCAACCGCTTGGGACCCGCCGATAGAACCCCGCCGACGAGCTCGTCGGCCAACTCGGTCGTCGTCACATCGAGCACCCCCGCCACATAGCCACTCAGGACCAGCTCCTCCATCGCCTGACCACCGGACCCGGTGGCGTGGAAGACGAGAACTTCGTATCCCCGTTGTTCGAGATACTTCATGGCGTGCGTCACACATGGGGTCGTCACGCCGAACATACTCGCCACGACAATCGGTCGCTCGTCTTTCAGCTTGGGAGGCGACGTCCGGACCATGCCGATGATTGCGCCGGCGGCATTGGCCAGGATCTCGCGGGATATCCGGTTCAGGCCGGCAATATCCACGACGGGATACATCATCGTGATATCCTTCGAGCCGACGTACGGGCGGGTATCCCCGCTAGCGAGAGTCGTCACCATGACTTTCGGAACGCCGATGGGCAACGCGCGCATCGCTGTGGTGCCGATCGTCGCGCCCGCGGAACCGCCAAGTGAGACGATCCCGTGAATTGTGTCCTGGGCATGGAGCTTCTTGACAATAGCCGCCGCACCTGCCGCCATCGTTTCCACGGATTTTCCGCGATCCCCGGAAGCCTGCAACCGCTTTATGGACGAACCCGCCGCCTTCGCCACCTGCGCGCGCGTCACATCCCCCGCCGGACGCGGAGAACCCACGATCCCGACGTCGATAATGATTGCGTCGAGCCTTGCCTTCCGGATCAGCTCGGCGACAAAGCGCAATTCATCTCCTTTTGTGTCCAGCGTCCCGACAACTGCAATGGTCTTGCTCATTATTCAATTCACTTTCGTGGCGCGCGAAGCGCTTTGTTCTTTTCCCGTAGACGCCCAATAAAGTCGACTGCCGCCTCAACTGCCGGGTCACGCCCTTTCACAACCGTCACTCCCGCAACGTAGTTGTCCAGCTGAAACACCACGTCAAAGTACCCGCCGCCAATTCTACATCACCGCTGCCGCCAATTCGAACCAATACTTCGCCTGAGGCCTCAGGTCACAGCCGCTCCACCGTTCCCGTAAGTGACAGAAATGTTCCGCTGAGTGGAAAAGCGAATACACGGGCCCGATTTACCCCGCTCCACCGAATCTAAGCTTGATCCGATCCGACGGCCACGGTTATCATACCTTGCTTCGCTAAAACCCCGACTTTTACCTCAGATTCCGATTGGAAAGGTAATAACCATGATACGTCCCTGCAACTGGAGGCTGGCGATCGGAATCGCGTGCTTGATCGCAGCCGCTCTGCCGGCCTCGTCCCAATAGGAAGGTGAAAAAATGGTAAATCTATTCGGAAAGAAATGGAGTCCCGAAGACCTCCGGACTCGGGTGGGTCAAATGGAACAGATCGCCGGGGTGCGCGAGTATGAACTTGCCTCCGGCAATGAAAAGGGCGTCGAGGCAATCGACTTCTGGACGGGAACGGGTCTCCGTTTTACGGTGCTACCGGGTAGAGGTATGGACATCTCCTCCGCCTCCTACCAAGGCCAGTCCCTCTGTTGGCGATCCAGCACAGGAGACGTCGCCGGCTCATTTTTCGAACCCCAGGGACTCGGGTGGCTGCGGGTTTTTTTCGCCGGTATGCTGACAACTTGCGGCATGACCTATGTCGGTGCGCCGGCGGTCGATAACGGGGAGGAATTGGGTCTCCATGGCCGGATCTCCAACATCCCGGCAAAAAACGTGAATGCCTGGACCCAATGGATTGACGGAGAGTACGTCCTGAAGGCCATCGGGGCAGTCCGCGAGGCGGCCGTTTTCGGCCCGAACATCGTGTGCACCCGGACGATTACGGCCAAAATGGGCGAAAACCAACTGACCATCCATGATGTGTACGAGAACGAAGGCTTCAGAACCCAGCCCTTCATGATTCTCTATCACTTCAACGCTGGATTCCCCGCGGTCGACGATGGTTCCGTCCTCGTTTGCCCTAGTGAAACCTGGAAACCACGCGACGACACGGCGGCAGACGGCATCGAATCCGCCAAAGAGTTCCACGCACCCACCGAAGCCTATAAGGAGAAGGTCTACTTCCACGACATGAAGCCGGATGATTCCGGCAAAGTCCACGTGGCGATCATCAACAAGGCCCACAACAACGGCGAAGGCTTCGGCGTCTACTTGAAATACAACAAGGAAGAGCTTCCCTATTTCATCCAGTGGAAGATGATGGGCCAGGGTGAATACGTCGTCGGAATAGAGCCGGGCAACTGCCTCGTCGACGGCCGTCCAAAGGAGCGCGAGGCCGGCCGGCTGCAATCCATCAAGCCGGGCGAGCGCCGCGAAGTCACTATTGAGGTCGGCGCCCTCAGCGGCCGGCAAACCATAGCCGAGTTCACCGAGAAGGCAGCGATCTAGGGATCAGTGGCAGACCCCAATTCCAGGGCGCACAAGAAATGTGTCTCGCCTTCTCAGAGGAGGCAAACAAGTTATTTGCCGACTCGCACATCATCCTTAAAAGCGATAAGGAAAATGACTGCAACAACCGCCGCCATTGCCGCGGGATAAAGCCATATGGCCTGCCAATTGTGTGCTGTGGCGATTCCGGCGGCATCTACACTTGTCACGTACTTGTCGACAATCATCCCGGCGAGCTTCGTACCGGCATACCAGCCTGCACCAAAGGTTATCAGCGTAAGGAATCCTTGGGCGCTGGCCTGTATCTCCTTGGGCGCTTTCTTGTCCGTGTAGAGCTGCCCCGTGATGAAGAAGAAATCATAGCAAATGCCGTGCAGGATCAGACCGAGATAAAGCAAGACAACCATGGATTCCAGATCACCGAAGGAGAAACAAACAAAACGCGCCACCCACGCCAGCATTCCGACGAGCAACATCTTTTTCACGCCGAAGCGTGCGAAGAAAAACGGCATTATCACCAGAAAAATGACCTCGGACATCTGGCCCATGCTTTGCTTGAACTGCGCCGCCTCCATTCCCAGCTCATTGAGAAAACCGTTGCAGAACGTCCAGTAGACCGTCCCCGGCAGCATGATCAAAAAGGAGCACGCCACGAAGATCGCGAAATTGCCGTCTCTCATCAAACCCAGCGCCTTCAGTCCCAGGATATCGCTCACCGTGGTCCTGTGGCCGGTCTTTTTCGGAGGGGTGCTCGGCAGGAAGAAGGCGAACAGGCCCGTGACACAGCCGATTCCGGCACCCAGGATCATGGGCAAGTTTGTCGCTTCAATGTTCCCTTCAGTTCCAACGGCGGCCGTGATTTGTGCGCTGAAGAGACTTACCGCACTGACGGCGATCCAACCGAGCGTGCCCATTACACGAATTCCCGGAAACTGCTTCCCCGGATCGGACATCTGTGAAAGAGCGATGGTGTTGGTGAGCGCCCATGAAGGCGTATAGCAGATGCAGTGAGCCAGCATGATCCAGAAGAAAACGCGCGGCTGCGGAGCCCCATCGCTCGACACGGCCACCTGGCTTGCAATGAGAAGCAGGCCGGCCGCAAGAATGTTTATCACCCCAAGGACCTTCTGAGCCGAAAAGAACCTGTCCGCAACGATTCCAATGAAAAAGGGGGCAATTATGAAGCCCAGGGCCACGGTACTGTACATCGAACCGATTTCGGAGCCGGTAAAACCCACTTTACCGAGATAGGTCACCAGCGGGATGATCCAGATGCCCTGGAACGCATATTGGAGAAACATCATCGCGCTCAACCGAACGCGATTGCCCATCGGCAGACTATTCATTGTGGACAATTCTTGACTCCCTTTTTATGCGCTTGGCCGTCTATCGCATGAGCATTCCGCCGCCAACGTCCACCGTGGCTCCTTCGGCCGCCAGGGCCAGGCAGATCGCCTTTCCCAACCCATGCGACCCACCGGTAACCAACGCGACCTTGTCAGTGAGATGCAGTTCCATATTCTAAACTCTTCCTTACGGAATCAAAACGACTCTAAGGGCCTCGCCGCTTCGCATCAAGCGGCGTATCTGGCGACTCAGGCCACTGATGCCGGTCTCGATATGGCGGAATGACGGTCTCAAACAGGTCAATACCTCAAGACATGATGGGGCGGTCTGGCTCATTTGGGGCCAACAGTGGACTTGTGCGTTCAAAACACCCATTTCGGGACATTATTTGGTCTAGCCGAGAGATATTCTGGCAAATCACGTATTGAGAAACCAGAAAAAGGGGCGTAACATGGCCACATGGTGACCCAGGCGGATCGGAGTACACTATGCCGGGGGCGACGCGGCCTGTTTTCCGTGAAAGGGGTGTTTCCCATGAATAGACACAGGTGGTTGATCGTGGCCTTGCTGGTGGCCGGAATGCTGATCGGCTGTGCGCCGAAATCGCCGACAGTAACTTTCAATACCACGGATTCGGGTTACATGCTAACGGGGGACGATTTGAACAAGTTCCTGGCTGTTGTTTTGGCCCGTTCTTACGATGATGGGGGATTCAGTGTGGTGGATCCAACGACCATAGCCACCAGTGAGTTCTGGCCACTTGGTTCGCATATTATTCGTGTGTATGAATATAAACCACATCCTGATCCTGACTATGAAAGGAGGGTGGAGGAGATGAAGGAGGATAAAGAGTGGATGCAAACTGCCCTCAATCGGATGTTACCTCTGGAGGGCTTCGACGCGAAGCCGCTTGTTGATGCGCTGCATGAAGTAAACCAAAAGAGCATCCGACTCACCCTACCTTCCGATGAAGCCAAAGGATACGTGATTGACTACGACGGAAGATACGACCGCTACTTTAATGGATACGTGATTGAAGAAGATGGAAAATACGCCCGCTACATTAAGGCCAAAGGTGGGTACGGGGCTGAGATCTACCATGAGAATCCCAAGGTCCGTGGACGCACTTGGGTGTCGCTTCCCGCATATGATCGGGAAAAA